>Ga0233425_10004052_pt1 | contig 25289 bp, 24 predicted proteins | sample Watercolumn_Towu_2_FD_181712 | JGI IMG/M metagenome (GOLD analysis project Ga0233425, IMG submission 181712) | Freshwater microbial communities from Lake Towuti, South Sulawesi, Indonesia - Watercolumn_Towuti2014_140_MG | ecosystem: Environmental > Aquatic > Freshwater > Lake | place... | reverse complement strand
TATTTCGATTTTTCGTTTTCCAGCATTTCAGGGATGTCTTTGAAGACATGATTTCCTTTAAAGAGTAGTAACGGTACAACGACAATTCGGTCAACACCACTTCCCACAGTCTGTTTTACAACTTCAGGTGGGCAATTGGGGTCACACCTTGATTAGTGATTTAATTTCTTCTAATCGCTTATTAATTTCATTTTCTTTCAATACCTTTGATTTCATAATCGTTACTCGCCGACTTATGGAAGAATAACCAAGACCAAACAAATTGCCGATTTCCTGATTATTATACCACCCCGTGCTCCATAAAAGATAGATTAATAAATCACGATTGAGTTTTTCTGCATCACTTACCCGTGAGGATTGTAGAAAATTATTGGTATTGCACTGTAATACCTTTGCAGCTTTCTCCATGATGGTTTTAGGGTTGGTATCTCTTAAAACGCGCCGTTTCTGGGGAATTTCACCATCAGGTTTTTCGGACAAATATTTGGACCTGATATCGTCAACAAACTTCTGTGAACCTAAAAAAAGGCCGTGCCGAAAATCCTCCCATATTCTTTTTTCTTCCCGGGAATATCTTTGAACCATTTCTCTATATGCCTTATTTTTATCTGTTGCATCAAAATGAGAAAGAATAGGCACTGTGCGTAACCACTCGGGTGATTTTTTGCCATAGGCATATACGGGATAACTGCTCCACGGATAATCTACTAACCGTCTGACTATTCCAGCTCGCAGCGGATTTCTGTGTATGTAACAGGAAAGGAGCGTCAGGTATTCATCATTTTCAACGAGAAAGTTTTTAAATCGTCCCTGAAAAAGGTGTCCATTTCGTTTGTGTTTTAAATTATACCGGCGTGTGTACGTAGTGCCAAACCACTGCATGCCTTGAGAAATATTGGGTTTATTGGTCTTGAGGAGCAAATGATAATGGTTATTCATGAGTACATAGGCATAAACCTCAATCTCAAACCTTTCCGACATTTGTCCCAAAACCTCTAGGAATGAGATACGATCACCATTATCAGCAAAAATATCCCTTCGCTCATTTCCTCGTGATAAGATGTGATAGTAAGCCCCCTCAAATTCTATACGCCATGGTCTTGTCATGGCAGACAAGATAGCAAAATGGGTTACTCTTGTCAACAATATAATCACTAATCAAGGTGTGACCCCTTCAGTTCCACTGTGACCCCTTCAGTCCTGCTTGGCCTGTTGTGAACTCGCGCAACTGCGTCGTCCTGCTCATCGGCTCGCGCGCGTGCTGCTCAACGTCTTCTTTCCAGCTTCGGAGATAGCCCTGAAATCCATCTGAGCTCCCGATCGCCTGATCCAGGGCAGTCAAGAAAGGCTTCACATCATTCCCCGAATCCAAGAGAGTTTCACGGCGGAGGCGTTCCTCGGCGATCACGAGGAGAGGGAGCCCTTTCTCGTATGCCATGGCCGCTTCAATCTGGTTCCAAGCTGTCGGAAATGCGGCGGACGTAAGCGGCTTGCCTCCGCCCTCACGGAGTTCTAGTCCCGCGTCAATCTGGTAGCGGGCATAGGCCACCACCACGGCGCTCGTTCATCACCCGCCTCACTCCACGAAGCGGGTTCTTATAGTCCCAGTCCTTCGTCAGCATGAGGCGAGGCTCGAACCCAGCCAGTTGGACCGCGTTTACGACTGCGTCGCGGAACGAGCGCTGCGATTCGTCGGCCGGGGTACCGGCGCTTATGAAGACCTTGGTTGCCATACCTCCTCGTGCGGGCTTTCGATCCGGCTAACGCCATAAATCAGCCGCCGCGCTTTTTGCGGTCGGCTGGATTGATTTGTTAGGCAATATTTTAAATAAACGTTATTTTTATTTTATCCTTTACTTTATTAAAATCCTTATCCATTGTGATTATTTCCAATCCATATTCTTCAGCAATTTTAAACTGGTAAACATCATCAAAATCTAAACCTGTATTCAATTTTGCATCAGCCAAATTTTTATAAAATTCTTTTGATAAAGTAATAATTTCCACTTTTGGCACTACATCAACGGAAAACTTTTGAAAAATAACTTCCTTACCATTTTTAAATAAAATAACTCCGATGGAATGTAATGAAAAATCCGAAAGATATTTATTACCAATATTTGAATTTAATATTTTCTTACAAATATCCATTCTTTCTTGAGATAGCAATACCTCTAAAAATATATTTGTATCAATAAGGTACATTATCTCCACTCCATTGCTTTATGCTGCAATTCAACTGATGTATATTTTTCTTTTAAATCTGATAATCCACCTTCCCAATCAAATGTTAATTTCCCCTTTTTTTCTTCCGTATGATGTTTCATAATTAAAAAATCAATGTAGTCTAATACTTCTCTCTTTAATTCTTCTGATAATTCATTTAATTTAGTTTGAATCAATTGAGTATCCATCTTATCTCCTTCAACTTTCGTAAAAGTATCATATCTTTTATTTTTGTCTAACTTTATATTAGCCTTCCCAATTATCCCGTTATTTTACGTCACTTATGAAACCTATTCTCACTGTATCACCTAAATCGGCATCATGTTAGTTTATTTCTGAGATATAGTCAAGTTTGTTTTCTTGTTATATGTTCGATTTACAGTATAATGTGAAACCATTTATTTGTGGCATAATTTTTACCAATAATTCATTTTCAGAAACTTTATTGAGATATGGATAAAAACAAGACACAAAACGCGCCATCTGATTCCAAACCTAAATTATTGGATGAGGTGCAAAACAAAATCCGCCTGAAGCGCTATAGCATACGCGCGGAACTATCCTACGTGCAATGGATTAAACGATTTATCATTTTCCACAACAAGAGACACCCCAGAGATATGGGAGAAAAAGAGATTACCGAGTTTCTTACGCACCTTGCTGCCGGAGAACATGTTTCATCCTCTACACAGAATCAGGCTTTGTGCGCTATTTTATTTTTATACCGTGAGGTATTACAACAGGATATTGGCTGGTTGGACGATATTGAAAGGGCAAAGAGGTCCAAAAGACTTCCGGTTGTTTTTACGAGAGAGGAAGCAAAAAAGATACTCCTGAGACTGGAAGGCACAAAATGGCTCATGGCAAGCCTTCTCTATGGGGCAGGTCTCCGTTTGATGGAGAGCGTCAGACTCAGGGTAAAAGATGTGGATTTTTCTTGCAATCATATTACCGATTCCAGGGACATCATACACAATTATTGACTTTGTTTTATTTTTAAAAGGATTTTTAATCTGCGTAATCTGTTTCCCCTCTTTTGCTTGTGGCTCTGACACGCTCTCTCACCTCTGTACCAGAAAAACTGCCCAAAGGCATGATTTATCGGCCTTCTTTAGCCAACTTAATAATTGCATTAACGATGGACACAGCCACGGCGCTGCCGCCTTTCCGGTTCGTATTGGTTATGTAAGGGATGGGCTTGTCCCTTTCTCCGAAAAGGGAAAGGTCTTTTAAAGCGTACTTTGCCTCTACTGCGCCCACAAAACCAACGGGGATGCCTATTACAAGAGATGGTTGAGCAATGCCTTTCTTTGTCAAATCAATAAGCTCAAACAGGGCGGTGGGGGCATTGCCGATGACCACAATGCCGTCCTTCATTTCATCTGTTGCCAGCCGCATAGCCGTTGCTGCCCTGGTCTTCCCTGAATTCTTTGCCTCGTCGATAACAGACTTGTCTGCGATTTTACAGATTATCTTTCCCCCGAATTTTTCGACCGGACTTTTACTGATTCCGGATTTTACCATGTTTACATCTGTCACGATGTTTTTTCCGCTTTTCAAAGAATGAGTGCCTGCCTCAACGGCTTTCGGATGGAAGATTAAATTATATGCGTATTCCGTATCTCCTGTGGCATGGATGGCGCGCTGGATAATCGGTCTGTGCAGTTCCGGCACGGACTCCAAATCGACGAGATTATCAATGATCTCAAAACTCTCATCCACTATTGCTTGTGGTTGTTCAATACGTTGTTTGCTTCCGTATTGTTTTTCTACCAAAATCTCGTGGATGCGGTCGGCTGCAATCAGGGCAATCCGCTCATCAGCGCCGATGTTATTGGCGTAAATGAACTCGACCTGCGGATATTTCGATTTTTCGTTTTCCAGCATTTCAGGGATGTCTTTGAAGACATGATTTCCTTTAAAGAGTAGTAACGGTACAACGACAATTCGGTCAACACCACTTCCCACAGTCTGTTTTACAACTTCAGAGAACCCCGGTTCTGCCAATTGCAAAAAGGCGGCCTCTACCACGTCCCACCGATTCATTGCACGCAGCATGTCGGCCACCTTAAATAACCCATCGTTACCGCTGTTTAATTTACTGCCATGCGAAATTAATATAATACCAGTTTTCATCATTAATTCCTTTTAAAAGGACACTGATTTTCACAGATAAACACAGCGTGGCAGAGCTACAACCAAAGAAACCACCCCTCAATCCCCTCCTTCGCAAGGAGGAGACAAAGGGGAGGGTAAAGAAATAATCCACTTCGTAACAGTTTGATTTATCTGAAAAATTCCTGCAATAATGTTGTTATCATGCGCTTTAGCGGCAGTTCATGAATTGCCACTACATACCATCACAAAGGCATTATCTACTACGCGTATTGTTGAAAAAACTAAACTGTTACCCATTATGCAGCTTCATGTTTTTGGATTCGATCGACATGAGCTTCTAAAAGCTCAATAATCTCCTCGAAACCAGTGCATTTTACCAGGTAAGGACGCAGTTCTGTGGCATTTCGCATACCCATGATGTACTTGATTGCATGTTTTCGAAAAAGGACAACACCAACGTCCTGTCCGTAGTATTCCAGCATGTGCGATAGATGCCGCCGGATGAGGTCAATCTTCTCATGAAAAGAGACTTGATTCCTGTCTTTATATTGAAAAATCCAGGGATGGCCGATAGCGGCACGTCCAATCATCACTCCGTCACATCCTGTGTGTTGTTTGATTCGTTTAATGTCTTCCACGCATTTTACATCACCATTGCCAATAACGGGTATTTTTACTGCTTGTTTAATCTCTGCAATTGCATCCCAATCTGCCTTGCCGAAAAAGAACTGTGATCGCGTGCGGCCGTGTACGGCGATGAGTGATGCGCCGTTGTCTTCGAGAATTTGGGCTACTTCAAGATAATTGCGTGACTTATTATCCCAGCCCAGTCGAATTTTGCCAGTTACGGGAACGTGTAAAACCTTAGTGAGTTTACTAAAGATACGGCCAATCTTAGAGGGGTTCTTAAGAAGTCCGGCGCCAGCGCCTTTGCCGGCAATATCAGATACAGAACATCCCATATTGACGTCAATAATATCCGGTCCCAGTGTTTCTATTGTGCGGCACGCCTCTAATAGTTTATCCTCGTCATTGCCAAGGATCTGGAAGGCAACAGGACGTTCAATGGGTCTGAAATCGAGTAATTTGAAGGTCTTTGGATTTTTCCACAGTACGCCATCCATAGAAATCACTTCAGTGTAACTCATGGACATCCCGAATTCCCGGCAGATCAGACGAAACGGGACGTCGGAGAATCCGGCCATAGGAGACAGGATCAAGTCTCCGTATATAGGGATATTCCGTATAAAAAACAATGGTGCACTCATAAATATTAAACAAGATTATTTAGGGTTTCGGATTTCGTGCTTCGAATTTAACAGGCATAATTATAACACGGCGATACTAAATATCATTTGTTTTTTTTATGAGAATACGGTATTTTATTTCTTGTTTCTGATTTCTTATTTTTGGTTTCTACCTTTTGACTGCTAATTTTATCTATAATTATGGCTTATCAAGACCTGTCTGATTTTATAAAAAAACTGGAAGAATCGGGACAACTTAAACGCATAAAGACCGAAGTTTCCGCCGATTTGGAGATTACGGAAGTTGCGGATCGAGTTTCCAAGGCATACGGGCCAGCGCTTCTCTTTGAAAATGTAAAGGGCTATTCAATACCGGTGCTTATCAATGCATTCGGTTCGTATGAACGCATGGCCATGGCGCTCAATGTCAAGAAAGTGGACGAAATTGCCCGGGAGATAGAAAGTCTGGTGAAACCGGAGATACCCCATACATTTATTGACAAGATTAAATTTCTTCCGCATCTGTTGATGACTTTATCAAAGTTTCCCCCAAAGACCGTACGGCACGCCCCGTGTCAGGAGGTGGTATTTGAAACAGAGCCGTCGCTCTCAAAAATACCTGTTATAAAGTGCTGGCCGGGAGACGGCGGTAAATTCATTACATTACCCCTGGTGATTACAAGAAACTTGAAGACAGGGAATAGAAATGTTGGTATGTATCGCCTGCACGTTTATGATGACAGGACAACGGGCATGCACTGGCACATCCATCATGACGGCGCCAGGCACTACCGGGATTACCAGCGTGAAAACAAGCGCATGCCGGTGGCTGTTGCGCTGGGTTGTGACCCTGCAATTACCTATGCGGCCACGGCGCCTGTTCCGCCTGAAGTCGATGAAATGGTGTTTGCCGGTTTTCTGAGGAAGAAAAACGTGGAGATGGTAGCCTGTAAGACCATCGATCTGGAGGTTCCTGCGGATGCGGAGATCGTGCTGGAGGGATACGTTGATCCCAAGGAAACCCGCATTGAAGGACCGTTTGGCGACCATACGGGATATTACTCGCTGGCAGATTATTATCCGGTGTTCCATATTACCTGCATCACGCAGCGCAGAGAGCCAATTTATCCCACCACCATTGTCGGCAAGCCTCCGATGGAAGATTGCTATATGGGGAAGGCCACAGAACGGCTGTTTTTGCCGCTTTTGAAACTCATGATACCGGAGATTGTGGACATGAACCTGCCGCTCTTCGGGGTATTCCACAACTTTGCCTTTTTGTCAATTGATAAACGATACCCATTCCAGGCGAAGAAGGTCATGCACGGGATTTGGGGCATGGGGCAGATGATGTTCACGAAGATTATTGTGGTGGTGGATAAGGACGTCAATGTGCAAAACGTAGATGAGGTGATGTGGCGGGTGGGAAATAACGTTGACCCGCGCAGGGATATTACTTTTGTAGACGGCCCAATGGATGCGCTGGAACATGCCTCAGACTTACCCAAGATTGGCTCCAAGATGGGGATTGATGCCACCAAGAAGTGGCCTGATGAGGGTTTCACAAGGGAGTGGCCTGATGACATCAAAATGTCACCGGAAATTGTCGAACTGGTAAATAAGAAATGGAATACATACGGAATCTAGCAAAAAAATTGTATAGAAATTTAATTTTATTTATACGGGTTTCGTGTCCATAACCAATATGATATGGTAAATAGTCTATGGAAAACCTCCCCTTCATCCCCTCCTTGCGAAGGAGGGGAAAGAGGGGTGGTTATAAGTTCATGATTACGCAAACCGAATTATTAACAAAAAAAGGTGTACACATCCAGCAGATGTTTGGCTCGATTGCCGGAGTATATGACCTTTTAAACACCCTTTTGAGTTTTAACTTCGACAAGAGCTGGCGAAAGTTTGCGGTAAAGGTAAGTAACATTACTCCTGATGCAAAAGTCCTGGACGTCTGCGCCGGTACTGGCGATCTGGCTATAGCGTATTCCAAGGTGTTGAATGGACGTGGGAAGGTTATTGGGAGCGATTTTTGTCTTGAAATGATCAAACTCGCAGATCAAAAACTCAGGAAAAAGAACCTTTCCAATAAAATAGAAGTTCTTGGGGCAGATACTTTGCATCTGCCTTTTCGGGACAATTATTTTCAGGTTTCTGCCGTGGCATTCGGTATCAGGAATGTTGCTGATTTAAGGGCTGGCATTACAGAAATGGCGCGCATAACTGCACCCGGAGGACGTGTTGTGATATTGGAATTCTCACAACCCACAAATCCACTATTTAAGGCGATTTATTATTTTTATTTTAAAAAGATACTTCCCCTCATTGGAAGGCTCATTTCACGCAGCAGGTACAATGCTTATTCCTATCTTCCGTCATCGGTGCTAAACTTTCCTGACCGGTATGGTTTGAAAACCCAGATGGAATCCTGCGGGCTTGTGGACGTGAAAATTTACGCAAGGACATTAGGGATTGTTACAGTTCATGTTGGCAAAAAGCCAGCGTAGTTTGATACATTGTGAGAATAACGACGGTGCAGAGGGGTAGAGGTGATATGATCTTCCCTGCACCCATGCTCAATATTTCCCCGCATTTATTCTGAAATATTTCGGTGACAAAAAATCCAAGGAGTTTTAGTTATCAAATAAACATCTATACGCTTGACTAGCCTGAGAAGATTTTGTATTATGTCATCAAGAATTTTGGACACTGATTAACAGGATTTGTGAATTTTAAAAAATATTATCTGTACTACAATCCATCAACTTTTTGTTTTTTATGCTCGTTTTTCAAACTGCATAACCGTAAGACATTGATTGGATGAGGCTTACGCAAAGTTTGGAGCATTGAGTTTTTTGTCATTTGAAATTCTTTCGTATTTCGATATTCGTATTTCGAATTTGGTTGCGGCCAAAGGCCGCGCCAAGAAAATCTGTGTCCTGAATACTTTATCGAAAATTCCTCTTTTCATATCTCTATTTTCAACATCGTATTAGATGACGCATGAGATGGATGATGCGTTATTGCAAATACGACTTATCAGCTACTGGGGAATAGTGTAACGGTAGCACAAATGACTCTGGATCATTTAGTCTAGGTTCGAATCCTAGTTCCCCAGCCATTATTTAAAGCTTTTTCCCTGATGTAACCATACTATCGTTATCCTAACAACGGCACATTCCCTTTGTTACAAATTTATCTGCCAGAAGTTTCATCTCTCATTTTCCAATCTCTTTTCTTAAATATTCACTAAATTATTTCCTTATAATTCCGATAATTAAAAATAACACACTTAGTTAAGAACAATTATACAAAAAGGGAGGGGGGAGACGTGAACAACGGTGATTTATACACAAATTTGTTGGATAGTTTGTCTGCAGGAGTATATGTTATTGATCGGGAAAGGGTAATTTCATCCTGGAATAAAAGCGCTGAAAAACTTACGGGCTATAAAAGCTCCGAGATAGTGGGACAATGTTGCCGAGGCAATGTTCTGAAGTATGTTGATGACCAGGGCATTAGTTTATGCGGGGGAGAATGCCTGGCTGTAAAATCAATTAATGACGGATGCATGCATAGTATGGAGGTGTATGTCCATCACAAGGAAGGTCATCGTGTGCCTATTTTAGTGCGTGTGTCTCCAATTAAAAATTCGCATGGGCAAGTTATTGGAGCTGTTGAAGAGCTTAGTGATAATTCTTCCAAGTCAGTGTACACACACAAGATCGAAGAACTGGAAAAATGCGCCCTGGTTGATCCTCATACCGGTTTAATGAAGAAACGTGGATTGGAGATGAATATCCGGTCTGTAGTTGGCGTAATGCATAGGTATGGCTGGACATACGGGGTTGTTTATATTGACATAGATGAGTTTGAACGAATAAACGCCATGTATGGGCGTACTATTGGAAATGATGTACTAAGGATGATTGCAAAGACGTTGCAAAATAGTGTGCGGGCAACCGATGTGGTTGGCCGATGGGAAGACGATGCGTTTATGGTAATCGCCGCAAACGTTAACGAAGATCAACTGAATCACATTGCAAACAAGGTTAGAGTGCTTGTCGAACAGTCGGGTTTTCCAGTAGGAACTGATATCATACGTGTTACCGCCTCTGTCTGCGCAACGATTGTAAGGTCAAATGATACGGTGGCAGCTTTGTTTGAAAGGATAGACAAGTTGATGGAACATGACAAAGTGTTCAGAAAAAAACATATACTATTGAAAATGGCTGTTTAAATTAAGGGATCAGTTCTCTAGGGATGCTGATATCCGACACAATAACCTTTCCTGTATAACCCGGCCCGTCGTTCAGGTAAAACCCCTTTTTTGCAATGGCAAAGGTTACGGTTTTTGTGGCTTTAACGGCAGCGCCTAAGATTTTACCAGTATTACAGTCGAGCCCCGAAGGTATGTCCACAGATACAATGGGTTTGTTTAAGTCGTTAACTCCATGAATAAGTGTTTTAAAGGGTTCCCTTACCTCGCCTGAAAGTCCCGTTCCGAACAGCGCATCGACCAGGATATCGTAACCATTCAATTCCTTTAAAAGGTCGTTTAAGCCAGGAATATCAAGGAATTCTTGTATTGGTACCTTCATGTTTATAAGTATTTGGAGGTTAGCGCCAGCATCTCCATCTTTCAAGATGTCGGAAATCTTTGCAACGAGAAATACGTCAACTGAAATGCCATGATTATGAAGATGTCGAGCTACCACAAAACCATCACCGCCGTTATTCCCTTTCCCGCATAAAATGGCTACTTTTGTTTGTTGAGGATCGTCCAGCATTTTCAGGATTTCTTCTGCCACATTCCTTCCTGCATTTTCCATAAGGATAATGCTGGGAATTTTGTATTCCCCAACGGCCTTTCGATCCAATTTCCTCATCTCTTCACGGGTTAATGCCTTTTCCATTTAATAAACCTTACACTTGTTATTGGAAACGACTTGATGATATAAAAGTAAGAAATCATTGTCAACTTGTAAAACGTTTTGTTTCTATAAAATTCTTGACCTGAGAAACTATTTAACTTAAAATTTTGTTTATCATTTCGAAGCAAATAATTTTAGGATAATTTAAGGAGATTTATAGAATGGGTAAGGTGAGATGCCCTGGGAGCATTCGGAATACAACTCCCGTACCGATTGAACGGAAATGCCACAATTGCGGCGCTACGGTGGAGATGTGGAGTGATGAAGAGAAGGCCGATTGCCATAAATGCGGCACTGAAATTTTTAAGGATAAAGTTCCTACCTGTATCGAATGGTGTAAATCAGCAGAAGAATGCATGGGGCATATCTTCGATGTTAAAAAGATACAAGAAGAGGCCAAAAAAAGAGCCGCTGCTGACGGCAACCCAAAATTCTTCGATCAGGTTACCGAAATGATAAAAAAGAAGAAAGAAGGTTTATAATTCACACGGCGCTTCATTTCGGAGCGAATAAACAAAATCTATTGAAATATTTTTAACTGTACAACCATCGATTCCAAACCTCCCACGTCTTGTTTAAATATTAAATCTTCGATACAAAACATCTTAATCATCAGACCCGGCGCCCTTGGCGATCTGGTTGTTACGCTGCCCACTTTTGAAGCCATTCGTAAGTATTTCAAAAATGCCCGGATTGATATTATGGGCTATTCATCCTTCCTGGAAATTGTAAAAGGTCGCTTCTACGCTGATACGATTAGTCGGTTTGATCAGGCAGATATCGCTCATCTTTTCACGAAAAATTCCCACGTACCTGCGTCATTAACAAACAAATTGAGCAACATGGATTTGATTATTTCCTTTGTTTCGGACAGGGAGCAAATTATGGTTAGTAACCTCAGGGCAGCGGGTCTAAAGCATGTTATTCATTATGAACCGTTCCCCTCTGAAGGTGGGGGTATTCATATAATAGATCATTTCTTAAGATGTCTGGATTTGCTGGGCGTGACTCATGTTAATAATGTCCCTAAAATATTCTTAAACGACGAGGATGAATTATTTGGCGAAAAATTTTTGAATGAAAACCTTGTTAAACCAGATAAATTGTTGGTTGTTCTGCATCCAGGAAGTGGAAGTCTACAAAAATGCTGGCCTATAGACCGTTATGTTGAATTGATATGGCAGATCAAGAAGGAGATGGATGCACAAATTCTCCTGATCTCAGGTCAAGCGGATACCGGCATAGTTGAAGCGTTAGGAGTTAAAGTAAGAGATAATTTTATTCTTGTCGACCAGCTTCCATTGCCTATTTTGGCTGCTATAATAAAACGCAGTACTCTCTTTGTAGGGAACGATTCGGGTATTACTCATTTGGCTGCTGCCATTGGTACTCCTGCAATATCTATATTTGGCCCTACTGATCCAAGGATATGGGGACCCCGTGGAGAGCGGGTAAGAATCCTTTATAAGAAATCTCCATGCAGTCCGTGTTCCTTTGATACGCGAAGGAATTGTTTTTCACAAATTTGTTTAGAAGGTGTTACTGTTGAAGATGTTATTAGCGAAATAAGATATATGAACCAACATAGTCTTTGACACTATCTGAAACTTTGGCCTTTTTCATTGACTGAGTTGTAATAGTTTTATATACTCTCACCTCGTTATTTAAAATTTTATAAGAATGATATTGAGATGCGCTTTCTCATTACTCTTAAATAATTAAGGAAAAAACAAATATCCATGTCAAAAAAATCTAAACAATGCCAGTTGCAGCATAAGTACCTGTGTAAACCACGGATTTCTCCACAGATCATAAAAAAGGGTATGAAAGTCAAAGACCTTGTGAATGAATATAGTCGAGCGGGGGCATTTAATGCAGGACGACTGGCAGAGGCGTGCAAGTTGTATTGCCACATGCTTGACGATAATGCCACTGTCGGTTTAACACTTTCTGGCGCTATGACTCCCACGGGCATGGGAGGCATACTCATTTCTCTTGTAGAGAACGGTTTTGTAGATTTCATCATTTCAACCGGGGCAAATCTTTACCACGATCTTCATTTTGCACTGAATTTACCTATACACCAGGGAGATTTCAGAGTAGACGATTCAGAGCTTTATGAGGCAGGCATTGAACGCATTTATGATATCTTTATTACAGATGAATTATTGCTTAAAACAGATAAATTCATCCAGGATGTGGCCAGAAAAATATCCACCGTTGAGCCAATTTCCACAGCCGATTTTCACTACAATTTAGGTAAGGCCGTTCTTACGGACACTCCGTCACCTCGCCTGAGTTTTGTGGCTCAGGCAGCCAAACACCATGTACCCATATTTGTTTCCTCACCCGGCGATTCGTCGATCGGAATGAACCTGTCTTATCTCAAACTTCAGGGTGAAAGTATAATCATTGACACTGATCTTGATGTCCTTCAATCCACTGCCATTGTTTTCAACAGTAAAAAAAATGGCGTAATCAGCATTGGCGGTGGTTCTCCTAAAAATTTCTACATGCAGACGCAGCCCACACTGGCGCAGATATTGGATATTAACAAGGGTGGGCATGATTATTTCATTCAAATCACCACTGATGCGCCTCAATGGGGTGGCCTCTCAGGGGCGACCCCAACCGAGGCTATATCATGGGGCAAGATACGGAGTGAAGAAGTGAAAAATCATGTGGTAATTTATAGCGACGCTACGATAGCCGTGCCTATACTTGCAGGTTATGTCATATCGGAAAGGAAGCCTCGCAAGAAGAAGTATCTATATAAGCAGCTCCCTGCTTACATTTCAGAGTTGAAGAAAAATGTAAAATAAGTTTTCATAAACGAACTATTGAAATACAGAAAACACAACGAGAACACATCCCTTTTCTCTCTTCTTTTCCATTCTCATGGTGAATGTCTATCAGAAATTCACCACATAAGAACCGGATCCGGATTTCCACTATAATTTTCCGCTCGTAATACTGTTTAAAGCATCAACGTTTTTTTTACAAGAAATAAATTTATTGGTAGCCTATATTAGTTATTAACATTCTGATATTTCAAACAAGAATAAATAAATATTGCAATATGTATCTCATTTTCAATGCCTTAAATATAAATATATTTTCAGTCATTAATCAATAATCCACAATTTATCAACAATTTAATTCTCTGTCGAAAACAAATCAAAATAGAGATGATTGAGTTTTTGTTTTTTAATTGTGAACAATTTATGAACAGAGTGAAATTGCATATTTCTAAGTTTTAATCTATTATACAATTACAAACATAACGTTTCTATTAATGAAAAATGAAAATGGTAAATAATTTTTTTAGAGATTTATTTCTCAATTATCAAAAGTCAGCGATTTTTTTTAATTATATTATTGATTGAACTGTTACGTACTACTTTTTTACATGCCAAAAAAATTCTATTAATAAGAACTTCTTTTTGTTTTGACACACAGAAATTGTTCTGTTAATATCGCCCTCCTTCAAAAATAATTTTCATTCATTTCCAATTCAATTTTATTCTCAAGTAACATTATGTAAGGGGAATATGGAATCTTATTCAAAAGTCTGGGACAACGTTCTTCAAAATATTCGAGAAAGGGTAGGTCCTTTACGATTCAATTTATGGTTCAAAAACACCCGCCTTGAATCTTTCAATGATAATTATGCGAATATCATCGTACCGAATGTTTTTACCCAAGTGTGGTTACAAGATAATTTTACAAATGTATTGAGAGAAGGAATCGGAAGATTAGTAGATAATAAAGATTTTGATATAAGATTTTCTGTCGTGAAAGGTGGTGAAGGGGAAAATATTTCGGCCGCAAACATCACTCCTTTACCTGAAAATAAGGCCGACAGCAACAAAAACCATTCACAGGGAAATAGAATTCTGAGGTTAGAAGATTTTGTGGTCGGTCCTAACAACAGGCTGGCTTATACTGCGGCCCTCGAGATGGTTAAAGACAAATACCCTGCGTTTAATCCTCTTTTTATCCATGGCACTGTTGGTGTTGGGAAAACCCATATTCTCCAGGGAGTTTTGAATAAGGTTAAAGAAGAACAAAATGTAAATGCAATATATATGTCGGCTGAAAAGTGGACAAATGAATTTATTTATTCATTACAAAAAGGAAAAATCGAAGCATTTAGGCAAAAGTTTAGAAATGCCGACATGTTTCTCATAGATGATATTCATTTCCTTTCCAACAAGCAAAGTACGCAAGAAGAATTTTTGCATACCTTTAATGCCCTGTATGAATTATCCAAAAAGATCATATTGGCGAGTGATGCGCATCCTAAAATGATAGCCCAGTTGAAAGAAAACCTTGCAAGTCGATTTATGTCTGGCATGGTTATCAGAATAGATAAACCTGAGTACGCCACAAGACTTTTAATTTTACGATCGAAAGCGGCAAAATTTGACGTATATTTCCCTGAAGATGTATTGGAATTCATTGCAGAAAAATTTAATGACAATGTGAGAGAGGTTGAAAGCGCATTGATAACACTGTCTGCCCATGCAAAATTTAATGAGAAGAAGATAGACCTCCAATTGGCAAATGAAGTCCTGAGTGAGTTTTTCTGTAATGAAGGAAAGATTATTAAAATCAATGAGATTGAAGAATCAGTGCTTGCTTATTTCAACATATCGCGTGCCGACCTTCACTCGAATAAAAAAACAAAATCTATAGCATTTCCGCGTCAAGTGTGTATGTATTTGATAAAAACACTCCTTGATTGGTCTTATCAACAAATTGGAAACTACTTTAGCAGCAAGAAACACTCTACAGTTATGTTTGCCATAAAAAAGGTGAGCGAACAAATAGAAAACGATAAACAATTCAAGTTGTCCATTGAGAAGTTAATGGAAAGAATTAAGAAAGAGAAAAGATAAGTTATCTGCAGTGCTATGTATTGTTTAGACAAATTAAAGGAAAAATTAAAAGAAGATAAAGTAGATGCCTTTTTAATTACGAATGAAATAAATATCCGGTATGTTACTGGATTTACCGGTTCCGAAAGCATTCTTTTAATTACACAAAAGAATGATTATTTATTTACTGACTTTAGGTATTTAGAACAAGCGCAGCGCGATGTTCCCTGGATCAGGATAATAGAAAGAAAAGTCTCTTTAATAAAGACAATTTGTAAAAAATTAAAGCAGCTTAATATTATAAAGCTCTATATAGAGTCTTTATATGTTACATTTAATCAATACAGTGAAATAAAAAATAATGTAAAAGGGATTCGTTTTATACCTACTCAAGGAATTATTGAAGAGTATAGAAAGCGAAAAACACAGGAAGAAATAAAAATAATACAGACCGCTATCGATATTGCCGAAAAGGCATATAGCAACGTTAGGGAAAAAATAAAATCAGGGTTAACTGAGAAGAATTTAGCGGATATTCTCGAGTTTGAAATAAGAAAGCAGGGGGGAGAGAGAAGTTCTTTTGAAATAATTTGCGCAGCAGGTGCGCGTGCTTCACAGCCACATGCACATGCAACAAACAGAAAAATACAAGCTAAAGACGCGATCTTAATAGACTGGGGCGCCAGGTTTCAGTTTTATAATTCCGACTTGACAAGAATCAGTTTCATAGATAAAATATCCCAAAAATTTAAGAATATATACCAAATTGTATTGGATGCACAATGTTTCGCAATTGATAGTGTAAAACCAGGGCGAAAGTCAAAAGACGTTGACCGCGCGGCAAGGGATTATATAACAAAAAAAGGGTTTGGAAAGTACTTTGGACATGGGTTAGGACACGGTGTCGGACTTGCGGTTCATGAATGTCCCACTATTAATGCAAGAAGCGAAGAAATATTAGAAGCAGACATGGTATTTACAATAGAACCAGGTGTTTATATTCCGGGATGGGGAGGTATTAGAATAGAGGATATTGTAGCAGTAACTCCTCATGGATCTACTGTTTTAAGTCATGTGCCTAAAAGGTTAACAGAAATAGTAACATAAAATTAAACCTTTAGAATCTCTTTGCAAAAATCCCAGATAACCATTGAAAAAACTATTCAGTATAACCCATCATTTTGATCCAATCCTTTTTCTTTTTTGCTACATTCATACTTAACAAGGGATAAACCCTCTTTATTCAATAAATATTGATTGTTTTGTTGGCTTTCCTGTTTCATAATTAAATAGAAAACTCCACAAAGGAAACGGTAATGAGCATTATAGACAAGGTAAAGCAATTGATTTCTATTATGAATGAAAATGACTTATCCGAGATTGAAATCCAGGAGGATGCAAATAAAATAAGACTCAAAAAAAGCGAGATTGGATATACTCATGCAATCTCACCAGTGACAACCCCTTCAATCCACCCTTCCAAATTTGAGCAGGAACCCCTGCCTCATGCACTATCAAAGGAAAGTGAAAATTTTGTAGAGATTATTTCGCCAATGGTAGGAACATTTTACAGGGCTAGCTCTCCCGGTGCTGACCCATGTGTTAATGTGGGAGATTTTGTAAATGAAGAGACTGTTGTCTGTATAATTGAAGCAATGAAAATAATGAATGAGGTGAAAGCTGAAACCGTAGGTGAAATTGTTGAAATTATCGTGAGTGATGGTGAGGCCATAGAGTATGGTCAATCACTATTTCGTGTTAAACCCACGACAAAAGAGAATTGATTGGATTTTGTATACGGAGCGTAATAAACAGCGGATATTCGAACTATGTTTTCCAGGATAATGATCGCAAATAGAGGTGAGATTGCATTAAGAATTATCAGGGCTTGTCGCGAAATGGGGATAGAAACAGTTGCGATATGTTCAAAGGCTGATGAAAATGCAGCATACTTAAAACAAGCAGACATCACCGTATGTGTTGGTCCTGCCGATGCCGAGAGCAGTTATTTGAATATTCCCAGTATAATTAGCGCGGCAGAGATAACGGATATTGAAGCAATTCATCCAGGATATGGTTTTTTGTCAGAGGTAGGTCACTTTGCAGAGGTTTGCGAATCTTCTAATATAGTATTCATAGGCCCTAGATCGGAAGTATTGAAAAAACTCGGAAATAAAACTGAGGCACGAAGAATTGCCATCGCTCATAAAGTCCCGGTAGTTCCTGGGAGTGAATCTGTTATAAAAAGTCAGCAACAAGCGCTTGATGTTGCACACAAGATTGGATATCCCGTAATTATCAAGGCTTCTTCAGGTGGCGGTGGGCGAGGAATGCGTGTAGCGCACAATGATATAAGTCTTGTAAACTCCCTGGCAATTGCACAGCGTGAGGCAGAGGCTGCATTTAAAGACTCTTCTATCTATATAGAAAAGTACATTGAAGATACGCGTCATGTCGAGGTTCAAATATTTGGCGATAATTACGGCAACATCATTCACTTGGGGGAAAGGGACTGTACCTTGCAGCGCAGGCATCAAAAGCTAATCGAAGAGTCACCTTCTCCTCACATATCTGAGCGCTTGCGAGAAGAAATATGTAAGGCAGCAATCAAGCTTGCAAAGGCTGTAAATTACACAAATGCAGGTACTGTTGAGTTTTTGGTGGATAAGTTGGGTAATTTTTATTTTATAGAGGTAAATACTCGCCTGCAGGTTGAGCACCCTGTAACAGAAATGGTGACTGGTATCGATTTGGTGAAGCAACAAATAAGGATTGCCTGCGGGGAAAGACTGAATGTAAAACAGAAAAGAATTCATAATCAGGGAGTCGCAATAGAATGCCGGGTTTATGCCGAAGACCCTCACAATGGGTTTAGGCCTCAACCTGGAAAGATTACAACATACTATCATCCGGGTGGGAGGGGAGTAAGGGTTGATTCACATGTGCATGCTGGGTATGAAATGCCTCCCTATTATGATTCATTAATATCAAAGCTAATAGTTTACCAAAGAACAAGGGAAGAAGCGATTGCTTGCATGAGAAGGGCATTAAGTGAATATGTCATTGAGGGTATTAAAACGACCATCCCATTAGCTTTGGACTTAATAACACATCCTCAATTTGCGAATGGTAATATTAACACCAATTTTGTAGAAAATCTTCTATCAAAAAACTAACATTAATCTAAACGGGTAAAAGAATTTTTTCTTGACACTATTTAAAAAGCATGCTAATTTATGTGCTCTTAAAATTTGCCACACAACATTCTCAATTATCAAACAGTTAGAATATTTACTGTGTTCAATTTACGATGCGTAATATTTTATAATACAGTAAATAAGGATTGTAAATATAAGATGTTTTTGACGTAAAAACAGATTGTTTTGTATTTGTTATTTATTTCATGATACGGGAAAGGAGATTTTAAATGTTCGGTGGTAGAATGATGAGTTATTTGTTGGGAGGTATTGTAGTTTCTGTTTATTCATTAGGGTTTTCAACTTCTAATATCTCTATTGGCGCAGAATATACAGGCAATAGTGGCTGTAAATGTCATATGGGTAAGGGCTGTTTTGAGGGAGAAGAATATAAAGAAAGATTGCATTCAAATACCTGGGAAAAGAGGTTAAAAGGAACACCAGATGCGGAAAATCCAGATTGTTTAAAATGCCATGCGACTGCATATGGTGAAAAGATTGCAGAGGCTGGCAAAAAATATTTACCTAATGTTCAATGCGAGGCCTGTCATGGTGCAGGTTCGGAGTATAAAAAATTAAAAGAAAACTATGAAGGTAAGGGTAAAGATGCATTTAAAGAATTGTTAAAGAAAGATCCGCTTACTGCAAGAAAAGTGCAATACGACGCCGGTCTTATTGTTGCTGGAATCAATGGTCCTGCAACTGTAAAAGAGCAGTGTCTGAAGTGTCATTGGGAAAGCAAAGATGACAAGAACAAATGCCCAAAAACAGATAAAGTTATGGATTATAAAGACGCTTTTAAGAAAGACGATCATCGCGACAATGATGAAATTGATGATGTAATAAAAAAGATGTCTGCTGATGATAAGAAAAAATGGGCAGCTTTATTGCCAAAGGATGAAATTCTTAATACGCCATTAAAACCAAAGAAAAAGGAATAACTCTTTAAGCCTAAGAGTTATAGCTGAGGAGGATTCCGTAGATGGTTTATAAACCAATAAAAAGCTTGATAAAAGTAGTATTATCAGGCGTAAAAAGACTTGAATTACTAGCGTTTTTAACAACATGTGTGACAGTTATTATATTATCGCCTGCAATGTTATTTGCAGGCGATAATGGCCCGTGTATTGAGTGTCATACAAAACCTGATAAATTAAAGGTTACAGAAAAGGCAAAAATAGACCCTGTAACGGGCGAAATTAAAGTGTCTCCTATGTTAATCGACGAGGCCGCCTTTAAGGCATCTGCGCATGGTGGCGAAGACTTTTTCTGTGTCGACTGTCATCAGGATTTAGATGGGAAGGACGTGACTGAAGGTCACAAGCCAAATCTAAAACCAGTGGATTGTATTACCTTTTGTCATGATGATCCTGCCGAAGAATATCTGCAGAGTACCCATGTTAAGTTGATGCGAGAGAACAACAAGGATGTGCCAACTTGTAAGGACTGTCATGCTGGTTTATCATATCACTATACCCCCATAGGGGAGAAGTCTCCCAGGGACGTTCCAAGGGGAACCGATCCTCTTCACAGAAAGTTAACGATTGACGCTTGCGGTTCTTGTCATCGGGATTATCTAAATAGTTACAAGAATAATGCACATGGCCAGGTTGCAACGTTAGGTCACACAACAACTGATGTGCCTGTGTGTTTTGATTGTCACGGTAAGCACAAAATATTAAATTCATCAGATCCAGAATCAAAGGTAGGGAAAGAAAGAATTATAGAAACATGCGGTAACTGCCATGCAAATGCTAATGCAAGTTTTATCAGACATGTTGAGCATCCGCAGATTAAGAATATTAAGTATTACAGAACCTTACTTGCTGCTATAAAAAATGCTCGAAGTGATCCTGGAAATCTTAAAAAAGCAATCAAAAACCCACAAACAATACTGTGTATAGTATTTGTAATGTATGTGGGAATATTGGCGTTTACGTTTTCCGCATTCGGACTCCATTCCTTACTAAGTTGGTTTGCAGTAGTTCGAGACGAATACAGGAGAAAGGAGCATGGTGATGACGAGCAACACTAATTATATTAGGTTTCGCCTTTTTCACAGATTTTGCCATTTTTTGATAATCATTAGTTTTTTTGGTCTTGTTCTAACAGGGATGCCCTTAGCATTTAGGGGATATGGCTGGGCAAGATGGCTTTATGAGTTATTTGGCGGATATCCCACCGCTGGTTACATCCATCGTGTTTGCGCCCTCATCACTTTTTTTGCTGCCTTTATACACTTTATATATCTCTTTTATAGTATATCAGTACAAAAGAAAAAGGGGTTTTTCTGGGGGCCAAATTCACTCCTTATTCAGCCACGAGATGTCTTTGATATAATTGGAGACATCAAATGGTTTATGGGCATCGGGAAGCGTCCTAATTTTGATTGTTGGATATATTGGGAGAAATTTGAGTATTTATCCCTTATGTGGGGAACTCTTGTAATGGCACTCACTGGGTTAATATTATGGTTCCCGGTGCAATTCACTAAGATTATTCCAGTTTCGGTAGCTGACATAATTGATCTTCCTAGTATAGCCTTAATTATTCACAGATATGAGGCTATTCTTGCAGCAGGCTTTATCTTCACTATACATTTTTTCCATACTCATTTACTACCGGAAAAAATGCCTGTTGACGAAGCGATTTTTACTGGCAGAATAACTGAGGAAGAGTTCAAACACGAGCGTTTAAATCAGTATAAAAGGCTCGAACATCAACGGCAATTGGATAATTATAAAATTGCCCCGCCTTCTTTGTTTGTAAGTTTTCTGACCAGGCTGTTTGCAGTTCCAATTTTGATCACTGGGCTAATCATGGTTGGCCTGATGTTTTCAGCACTTCTCGTTTGGGCTATTTGATTTATATTATTGAAATAATCCTAGCAAGCAATTTGTTGCTGTAAAGTCTGAAATTGTTTAGAGAAAGTACTCTTAGTGCTTTTGGTTTACAAAATAACATGACTTACAGGGTTTTAATTGCAGATGATGAAGAACGCATGCGAAGAGTGCTTGCTATGGTATTTGATGAAATGAAAGATACTAAAGTTGTTACAACGAGTAATTGTGTAACAACTTTAGATTATCTTGACAAAGAACGTTTTCATCTTCTCATAACAGACCTAAAAGTACCAGAAGTAGGAAGATTAGACTTTCTAAAAGCAATTAAAAATAAGTCACCAGATCTTCCCGTAATTGTTCTTACCGCATATGGCTCAGTTGAATCTGCAATAGATGTTATGAAGGAGGGTGTCTTTGATTATCTTACAACCCCCTTCGAAAATGACATTCTTAAACTAGCCGTAAAAAGGGCACTGAAGATAAGCTCTTTGACAATTGAAAACAAATATCTACGTCAAGCCCTTGAATCGCAGTACAATTTTGAAAATATTATCGGTAACTCTCCACAAGTATGTGATGCTTTAAGGTTAGTTGGCGATGTGTCCAAAACAGATTCGACTGTATTGATAACAGGCGAAAGTGGTACTGGAAAAGAATTAATTGCACGTGCAATACACTATAATAGTAACAGGGCAGGTGGACCACTTATCGTGCTGAATTGTGCTGCGATACCGGAAAATTTATTGGAAAGTGAACTCTTTGGTTATGAAAAGGGTGCATTTACCGGTGCGGAAAAGACAAAAAAAGGACGTTTTGAATTAGCGGCAGGCGGGACGTTTTTCTTGGACGAAATATCAGAAATGAGTGCTGCTATTCAAGCGAAGGTGTTACGTGTTGTTGAGGCAAAAGAGTTGGAACGTTTAGGTGGCACCGAAACAATAAAGGTAGATGTTAGAATTATTTGTGCTACCAACAAATATCTCGAAGATTTGGTTAAGGCAGGCAAGTTTAGAGAAGATTTATACTATAGAATCAGCGTGTTTCCTATAACGTTACCACCTTTAAGGGAAAGAATAGAAGATATCTTACCATTAAGTAGGCATTTCCTAAAAAAGTTTTCAACTAAAATGGGAAAAGCGCCAATTTCTTTAGGGAAAGAAGTTGAAAAAATATTTATGTTGCATAAATGGGAAGGCAACGTTAGAGAATTACAAAATGTCATTGAACGGGCTGTAATATTATGTAAAGGGAATGTTATAACAGCTGAAAATCTACCTGTTTCTATAGTAAAAAGCTCGTATATCATTGAGAAAGAGAGAAACAATCAGATCGCGACATTTCTTCAATTTGATATTCCACCAAATGGACTATCGCTGGATGCATTAGAAAAACAATTAGTTACGCAAGCGCTCGAAAAAAGCAAAAATAACAAAACTAAAGCAGCCAAACTCTTAGGATTAACAAGAGGGACTTTTCGATATAGGTTACAAAAATATGGTTTAGTTAATTAGTTGTGGCAAATATCAGCCATCACTGATTACCACTACTACCTATTAAGTATGAAATTAATTTTCTCTAATATGCTTTTCTAAAGTTATGTTAAGAGAAATTATGGTATATGGAGTGTTTCGGTACAAATTGTGCTCTCGCATTCTTAGCTCACTAGTTAGGAGTGTGTCTTTAAATTGCTAAATTTTACTAATAGTTATGAAAGGGGGTGAATATGGTTATGAAGAAGAGTATTTTGGGAGTAGTTGGTATTTTTAGTGTGTTCGCATTTGTAGCTCAATCTGTTTTTGCGGCATGGGATAAACCTTGTGACAAGAGACAGATTTTGGAAGCTTACTGGTGTGATGCATGTAAAGATGTTAGAGAGTTTAACGAGTGCTCGGAAATTGGCTATATCTGGGATTTTGCCAAACATCGTGCAGCGGGTGATAAAACACACACTGATTTACCAACCTGTTGGGCATGCCAGAAGATAGCATATAGTTGTGTTAATACCAACTGCAAGAAATACGGTGTGTGTATGCCTGCGCCTGGCGCTTGTGATGAATGTGGTGATGATATTACAAGTAAAAAGATTTGGGCTAGGACATTGTTTAAATGTCCAAAGTGCGGAAAGGAAACCCCAGAACCAGGTAAAGGTTTCACTACAATAAAAGGAAGGTATGCACCGCAAGTTGAAAAAGCCGGTGACTGCGAAACCTGTGGTGTACCTCTTGAAATTATTTGTACAAAGTCAGGTACTTGTCCACATGTATCTAAGTAGTTTTATTTTACTTAGTTTAGTTATTTACTTTTAGTAACTAGGAGGTAAAGGAGAAGCGATGAAAGGGAAGGGATTGGTAGGAGCGTTGGTGGTGGGGTTATCGGTGTTGGTGGGTGGGGTAGCGAGCGCTGGGTTTATCCAGGGGACGCATGTGAAGACGGATTTGCCTGGGCCGTTTTTTATCACGACGTCGCCAGATGGTGGGACGTTGTATATATGTAATCAGTCGGGGCATAGTGTGACGTTTGTGGATGCCCGGACGCAGAAGGTGTCGGGTGAGGTAGCGGTGGGGGTACAGCCGGAGGCAGCGGCGCCGACGCCGGACAATGCATTTTTGTATGTATGCAATGCGGAGAGTGACAGCGTATCGGTAATCGATATAGCGAGGAAGCAGGTAGTAAAGGAGATCAAGGTAGGAGACTGGCCGAGCGGTATAAAGATAACGAAGGACGGGAAGACGGCCTATGTAGCGTGTTCAGGGAACATGTGGAACACGGTAGACGTGATAGATACCGGCAAGATGGAGAGGACCAGGTCGATATTCACGAGTGATTACGGTCCAAGGACGTTGGATATATCACCGGATGGCAAGACGCTGGCAGTGATTTGTGACACGGTTGGTTCAATCAACCGGAGTGTCAATTTTATTGATATAGCCAGCAGCCGGGTAACGGAGAAGAGGGTAATCAGGGAGAGTTCCAATTTGAGGGATATTGTATATACGCCCGATGGTCAGTATGTAGCGGTGACGTATGAAACTCCCAAGAACTGGTTGCCGGTGTGTGAGGCAGAGAACGGGCAGGTATTTACGAACAACATAGCGGTATTGGAGACGAAGCCGGGTGGCAAGGTAGCCAGATTGCCGTTGGACGAGATCAACAACTACGATGGTAATCCATACGGGTTAGCGATGGATCCCAAGGGCAGGTATTTGTATATTGGAGTAAGGGGTATGCATCGTGTGACGATACTGGATATGACCAAGGCGTTGAACGTAGTCAGGGGCAATTCACAGGCAGAGTTAGATTATCTCAGGGATGATCTGGGATTTGTGAGGGATTATTTGGTGGCCAGGGTGCCAACGGGACTTGGGCCAAGTTCAGTATGTTTGTCGCCAGATGGAAAGATTTGCTATGCAGCCAACTATTTTTCCAACAACGTGACGGTAATCAGGACGCCAGTGGATTAATGGTTAAAAGGGACAGTAATTAGGTATTCATGATAGAGATTATAAGGAGGAGAAAAATACGATGAAGAGTGGAATGATAAAGATCGGTATCATAGCTGCCCTGGGGATAGCCGGGGTAGTGACGACTGGTCAGTTAATGGCAGGGACACCGCAGGTGGTGTCGACGATACAGACAGGACCTGAGTGGGAGCCGCTTCCAAGGGCAGAGCCGTTGACGGTGCCAGAGGTGCATTATAGGGTAAAGCACTCACCGTACAAGAGTGAGTTGGTGAGGTACGGACAGTTCCAGTTTAACGACGCATCCTGGGGTTTGCAGGGTGAGTACGCATGCGCCAGCTGTCATTACGAGAGGGGCCAGACGACGGGGTTGA
>Ga0233425_10004051_pt1 | contig 25290 bp, 18 predicted proteins | sample Watercolumn_Towu_2_FD_181712 | JGI IMG/M metagenome (GOLD analysis project Ga0233425, IMG submission 181712) | Freshwater microbial communities from Lake Towuti, South Sulawesi, Indonesia - Watercolumn_Towuti2014_140_MG | ecosystem: Environmental > Aquatic > Freshwater > Lake | place... | reverse complement strand
AGTAAGAATAGGGAAACCCAACGCGCGTTGACTGCAGGTCAATCTCCTGTATTCGACGTCATTGACGCGCCGCTTGAGCCAATTCGGATCAGCGAGACGGCAGCGTCACCAGAACTCGCTGCGATTGGCGCATCGCTTCGTCAATGACAATTTCCTGGGTTTCATATCTTTCCGAGCTTACCCGGATTAGGTAATCCCAGGCGTCAAATCGCGCATCCAGCAATTCGATCTCGAAGCGGCCACGGGGATTGGAGCGGTAGGCCTGAATGCGCTGGTCCGCGTCGGCGCGTGGCGCAGGAATTGACTCACCGCCGTCAGCGGCCAGATTGGAAAGTGGGGCACGGATGATCTCGATCAATGCGTCCGATACCGGCTCGCCCTGTTCGTCCTGACAACGACCAAATACGTAGGTCTCGATCGGAAGTACGTCCTGTGACTTCAGGATCGCCAGCAGGTTACTGTATTGGTCGGTCCAGAGCGGAGTGCGCAGGCGCTTCTTCGAGTGAATATGCTGGGAGACGGCGCGGATCTCGGGGATTTCGAGAAAGGCATCGTTGCGGGTCAGCAGCACCCAATCCGAGGCGAATTCGGCGTCGCTGTTGGGCGGCGCCCCGAAAATCTCCACGGCGCGGAAATCGAGTTCCTCGGCGATTCTGGCGACGACGCCGGCCAGCTCCAAATGCAGATTGCTGATGTGCAGTGCGATGACCCCCTCCGGTTTAAGGTGGGAGTCGTAGAGTTTCACCGATTCCACGGTCAGCAGGTGTACGGGAATCGCATCACCGCTGAAGGCATCCAGCACAATGATGTCGTAATCCTGCTTCTGCGGGTGACTCTCCATCGACAAGCGCGCGTCACCGAGCATGACTTCCACCGTCGCGGCACTGTCCCGCAGGTAACTGAATTCGACGCGTGCGATTAATTCGACCTGCGGGTTGATCTCGTAGAAACGGAAAAAATCGCCAAAGTCGGCCCAGGCTGCCATGCTGCCTGTCCCCAACCCCACAATTCCGACGCGGCGGCTCTCCTGGTTCGGATAATGCTGCATCAGTTTTCCCACGCCGCTGAAACTGCCGAAGTAGGTCGTCGCCACGCGGCCGTATTCGGGATGATCGAACTGACGGCCGTGCAGGATTCTGCCGTTGAGCAGATCGCGGTACTTCACCGGGCTTTCGACGCCGGCGACTTCTCCTTCCTGGACGTGCAGGATTCCATAGAAGCTCCTGAGCGTCACCAGATCCTCATGCAACTTGCTGCGGAACGGGCCGCTGATCACGATCACCAGCCCGCCCACTGAAAACGCCGCGGCCGAAACAAGGGTCATCAACGGCAGCGGGCGCCACTGCGAATGGCTGCGGCGAAAGCGGGAATGCAACAGGCCGTTCGCCACGAGCGCCGCGACGACAAATCCCAGCACCAGACTCAAATTTAATTCCACGTAGGTGGACGCAACGTGCGGACAGATCAAGGCCACAAACGTGCCTCCCAGCGCGCCGCCGGCGGAGATCATCAGGAAGTACGACGTCAGATGGCGAGGCGCAGGCTTGAGTCGAGCCAGTTCGCCGTGGCAAACCATGCAGACCAAGAACATCGTCAGCAAATACAACGCAACGTGCTTGCGGATCTTTTCGGCGAACGATTCCAACTGCACCGATTGCAACCCGTCGACAAAACTCAAACCTCCCAGCAGTGGAAACGTGCGCTGAGCCCACTCCGGCACAGCCGCGTTCACGGAATAGTCGTGATTGATACCGGCGTGCACGATCCAGCCAGGTACTTTGACACCCAGCACGCCTTGTTCGGCAGTCGACGCCATGTATCGGTTCATCATCACCAGCGAGAGGAACAGAATCGATGCCATCGCCAGCACGGAAAAAGTGCGACGCAAGTACCAGGCCGGGTTGTCGAAACAGATGATGAATGTGACCAGATACAGGCTCAGGGGCGCCACCCACATGAAGGGAACGACTGCCACGTCCTGGCAGAGATGATTCGTAATTGCCAACAGGCAGACGGATGCCAGGGCCGGCAGCGCAATCCAGAGTGTGCGATTCCACCCGGACGGCGTTGCCGCGTCCGGCGGGCCCGCGCCGAGTGCCTCGCCTTCCACGGTTTTCGTGGCGGTTGCATTGGGTGGATTGCCGGCGGTTGGGTCCGGCTTCGCCAGTGCCGGTACGCGCCGAATCACCAGCGCCAGACTGCCGCAGGTCACGACAAAGCCGAGATAAGCCAGCGACCACATCCAACCCTGGGCCGAAGTGCCCCAACGCGGCTCAAAGAAAAATGGGTACGAAAGGAGTGCGCCCAGCGAACCCACATTCGATAATGCGTACAACCGATACACGGATCGCAAGGGACAGGCGCGATTAAACCAGGCTTGCACCAAGGGGCCTGTGGTCGACAACAGGAAATAGGGTAAGCCCACATTCGCCGCCAGCAGCGCCAGAATCCGCAACGTCGGATTGGCGCTTCCTTCCGGCTTCCAGCGGTCTCCCGGAATGATCGGCAGCAGCAAGCCCGAAATCAGCAACAGCCCGAAATGGATCCAGGCCTGCTGCCGCGGCGGGCGTTCGTTCAAGAAGTGGGCATAAGCATACCCGGCCAACAGAAGAACCTGAAAAAACAGCATGCAGGTCGACCAGACCGCGGGACTGCCGCCAAACCAAGGCAAGATCATCTTGCTGATGATCGGTTGGACCTGGAACAACAGAAATGCACTGAGAAAAATCGTGGCCGCGCACCACCACGCCACACCCGTACGATCACGTTCCGCCATGAAGAAATCCAGTCAGGTTCGAGTTGGCTGCGCCGGTTCTGCGGTCTTGTTTCGCTTGAATTTCCGGGAAAATCGGCACTGGGTCAGGCGGATTTTATTACGGAATCGGGCCCAAGGGAATGCCCGAGGGGCCAAACAGGTAACTCGAAACTTGTTTCGAGTTACCCCGCCCCGATCTCGCGAAACAGATAATCGACCGATTTGAGTTCGGGTTGGAACAGGTCGGGATCGAGCACTTTGGCGACGATCTGATCGAAGTCGCAGAGTGTCAGTACTTCGTTGGTGCGGCGGAGCCGGGCTTGGTTCTTCTCGCCTGCAAATTGATCGCCGGAACGAAGCATGTCCAGCACCGCCAGATTTTCCCCTCCGGCTCGGCCATAGACGCTGATATGTCGGAAACCGGCGGCGGAATTCCGGTATCCGCTGCCTGCGAGGGAAACGAGCAATGGCTGGGCACGGAGCATATCGTTGCCGGCGCCGTCATAGAGTCGAGCGGTATCGGTACCGCCGGACGCGGCCGATCCGGTGACCTGTTGGAATCCTCGCGCGAAATGATAGTAATTGCTGCTCCGCATCGACGCGTAGTCGGGTTCCGCGATGAAGGTGTCATCGCCGGAGGAACCGGTCAATATCGCCGTGTCATGGCCAGCGCTCGCGATGGCGGTCACGTTCTCGAATTCACTCGCCTGAACGGCGTATCCTGGACCGGAGAGACTCACAACGCGTGTCTGGCCGTTGGCGCTGAACTGGTCGTCCCCGGCAGAGTCGCGAAGGGTCACCGCGTCGTACCCACCGGCTCGCGCGTACGCGAATACCGTCGCGAATCCGATGGCCGAATTGTCAAGCTGCGGACCCACCAATCGACTCGACCTGGGGCTGGCAATCAGTTCGTCGTTGCCCATCGAATCGTAGAATCGCGCCTCGTCGCCGCCGCCTTCGCCATAGGCGGCGACTCGGCCGAAGCCACTGACGTAATAACGGAATCCGTCCCCGGAAAACTCGCTATAGCTCGGCTCCATCACCAAGCGGTCGGCCCGGGGAGAACCGAGCAGAAAGGCGCGATCGTAGCCGCCCTGGGCCGCTTCGACAATCAGGTCTTCGGCGCCCACGACCAGGACCTGTCGCGCCGCGGATTGCAGCCGCGCACGATCGGGGTAAGCATCGAGTCGATCGTCTCCGGCCGTTCCCTGGAGCCGTGCCTGATCCGATCCGCCGGCACGAAGGTAGATTTCAATCGTGCCGAAGTTGGTGGCGTCGTTGCGAAAGCCGGCTCCCATGACGATCGCGGTCGTCGATCGAACGATGGCCGTGTCGTTGCCCGCGGAGTCATACATTCGTACCAGGTCATTTCCGCCGCTGCTGGATGCCCGTACCAGCTCGAAGCCCCCGACGTATTGCCGCCCGCCGGCGTTTTGCAGGCTGGTGTATTCCGGCTCCATAATCAACAGATCGTCGCCCGGCGAATCGAACAATACCGCCGTGTCGCTGCCTCCTTGCGATGCGTCCACGCGAATGTCGTCGAAGCCTGTCAGCATCCAGTTCAGGTCCGGAGCCGTCATCCGTACGACGCGGCCCGCCGATTCATAACGGTCATCGAAGCGACTGCCGTACAGTTGTACGCTGTCGGCCCCACCCGCGCCATTTGCCTGCACCGATTCGAAGCCGGTCGCCTGTAGCGAAAAGCTGGCGGCCTGCCATGACAGACTGCCTGGTCGCATGGAAACGTCGTCCCGGTTGCCGCTGCCGGCGACAATCAACGTGTCGGCGCCGAGTCCCGCGTTCAGGTAAATCTGCCGCATTCCCTGGAAGGAATACGCGACGCCGTTGACCGTGAGCCGCGTATCGCCGGAGCCGTCCAGGACGAATTGGTCGTCGCCCGCCGTTCCGTCGACGTCCACCCTGGTCGCGGTGTCTGTTATCAGGTTGGTCAAGCGGAGCGTCGCGCCGACTCCGGCTCCGGCGACGCGCAGGAGGTAAGTCTGCCCCGAAACAACTTGGGCGTCGAGTCGAGCGTTTCGGGCGTCGAGGCCCGAGCGTGCGTCGATCCGATTTCCCGATATGTCACGTAATTCCAAGGTAAGCTGCGCTGCCGGAGCCGCATAGAGAATCTCCGCTGAAAGCCGTCCCGTTCGTCCGGCCCGCAGCCGAAACCAGGTTTCTCCGCTGCCCGCATCGGACAAGCTCAGCGACGTTTGGGTAATCGTATCCAGGTTGCGAACCGCCGACGCGTAAATCGATTCGATGGTCCGTACGATGTTCAGTCTCTGGTAACTGGCATTGGTCACCGGATCGGGAACGGCGTCGGCATTGCGACGCATCAGCTCCACGATCAAGTCGTGATCGATGTCGGATCGTCCGGTCCTGACCAATGCTTCGCGGATCAAAACGGCCGCGCCGGACACGTACGGTGCGGACATGCTTGTGCCTGTCGCTGTGACGAAGTCGTCGGGAATCCCGTCGCTCCCCAAAACGAAGTCCGGCACGGAACTCAACAGGCTTTCACCGGGAGCCGCCAGCACGCGATCGCTTCTCTGGCTGAAGTCGCTGATCCGGCCGTCCATGCCAACGCTGGCGACCGGCAGAACATTCGGGTTGGCGGCGGGATAATTCAGGTTGCCCGAATTCGCGCGGGAGAAGTTGTTTCCGGCGGCCGCAGCCACGAAGATCCCGTCGGCGTGTAATTGGGCCAATGCGGCATCAATGCGGCTCATTTCCGGTGGCTGCCCCCGCTCCCAGGCCGTTCCGAGCGAGACATTAACCGTGGTGATTGGATGGGCAAAATCGTTACGGTGCACGTGGACCCATTCCAAGGCCTGGGCGACCCAGGAGAACTGCCCGTTGCCCGCGTCATCCATCACGCGTAACGCCACCAGATCGACTTCAGGCGCCAATCCTTGGAACGAACCGTAATTGCCACCAATAATCCCAGCCACGTGCGTCCCGTGGAAACCGGCCGGCGCGTCGTCGTACGGCAACGGATCGTTTTCAGCGAAGTCCCAGCCACCGACGACCCGGGTACCCGGCCCCCAACCACCGCCGAGTGCCCGGTGGTCGAAAGCGATCCCACTGTCGATGATCGCTACGGTTTGCATTTGTCCCGTTAAACCGAATTCCGCTCGCAGATCGCGCGCATCCTTGCTCCATACAAGATCCGCGGCCGACAAGTTCGGACCGGAATACGGTCCCCCCATTGCCGCCACGTTGTGCGTCTCGGATTGTGAAGCGGATTGCATGGTGCCGGGCAACGCTGGCGAATGCGTCGGCCAGTCTAAATCGCGCGGGGAATGAGGCAGACAGACTGCCGAGGAGTCTCGCGCCGCATCGGCAGTCCAGGCGGCGAGTGGAGCGGCGAATGGACCGACGAGTGGACTGGCGAACGTCTGAATCGAAAGAGCCAGTCGATCCTCAAATGACTCAAAGCGAGCACGCCGCTTGAGGTACGCTTCGCTTTCCGACGACATGAGCGCTCCGCGAGCCGTGAACGGCAATTGTTGGTTGGGCAGCCGGTAACGACGACGGAGCCGAACGCGTGGAGTTCCAATCACGCATTTGCCGGTCTGTTCACGGTCTGCGGCCGTAGGCGAGGAGAATGGCGACCAAGTCTCTGGGGAATCGCGAGGGAGCGAAGGCCGCCACAGGTTCCCGTGCGGCCCGGGAAACTCTAGGTCCAGCTTGGGCAAACGCAAACGAAGCGGCCGTCGATCCGGCTCAGCCGGATTAAGCCGCACAGCTCGACTCTAACGCTGCCGCCGATTCGATTGGACCGGCACCCGGCCTCGATCCGACTTTCTATGGTGGCCTTTCCGTTTCGACTCACCGCCGCAAAGGAATGCGACGTGACGCTGCTGCGGACGCTAAGATACGCCTATCTCTCCTATCTCTCCCAGCCGGCCGTCGATCGGCCGCTGTGGCGCGCCGTCCATCGCACTCGGCCGCGGTCGATCGTCCAGATCGGAATGTCGAATCGCCAGCGTACCGCGCGACTGCTGGAAATCGCCCTCTGGCACCAACCAGACCACAGCTTGCGATTCGTCGGGATCGACCTGTTCGAGGGTCGATCGGAGAAACTGGCCGACCTGAGCCTGCGTCAGATCCATGCCGAATTGAAGCCGCAACCGATCCGGCTGCAACTCGTCCCCGGAGATCCCCTCTCGGCACTGGCGCGGACAGCCAATGCCATCCCGGGCAACGACCTGCTGCTGGTGCACGCCGACCAGGATCCCGATTCAATGCGCGAAGCCTGGTTCTTCATTCCTCGCATGCTCCACGAACGATCCGCCGTCTTCCAGGAACAGGCTGGAGGCTGGATACAATTGACACCGTCCGAAATTCAGTCACTCGCCGCCGCGAGTAGCCGTGCCCGCCGCAGGACGGCGGCGTAGTCGGGGAACGGGGGCCCGTAGCCAGTGCTGAAGCGCTTGGACTTGTTGCGCTGGCTTGGCACCAGGCGCCGGCGCTCGACCAGTAGCGACGCGTCGAAACCCCATTTACCAGTCGGTTCAACGCCGCCTGAGGCATGGCATCAGCCGACTGAAGCAAACGGTATCGCTCCAATTCGACTTCACCACCACTTTTCAAATTGCGGACACGTGGCTTTTGGATGCGGCCCTTTTGACCCGCAAGCGTCACGTAACCGCCCTGGTGCCCATAACGGGTCATTTCGCGTTCCGTCTGCCTTTCGTGCCGCTCGCCACAGTGCTGCGTCACTTCGTCCTCCAAGAGCCGTTGTGCGACGAGGAGGCCCACTTCAGCAGCAAAACTGGAAAGGGCCGTGCGTGACATCTCAACGAGGCTCTCCACGTCCAACGGAATCTGCACTTCTCGGGCCTGAGATTCCGCCTGACCTCGATTCATTCGTTTCGTGATACGCTTTGTTCAGCCGTCGCCGGAGTTCCTCATGATGCCTCTCCGGGAGATGAGCCTCGACATTGCGAGCTTGTGAACCTGGCATCGTTGTATGACCGCGAACTTTCCCCATACGCGCTGCACGGCCGCTCTCAAGCGGACACAAATCTCGTATGGTGCAGCAGGCCCCGGCAAAACCGTGGTTTTTTCATGCGTGACCACTGAGGGTTGCGGGGCGTTGCGAGTCAAAACGTGCGCTTGCTGCGCCGCTGGCTGCGCCGCTTTTTGCGCCGCCTTGCCGCCAACCGATTGCCCGCCCAGGGTCGCCCGCTCGAAGTCGGCGTCGAAAGGCCGCGACGCGCGTTGTAGAACTTTGCCAGGGCGCTCGCAGGGCGGGCCATTGCTGGCCGGGCGGCGATCTTTGCTTTGGGCCCTCTGTGACTCACCACTTTTACCGTGCCATGCCAGACCAAGCTTGCATCTCGTCTCGGCCTTTGCTAAGCCTTTCATGGCTGGGCCCGGCTGCGATGGCAAATATGCCAGGTTGTCGCGGGCAATTCGGAGCTTCCGCCATGAACGATTCTTTGCGTGCCTCTTACGAATCCGCTGCCGAGATCCTGGGCCAGATCGCCGACGAGTTCACTCGCCGCCTGCAAGCCGGCGAGGCGCCCGAGGTGACCGACTGCGTGGACCGCCATCCCGAGCTTAAGGACGTGCTGCCGCATATCTTGGCCGCTTTGGAAGCGATGCAAAGCGCGCGGGGGCGATCCGGCCCGGATTCGGGCGGCGGTTCGTTAGTCCAAACCAACCCCTCTGCTTCGAGTGCGAAGGACGAAACGGACCCTGACACCGCGGCGCGGGCCGTGCTGGGCGATTTCACCATCGTCCGCGAGATTGGCCGAGGTGGCATGGGAGTGGTCTATGAGGCCTTTCAGCGCTCCCTGGCCCGGCGCGTGGCGCTCAAGATGCTCCCACCGGCCATTTCGGTCGATGTCAAGGCCCAGGCCCGGTTCAGAAACGAGTCCCAGGCCGCGGCAGGACTCGATCATCCGAACATTGTCGATGTCTATGGCGTGGGGAGCGAAGATGGCGTCCACTTCTATGCCATGCGATTCATCGAAGGTTGGACCCTGGCGCAAGTGATCGATGCACTGCGATCGGACGATGCGACTCCACCGGCTTTCGTCCAACCATTTCTCACGCCCCAGCGCTTCCGCCATATCGCGGCCTTGGGAATCCAGGCCGCGGAGGCCCTGCACCATGCGCACGGACGGGGCGTTGTGCACCGGGACATCAAGCCGGGCAACTTGATGATCGACAGAGAGGGCCACTTGTGGATTACCGATTTCGGTCTTGCGCACATGGAGTCGGCTGCCACGCTGACGGCGTCGGGGCACCTGGTGGGGACCCTGAGGTACATGAGTCCGGAACAAGCTCACGGACGGCGCGAGGCTGTCGACTACCGTACGGACATCTACTCCCTGGGGGCCACTCTTTACGAGTTGGCGACACTGGCACCCGTATTCGACGGCACGGGGCGCGAGAAGCTCTTGCGACAAATCGCCGACGCCGAGCCCCCTAAGCCGCGCACGGTCAACCGGTCGGTGCCCGTGGACCTGGAGACCATTCTCCTCCGCTCGCTGGAAAAGAACTCTTCGGACCGCTACACCAGCGCGCGCGAGTTGGCCGAGGACCTGAGACGCTTCGTCGCAGACCGCCCGATTCTGGCTCGACCGTCGGGCCTGGCGTCGCAGGCGGTAAAGTGGGCAAGACGGCACACGCGGCTCGTGGCCACCGTTGCCGTGGGCCTGGCCTTTGCCGTGGCCGGCCTGGGAACGGCACTCGCTTGGGTCATGAGCGAGCGTAATGCCGCACGACTGGCCGCCGCCGGCGAGCGTCACCAGGCCAAGCTGGCTGATGAGGCGCGCCGCGAATCCGATCGCCGTCTTGTGGCCGTCGAACGTGAGGCGAAACGGGCCGATGACAACGTGGACAAGGCGCACGCAGCCATCGAGAGCCTGCTGAGCAGAGTTTCCGAAGATTCGCTATTCAAACTGCCCAGGGCCAATGCCGTCCGCAAATCGTTCCTTGAGGATGCCGTCGCCCTCAACCTGGAGCTGCTGGCCGAAAATCCCACCAGCGAGCTCTCGCGCTACCGAGTGGCCCTTGCCCAACAGCGGCTGGGTCGCTTGTACCGGTTGCTTGGTGAATACACGAAGGCCGTCGAGGCGTACGAGAAGGCCATCCAAGGTCTTGATTCACTCGCGCGCGAATTCGCCGACAACGGGAAGTACAGCCAAGCACTGGTCCGGACTCACGGCAGCTTCGGCCTGTTCGTGCTCCACCGGATGGACCAGGACGAGCAGGCCGAGCAGCACCTTCGCGAGGCGGTAACCATTGCCGCGGCGCTGGCTGAACGATTTCCCGAGGTCGCGGAGTACCGAAACGACCGGGCAGCGCAGTTGGGTAACCTCGCGGCTTTTCTTGGCGAATTGCGGCGGTACAAGGAGGCGGAACACCTTCAGCGGCAAGTTGTGGAAAACCGCCCCGACGACGCCGGCTCGCATGCCAATCTGGCTTTGACGCTCATCAACTTGGGCCGGGGGCCCGAGGCCGAATCCGAAATGAGGGCGGCCATCGATGCCCAGACGCGGACCGACGGCAAACCGACTCCCGTAATGCGCCTCCAGTTCGGGCAGATCCTGGCAAGAATTGGCAAGCTCGAAAGTGCTGTTCCCGAGTTGCAAATGGCCATCGAGGCCTTTGAGCAACAACACCGCGATGAACCCGACGATCCGGAGTCGTGCGAGTGCGTGGCGGGCGCTGGTAATAATCTGGGCATGGTCTTAATTGGCTTGGGACGGCGCGAGGAAGCGGTTCAGGTGTACGAACGTTGCACAGATCGATACGAGGAGCTCGTCATACGATTTCCGGAAGTCGAGCGCTATCGTGGCGCCATGTCCGGCTCCTACCGAAACCTGATGGCGCTCCTGTCGTCCCTGGGACCGCCGGACAAATTCGAACGCGTTGCCATGCGGCTGATCAAGCTGGACGACGCCCGGACCGCCGCGTCGCCGGATCTACCCGACCCAAGATTCGATTTGGCCAGGGACCACCAGGCCCTGGCACAAGTGCTCCAGCAGACGTCCCGTGGCGGCGAGGCGCTCGCCGAGTACGAAGCAGCGATCCGGGAGTTTCGTACGCTGGTCGACAATGGTCACAAGCTGCCACAATCCAGGTTGTCGCTGGGTGGCGCGCTGAGCAATTCGGGATTGATTCATCACGAGCAAATGAACGATGAAGCGGCCCGGTTACTTTTTGAAGAGGCGATCGTCGAGCTCCAGGGTGCACTCGCGCAGCAGCCCGCAAATGCTCCGTGTCGAAGGTTGCTGGGAATGACCTGGTCACATTATTCGGACTTGTTGCTGGAGGCAAATGAACACGCCGCGGCGGCGGCGACCGTGCGAACCTGGTGGACGACGCTCCGCGATGACCCGAGTCAGGGCACGCCTTGCGTCGAGCGATTGGAACGCTGCGCTCAGGTGGCGGCAGGCGATCCGTCGCTCACGCCCGAACAGCAAATGACCGTTGCGAATGGCTATTCGCTTGAGGCGGCGGCCATACGAGACGATGCGCTCGCCAGGAACCCAGGAGAGAATCTGAATTCCGCAGAGCCACAACGGAATAGGTAAAGCTCTGGCCGCAGCACGATGAGCGTCTGCGCCACGGTGACCACCACCTGCGTCTGCCAGTGCAGCGGCAACTGTGGCGACAGTGGCGGCAGCGGGGGTTACAGCGGTGGCGGCTCGGGCAGTTGCACCTGCTCCTGCCACCCGACCTCCAACCCTAATTCACATACGAGGTATGTGAAACGTCAGATTTTGTGACCTGAGAAACAGCGATGTGACGGATGCGGGCTTGGTTCACTTAAGAGGCTTGACGAATCTCTCGTGTGTATTTCTCAACGGCACGCGAACTACGGATGCCGGCTTGGTTCATCTACGAGGGCTCACCCAACTTCATCAATTGGACCTTGGAAATTCGCATGTGACCGGCTCGGGGTTGAGTGAACTGAAAGTGCTAACCGGACTCGATACACTTGTCCTAAGTGGTTTGCAAATAACAGACACTGACTTGTCGCCTACTTGCACCTGGACGGTACCAAGGTGTCAGATGTCGGTTTGGACCAACTAAGAGGCCTCGTAACACTCAAGGCGCTTGGACTTGGCAACACTCGAGTGACCGACGCAGGCGTCGAGGAACTCCAAAGAGCACTTCCGAACTGCAAGATCGATTTATGACTTGTACCGCAAACGGGTTTTGCGAGTGACTTGGTCCTAAACGAGATGGAACAGAGTGTCGAGTTGATTAACTACTTCAAATCTGCCCACGAATTAGGCGGAAGACCCAAAAAAAAAGGCCTGGGATCGGTGGATCCCAGGCCAGGTCGAATCGGAAGTCGTATGCCGGCCCGCTTGGATTCATGCGGGCCAACCAACTCTAACTAGAACTGATCTTCTTGAGCCGGATCGTTGCCGGCGCGGGTGGCCAGCGCGTAACGAACGCGGTCGCTCATTCCGTTGGAATAGAACGTCACGCTGCCGTCGCCACGAACTGCCAACGCGCCGTTCGGGTGGTTGCTGCCCCAGGTCTGGCAGTCCTGAACGTTCATGATCATCCAGGTGAATTGCTTGTTGAATAGCACGTTGTTGATCGGATAACGCATGTTGCCGATGGCACCGAACGGGCTCATCCAGGCGGAACTGTTGCCGTTAATTTTGGAGTAATCCTTGTTGAACGCAACGCTTTCCGGCGGCGAAGTATAGCTGCGACCAATCCAGTGCATGTTTTCATAGCAGAGAATTGTATTGGACGTGCCGTCCAGAATGTCGGCCAAACGGTATCCGCCGCGGAAATTGAAGCAACCGTTCACGCGTACAAGCGTGCGGTCATCGTCGGGATCGATCGTCGCTGTGTTAGCGTCGACTGGAAACGGAGTGTTGCAAGGAGTCAAAGCCGGAAGGCCCGTGGTCGGAGCCAGGTAAATGTGCCCCAGGCTTCCTGAATAATCGGTGCCGGCAGCCAGGAGGTTGATCACATTGTTCATATAGCTGTCGCTCTGATTCGCGCGAACAGCAGTCTGCTGGTTGGACGGACAGATAAAAGTCTTGATCACCGTCTGCCGCAGAGCGCGGTTGAACACTTGTGGGTAATTCGTCTGGTCGCGAGGGATGATCCCGGCATTGCCTTCGAAATCATTGAAGTTGATCTTCTCGTACAACGGCGCCTGTTCGATGTACGGCAGCACCGCCACCATCCAGGAAAAGCTCCGCACATACCCATAATTCTGGGCAATCGTTCCGAACACGGGCGCAATCGTATGAGGTTGCGAACCGGCGTCCCAGTTGTGCGGCAGCGCTTCCTGGGCCTTGTCGGCGTAGTTCAAGCAACCCAAGCCGAGCTGTTTGAGATTGTTATTGCACTGGGACCGACGGGCAGCTTCGCGCGCGGCCTGAACGGCAGGCAACAATAAGGCCACCAAAATTCCAATGATGGCGATAACCACCAGCAGTTCCACAAGCGTGAAACCGCGCTTCGAGCGATTTACCCGACTCATCAATTCGACCTCCCTATGAAACCTTAATGGAAAAAAAACAGTGCCCTTACTTGTAGTTCAAAGCTGGCATTCCTGCAATCCTCTAAGTTGAAAGCACCAGAGGCGATCTTTACCCCTCAACGGCGGTGGGAATTCCCGGAGCAAACTCCACTGCAGGGGGGGCATCGGTCGACGGGTGGGCCGAACTCCTCGGCAAACGGCAAGCCTGCCTGAGAATCTCTGCCGATTTTTACAGTTGTGCCTTGCCGCGAATTCTCCATTAAAGCCGCAGCAAATTCCGTCGATGGCGATAAGGGGGTTGCCCCGGACTGTTCCTGGCTGCCGGGATCGACAATCTCCTTTTTGTGGAACCGACGCAAAGGAGTGCGCATGTCCACATCTGTTGAATCGTCTGCTGGCCGGATCGATCCGCTGCCCCGCCTTGTGGTCGACCGTACCGTCGTGTTTCTAGCGACCCTGCTGCTCGGCGGCGCGGGTCTTGTCCTTGCTCAGGAACCGACTTTGGCAAAACGGCCCAAACCGGCCGCTGCCAAGAACAACATCGGTTCCGGCCCAAACAAGCTCGACGCGACTCGTCCCGACACCGCCACGCCTGCCGCGACGACAGTCGGCACGTCTGCCGCCACGCCTGCCAGCGTGCCGGCGACCGGGTCCACGGGGGATCGGGCAGCGACTGCAACGGAGACGACCGCCGAGCCGCCCGTCGAAACCGTCCGCGAATTGTATCCCAACGGTCGAGTAATGATCGAACGGGAGGTCGTTCGCGACGCGATCGGCGAGTTGCGTCAGCATGGCAACTGGCGAATGTGGAACGCTGCGGGAGCACTGATCGTCCGCGGCGAATGCCGCGACAATCTCTATGCAGGCAAGTGGCAGAGACTCCTGCGACCCGGACAGGTGCCCCTGCTGTCGGAGTCGCCGTACCGACTTTATCCGGGGCCGTTTATTTCCCAGGCGACGTTTCTGGAAGGTCAGTTGCACGGCCCATGGACGATTCTAGACGCCCAGCGGACCGCAACGCTGGTGGTACGAGGACGGGCAGATCGCGGCCTCCGGCGAATGCGGACAGGGACAGCCAATTGGCCCCTGGGTCTGGTACCATCGCAATGGCAAAACCGCCGTGAGCGGACGCTACGAACAGGGCCGAGCCAGCGGGGACTGGACCTGGTCGAATGCGGCCGGCGAAGTAACGCGCATCGAACCGGGCGACGAATTACAAGCGAGCACGGGCCTGCCATTACAGGCCAGCCTGCCGACAATTCCAAAGTCGATGCGATAAACCCAGCCTGAACCGATCGATGCCGGTGCTGTCTCCGTTACTTGGTGTCGTCGAAACTCTCCTCCAGGATTTCACCGTAGCGGCGGCGAGCCAGATCAAATGCCTCGCGCGCCGCCGGACGTTCCGCCGGACGAATCGCATTTTCCTTGGCTCGCCAGCAGACGTCGACCGCTTCCTGGCACCATTGCGCGCTGCGCTTGCTGGCTCGAATCGGCTTGCCGTCCAGTTCCACAAAGACGGGGTTGGTGTGGCTGCTGGGGAAAATCCGCAGCGCGAACCAGCTCGAGATTTTCGGGGTGTATTCAAACCGGATGTCGTGGAGTGAGCCGTCCGCCTCGATTTCAGTCGAGGCGACCGCCTGGCCGTTGACCACCAGTTCCACCGGAACTTTTTTGGAGTTGCCGACCCGGGCGCGTTCGACATGCCAATACGGTTTGTCTTTCAGCGGTCGGCCGCGGATCTGTTCCTGGGGCGTTTCGTCCAGCAGCGCTGCTGCTTTGGCCGTGATCGTCAGTTTTTTGCCCGACGAAACCGGCAAGACGCTCGGCGCGTTCCCGTTCCGCGATTCACCCACGCCCAGGCTGTCGACCTTGAAATCGATCAGGTGGCTCAGGCCGTCACAACAGTAGCTGCGCCCGTTCTTGAGCCCATCGACCCAGGCATCAAAGTTCAGCGGCTGATCCTTGTCGAGTTTCACATAGATTCTCCCCAGTCCGACCCGTTCGCCGTAGATGCAGGGAAAATCGGTTTCGCCACTGATCCGACAGCGATAACCGCAATTCAATGTGTGGTACCAGACGCTCAACTCCCAGATGATCGGCGTATCGACGCTGGAGATAAAGTCGCACACATCATGCACGACGTCGACCACATATTCATTCGCGCCGATGCCATTGAACTTGGGCATGGCATAACTGGGGAGCTTCGATTCCGAGTCGGGCAGCTCCAGACCCCAGCCGCTGTGCGAAAACCCGACCACACCGCCCTGATCCTTGCCCCACTTCAACACCGGCAGGTCCCAACTCGGCCATTCCTCGATCCGCGTGGTATTGGGATAGTCGTCCTCTTTGAGTCGAAGCAGGCAGAGATGCCCGGCGTGCGAGCTGGGAAAACCCGAAACCTCGACATCGTAGCGCATCAGGTAGTCGGGGGTCGAGAGCTTGTGGATATCGCCTTCAAAAAACTCTTTCTGCGCGTACCAGCAAGGTCCCCACGAAAGCACGCAACCCACGTTCAGGTCCTCGCCCAGAATATGCCGCATCATGTCCTCGGGGCCGACGCCCTGGGTGGGCGCCTCGTAGTGGGCGCAGCCCGCCGCGTGCACGTGATGGTCGCCCGAGAACCAGCGGTGATCCGCCAGCTTGATCCAACGCTGCAGCGAGAATGTCTCGCGATGCTCGGCGGTATCCGGAACTTCGATCGACCGAGTCGCCACCCGATACTCGGGGCCGCGTCCGTAACTGACCTGGTACTTTCCGGGCGGCAGAATCACATGTTCGCCGTCGTGGCGGTAGACCTGGTCATGAAAGAAGAAATCGGGGGCCAACCTTCGCGCCTTGGACGGATAGACCCTTCCTCGCGCATCACGGAAGACGAACTGCCCCGTCGTCGGTTTGCCATCGACATCGCGGACACCCAGAATCACTTTGACGGCCGGATCGCATTCGAACAGCACCGAAACTTCGTTGCGGAAGCCCAGGTCCTGTGTGCCCTGTCCGACGTCGAACGCAAACTTGGCCTCGCGTTTACCGCGGTCGCGACTGTAAACCTGCACCACGCGGTACTCCAGCGTCAGGCCCTCGAGTTCCGGTTTGAGCGGCTGCTTGCCGAACAGTTCCACGTCCATCCAGCGATCGGGGACGTCTTTGGGCAGAATGTTCAACTTCGGGTCCGCGGATCCGCTGGAGCGCTGGTAGAGCGGCGCGGCATTGGGGCTGGAGACCTTCAGTGCCGCCGTTACTCCCGCTTCATTGTGGACTTTCACCAGGAAAACCCGCCAGCCCTGTTCATGCAGTCGGGCTGGTGCGGCGCCGCGCGCCACCTTCACGCGGCTCTCGGGATTGATGTTGACTCCCAACAGCGCCAACGGATCGAGGATCTGCTGGATGCGCTTCACCGCCCGTTCGTCCTTGGTGTCATCGACTGCCTGCTGCAACTGGGCTCTTTGCTCGGCTGTCAGCGGTTCGCCCAGAAAATCCAGCGCATCGACGACGCGCCGCACCTGGGCCTTGAGCGGTTGGGCTTCGACGCCATCCACGAGCGCCAGGGATTCGGCGCCTAGCGAATCCTGCAGCAGGCCGACGAAAGTCAGAACGCTCAGCATCGTCCAACCCAGTTTCTGGAAATGAACCATGATCTTGATCTCCCGATAGATTGACTGGCAGCCGGTGGCGTGATTCTACCCCTAAGCGTCACGCCGGGTCAAAGGTCCAACCCGCGGCGACGTGAGCCCCGCGGCGACCTGCCGCGGCGACTTGCCGCGCCGACTTGACGCCGCCAGCGCCCGCTGGTATCCCGTGGCTGTGCTTTACGAACCGCGCCTGCATGTCATCCTGCACCAGCCTGAGATTCCGCCCAACACCGGAGCGGTCGGACGGACCTGCGTAGCCGTCGGTGCCAAGCTCTGGCTGGTGCGCCCGCTGGGGTTTCGCATCGACGAAAAAACGCGGCGCCGGGCCGGGCTGGACTATTGGGAGTTCCTGGAGTGGGAGGTGGTCGACCGTTGGGAGCAGGTCGAGGACCGCCTGGGGGAACGGCGTTTCTGGTTTTTTTCCAAGTCGGGTTCGCGATCGATCTGGGATATCCGCTTTGCCGCGGGGGATGCGATGGTGTTCGGCAGCGAGACGTCGGGACTGCCCCCATCGATGTTGGCCCGCTACGCGGATAAGCTGTTGCGGATCCCGATTCGCCCTCAAGTTCGCAGCCTGAACCTCTCGAATTCCGTGGCGATCGCGGCCTATGAAGCCTGCCGACAAATGGAAGTCGGCACGCCCCCCGACGCCTCGCCCGACGCACCCTGGAGCTGAATCCGATGCCAACATTAGCTGCCTCGACGCTGGAGTCCTTTTCGCGCGACGTGCTGGTTGCGGCCGGGGCCACGCTGCGCGAAGCGGAAGTTGTCTCCGCCAGCCTGGTCAACGCCAATCTCTGCGGATACGAATCCCACGGTGTCATGCGTCTGCCGTTCTACATCCAGGCGCTGGCCGACGGCGAGGTCGTATCCCGTGCTCCGTTCGAAATTCTCCAGGAATCACCGACCCGCATCGTTGCCGATGCGCATTGGGGATTCGGGCAAGTCCAGGCGCGAGAACTGCTCGTTCGATTGACCGCGAAATCGCAATCCGATGGCCTGGCACTGGGAACGCTGATTCACTGCGGGCATATCGGGCGACTAGGCGAGTACTGCGAGCAGGCTGCCGACCACGGACTGGTCTCGATGCTGATGGTCAATTCGCACGGAGCGGCCGTTCGCGTGGCGCCGCCGGGCGGAAAGGCGCCTCGATTGAGCACCAATCCGCTGGCGATCGGTGCGCCGTGCGACGACCAGCCTCTGATCCTCGATTTCAGCACCAGCGCAACCGCCGAAGGCAAAGTGCGCGTCAAAAAAATCGCCGGCCAGGCGGTACCCGATGGCTGGCTGCTCGACAGCGAAGGCCGCCCGACCAACGATCCAAATACGCTGTACGGCAATCCGCCCGGTTCGATTCTGCCGATGGGCGGCGCTCAATCCTACAAAGGCTTCGGCCTGGGCCTGATGATCGAAATACTGACCGGCGCCCTGTCGGGTGGCGTCTGTGCGCGCGAGGTTCCATTTCCCAAAAAGGGAAATTGCGTCTTCATGCTGTTGATCGACCCCGGCGCCTTTGGCGGGCGAGACCATTTCCGCGACGAAGTGCGACAGCTTGTCGCCTACCAGCGGTCTTGTCCGCGCGTGGAAGGCGTCCAACAGATTACGCTTCCCGGCGATCCCGAACGATGGTCGCTCGCTCGCCGCATGCGCGACGGCATCGAACTCGACGATGAAAACTGGAAGCAACTTGTCCGTGCCGGTGAGAAATTCGGCGTCGCCTATCGCGGGGAACTACGCCCATGACCATCGTGACGATTCAAGACGACGCCAGCGGCATGCGAGCTCGGATCGCACCTCTGTTCGGTTTTAACCTGTTTGAGCTGACCTTACCGATGGCGGACGGCAGCGGCGACAACTGCGATTGGGAATTGCTTTGGGCCGCCGACCGGTTTGGAGATGGCGGCCAGCGTCCATCCGGCAGCGGCATCCCGATTCTCTTCCCGTTTCCCGGCCGATTGCAGAATGGTCGGTTTACCTGGAATGCACAGACCTGGAAGCTGCCGGAAAACGACGGCCGTGGAAACGCAATCCATGGCTTCGTACTCGATCGACCCTGGCGGATTATCGACTCGTCGCAGCAGGCGGTAACCGGCGAATTCCATGCCCATCGCGATGCTCCGGAAATCGCCGCGCTTTGGCCGAGTGATTTCCGCATCCAGGCGACGTACGAAATCGTCGGCCGCACGTTGACGGCGACCTATCGCTTCGACAATCCGGGCGAATCGTTGTTGCCGTTCGGGTTCGGGATCCACCCCTATTTTCGCCTGCCGCTGGCGGCCGCCTCGTCGGCCGGCCCAGCGGCCGCCGATTCGTGCCTGGTCCAATTGCCGGTCCGCAGCGAATGGGAATTGCAATCGCTGATCGCCACCGGAAATACTTTGCCGGCGGATCCTCGGTTGACCCAAGGGATCCGTTTTGGAGAACTCGCCCTGGACAACGTCTTCGGCGAACTGGACTTCTCGGCGGGCCGTTGCCGCTGCGCGATCGACGATCCGGCAAGTCGGCGGCGAATCTGGATCGATTTCGGTTGTGACTTTCGCGAACTGGTGGTCTACAACCCGCCCCATCGCGAGGCGCTCTGCATCGAACCTTACACGTGCGTACCCGGCGCCGCCCATCGGCGAAAGGCTGACACCGATCTTGGCTGGCGCTGCCTGTCGCCGGGCTGCGCCGTTGAACTGCAGGTGCGCATCGGTGCCGAAACGCCGTAGGGGTGGGCTGATAAAAAGTCTTCATTGATCGGTGGGAAACGAGCTGCACGCGACATGCCGTTTTCGCGCGATCGGATTCCGAGAGAAGACCTGGTAAGCCTGTAGGGTGGGTCGAGGTACTCCGAGGCCCACCTGAACTGCCAGGTATTGGTGGCCTCGATATGTGTTTTGGTCCCGGTATACATCACACTTGAACTATTGACCGTCACCGGCGCCACATTCTGGCCGCCCAGGCTGTTCTTGAAAGTCAGTGTCCATTCCTGCGTGGCCGACGTATTGATCGACTTGGTAACCGTCACGTTGCCAGAACCGACCGTTGAATGCTCTGTGTGCCACTGGTGAGGTACTCCGAGCCAGTGCTCAGGCGACCGAGCACGGATTGAAGAGCGGCGCAGGGTGGAGTCGGGCATCGGACGATCGTCGCAATATTTTGGTGGTTAAGGACATTGAGTTCGAATGAGCGCGGCGCGGCATATGCGACGCTGTGTCCTCGAATCTGTTTTGGCACTTCGCGCAAATCCCGATCCCCGACCCGCCATTCGTCTACAGTCTAAACTGTACTCTGTCGCCTGAGCACTGGCTCGGAGTACCTCGCCAGTGGCACACGAACTGAGTCCAGACCCTCGAGCCACCCGCCGCGCCGAGTCGCGAAAAAGCGGCCCGTTCCCCGAAGGGGATGTTCTTCAGCGCAGCCCAGGGTTGCCGGTAATCCGGCTACCATGGGTACACCCGGCACCATCCGAGTTCCTCGGTCGAGCGCACCGGCTCACCGACACTAACCGACGTCGCCGAGACCGAAATCGAAACCGCGAGGAATCGTGGGGATCGAGTTTGCGCTTGTGTTTTGTGCCACTGACAGTCCAAGCAGCGCGGTGAAGTTCCCACGATTCAGCGCTCCATCCGTTGCGGTCTCGGCCGGCCCATGAGTGTCGATGGACCGATTCGCTCGACCGCTGGCGCGTCGCGTGGGACGGTACCCGGGGGTAGCCGGAGTACCGGCAACCCCCGGCTGCGCGGCAGAAAAACCCCTTCGGGGTACATAGCGCGATGCGTTTCCCACGCGCTGAACGTTCCGCCGTCGGGGTCCCAATCGTTGGCCATCAGGTTCGTGCCGTTGAGTGTGCCGTTGACCGCGACATAGTAATTCGAATTATCGAAGGCCAATGGAGCGCTGGCGAGCAGTTGGAGTTGTTCAAGTCGCTCCAGAACCGGTCGGCGGCGCAAGCCGTCCAGCCATTTGCCGCGTGCAAAGCGAGAGCGGGCGGCGCGCAGCCGTTGCCCCAATGGACGCTGCAACGATCACTACGCCAGGGGGTCGGGAGTCTTTGGCGGCCGAGTCTTTCCAATTGGCAAGATAGTTGGCGCCAAAGACTCCCGACCCCGGTCCGCTGGCGGTGCGGCAGTGGCACACGAACTGGGTCGAGACCGTCGAGCGACGCGACGTTCGGTCAGAATGCGATCCCCGCGCGCAGCAGAACCGTTGGATCGGGTTCCACATCGGGGGTTCCCGATGTGAACTCGATACTCCGCGCAAAAACATACCCGACCTCGAAGCGAATGCCCGCGCCCCCGTTGCGCTTACGCTCCCATCCGACAAGGAACCGCATGTCGCGAAGCGTCACTTTGTCGTGCAATCCGCTGTCGCGGAGAATCGCGAACGAGTTGCCTCCGAATTCGCCCGCAACATAGACCCAATCCTCCGAGGAATGGGTAAAGCTGATGCGATGGGCGAGTTTGGGACGGGGGAATAGCAGCTCGTAACGGATATCGTCGTTCGGAGTCCAGGTGAGTCCACCGGCCGGCAGCAGGCGGATGTCGTCGCGGTTCAGATACAACACTCCCGCCAGCAGTTGAAAGCGATCCGGCACGAGATCGTAACGGATCAGTCCTTTGCCGGTGAGTCGAAATCCGTCGGCGTCGCTGACTTCGAAATCGCTGTAGACGCTGGGCGCGACTCCCAGAATGCCAATCAACCGGTCACTGAATCGCGGGACCCAGAGAAATTCCACATAGGTCTCGTACAGCTTCGACGGCAAGTCGGGCGCGTCGGGTCCCGCCAGCAGTCGCTGATTGAAGTAAGGTGTGATCAGCATCGGCCATTCCTTGACCGGCATCGGCAATGCGAAGGTCGCGAACAGCTCGACTTCCGTGAGGCCCAAATCGTCGGCGTGGCCCCGGTTCAGCCAGGTACCCTGCAACGAGAGTTTTTGGAAGAAGCCGCTCTTGAAACTGGAAAGTTTGGGACCGCAGGCGAGCCAATCGTCGTCCGGCAACGGAAAAAACTCGCCCGGGTAAGGACGCAAGTAGTCGTCCGACGGCGGGACGCTCGGTACCGTGGCCGTTCGTTGGGCTAACTCGGCAGCCGCGCGGGATCCGTGCCATTCCTGGTCGGAGCGCATCCCGCTGGATTCAATCGGCTCCGCGAACGGGCTCGGCGATCTGTCGGGATGATCATCCCTCGGCGCCGCCCGCGCCGCGAGGATCGACCAGCACAGCGCGGCCCCGACCAGCCGCAGCCAGATGCCGGCTCCAATCCCGAAATCGAAAACTGTTCGACGACCAGTCCGACGCGTCATGCCAGCGCGGCTCCCGTTAGTAAACCAGTCCCAGTCGCAACATATAGGTATCGCGCAGCGATTCGTTCTCGCGCGGCAGATGCCGGTATTCCAAACGGCGTTCCGTCACCCAGCCGACTTCGAAATTGCCGCGCAGCCCTCGCTGACTCACAAAGTCCAAACCGAGCGCCAGCCGGATATCGTTGATGTCGACTTGATCCGACGGTCCACCATCGTGCGCGTGCTCGATGGTCCAGGAACCGCCGCCGTACTCGCCTGCAAGATAAATCCAGTAGTCGGTGGTGCCGATCGTTCCCAGCGACCGAGCCAGCTTGGGACGCGGGAAGGTGATATCCAGACGCAATTGCGGGTTCGGCTCCCAATACAGGCCCACGATCGGCAGCAAGGCCAGATCGACGCGGTCGATGTAGTTCACCCCCGCCTTCAACGTCAGCGCCGGCGTCAATCGTACCCAGCCAAAGGAATAAGTCTGAATCCGAATGCTCTCCGTGGTCACCGCATTGAAGTCGGAGTAGACTCCGACACTGACACTGATATCGGCGCCGAACGAACGGGCCGTGTCGGTGCGGAACGCTCCCTCCACAAAAGCCGTATATGCCGCGCCCGGCATGTCCGAGCGCGATGGGGGCTGCGGACCGTCCCAAAGGTGAATTCCGAAACCGGGCGTGACCTGCAACGGAATCCCCAATCCAAAAAAATTCGGCAGCTGCAACGTCGTTTCAACCTCGGTGTCGTTGATGTTCATCTCGCGGCCGTCGGATCCCGCCAGAAACGTGTGCCGGCCTCGCAGGTTCTCGAATAGTCGCAAGGGCGGCTCGCCCGCCGGACCACCTTGACCCCAGAGATTGAACCCGTCCGGAAAAATCGAATTCGGTGACTGCCCCGGGTAAGCATAAGGGTTCGATGTGACCGGTCCGCCATACGGTGTGTTGCGCCAGGGACTGGGCTGCGCAGGCCAGCCGCCGGCCGCCGCGGTGTCGCTCGCGTACGACCCATACGTCCCGCCGTTCGCTAGCGGAGGAGCGCCGGTCGTTCCCAACGGTTGCCCCCAATTCGACTGACCATAGACCGGCTGGCCCCAGTTCGGTTGCCCAAAACCGGGTTGCCCAAAACCGGGCGATGCCGGTGGCCTGCCGGGAAACACCGACCCCGGCGCGCCGACGTTCGGCCCGTTGGCGTATGGGTCAAACTGCGGAACGCCGAGCGTCGCGCCTGACGGCAGATTACTTCCGCCGAACGCCGTGCCGGGCGGCTGGATCGGAACCATCGTGTTCGGATTGTTCGCCGGGGGCACACGCGTCACCTGCGCAGAAAGTGACGTCGCGACGCTCAGGAGCGCCCCTGCCACCCAACAAGTTCGCAGCGTGTACGCTAGCATGCAGACAATTGCTTCAAGCTCGACGGTACGAGTGCCGAAGAGAATAGGTTCTTCGCGGTCAGGTAAATATCAACCCTTCTCTTCTGCGTCAAGGCAGAACGAGTGCCGTAGAATGTAGCGGTGTAGCTGGTGTAGCGTGTCGTTTCGGCTGGTCGTGGTCGTGGCGGGGGCTTCCAGCCCCCGCCGAATGTCGGCATAGTCTCCGACCGCAGGGACTCAGGTCTCGGCGGGCGAATTTTCTGTTTTTTTTGGCGAGCGCCGGTTTTGCCGCTCTGATCCGTTGAAGTATTTGAGGGGTTCGATCTCGCACCCGCGAAACCGCGCGCAACCAAATCGGCGAATCCGCGCTCCGAAGTCGTCAAGAAGCAGGCAGGAGCCGATCGATGCTGCACGGCAATCGGAGATGGTGTGTCAGTACCGCCGTGTCCGCGGAGGAATTCGCAGCATGCTCACCGAGACATCCTGGTTTTGCTGCACCGGATTTGAACTTGACGGATACCGGTACCTCAACGATTCGACGAGTCCCGACGGGGCACAGGAATTTGCCGTAGTGAAAATTGACGGGGGAGCGGGCAAGCCGCGCCAGGTCGAATCGATGAACTCGATCAGCCTGACGAGTCGCGATCAACGGGCCGATGAAGTTGATTGCGGATTTGGGGGCAGTTGGATTAGAATGTCGAGCAGACCGCCGAACAATGCTTGGAGTGAATTTCATCGCTGATGGATGCCGCGTCCCGATTGGTGCCGTTGACTTCGCGCGAGGTAATCGCTGGCGGGAGTGATACCGCGCGCTCGGCGACGCGAGCTTCATCGGTTGCGGGAAGCGTGTCAGCGGAGCAGGCCCTGGTGCGTGCGGTACAGTCTGGCGATCGAGACGCGTTTGCGACCTTGCTCGACGAACATCAGCGCGCCGTGTTTGGTTATGTGCGCGCCAGGACGCGCGACTGCGGCCATGCCGAGGACATTACCCAGGAGGTGTTCCTGCGCTGTTATATGCAGCGCGAGCGGCTCGGTAGGGGAGTCACCTTGCGAGCGTGGTTGATCGGCATCGCCCGCAACGTGATGCACGAGTTTGTGCGGCGCAGTCATCGTTCCCCGGAGCAGGCCTGGACCGATCTCTGTTTGACGCTGGATCCTGTCGAGGACGGCGTCAGAGACAATGACGATGAGGTCCTTGCCCGCCTGCCGACTTGCATGGAGTCGCTGGGAAAAAGTGCCCGCGAAGCGTTGGAACTTCAATACCGTTCGCAACTGCGGCTGCAGGAGATCGGCCAGCGACTCAAGCGAAGTGAAGGGGCGGTGAAAATCTTGCTGCATCGGGCTCGACTTGCCCTGCGTAACTGCCTGGATCCTGATTCCGGCCGCACCGACCGTTAACCCGATTCCCCGGCCCTCCGGTGTGAGCCATGACCGTTCCCCAGCGCGATTCCGAATTGATCAAGCTGCTGGAGTCGAAGTCTCCGCAGGAACTGTCGATCGCGGAAATCCATTGGCTTCGGCAGCGGATGCAGCAGTCGCCCGAGCTGCGCAAAACGCTGTTAGATCAATTGTCGATGGAGACCTACCTGTCCGCGGCTTTGAGCCGTATCCACATTACGCCCGAGATGATCCTGGCCCGTGCCCCGCTACAGCGTCCAGTTCGGGGACGTCGGCTGGCGAGCATCGCGGCGCTGGCGGGGATCGTCGTGCTGGTGATCGGCTACGGTATCGTGCGCAGTCGCCGCACGGAGCCCGGAGGCCCGATGCCAACCGTCGAGG
>Ga0233425_10004050_pt1 | contig 25291 bp, 21 predicted proteins | sample Watercolumn_Towu_2_FD_181712 | JGI IMG/M metagenome (GOLD analysis project Ga0233425, IMG submission 181712) | Freshwater microbial communities from Lake Towuti, South Sulawesi, Indonesia - Watercolumn_Towuti2014_140_MG | ecosystem: Environmental > Aquatic > Freshwater > Lake | place... | reverse complement strand
ACCGCATGATTCGCGGCGGCTCGTTCATGGACCCGCACGCCGGCTGCGACGCCGTCACCGGCGCGACGATGCTGCCCGTCAAGCGCAGCAGCATCGCCGGCTTCCGCGCCCTGCGCGACACGCGGACCAAGTAGCGCGGGGCGCCGGTCGTTTCAGGCGGGTTCCCTCGCGCGTTTCGCGCCCGAAACTACCGACAAAAATTGAACTTCCGGCGCGCGGAAGCTGTCTCTATAGTCACCCTATGGCTACAGAGAGAAGCATCAGCGAACTCACGGAACTCATCCGCCAAGAGAGCGCGTTCGTCGCGGCGCTCCAGGGCGAAATGAGCAAGGTCATCGTCGGCCAGCGTTACATGATCGAGCGGCTGCTCATCGGCTTGCTCGCCAACGGCCACGTCCTCCTCGAAGGCGTGCCCGGCCTGGCCAAGACCCTCGCGGTCAAGTCGCTCGCGTCGGTCATCAACACCAAGTTCCAGCGCATCCAGTTCACGCCGGACCTGCTGCCTGCCGACCTCATCGGCACGCTCATCTACAATCCGCGCGACGGCACGTTTTCGGTCAAGCGCGGGCCGGTCTTCGCCAACATCATCCTCGCCGACGAGATCAACCGCGCGCCCGCCAAGGTCCAGAGCGCATTGCTGGAGGCGATGCAGGAGAAACAAGTCACCATCGGCGACCAGACGTTCAAGTTAGAGGAGCCGTTCCTGGTGCTCGCCACGCAAAACCCCATCGAGCAGGAAGGCACCTATCCGTTGCCGGAAGCGCAGGTGGACCGCTTCATGGTCAAGATCGAAATCGGCTATCCGAGCAAGCAGGAGGAGCGGCAGATTCTCGACGCCCGCGCGTTCACCTCGGCACCGGCGGAACTCAAGCCCGTCATCGGCCCCGAAGACATCCTCCGCGCCCGCAAGGTGGTGGATCAGATTTACATGGACGAGAAGGTCAAGAACTACGTCGTGGACATCGTCCACGCCACGCGCGACCCGAAGGCCTACAAGATTGACGCCGCCGGCCTGATCGAGTTCGGCGCGTCGCCGCGCGCGACGATTTACCTGACGCTCGCCGCCAAGGCCTGCGCGTTCCTGCACGGCCGCGGCTACGTCACGCCGCAGGACATCAAGAGCATTGGCATGGACGTGCTCCGCCACCGCGTCATCCCGACCTACGAGGCCGAGGCCGAGGATGTGACAAGCGAGGACATCGTGAAGCGCATCTTCGACGAAGTGCCGGTGCCGTGAAGACAATTAAGAGTTATGAGTTAAGAGTTCAGAATTGCGGAGAATCACCGCGCCCGCCAACTCTTAACCCTTGACTTCCGCCATGCTTCCCCGCGACGTCATCAAGAAGATCCGGCAGATCGAGATCAGCACCCGACGCACCGTCAACGACGTGCTCGGAGGACAGTATCACAGCGTCTTCAAAGGCCGCGGTATGGAGTTCAGCGAAGTGCGCGAATACCAGCCCGGTGACGACATCCGCACGATTGATTGGAACGTCACGGCGCGCATGGGCCATCCGTTCATCAAGAAGTTCACCGAGGAGCGCGAGTTGACAGTGATGTTGCTGGTGGACGTGAGCGGCTCGGAGATCTTCGGCAGCGTGCGACAGCTCAAGAACGAACTGGCCGCCGAGGTCGCCGCGGTGCTGGCGTTCTCCGCCATCCGCAACAACGACAAGGTTGGCTTGATCATGTTCAGCGACGACATCGAGTTGTTCGTGCCGCCGAAGAAAGGCAAGACACACGTCCTGCGCGTCATCCGCGAGATTCTCTACTTCCAGCCGAAAGGCCGGCGCACCGACATCCCGGCCGCGCTGAAATTTCTGGAACAGATCACGACACACCGGAGCGTGACGTTCCTGTTGTCGGACTTCATCGCCGACAACTACCAGAAGATGCTGCGCGTGGCCAACCAGCGGCATGACATGGTGGCCATTGCCATCACCGACCCGCGCGAGATAGAGATGCCGCGCATCGGCATCGTGGAACTGGAGGATGCCGAGACCGGCAGCCGCGTGCTCCTGGACACCTCGCACGAGCCGACGCGGCGGACCTTCTGGGAAAACGCCGTCCGCCGCCAGCGCGAGCGGGCGCAGACCCTCCGCAACTGTGGCGTGGACCTGGTCGAACTGCGCACCGATGAACCGTATCTGAAACCGTTGATCAGGTTTTTCAGGATGAGAGAGGCGAGACACTGATTCGTAAGCCGTGATTCGAGAGAGCACGAATCACGAGTTACGAATCACCAATCACGAAGCCGTGAACACCAACACCCTCCAAGCCACCAACGACATCCGCGACATCAAGCCGGATGTCCTCATCCTGCCGCCTTGGTGGGTGTGGGTGTTGCTCGTGCTGGCGGTGGCAGCGGTGGTGCTCGTGGTGTGGCTGGTGTTGAGGAAGCGGCGGCAGGAGGCGAAGGAAGTGTTCGTGCCGCGCCAAAACGCCGTCGAGGAAGCTCGCGAGCGATTGGAGGCGGCGCGGAAGCTTATGCTCGCGGGGGAGATTGAGGCGTTCTACGTCGCGGTGTCGGACGCGGTGCGGCAATACATCGAGAGACAGTTTCGCATCCGTGCCGGCGAGCAAACGACGGAGGAGTTTTTGCAGGACATGACGCGCTCGCAGCGAATGCGGCCGACGCACAAGGAGTTGCTCGCGGAGTTCCTGACGCAGTGCGATTTGGTGAAATTCGCCCGTTTTCGGCCGGGACCGAAGGAAATGGAAGCCGCGCTGGCGGCGGCGACGCGGTTCGTGGATGAGACCGTGCCGCAGGAGATCGCGCTCGGCGACAAGCCTGAAGCCCCAAGTGCAGCCGCCGCGCCGATGCAATCGTGAATTGATGAACTACACCTTCGCCAATCCATGGCTGCTGCTGTTGCTGTTGCTTGTGCCGCCGCTGATCTGGTGGCGGCAGCGGCATCGGTGGACGGCGTCGCTGCGGTTCTCGGCGATCGCGCCGCTGATGCAACTCTCGCCGTCGCCGTGGCTGCGGCTGCGGCAAGGGTTGATCGTGGTGCGCGGCCTGGCGCTGGCGTGCCTGGTGATTGCGTTCGCGCGGCCGCAGAAGCCGCTCTCCGAGGAAAAGGCGGTGACGGAGGGCATTGACATCGTGCTTTGCCTTGACGTGTCGGGCAGCATGTTGGCGGAGGATTTCGAGCAAGACAAGCAACGCAAGAACCGCGTGACCGTCGTCAAGGACGTGGTGCGCGACTTCATCACCAAACGCACCAACGACCGCCTCGCAATGATCGCGTTCGCAGGCCGGCCCTACACTGTCTGCCCGTTGACGCTCGACCACGACTGGCTGATCGAAGGCCTCGACCGCGTGCGCGTCGGGTTGATCGAGGACGGCACGGCCATCGGCTCGGCGCTCGGTTCCTCCGTGAACCGGCTGCGCGACATCAAGGCCAAGAGCCGCGTGGTGGTGCTGCTCACGGACGGCTGCAACAACGCCGGCCGGCTCGCGCCCGACGTGGCCGCCGACGCGGCGCGCGCGCTCGGCATCAAGGTTTACACCATCGGCGTCGGCGCGGGCGGCATTGCGCCCATGCCGGTCGTAGACCCCGCGGGCCGCACACTCGGCTACCGCATGATGCAGGCGGACCTCGACGAGCCGCTGCTCAAGCGCATGGCCGAAAAGACGCGCGGCCAGTATTTCCGCGCCACCGATACGCGGCAGCTCCAGCAGATTTACGAGACGATTGACAAGCTGGAGAAGCGGAAGATCGAAGCGCCGTCCTACCGGCAGATGCGCGAGCTGTTTCCGTGGTTCGCGTGGCCGGGTCTGGCGCTGCTGCTGGTCGAGGTCGGGCTGGGACAGACGAGGTTGAGGAAGCTGCCATGAAATTCGGCAATCCCATCGTTCTAAACTGGCTCTGGCTTGCGCCGCTGGTCGCGGCGTTCTTCTGGTTCGCGTGGCGGCAGCGACGGCGCGCGCTGGAACTGTTCGCCGCGCCGCATTTGCTGCCAGTGATGGCACCGACGTTGAACGAGCGGCTGGCGCTCGTGCGCGCGGCGCTGGTCGCGGCGGCCATCGTTTCGCTCGTGCTGGCGCTGGCGTTGCCGCGCTGGGGTTACAACTGGCAGGAGGTCAAACGCCGCGGCATTGACATCTTCGTGGCGCTCGACGTGTCCAAGAGCATGCTCGCGCAGGACGTGCGGCCGAGCCGGTTGGAACAGGCGAAGTTCGCCGTGCGCGATCTGCTCAAGCTCGCCGCCGGCGACCGCGTCGGGTTGATCGCGTTCGCGGGCACGACGTTCATCTCCTGCCCGCTGACGCTCGACCACGCGGCCGTGCAATTGATGCTTGAGGACATGACGCCGGATTCCATCCCGGTGCCGGGCACCGACATCGCAAGCGTCATCAAGGAGGCGATGCGCGGCTTTGGCCGCAGCGCCGACCGCAACCGCGCGCTCATCCTCATCACCGACGGCGAGGCCACCGAGGGCAGCGCCGTCGCCGCCGCCAAGACCGCCGCGAACATGGGCATCAAGATTTTCACCATCGGCATCGGCACAGCCTCCGGCGAGTTGATCCCGGTGCCGACCGAGGGTGGCTCGCGGGAGTTCCTGAAGGACCGCGACGGCCGCGTGGTCCAGACCAAGCTCGACGAGGCCACGTTGCAAGAGATCGCGCTGGCGACGAAGGGCTACTATGTTCACGCGACCGGCGGCAACTTCGGCCTCGACACGATCTACCGCGACGGCATCGAGACGATGGCGCCGAAGGATTTCGAGACGCAACTGATGAAACGCTACGAGGAACGGTTCCAGTGGCCGCTTGGCTTGGCGTTGGCGCTGCTGATGATTGAGGCGCTCCTGCGCGAGCGGCGAAAGGAAACGCGCGGCTTCGTCTCGTCGGCTCCTGTCGCTTCACACACCTCGGTCATCCTCCTTGCGTTCCTCCTCAACTCTTCACTCTTCACCCTTCACTCTTCACTCTCCGCCGCCGACATCACCGATCCGCCGCCGAAGCTCTACAACGAAGGCAACGCCATCTACCGCCAGCAGCAGTTCGACGCGGCGGCGAAGGCCTACCAGCAATCGCTGACCACCAAGGACACCGCGTTGCAGCAGCGGGCGTTCTACAACCTCGGCAACGCCAGCTACCGTCTGGCCGACCCGGCGGAGATGGCCGACCCCAAGCGCGCGGAAGAACTGTTCAAGCAAGCGATCACCTGCTACGACAGCGCGCTCGCGCTTGACCCCAAGGACGAGGACGCGGCGTTCAACAAGAAGCTGGTGGAGGTGCGCCTGAAGAAGCTCCAGGAGCAACAACAGCAGCAGCAGCAACAACAACAGAACCAGCAGCAGAAGCAGGACAAGCAGCAGCAACAACAGCAGCAAGCCGCCCAGCAACAGAAACAAGATCAACAACAGAAACCCAACGATCAGCAACAAAAACAGCAAGCGCAGCAGATGCAACAGCAACAGCAGCAGAAGAAGCCGGGCGAACAACAGAAGCCGGAGAAAAAGCCCGGCGAAGACGACGGCCAGCCCGACAAGGAGCGCGAGATGAGCGAGCAGGAGGCCAAGCTGTTGCTTGACGCGCTCCGCGATGAGGAGAAACAATGGAAGGAGCGGAAGCCCCTGCGCAAGCTCGGCGACCGCGATCCGGATAAGACGTGGTGATGAAGCAAATCAGAAATCAGAAATCAGAAATCAGAAATCGGAGGCTGCTTGGCTTCCGGCTTCTGGTGGCTGCATTCTGCTTTCTTCCCAGCCTCGTCCTTGCCGCCAACTTCTCCGCTTCGGTGGACCGCACGGAGGTGTCCGTCGGCGAGCAAATCCAGCTTACGCTGCGCTGCGAGGACATCCCGAACGCCGGCCAGCCGCAGTTGCCGCCGCTCGACGGTTTCAACGTCGCCTACAGCGGCGCGCAGACGCAAGTGAGCATCGTGAACGGCGTGCGCCAGGACGCCATCGCCCACCTCTTCACACTAACACCGACCCGCGAGGGCGCGCTGACGATCCCCGCGTTCCACCTGCAACTTGGCAACCAGGTGCTCAGCAGCCAGCCCATCGCCGTCAAGGCCGTGAAAGGCCAGATCCAGGGCATCAACACAGAAGAGCTTTTCTTCGTGAAGCTCTCGATGACGCGCACCAACCTCTTCCTGCACGAAATGGCGCCGGTGGACCTCAAGCTGTTCATCCGCAACGGCGTCCGTTGCCGCCCGCAGATGCCGGCCATCGCTGCGACCGGCTTCAGCGAGGTCAAAGTGCCGCGCCCCGTCGAGTCGCAGGAGACGGTGGAGGGCAAGTCGTTCCTCGTTTACACCTTCCGCACGCTGGCCAGCCCGGTGCAGGTTGGCCCGGCGGCGCTCGGCCCCGCACAGGCGCCGGTGGAAGTGTTCGTGGACTCCGGCCGCCGGCCGCGGCTGCCCGGCTTCAACGACGCGTTTTTCGAGAGCTTCTTCGGCGGCGGCGAAGCCCGGCGCATCACCATCACATCGGCGGCGGTGCCGGTGCGCGTGCTGCCGTTGCCCGACGAGGGCAGACCCGCCGATTTCACCGGCGCGGTCGGCCGTTTCGCACTCGACGTGAGCGCCAAACCCACGTCGCTGCGCACGGGCGAGCCGGTGACGCTCACCATCCGCGTCGTCGGTCAGGGCAACCTTGCCACGCTCGCGCCGCCGAAGTTCACGCCGCCGGAAGGTTTCAAGAGCTACGAGCCGGTGGTGAAAAGCAAGCAGACCGATGAGATGGGCTACACGGGTGAGAAAGTTTTCGAGCAAGTCATCGTGCCACTGACCGTAAGAGCATCGGTGATTCCGCCGGTGACGTTCAGCTTCTTCGACCCGGAGGCCGGCCGCTACCAGACGCTCAGCCGTGGGCCGATCCAACTCAACGTGCAGGAATCGCCCACTGGCGCGACGCCCGTGGTCGTCGGTGTTGCGCCCGCCGTTGCCGCGCCGAAGCCGCCGGAGAAGCTCGGCGTCGGCGTCGTTTATCTCAAGCCCGACCTCGGCGCAACCGCATCGGCGGCGCCACTGCTCTACCGGCAAACATGGTTCCTCGCAGTGCAAAGCGCGCCGGTGCTCGCGCTGATGATTTCGTTTGTCGCCCAACGCCGCCGCGAGCGGCTCCGCCGCGACGTGCGCTACGCCCGCGCGCGCCGCGCCTACAGCAACGCCCAGCGCCGGCTCGCCGAAGCCGAGCGGGCGTTGCAGGCGGGCCAGAGCGCGGCGTTCTACGCGGCGATCTTCAAGGCGCTCCAGGATTACCTCGGCGACCGGCTGAACGTGCCATCGTCCGGCATCACCAGCGACATCGTGGAGGAGCAACTCCGGCCGCGCGCGCTGCCGCCGGAGATTTGCCAGGCGTTGAAGGAAGTGTTCGGCGCGTGCGACGCCGCGCGCTTCGCCCCGAACATGCAAGGCAAGGTGGATCGCGAGCGGCTGGTGAAGATCGTGCGCGAAGTGGTGGCGGCGATGGAGAAGATGACGTTGTGAAGAGGAGAATGAGGATCTTAACGCAGAGACGCAGAGGATGCGGAGAAACGCAGAGGCTCTTGAGTCTTGTTTTGTCTCTGCGTGTTCTCTGCGTCCTCTGCGTCTCTGCGTTGAATTCCGCCACTGCTTTAGCCGACGCACCGCCCGCATTCCGCGACGCCGCGATGCTCTACGATCAGGGCCAGTTCGAGCAAGCCATCGCGCGTTACGACTCGCTGCTGGCCGCGGGCGTGCGCAGCGCCAACCTCTACTTCAATTTCGGCAACGCCCACTTCAAAGCAGGCCACTTGGGCCGCGCCATCCTCAACTACGAGCGCGCCCACCGGCTGGAGCCGCGCGACCGCGACATCGAAGGCAACCTCGGCTTCGTCGCGAAGCAAAGCAAAGCCTACGACGCCGCGGTCGCCGGGAGTTGGTCCGCGTGGCTCGGCGACCTGCGCGACAGCTTTACGACGGACGAATGGACGTGGCTGGTCGCCGTGTGCTACTGGCTGGCGTTGATCGGCCTGCTTGTGTTCATCTGGCTGCCGCCGGCGATCGAGTGGCGGCGCTGGTTGCGCACCGCCGCCCTCGTGTTCGGCGCGATCGCCCTGCTGGCGAGCGCCGGCCTCGCGACGCGGATCGCCATCGAGGAAGGGCCGCCGCCGGGCATCGTCGTGGCGAAGGAAGTGGTTGTGCGGCTGGCGCCGTTGGACGACGGCATGAGGCACTTCACGGCCTACGAGGGCCAGAAGCTCTGGATTGTCGGCGAGCGAGCGGCCCGGCAACCGGGCGCGCCCGGTTGGTTCGAGGTGGAGCGGGCCGATGGCAAGCGCGGCTGGGCGCCGGCGGACGCGGCGGAGAGGATCTAGCATTCGTGCCCCACGCCTTTATAGATTGCCGGGGAGCGGCCCTCATTTCCCCCTTGCGTTTCACGCCGCCGTGGCAAATCATCCCGGCCTTTTGTGGAACAAGCGATGAAGCCTAACGCCGACAAATCAAACGACAAGATCAAGTCCGCCAACGGCAAGCCCGCGTCCGCGCCGGAAACGCCCGCGGAGCCGGAGGAGTTGCCGCTGGATCTCCAGCTTCTGGATTTTTGGGACAAGAACAAGAACCTCGTCGTCGCCGGCGTCTGCGTCATCATCGCGGGCGTGGGCGTCTATCTGGCCGTGGACCACTGGCTGGAGCAGAAGCGCGAGACGGAAGGCCGGGCGTTGATGAGCGCGAAGGTTGACAAGGATTTCGTGGCGGTGGCCAGCCAGTTCCGCGGCGAGAACACCGGCGCGTTCGCGTTGTTGTTGCTGGCGGACCAGCAATACCAGGACGGCAAATACGGCGATGCCGAGAAGACTTACCAGCGGTTTGCCGAGGAGTATCCCAAGCACCCGCTGCTCGACGCGGCTTACTACGGCAAGGGCGCCGCCCGTGAGAACCAGAACGATTTCGCCGGCGCGATCAACGCCTACCAGCGCGTGATGGAGACGCCCAACGCCACGCACGCGTCCAATGCCCGCATCGCCGTCGGTCGTTGTCTGGAGGCGCAGCAGCAGTGGAAGAAAGCGCGCCAGAACTACGAAGACCTCATCGCCTCCGCGCCGAATTCCCAGTGGGCGGAGCGCGCGCGCAACCGCATCATCGTTCTCGACCGCGAGGCCCGCGCCCGCGGCGAAGCGCTGGCGCCCGCACCCAAGGCGGCCAGCGCTCCGGCGGCGATCCCGCAGGTCTTGCTGCCGGCCACCCCGGCCACCCCCGTGACGCCGGCCGCGAAATCGTCCGCGCCTGCGAAGAAGTGAGCCGCGCGCTTTGCGGCGAAACTTTTCCGCACGGCCGGCGTTGTTTCAGGATAACGCTTTGACCCGTATTTCAGAACTGTCTATAGTGGGCCGCTGTTGTGGATAAAGTCGCCACCAAACCTGCCGCGTTGAACCTGCGCGAACTGCTCCAGTCGCTGGCACCGCTCGCGCCGGAGGAACTGGACCGGATCTTCGCCGAGCGCCAGCAACAACCGGGCAAGTCGCTCGTGGAGATCATCGTCGCCACGCGCAAGGTGAAGGAAGAGCCGCTGCTGCGCGCCATCGGCGAGAAGCTCGGCCTGCCGTTCGTCCGCCTTGCGGAGATGGAGCTGGATCGCGCCGTCACCTCCACGCTCCAGCCGAAGGTGGTCTTCCAGCACATGGTCGTGCCGATCAAGGCTGAGAACGGCACGCTCCGCATCGCCACCTGCGACCCGTTCAACGAGGCCGCCCGCAGCGCCATCGGCTGGCTCACCAACCAGCGCGTCGAGATGGCGCTGGCCACGCGCGAGGAGATCGAGAAGGCCCAGAAGCGTTACTACGGCGTCGGCGCCGAGACGCTCGACCAGATGCTCGCCGCCGGCGGCGTCATTGACATCCCCGCTAACGAGCGCATCAGCATTGGCGACATTGACGAAGCCTCGCAGGAGGCCAGCGTGGTGAAGTTCGTCAACCAGATCATTGCCGAGGCCAAGCGCGACCGCGCCACGGACATCCACATCGAGCCGATGGAGGAGGACCTGCGCATCCGTTACCGTATTGACGGCGTGCTGGTGCAGGTGCCCGTGCCGGCGGTGCTGAAGCGGTTCCAGGCCTCCATCATCAGCCGCGTCAAGGTCATGGCCAACATGGACATCGCCGAGAAGCGGCTTCCGCAGGACGGCGCGATCAACCTCCGCGTCGGCGGCGAAGAAGTGGACATCCGTGTCTCCACGATTCCCAGCATCCACGGCGAGAGCGTGAGCCTGCGCTTGCTCAGCCGCAGCACGATGCTATTGGGTCTCGACAGGCTCGGCATGGCCGCCGAGGACGAGAAGATTTTCCGCCGGCTGATCGAGCGCCCGCACGGCATCATCCTGGTCACCGGCCCGACTGGCAGCGGCAAGAGCACCACGCTCTACGCCTGCCTCAGCACGATCAACACGATTGACCAGCGCATCATGACCGTCGAGGACCCGGTGGAAAACCAGCTCACCGGCATCATCCAGATGCAGGTGCGGCCGGACATCGAGCTGACCTTCGCGCGCGGCTTGCGCCACCTGCTGCGTCAGGATCCGGACGTGATCATGATTGGTGAGGTGCGCGACCTGGAGACGGCCGAGATCGCGGTGCGCGCGTCGCTGACGGGCCACCTCGTTTTCGCGACGCTTCACACCAACGACGCGCCGAGCGGCTTCACGCGGCTCATAGACATGGGCATCGAGCCGTTCCTCATCACGTCGTCGGTTGAGGCCATCGTCGCGCAGCGGTTGTTGCGCACGCTCTGCCCCGCCTGCAAGACCGAGGACCAGCCGAGCGAGGAGTTGATGGAGCGGCTCGGCGGCGACAACGAGAAATACCAGAATGTGAAGTTCTACCGCGGCGTTGGCTGCGAGGAATGCCGCCGCACCGGCTACCAGGGGCGGACGGCCATTTACGAAGTCATGCTGATGAGCGAGGCGCTGCGGCCGTTGGTGGTGGACCGCCGTCCCGCAGCCGAGCTGAAGAAGGTCGCGGTTGTGCACGGCATGAGGACGTTGCGCGACGACGGCATGCGCAAAGCGGCGTTGGGGGTTACGTCGCTGGAGGAAGTGCTCCGCATCACGCAGGAAGACGAGGCCTACGCGGACGAATGACGGTCCACGGCCCGACTTATTTCCGATGCCAGACTTCTCCTATAGTGCGCGCAGCAAAAGCGGCGAGGCGATCAGCGGCGTGTTGACGGCGGTGGACCGCAAGGCGGCGCTCGCGCAACTGGTCGCGCAAGGACACTTCCCCATCAGCGTGGACGCGGCGGCGGCCAGAAAGGGCGCTCCCGCCAGATCCGCGAATGCGAAGGACAGCACGCCGTCGGCCAAGCCTAGCGACGCGGCGAAGAAAGCCCGCGTCAACTCCCGGCAGGTGATGTTGTTCACGCAACAGCTCGCCAACCTCCTCAAGAGCGGCATGAGCCTGAAACAGGCGCTGGAGAGCCTCACACGCCAGCAGAAGAACAAATCGCTCGGCCCGATCCTGGAGCAGGTGGGCGAGGAGATTGTGCAAGGATCCAACCTCTCCGATGCGCTGGCGCGGCATCCGAGGATTTTCACCCGCTTCTACACCAACATGATCCGCGCCGGCGAGCAGAGCGGCACGTTGCCGGAGGTCCTCAATCGGCTCACGGAACACTACGAGCGCCTCGCCGACATCCGCGAGAAGGTCACCTCGGCGCTGCTTTATCCGGCGATCATCCTCATCGTGGGCATCGTCGTCGTGTTCATCTTCATGGTGTTCCTGCTGCCGAAGTTCACGCAAATGTTCCAGGACCTCGGCACGACGCTACCGTTGCCGACGCGCATCCTGATCGCCACCGGCAACCTCGCCAGCAACATCTGGTTTCTGGGCGGATTGGGGGGCGTCATCACCCTCATCGTGTTCGCCTACAAACGCGCCATGAAAACCGCCGAGGGCCGGCTGATGCTGGACCGGTGGAAGCTGCGCATCCCGCTGGCCGGCAACACGCTCAAGGCCGCGTTCTTTGCGCAGTTCAGCCGCACGCTCGCGACGCTGCTGGGCAACGGCGTGCCGGTGCTTACCGCGCTGAAGATCGCCGAGGACACGATGACCAACCTCGTCATCGCCCGCGAGATCGCCAAGGCCCGCGAGCGTGTCACTGACGGCACCACCATCTCCGCGCCGCTGGCCGCCGGGCAGATCTTTCCGTCGCTGTTGATAGACATGCTGGCCATCGGCGAGGCCACCGGCGACATGCCGACAGCGCTCAACAACGTCGCCAGTTTGTATGAACAAGAACTGACGCAGGATGTCAAACGCTTCACCACACTGTTGGAGCCGGCCGTGATTGTAATGATCGCGCTCGTGGTCGGCTTCATCGTGTTCAGCGTGCTCAGCGCCGTCATGAGCATCACGTCCGGATTGAACCGGTAGACAGGAGACAACGATATGAAACTGAAATGGCAGAGGCAGTCGGGCTTCACCCTCATCGAAATCATGCTGGTCATCGCCATCATCGCCTTGCTCGTGGGCACGGTGATCGTCAACATCGGCCCGCAGCGCAAGAAAGCCTACATCACCGCCGCGCAGAACCAGATCAACGCTTACAAGATGGCGCTCCAGACCTACAGCCTCGACAACGGCATTTACCCTACCACCGACCAAGGGTTGCAGGCGCTGATTGCGCCGCCCACCAGCGAGCCGGTGCCGACGAAGTGGCACGGCCCCTATCTCGATCCGGCCATCATCAAACCCGACTCGTGGAACCGGGCCTTCATCTACGTCTGTCCTCCGCAGCAGAATCCCGACCCCGAAGGCTTTGACCTCTACAGCTCCGGTCCCGACGGACGCCCGAACACCGATGACGACGTGGTGAGCTGGAAGTGATGAGAGTGACGAGTGATGCGTGATGAGTGAAGCCGGAACCAATGGACGGCGACAGCCATCTCCTTGTGCGCATCGGCAGGTTTTCCTGGCGTTGTGTTCGTCCCCTGCTTTGCGCCGTTCATCCCCCGCCGCGCGCCCCCCGTCATTCCTCACTCCTCATTCCTCACGCTCCGGGTTCACGCTGATCGAAACCATAGCGGTGATCGTCATCATCATGCTAGTGATCGGCGTCGGCATGCCGTCGTTCCTGCGGACCTATCGCGGCGAGGTCCTGCGCAGCGAGACGAGCCTGCTGCGCTCGACCATCCAGCACGCGCGCTACCAGGCGATCGTCCGCCAGCACGCGATGTCGTTGAACATGGATTTTTCGCAACAAACTTATTGGATCGAGATGCCGGACATAGTCGAGACCAACATGGTGTTGCAGGTGCTGAGCCTCAGCACCAACGCGCTGGCTTTCACCGACGGCGCCGTGCCCGAAACCGTCCTGACAACCGACGACCTCTCCACCAACGCCGTCGTTGTCGCGCTGCCCACCTCCACCCGCCACGAGATGGTCTCCCCGGCGCGCCTCGTGCAACTGGAGGCGACGGACGGCGCCGTCACCACCAGCGGCAACGCCACGGTCACGTTTTACCCCAACGGCGCCTGCCAGGGCGGCGTCATCACCCTCGGCGGCGACAACGACACGATTGCCATCGAACTGGACCCGCTGACCTCACTCTCAAAATTGGTGATCCATGCGCCAACGAGATGATCAGGCCTTCACGCTGCTAGAGGTGATGCTGGCGGTGGCCATCGTCGGCACGGCGCTCTTCACCATCGCAATGGCCATCGGCCGATGCACCGACTCGGCCAAGAACGCCAGTAACTACACCGTCGCGCACGACCTGGCGGAGATGAAGCTGCTGGAATGCAGCAACCCGACCAACTTTACCGTGGGCATCACCACCGGCGACTTCGGCGAGGGGTTCCCCAACTTCCAATGGCAGCGCGAGATTGTCGAGGACGAGAGCCAACTCCAATCGCTCTACAAGCAGACGCTCACCATCAAGTGGAAGGAGCGGAACCGGGACTACGACGTGACGCTGAATTCGTTCCTCTACAACCCGAGCGCCAGTTCCAACACCATGGGCAATGCGCTCGGCCCCAGCAACCGCGGCCGGTCCGCCGCCGGAGGAAGCTGATGAGCGGACGCGGATCCATCTTTCCAGTGTCCGGTCGCAGCGGCTTCACGCTGATCGAGCTGTTGCTGGCGACGGCCATCATGGCGAGCATTTTGGCGGCGGTGTTGCTGACGTGGAACACCGGGCTGGCGGCGCTGAAACGGAGCCGCGATTTGACGGAGAGCCTCCAGCGCCAGCGGGCGTTGACGGACCTCGTGGCGCGGTCGTTCCGCACAGCGATCTTCTCGCAGGAGAACGCCACTTGGTATGCCTGGGACACGCAGGACAACGGCGACGGCGACTCGATCAGTTTCGTGGCCACGGATGTGCCGTCGGTGGGCACGGCGGCGGCCTCGGGCGGCGTGGCGCAGCGCATCCAGTTCTCGCTGGAGCCGGACGAAAGCGGCCAACTGGTGATGACGGCGCGCGCGAAGAACTTCCTCGCGGCGGACGTGGACACGGCGGGCCAGACCATCCGGCTGGCCAACTGGGTGAAGACGTTCAACATGCGATACTACGACGCACCCAACGACCAATGGTTGGATACTTGGGACGATCCCAAGTCAATGCCGCAGTCCATCGAAATGACCATCACGATGGCCCATTCCAACCCGAGCCAAGCGGACGTGACGCTGGTGAAGAGCATTGACATTCCCTGCACCGCCGCGGCGCAGATCGGCGTTGTGCCGATGGCGTCGAGCAGCGGTTCGGGCCAGTCGGGACGTTCCGGCCAGCCCGGCCAATCCGGCCGGTCGGGCCAGCCTTCGTCGGGCGGCGCGGGCGGCGGTGGCGGGCGCAGCAGCGGCAGGTGAGATGAACGAATGAGCAGCAGCAGCCCCAAACTTCAGCGGCAGACGGGACGCCGGCGCGGCGCGATCCTGATCGTCGTGCTCTGGGTGGTGCTGCTCCTGTCGCTGATGGTCAGCACGTTTGCGTTCACGATGCACATCGAGACGCGGCTGACGAGCTATCACGATCGCGAGTTGAGGGCGAAGGCGTTGGCGATGGCGGGCGTCGAGTTCGAGAAGGCGCTGCTTGCGGCGAAGGTCAACAAGGCCGGGCAGGTGAACAGCGCCGACGGTTCGGTGCGCCAGTTCTCCACGACCGCGGCCGACTATTACTCGGAGCCGTGGAGCAATAACCCGGACCTGACCGACCGCGCGCCCACCGGCAACTCGGAGGACGGCACGTTCACGGTGCGGGTGATAGACGAGCAGTCCAAGCTCAACGCCAATGTCATCGCGCCGGAGCAATGGAAAACGCTGTTGCGGCTCAGCGGCGTGGACACCGAAACGTCAAATATGATTGTTGACTCCATCGGCGACTGGATAGACAAAGACAGTTCGAACAAGTTAAATGGAGCCGAAGACGAGTATTATATGGGATTGTCGTCCGAGCAGGGCGGCCCCTATCATTGCAAGAACGCATCGCTGGATAGAATCGAAGAACTGCTGCTGGTTCGAGGCATGACGCCGGAGATATTTTACGGTCATCAAGGACAGTCCACGACGGAGACCGCCTACACCGGTCTCGCGCAGTTCCTGACCACGCTGCCGTTCACCAAGATCAACGTGAACACCGCCTCCAGCCAGGTGCTCCAATGCCTCCCCGGCGTCACCGCCCAACTAGCCGAACAACTCATCCGCTACCGCCAGGGCGACGACGGCGTTGACGGCACCGACGACGACAAGCCCTTGCAGGACGCCGGTGCCGTCGCCAACGTCTGGAGCGGCACCATGTCCCGCAACGAGATGCGCGCGCTGGCCACCTACCTCGACGTGTCGAGCTCCTTTTTCACCATCTATTCCACCGGTGCCGTCGGCAACGTGCGCCGGATGGTGGTCGCCACTCTTTTCCGCAACACCGACGGGAGTTTCCAAACCGTCAGTTGGAACGAGTTGACGCCGCGCTGACACGCACGATGAAATCGAAATCCATCCATCGCATCGGCATCGCGTTCAGCGCCGCGGGGCTGGAAGTCGCCGAAACGGCGCACGAGGGCGGCCAGTTGCGCATCGTGCGCGGCGAGACCTTCGCGGCCCCGGCGGCCCCGGCCAACGGCGACAAAACGGTCGCCGGCCCGGCCTGGCCGGTCGAGAAACTGAAGCCACTCCGGCTGGTCGCGGCGCGTGGCGTGGCGGTGTCCGTCGGCTTGCGCGCGGCGGATGTGTTCTGCCGGCTCGTGACGCTGCCGACGGCCGCCGAGGGCGAGTTGCGGCCGATGCTGGAGATGCAACTGGAGAACCTCTCACCGTTGCCAACGGAGCAAGTGGTGTTCGGCTACGAGGTGGTCCGCAGGACGGAGAAGCAGACGGACCTCCTGGTGGCCATCGCGCGGCGCGACGTGGTGGTGGAGCGGCTCGAACTTCTCCGCCAGGCGGGGTTTGCCGTAGAGACGCTCGACCTCGACGCGCTGGCGTTGCTGGATTTCCTCAGGCACGAGAAGCCGCTCGGCGACAAGGAACTGGCCGGGCTGGCGCTGGTGATCCTGGAAGGCGCGGCGGCGACGCTGCTGTTGGCGCACGATAACCAGCCGCACTCGATCATGGCGGTGCCGCTCGGCGGCGACACGTCGGTGGAGGACGCGGCCGGGCAGATTGCCGGCGCGCTGCATCTGGCGCAGACCGCCGTGCAGGCGTCACAGTCCGAAGCGGCTTGGCCGGTGGTGCGCGTATTGCAGCGTTCCGCGGAGGGCACGCCGGGCGCCAAGCTCGCCCCGCCCGCCCTTGCCGCCGCGCTGGCCGGCCAACTCGGCGTGAAATGCGAACCGTTGGAGTTGAGCGAGCGGCAGCGCGCAGGGCTGGGCGCGGTGGGTCTATGCGTGCGGGCCGAATCGAGCCGGGCGCGGATGAATCTCGTGCCGGCGGAGTATCTGGCGGAGCGCCGCCGTCTCGAACGCCAACGCCAGTTCAAGCTGGTGGCGCTGGCGCTGGCGGCGCTTTACGGTCTGATCATCGTGGGCGCGGTGGCCGCGTTCGCCTGGCAGTTCAGCCAGCTCGGCAGCCTGGAGACCGAGGCCGAGGACTTGAAGACGCCCTACGAGCGCGCGGTGGCGTTGCAGGCGGACCTGCGCGTGTTGCAGGAATACGTCAGCAACCGCAGCGTGCCGCTGGAGGTTTTCGCCGAGTTGCACAAACTGAAGCCGGACGCCGTGTGCCTGACAGAGATTCAGTTCAGCGACGGCGAGCACATGTCGCTCAGCGGTTACGCGTCGTCGGCCTCCGTCGTCAGCGAGTTCGAGGCGAAGCTGCAGAAATCGTCCTATTTCCCCGGTGGCACAGCGCTCTCGCCGCTGACCAACCAGAAGATGGCCGGCAACGTGGTGGTTCGGTTCACCATCCAGTGCCGGATCAAGAAGTCGGCGAAACACGAAGGGTCCGAGAGACGCCGCCGTCAACGCTAACCCACACGAGAACCATGGCACTCTCTCAACGAGAAAAAATCCTGGCGGGCGCCTCGGCGGCGGTGGTGTTCGTCTGCCTGAACTGGTTTGCCGTCGGGCCGGCGCTGGAGAGCTGGCGCGAGACGCAGGAGAAGCTCTCCCAGACCCGGTTGAGGATCAAGGGCTACCAAGCCGCGCTGGCGCAGGAGCCGCAGTGGCAGAAACAACTCCGCGACCTGCGGGATCGCTTGCAAAAGAGCGACCCCGGACACGGCGGCGTGGACGTCATCACGCGCATCGAGGGCGTCGGCAGCCAGTTGGGCTTCAACTTCAACCAGCGTGCGCCGTCGGCGCCGGTGGACCGCGACCGTTACACCGAGAAATCGGCGACGTTCACCTACCAATGCCAGTGGCCCGGCATTATCCGGTTCCTGTTCGCGCTGACCAAGCAACCGGAAATCTATCGTGTCACGTCGCTGCGGCTGCGCGCCGAGTCCAAGGACCCGAACCAGCTCGCCGGCGACATGACCATCGTCACTTACTACCTCACCGGCAACGAAGCCGGCCCGACGCGCAAGAAACCCGTGGACACGCCCGCGCCGGAGCGACAGGATTGACCGTGGACACCGCAGCACCATGACCATGTCGGCACAGGCGAAACAACAACGGACAAGCAAGACCGCGGCGCGGAAGCTCGCCGCCGCGTGCGGCGTGCCGCTGGCCGCGCTTGCGCTCGCCGCGTCGGCGCAGACCAACGCCCCCGTAGCCACGCCACCGCCGGCGCTCGTCGCGCCCGCCGCCGTCTCGCAGACCAACGTCCTCAGCCAGGCCGGGGCCGTCGCGCCGGCTTCCACCAATGCCGTCTCGCTTGTCGAGGAGTTGCAGGCCGATCCGGGGTTCCAGTCCTACACCAACCTCGTCGAACACTCGCTCTTCGTGCCCGTTTCCGAAATCGGCGGCAGCGGCGGTCTGAGCGACATCGGCCCGGCGTTTGCCGGCGGACTGCGGCTGACCGGGTTCTTCGTTCGCGGCAAGCTGGTCGAGGCCAGCCTTGAAGACCGCAACGATCCGGACAAGAAGCTCTTCGTCAAAGAAGGCGATGTCATCGAGGACACGGAGATCAAGGTCGTCGGCTTCGACCTGCGCGGCCGCGCCGTGTTGCTGAAGAAAGGTGACGAGGAAGGCCGGCTCGAATACGAGAGCGAAGCCATGCCCGCGCCGACGGCCGGCAAGCCCGGCACTCCGGGCACTCCCGGCCAGCCGGGCACGATGATGCCGCGCCCCGGCATGCCGCAGACGATGCCGCAGCCCGGCATGCCCGGCGGCGTGCGTCCCGCCGGCATCAATCCGAGGATGGGGCCGTCCGGCGGTCCCGGCGGTGGCGGAGGTCCCGGCGGCGGCGATGAAGGAAACCGAACATCGCGAAGGCAGTCGCGGCAGCAGATGATCGCGCGGTTGCAGCAGACGCTGCAAAACACCCCCGATCCGGCTGCAAAGCAGCGGTTGCAGAATTACATCCAGATGTTGGAGAAAGCCAACGCCCAGGAGTAAGCGGGCGCTGGCTGCAAGAATCAAAATGAAAACAAGAACAACACGCTTGGAAGACACGGGGCCATCCGCTAGCCTCCGCGCGCGTCGCCTGTTCAACTCAGGGAGAAGTCCGGCCATGAAAACTTGGTTGTTAATCGCGCTTGCGTTGCTGTGCGCCGTGAGCGTCCGGGCGCAACAGCCCCCGGACACGGACCGCGCCAAGCCGGCATTCGTCCTCCGCAGCAGTGACGTGAAGCGGCAGTCTCCCAACGGCAACCCGCCGGCCGTTGTCAACGTCGCCGCGCAGCCGGCCGCCGCGCCGTCGGCACCCCTCACGCCTTTCCCAGCCGGAATCACGCTCCGTTCCTCGCAGCCGCCGCGACCTCCCGCCGGCCCGCCGCCGCCTCCGGGAATGACCCAGCCTCCTGCCCCGGGACTTGTCCAACCGCCGGTGCCAGCGTCCATGCCGACTCCGTCACCCGTCACCGAAGCCGCCGCTCAGGCCGCTCCCGATGCCGCTGCCCGGCCGACGTTCCAGCAGAGCACGCTCAACAACGACGATCCGATCGAGTTCGACTGGATGAACACCGACATCTCGCAGGTGCTCTTGAAATACAGCGAGTTGACCCACCGCAGCGCGATCATGCAGCAGGGCTTGCAGGGCATGATTACGTTCCGTTCCTCCGGCCCGCTCAGCGTCGAGGAAGCCATCGGCGCGTTGGAGAGCGTCCTGCTCATCAACGGTTTCGCCGTTGTCCCGATGGGCGACAAGTTCTTCAAGCTCGTGCCGTCGCCCTACGGCCCGCAGGAGGGCCTGCCGGTGCTGACGGAGGACGCGAAGCCGCAGCAGTTCGACCGGCTTGTGGCGCAAGTGGTGCGGGTGAAGTTCCTCGACCCGACCGATGTGGCGCGCGCGCTCGGCGGCGGCAGCAGCGGCACGGGCGCGCCCATGCCCGGCGCTGCGCCACAACCCAGTGGCGCCACCGGCAGCGGCCGCGTCTTCATGCATCCCTACGGCCAGATCATCCCACTACCGCGCTCCAGCGCGCTGCTGCTCATTGACACCGCGCTGAACGTCTCCCGCTTGAAGCAGGTCATCGAATACATGGACACCACCAGCGAGACGAAGATGGAGACGCGCGTGTATGTCTTGGAGAACGCCGACTCGGCCACCGTCTACAGCATCCTCCAACAACTGATCGCCGCCGACCAAGGCACGGGCACGCCGGGCGGCCAGACGGGCCAGATTGCACCGACGATGGTGAGCGGCGGCGTCGGCCTTGGCCGCAGCCGGCCCAGCGTCACCTCCATCGAGGAGAGCGTCATCATGGGCCGCGTGCTCATCAACTACGACATGCGCACCAACGCCCTCATCCTCATCACGCAAGAGGTGAACTTCGCGTTCTTCGAGAAGATCATCAAGGCGCTCGACGTGAGGACCAACCAGGATTTCAAGACACGCGTCTTCTTCCTCAACTACGCCGATGCCCTGGATATGGCCAACATCATCTACCAGTTGGTCCAAGGTGCCGAGCCGACCTCCGTCGGGCGGATGGGCGGGACCGCCGGATCGCCTTACAGCAGCCGCACGACCGCGGGCGCGACGGGCGGCCGCACCACCGGCTTGAGCGGCAGCACGCGCAGCGGCACTCGCAGCGGCGCCAGCGGGTCGCGTAGCGGCACCAGCAGCAGCCGTTCCGGCGCCAGTTCCCGGACCAGCGGTTCGCGGCGCACTACGGGCACGCGTTCCTCGGCTGCCGCCACGGCCGCCCGGACGCCCACCACCTCCACTGCGGTGCCGGGGATGCCGGGCGGGACTTCCGCCGCGAACATGCCGCAGCAGTTGATCCAGATCATCCCGGACGAGCGTAACAACGCCCTGGTCATCTTCGCCCCGGAGCAGGACTTGGAGTCCATCACGGATGTCATCAAGCAACTCGACGTCTTCCCGCCGCAGGTGGCCATAGACGTGGTGGTCGCCGAGGTGAGTCTGGACAAGGACACGTCATTCGGCGTGGACATATTCCAGAAGGCGCTGACGAGTCCCTCCCGCGCGGGCGCCGGCATTTCCACGCCTGACGGCGGCGGCATTCCGAACAACACCGGCACCAACGCCCTCTCACGGTTGATTGATCCGCGCGCCATCACCAGCCCGCAGGCGTTGGCGGGCGCGGGGTTGACGGGCGGTTTGACCTACTTTGCCAGCTTCTTCGGCAACGACCTGCGCGCCGTCATCAGCGCGTTGTCGGATAACAGTTCCTTCAAGGTGCTCCAGACGCCGCACCTTTACACCTCCAACAACCAGGCCGCGCGCGTGTTCGTCGGCGAGTCCCGTCCCGTCGTCACCTCCACCCAGACCACGATCACCAACAGCGACGTGACGCGCTCGAACTATGAGAACATTGACATCGGCGTTGGCTTGGAAGTGACGCCGCTCATCAATCCCGACGGCGTCGTCACGTTCAACATCTACCAGACCGTGGACGACGTGAAGACCTACCAGGTCATTGACGGCAACCAGGTGCCCGTCCTGAGCCGCCGCGAGGCCGAAGCGGTGGCGGTCACCTGCAAGGACGGGCAGATCATCATCCTCGGCGGGTTGACCACCAACGGCCGCAAGCAGATCGTCAACCAGGTGCCGATCGTCGGGGACATCCCGGTGCTGGGCTACCTTTTCAAGAAGACGGAGTGGATTGAGACCAAGACCGAGCTGGTGTTCTTCCTGCGCCCGAAGGTCATCCGCACCGTGGAGGAAGCGCAGCGTTACACTTGGGGCCGGGTCGAGAAGAACAAGGACCTGCGCTCCATGCCGATCCGCGACGTGGAAGGCTACAGCCCGATGCAGGACAAACGCCACAACGAGAAGTTGAAGGCGATTGACCGCTTCGACAAGACCGACAAGTTCTAGCCGGAGACCGCCGTCGCCGGGCGACGTTTTGGGAAACGCCGGAAACAAGGCCATGCAGACGCCGACAGATACGCCGGAGAACCCGAGCCGCGCGCAACCCGCGCCGTTCGATCTGCTGGAAGGCTTCACCGCCGACCAGGCGGCGCTGCTGCGCTCCAAGCTCACTCCCCTCTCCATCCGCGCCGGCGGGATGTTCATCCACGCGGGCGAGCCGGGCGACTGTCTCTACGTCATCCGCCGCGGCGAAGTTGAGGTCACCGCCCCTGCGCAGGCCGGTGGCGCCCGGAAAGTTCTCGCCCATCTCGGCGCCGGCCACGTCGTCGGCGAGATGGCGCTACTCAACCGCGAGCCGCGCAACGCCGACGTCATCGCCTCCACCGACTGCGAGTTGGACCGGCTCTCGGCGGTGGACTTCGAGTCGCTTTGTGCCCAGGTGCCCGTTCTCAAACTGGTCCTCACCCGGCTCGTGGCGCACCGCCTGAGCTGGTCCGGCAGCGACGTGCTCGCCCGGCGCATCGGCGCCTATACCGTCATCGCCCCCATCGGCGAGGGCGGCATGGCGTGGGTCTACCGCGCCGTCTGCAACACCCCGCCAGCGGACGACCCCGAGCGCCGTGTGGTCGCGTTGAAGATGCTCCCGCATTCCCTCGTCACCCGCTCCGGCTTCCTTGAGCAGTTCCGCCAGGAAGCCAGCGTCATGACCGGCTTGCGGCACGAGAACATCGTCTCCCTCTACGAGACCATCGAGACCTACGGCACGATGTTCCTCGTCCTTGAATACGTTCACGGCCGCAGCCTGCGCGACTGGGTGGAAAGCCGCGGCAAACTCGCCCCCGACGAAGTTTGGGACATCGCCTGCAGCGTCACCCAAGCGTTGCGCGCCGCCCACGCCCGTGGCGTCATCCACCGCGACGTGAAGCCTGACAACATCATGGTCCGCCACGACGGCATCGTGAAACTCATGGACTTCGGCATCGCCGTGCCGGTCAGCGGCCCGACGGTGGACCTCGGCGGAGTCGCCGTCTCCCCGCGCTACGGCGCTCCGGAGATTTTCACCGGGGAGCGCGGCGATCCCTCGGCAGACTTCTACAACCTCGGCATCATGCTCTACGAACTCGTCGCCGGTCGCGCGCCGTTCACGGCTGAAACCTACGAGGAATGGGCCGAGGCGCACCAGACCACGCCGCCACCCTCACTGCGGCCACATTGCCCCGAGGTGCGGCCCGACCTGGAGGCGCTGATCAACGCCACGCTCATCAAAGACCCCATCGAGCGATGGAAGGCGATCCTGCCGATGCTGGACCGGCTGTCGGTAAAGGCCGTGGTGCAAACCACAGCCTCCTTCGTCCAGTCGCGCGTGCGCATTCGCGCCACCGACGACGGCGCCCATGCTGTGAACACTGAGCCGCCGCGCAGCCCACCGCCCGCCGCCGGCCCGAAACCCGCCATGATGGCGCTCTGGATCCGCTTCCCTGGCGAGCCGAAGGAGCGCGCGTTCTTGATGACCAAGCCGCTCGTGGTCGGCCGCGACGCGCCCGCGGACATCCTGATCGCCGACCCGATGGTCTCGCGCCGCCATGCGGAGTTCTCCGTCACACCCCAGGGACTGCACGTGCGCGACCTCGGCTCCAGCAACGGTTCGTTCGTCAACGAGCAGCCGATCACGGAAGCCGATCTTCATCGCGGCGACCAACTGCGCGTCGGCGTCACTCTCCTCACCTTCGAGCGAGAGAGTCCCACCGGCTTCCACTTCAGCATCACCCCCTGCCAGCCGCCCCCGGCAGTGGCGGTGTGAACTTCCGCAGATACTTCAGCGCCACCGCGAAATCCTTCGGCATCGGCGCGACCAGCTCCAGCCGCTGGCCCGTCGCCGGATGCGTCACTGCCAGCCGCTCCGCGTGCAGCGCCAGCCGTCCCAGCAGCGGACGCTCCGCCGTCTCCGCATGCGCCTTGTAACCCGGCTTGAGCTGCGACAGATACAACGCGCTCCGCTCGCCTTCGCCGTAGACCTTGTCGCACAGGATCGGATACCCCGCGTGCCGCAAATGCACGCGAATCTGATGCGTCCGGCCCGTCTCCGGCTCGCAGGCGACCAGCGTGCAGCTCAGAAACGGCATAGTTTCCCGCTGCCCGCGCAACGCCCGCAGCCGGAACCGCTCCAGCACCCGGAACCGCGTCAACGTCAGCTTGCCGCCGTGCCGCCGCTCGATCTGCACCCAAGGCCGCGACGGATGCGGCCCCAGCTTCAGCTCCACCTCGAACGCGTCCTCCGCCGGCTCGCCTTCCACCAGCGCCACGTAAGACTTGCCGACGGTGCGGTCGTTGAACTGCTTGGCCAGCGCCCGCAGCGCCTCGCGCGTCTTCGCCAGCAGCAGCACCCCGCTCGTGTCCGCGTCGAGCCGGTGGACGTTGGCGAGCATCGTCAACCCGCGCTCGCGCGCCCACGCCGCGCCGGTGTCCAGCGCGCGCCGGACGCCGGACATGAGGTTCGGTTTCTCCGGGTCGTAAGTGTCGGGCGAAATCATCAGCCCGCTCGGCTTGTCCACCGCCAGCAGCGCGTCGTCCTCGTAGAGCACCGGCAGCTCCACCGACGCTCCCGGCGCCAGCGGCAGCCGCAAAGTTTTCATGGATTCACTCATCGCGCACCGTGCGTCTCATCTTGAAGTCGCCAAACCATTGTCCTAGATTCTGCGGCCCACGTTATGGAACAAAACCGCAACGAGCAAGACGTATGATCATGCCGCGCGAGCCAGGTTACCTCGAGCGCGCCGACGCCGCCTACGATGCCGGCCAGTTCGAGAAGGCCATGGACCTTTACCAGAAGCATATCGAGATGGAACCGGACGCGCCCGAGGGCTACGAGGGACTCGGCCTGAGCTTCTGGGCGCTGGAGCGCCACCGCGACGCGCTCCAGGCGTTGAACACCGCGCAGAAGTTCGACCCCGAAAACGCCGGCATCGCCATCAACCGCGCCGCCTTGCTCACCGACGTGCTCGAACGTCATCAGGAGAGCGTCGCCATCTGCGAGAACCTCGCCCGCCGCAAGCTCAAGCAGCTTGACGCCCGCGACGCCCGCTACTTCGCCGCCAAGGCCCACTTCCGCCTCGGCAACGACGCCAAGGCCCTGTCCCTCCTCGACGCCGCGCTCCGCGATGCGCCCCGCGACATCGAGCTGTTGAGCTGGAAGGCCCACGTCCTCTACGAGAGCGGCCAATACGAGAAATCGAAGCTTGCCCACGAGAAATGCCTCCAACTCGATGGCGACGATCCCGGCATTTGGTGGGACTACGGCCTCGTCGTCGAGAAGCTCGGCGACGAACCGGCCTCCCGCCGCGCGTTCGAACGCGCGCACGAGTTGACGCCAGAGGATTTCCCGCTCCCCGTGCCGATCTCCGCGAAGGACGCCGAGCGCATCGCCGTCCGGACGCTGGAGGAACTGCCGGATGATTTCCGCGACGCCATCCGCGACGTGCCGGTGATCGTGGACGACTTCCCCTCGCGCG
>Ga0233425_10004049_pt1 | contig 25292 bp, 22 predicted proteins | sample Watercolumn_Towu_2_FD_181712 | JGI IMG/M metagenome (GOLD analysis project Ga0233425, IMG submission 181712) | Freshwater microbial communities from Lake Towuti, South Sulawesi, Indonesia - Watercolumn_Towuti2014_140_MG | ecosystem: Environmental > Aquatic > Freshwater > Lake | place... | reverse complement strand
CGGCACATGATCCTCGATGTCGATCTCAGCCCGATCGGCGGGTCGGCCCTCGTCTCGCCCGAGATCGAGGTGCCCAAGGACAGGGACGACCCGGCGGGCCCGGGCCCGATCCCGCCGACGTACGTCCCCGCTCGGAACACGGTGCTCCTCTCGCTGGCGCTGGCCTGGGCCGAGGTCCTCGATGCCCGGGAGATCTGGCTCGGCGTGAGCTCGGTGGACTACTCCGGCTACCCTGACTGTCGGCCCGAGTTCGTCGAGGCGTTCCAGGCCCTCGCGGCCGTGGCCACTCGCGCGGCGGTCGAGCGCGGCGAGCCGGTACGGCTCCGGGCGCCGCTGCTGCGCGCGACGAAGGCCGAGACCATCAGGCTCGGCCTCCGCGCGGGCGTTGACTACGCGCTCACGCACTCGTGCTACGACCCGGCGCCGGACGGCACATCGTGCGGGCGGTGCGACGCGTGCCGGCTCCGGCTCCGCGCGTTCGCCGAGGCCGGCGTGGCCGACCCCGTGCGGTACGCGGAACGTCTGGGACCACGGGACGGGGCCACATGACCGCTGAGTCCCTGATGGTGGCCTCGGTCCTGGCCACGGTCGAGGGTGAGAGCTCCCGCGCCGGGTACCCCTGCTGGCTCATCCGGCTGGCTGGCTGCCCGCTGCGCTGCCAGTACTGCGACACCGTCTGGGCCCGGGAGGGCGGCGAGCTCCGCTCGGTTCGCGCGCTCGTGGACGAGGCGAGCGACGCTGGCCTCCACCACGTCCTCGTCACGGGCGGCGAGCCCCTGAGCCAGGGCGCGGCCCCGGCGCTGCTGCGGGCGCTCTGCGACCGGGGGCTCCTCGTCGCGCTCGAGACGTCGGGAGCCCTGCCAACCGACCACGTGGACCCGCGGGTCAGGGTCGTGCTCGACGTCAAATGTCCCGGGTCGGGCATGGCCGACCGGATGTGCTGGACCAACCTCGACCGGCTCCGGCCGCACGACGAGGTGAAGTTCGTGTTGACCGACCGCGCGGACTACCAGTATGCACGGGACGTGATCGCCCGCCACCGGCTGACGGACAGGGTCGCGGTGATCCTGTCGCCGGCCGGCGGGCTGCTGGACCCTCGGGACCTCGCCGCGTGGATGGTCAGCGACCGCGTGCCGGCGCGCCTCGGGATCCAGCTCCACAGGCTCGGCTGGCCCGACCTGGGATGAGAGCGCGGGCGAGGAGGTGACGATGACTGTGTTCGACGACGAGCTCCTCGAGAAGCGCGCCCGTCTCACGGAGCTGCTCGGGCGGCCGCCGTACCCCTATCGGTTCCCCGTGACCGACGGCCTCGACCGGCTCCGCGCCCGCACCGAGGAGCTCCTGGGCTCGCGCGTCGCCGTGGCGGGACGGGTGGGCAGCATCAGGCGCATGGGCAAGGCGCGCTTCATCGACCTGCACGACCTCGACGGACGCATCCAGCTCTTCTGCCGCGCCAACGAGGTGGGCGAGCGGACCTGGGCCGTCCTCGACCTGCTCGACCCCGGCGACTGGCTCGGCGCCGAGGGCACCCTCATGGTCACGCGCTCCGGCGAGCTCTCGGTCCAGGCCGCGGCGATCGAGGTCCTGGCCAAGATCACGACGCGGGTCCCGGTGGCCAAGGAAAAGGATGGACAGCGGTTCTCCGCGCTCACCGACCAGGACCTCAAGTACCGCAAGCGGTACCTCGACTGGGCCACCGACCCCGCCGCGCGACGACGCTTCGTGCTGCGCTCTCGCATCGTCCAGGAGCTCCGAGCGCTCATGCACGAGCGAGGGTTCCTGGAGGTGGCCACACCGACCCTCGAGCCGGTCTACGGCGGCGCCGACGCGCGGCCGTTCGAGACCGCGGTCCACGCGCTCGGCGACCAGCGCGTCTACCTGCGCATCAGCCTCGAGCTGCCGCTCAAGCGGTACATCGTCGGCGGCTTCCCGAGGGTGTTCACGCTCGGCCCCGTGTTCCGCAACGAGGGCATCGACCGGTTCCACAACCCCGAGTTCACCATGATGGAGTGGTACGAGGCGTTCACCGACTACACGGACCAGATGGAGCGCTTCGAGTGGCTCGTGTCCGAGACGGCGCGGCGGGTCGTCGGGACGACCAGGATCTCGTACCAGGGTCGTGAGCTGCACCTCGAGCCGCCGTGGAAGCGCATGACCGTGAACGAGGCGCTCGTCGAGATCGGCGGGCTCGACGTCCGGTCCGCGAGCACCGACGAGCTCCGGCGCCTCGCGGGCGACGGGCTCACCGCGGACGCGGCGTCGGACGGCGAGCGGACGCGGCTCCGCGCCTGGGCGGCGGAGGCGAGCCGCGGCGCGCTGATCATGACCCTATTCGACCTGCGCTGCGAGGAACACCTCGTCCAGCCCACGATCATCAAGGACTACCCGCGCGAGGTTTCGCCCCTGACCAAGCGGCACCGCGACGACCCCGACCTGGTCGAGCGGTTCGAGCCCTTCATCTGCGGCATGGAGGTAGGCAACGCCTACTCCGAGCTGTCGGACCCGGTCGAGCAGTACGAGCGCTTCGAGGAGCAACGGGGGCTCGGCTCCGCGTCGTCGGACCAGGACGCGCCAGACGAGGGTCACCCGATCGACATGGACTTCGTCGAGGCCATGGGCTGCGGCATGCCGCCCACCGGCGGGACGGGGCTCGGCGTGGACCGCCTCGTGATGCTCCTCACCGACTCCCCGTCGATCCGCGACGTCATCGCATTCCCCATGCGCCGATCGGTGCCGAACGAGTGACCCGTCAGCACCCGACCCAGTGGAGGAGCCAGAACAGGATCAGGCAGAAGGCCACCCAGGCCACCTTCCAGACCACTCGCGGGACGTGGATGCCCCACTCCACCGACGAGGTCGTGGGCGGCGCGTCTCCCGGCGCGACCTTGAGGATGCTGATCGGTCCCGAGACCGTGTAGCCCGCCTTCCCCTGGATGGTCTGGTCCTCACCGCGCGAGAGGTCGTTCTGGCAGAAGACGCACTGCGCTGCATCCGCGGGGTTCCATTGCTGGCAGATCGGGCAGATCAATGTCGCAGCCCCTTGAACGTGCTCCGCTCGTACCGGAGCCCGGTGACGAGGTTGACGAGCTCCCGCTTCCGCTCCTCGAAGGGAAGGTACCACAGGGACGGCTCGCCGGGCTCGACGCGCAGCGAGCGGAGCCGGGCGGCCACCGAGCTCGGCAAGACCTGGATCCACGCGGCGTAGGCCAGCTTGCGCGCGTCCTGCGGACCGAGGAAGCAGTGGAAGACCTCGCCGGCCGGGGACGCGGGTCGCGGCTCCAGGAGCGGCTGGAACCGGGTCATGTCGCGGGCCGCGTGATCGAGCCGCGGCGCCCGCATCGCGCCGTACGCGGCGACGTAGTAGTGGAGCGGCGATCCGGGAGGCGCGGCCTTCGCGGTGCACTGTGGTCGTGACACGCCCAGCCGCCCGGCCAGGTCCGCGACGCTGAACGCTTCCTGCCCGACGAAGCGGACACGGACCGGCACACGCCAGAAGGGGAGCCAGGCCAGCTCGGCTCCCTCGGTCTGCAGGACGACGGGGCCCACCGCCGGCTGCAGCTCGCGGTACGGACCCTGGGCGCCCGACGTGGATACCTGCTCCTGGACCGCGGCGCGGAATGCGGAGAACGGCTGCAGCCCCTCGCTGGCGACGAGCCACGACTCCCCACAGCTCGCGCACGACACGACGGTGGGCCGGTTGCCCGCGAGGAGAGGCCCGCCGCAGCTCTCGCACCGGAGCTCGATGATCCGCATCTCGTCGAACAAGGCGGTGGACCCGGCCGCGGGTACGTCCTTCGACGGCGTGCTCGTGTGCTCGGGATCGCCCGTCACTCCGTCCCAGATCCTCGGCGCGTCGTCACCGGACCGATGGACCCAGAACGGGTAGTAGTAGAGCGCGAGCTCCTCCGAGACGAGGTCCATCCTCTGACAGTCGAGCTGGGTCATGCCCTCTGGCACGCTCCCGAGCCCGAAGACCTGGTCGCGCAGGCGTTCCCGGACGTCATCGATCGCCAGGGTCGGCGCGACCACTCGACCGAGCCGTTCGTGCTCCTCCGAGAAGGGCTCCATGTGGAAGATGGCGGCGCGCCAGCGCAGTCCGGTCACTCCGTGGGCCAGCGTCGCCGGATCCGCCAGGGTCCTGTCCGCGACCCGGCCCCGGAAGACCTTCTTGGGGCCGGACTCGCGTCGGACCGTGGTCGGGACCGGGACGTATCCCTCCCCGGTCTGGACGACGTCCCCCCTCGGATCGATGTCGACCCTCACCTGGTTGCCGACGTCCCAGCCGTAGACGAGCCCCGACATGTGCCAGAAGGGGAGCAGGACGAGCGACGCGTCCGGCGCTTCGGCCGGCGCTCCCGACGCGGGCGGGATGACGAAGCGGAGCACCCGATCGCGGCTCAGGGCAAGCAGCGACGCCTCGCAGTACGGGCAGCGGCCGCTCATCGAGCCGTCGAGGTAGTAGAAGTTGCCGCCGCAGCCGGGGCATGCGAGGCGCACCAGCCGTTGCCCCTGGTCCACGACCAGCCCGGCCTCGCAGTGTCCGCACCTGACCTGCGACGTCCCCACCTCGAAGTGGACCGGGACGCCGCACTCGGTGCAGATGCTCGTGACCACCTGTCCCGACGTCACCATGTCAGATCCCCGCGTTGCGCGTCACCGGCCGGCCCGCAAGCGTCCGCGGGGAAGGCACTTTTCTGAAGAAAAGTTCCTCCCCCGAACCCCCTCCCCAAAAGACTTCAGATATTTTTCGTGAGCGTGAGCGTGAGCGTGAGCGTGAGCGTGAATAGAGGTCGTGGCCTCGGGGGGAGCCACCAACGGGAGCGTGGGGGTTGCAGAAGTGCCCCCAGGATGGCACCTGGCCCGGCCGGGTCCATGCGAGCGCCTCGGCGGGCCGGTCCGTGAACACACCCGCCACTCCCAGGTCCAGCACGCGGCGCATCTCCTCTTCCGTGTTGACGGTGTACACCCGCAGGGGCACGCCCTGATCGCGAGCGCGTCCGGCCAGCTCGCCGGTCAGCCCACGCAGCGCGAGGTGCAGGGCAGTCGCGCCGGTCGAACGGACCCGCTCGAGGGGATCGCCGTCGCCGCGCCCGTCCCACAGGAGCGCGACCTCGCACTCCGGGCACAGCCGGGCAGCCTCGGCCACGGCCACGGGGTCGAACGACGACACGACGGTCGTCCGGGCCGCCCCGTGCCGCCGGATCAGCTCGATCACGGCCCGGGCGAGGGAGGTCGCCGGCTCGCCGCCGCCCTCGATCTTGACCTCGACGTTGAGTGGGATGCGTCCGACCGACCAGGCCAGCACTTCGTCGAGCAGGGGGATGCGCTCGTCGGCGAGCTCGCTCGAGAACCACGACCCCGCGTCGAGCTCGGAGAGGTCGACGAGGTCGGTCCCGGTCACCGGGCCGCTACCGTCGGTCGTCCGGTCCAGCTCGGAGTCGTGGAAGACCACGACGGCTCCGTCGCGGCTGAGCTGCGCGTCGAGCTCGATCCGATCGGCCCCGACCTCGGCCGCGCGTCGGAACGCCGCCCACGTGTTCTCGGGACACGTCGCCGACGCGCCACGGTGCGCGATGACCTCGACGTGTCGCCGCATCGCCGGACCCTCCACGTCCCCGGCCATCTGTCCGCCCGAGAGGCAGCCGGCCAGGAGCAACGAGCCGAGCACGATCCGGAGCACGCCGTCAGGCTATCCCGAAGCCGGCTCGGACGCAACGGCGCCCTGATCGTCGGCTTCGCCGACAGGCTGCAGGCTACAGACTACAGGCTTCAGTGCGAAAACCTGGCATGGCTCAGCCTCTGACTCTTCGCCTCGCGGGTGGTCCCCAGGACACCACAGAATGATCGCCCCGCCGCAGCCTGCAGGCCCTGGAGCCTGGAGCCTGGAGCCTGGAGCCGACGATTATGGACGGAGCCCGGCGGCTTGACTGCCTCCCGGCGCCGTGGTTTGTTCCTCGGTCCGGAGGTGACCCATGACAACGGTAGCCGAGTTCTTCACCGTCAAGATCGGAGGGAGGATCGCGAAGAACCCCGAGGGCGCGCTGGAGATCGCCGAGGTCTATCAGTTCAACATCACCGGCGAGCAGGCCGGGACGTTCACGATCAACCTGAAGGAAGGCCCGGCGGTCACCGAGGGCGAGAACGCCGATGCGACCTGCGTGCTCACCCTCGAGGACCAGGACTTCATCGGGCTCATGACCGGTGAGAAGAACGGGATGGAGCTCTTCGCCACCGGCAAGATCCAGATCGACCGCGACCTCATGGCGGCCATGAAGCTCGAGAAGCTCTTCAGCCTGGGTCGGGGCTGATCCGGGTCACGAGTCCTTCTGGAGGTCCTCGGCCAGGTAGGAGAGGATGACCTCGTCGAGGGACCGCTCGCCGAGCAGCTCCTCACCGTGGACCGCGCCGGGGTGAGACACCTCGCTGAACACCCGGTCCGAACGCGGTTTCTCGCGCTGCCGATCCGCAACGCCGAGGCCGTGGATCGTCCGCCCCGAGTCCGGGGGGCGTGACGCCGGTCGGGAGTCGGTCTTCTTCGCGGGGAGCGGAGCCGCGTCGAGCGCGTCGTCGGGCTGCGGACCGCCGCAGGCGGGTGCCGGTGCCGATGGCGTGACGGCGACGGGCGGTGGCACGGGCAGGGGGCTCGACGCCAGTGCATCGATGTCGATCAACGGGATCTCCGAGTCCCGTGCATCGACCGTCCCGACGGCGATCAGGGCGTCTGCGGGCCTGGGCTCGTCCATCTCGCCCGCGATCAGCAGCTCGCGCTCGAGCTCCTCGAGGAACTCGGGGGGGAGCTGCATCTGGAGCGTGTCCCGGGCATCTCGCTTGTCCTCTTCCTCCGGCGTATCCAGGGCCGCGGGGATCTCGGCGAGCTCGATCGTGCCGTCACGCAGCCCGAACAGCACGTCCTTGTGCTGCTGCTGCATCAACCTCTGGATCTGGGCGACGAACGTCTCCTCTCCGGCGAGGTCGCGGTAGCTGGTCCGGCGGGTGGCCAGGATGGTGCCGCCGATGAACACCTGCGTGACGATGGCCGCCGAGTTGCGGCCCATGTCCTCTGTCTGCACGTGGTAGACACGCCCGTCACGACGGTAGTTCGTGTTGTATCCATGGAGCGGGGGACGGTCGTGCATCGACGTCGCTTCTGGTTTCCCGAGGAGTATCAGACAGTATCACACGGTCCCTGGCGAGTCCACCGCCCGAGGCTCGCGCAGATCGAGCCCGCATCGGTCGATCACGAGATCCCCATCCAGGAAGAGCGCGGAGACGGGGCGGCCGAGGACACGCGGGTCGCGCAGCGGATCGCCGTCGAGCACCGCGAGGTCCGCGGCCTTGCCGACCTCGATCGAGCCGAGACGGTCGTCGACCCCCATGGCCTTCGCGCTCGTGATGGTCGCGATGCGCAGGGCGTCGGCCGGGGCGAGGCCGCCGTCGCCGTCGTCCCCGGTCAGGCCGAGCTCGAGCATCTCGAGCTCGAGTCCGACCCCGGCCGGCGTGCTCGGGCAGGGACCGGCGTCGTTGCCGCACGCGATGCGGTCGACACCCGCCAGCGCGCGGATCAGGCGCAGGTTGTCGAAGCCGCGCGTCACGAGCGGTGCGAAGTAGCGGAACACGGGCGAGACGTCGATGACCCCGCAGGTCCGGCGCACCCCGGCCGCGACGCGGTCCAGGGACCCGCGGACCAGCGGCCTGAGCCGGGGGACCCAGGAGCCCTCGATCCGGCGCCGGTGCTCCGGAGTGCGGAGCCGGTCGAGCCGAGCGAGGCGCGAGTGCCCCGCGAGCACCTCGCGCGCCCACGAGTAGAAGTACGCCAGGGAGGCCGTGGGCTCGATGAAGCACCCCGCAGCACGGAACCTGAGCACGTCGTCCTCCGTGAGCGGAGCGTCGATCGGCATGTGCGCCAGCGATGTGACGCCCGCACGCACGGCTCGGCGGAAGGACTCGACCGTCACCTGATGGACCGTGCAGGTGACGCCGCGCCGGCGCGCCTGGTCGGCCGCCGCGTCCATCTGGGCCTGGGTCATGACGGCGGCGCCGGGGCGGTACGTGAGCTTGTGCTCGCGCTGGTCGTAGAGCTTGATGTGCTCGGCGCCGCGGGCGTCGATCGCGCGGTCCACCGCGGTCCGGACCTCCGACGGCGGCGCGTCCGGCGGGAACGGCAATACACCAGAGATGTCCTCCTCCGGATCGAGCACCGGCAACCCCACCAGCGGGAGTGTGAGCCGGTCCACGAAGGTGCGCGGCGCGGCGAAGGTGCCGCCAGTCGGGCAGACGAGCACGGACTGGTGGAGGCGGGGCCCCTTCAGCTCGCCGCTGGCCAGCGCCGACTTCAGCCGGCAGGCAATCCGGAGGTCTTCGCAGAGCGTGTCGCGGACCGTGGTGATGCCCCGGCTCAGGCACTCGGTGAGGTTGGTCCGGACCTGCTCGCGTCCGTGCTTCCTGGGGAGGGTGACCTCGAACAGGCCGAGCACCGTGCCCGGCATGGGCATGGCCACGTGGACGTGCGTGTTGAAGAGCCCCGGGACGACCGTGCGGCCGCTCAGGTCCACCACCAGATCGGGCTCCGGCGCGGACTGCCCCGGCATCCCCGGAAGAGCCGCGATCCGACCGTGCTCGAGCAGCACCCGCACGCCGCGATCGAACGGCCGGCCCGCGATCACGTCGATCAGCAGACCGTTCCGCAGCTCGATCCGCCGGCCGCGTGCGGCACCGCGCTGGGTCTCCATCGTCCAGGCGCAACGATGACCGAAGCCGGTCCTCACCGTCAACGGCTGCCGATACGAATCGCGGTGCCAGCCGCGAACGGTCCGGCTCCGACGCATCCCCGGGGTTCGGGTATACTCGGCTCGGGGTCCGCGGGTTTGGAGCCGTTCACCATCTTTGCACTGTTCCTCTCGGCGTGCGGTGCCGTGGCGCTCGGCGCCGGATGCTATCACGCCATCTTCTCGGACAGCGCCAGGGCGCGGAGGCAGTTGCGGCGTCACAAGGCCGTCGCCATCAAGGACGCGCCCGAGGCCGCGCTGGTCAAGATCGTGGGCACCGTGAGCACCATCGGAGAGCCGCTGGAGGCGCCGTTGAGCGGCCAACCGTGCGCCGCGTGGATGGTCAGCATCGAGGAGATCGGGAGCGAGGGTGGACTGCGCACGGTCCTCGAGGACGTGGAATGCCGACCTTTCTACATCGACGACGGCACGGGCAAGGCCCTGGTGAGACCGTCCGCCCCACGGCTCTCCCTGGTCCTCGTCACGGTGCTCCAGTCGCAGACCCACGCCGAGACCGCTGAGCGGCTCCAGGACTACCTGGAGAACCGTGCCCGGGAGAAGGCGCCGTTCCACACCTTCCAGCGGCCGTTGCAGGCGCGCGAAGGCATCGTCGAGGCGGGCGAGCTCGTGGCCGTGATCGGCGTCGGCCGGTTGGAGGTCGATGCCAGCGGCGTGGCGCGCGCGGGTTATCGCGACGCCGCGAAGGTCCTGGTCCTGGAAGATCCGGAACACGGATGGCTCGCGATCAGCGACGACCCGACGACCCGAGGTTGAGCTACAATCAGCTCCCGTGGACCCACGCAGCCAGGGGTTGCTGCTCGCCGCCATCATCACGCTCTCGCTCGCCGGCGACGCGGCGCTGCGCGGCCGCCGGACGCGGCGGCAGGTGTGGTTCATGCTCTTCAGCGCCAACGTGGGGATCTGGAACCTCTTCTCGTTCCTCGATCACACGCTGGACGACGCCCTGTGGAAGCGGCTCAGCCTGGTCGCGGCCGTCCTGATCCCGCAGGGCGGCCTGCGCTTCTTCGAGGCGTTCCGGGGCGACGAGCTCCAGCGCGACTCGCGGCTGGCGAGGCTCGCGGCGGTCCTCGGCGGCGTCTCGATCGTGCTCGCCCTGTACTGGTACCACAACCTGTACGTGCGGTCGTTCGCCCTGACTCAGACCGCCGGGCTGATGTACGCCGCGACCTGGCAGCTCCAGCGCCACTCGAGGGCCGTCGCGTCCAGGATCGAGGCCACGCGGATCAGCTACCTCGTCATCGGCAGCGTGGTGACGATCTCGTTCTCGGTGCTGGACTACCTGCACGCGCTCGACCTCTCGTTCCCGCCGATCGGGACGTACCTCACGCCGATCTTCATGTACGTGCTCTCGCAGTCCCTCCACCAGCGTCGGGTGCTGGACATCTACGACCTCATCGGGCGGATCGCGGTGCTGCTGCTGATGGGCGTGACGCTCGCGGGGATGTTCATCGTGCTCATCCGGTGGTCGGAGCTGTCGGGGCAGTTCTTCCTGAACGCCGCCGTGGCGGCGCTCGTGATCCTGATCCTCTTCGACCCGCTCCGGAACAAGGTGGAGGAGAAGATCCGCGACTTCATCCTGCGCGAGAGCTGGGAGATGGAGCGGCAGATCGCGCGGACCAGGGCGGACCTGTGGCACCTCTTCGACATCGAGCAGGTCGGCCGCGTGCTGATGGGCGGCCTGGAGGGCACGCGACGCGTCACCCACGCCGCCCTCTACATCATCGGCAGCGACGGCCAGCACTACAGCCGGATCAACTACCTGGGCGCCGGGCCGCCGGCGCGGCTGGAGGTGGCGTCCGTGCGACCGCTGCTCGCCCTCCTCGAGCGCGACGGGGTGGTGACCGTGGACGCGCTGGCGCGCGAGACGGAGCGCCGGCGCCGGGGCGACCGCGACGAGGCGGGCGACGGAGAGCGCGCGGTGGACGCCGAGGTGCTGAGCCACGCGCTGGACGAGCTGCACGCCGACGTCATCCTCCCCATCTCCACCGAGGAGGTCGCGCTCGGCTTCCTGACGCTGCGGGACGACCGGCTGACGGACGAGCCCTACTCGGTCGATGACGTCCAGCTCCTCCAGACCCTGGCGACCCAGGTCGGCGTGGCGGTGCGCAACTCGCAGCACTACACCCGGATGAAGGAGCGCGACCGGCTCGCCATGCTGGGCGAGATGGCCGCGGGCCTGGCGCACGAGATCCGTAACCCGCTCGGCTCGCTCAAGGGCGCGGCCCAGATGCTCGAGGAGATGGCCGCGCGCAAGGGCTCACGCGGCGACGAGGACGGCGAGGAGCCGGAGGGGGCAGGCGGAGACGACTCCGGCATGTTCCTCAACGTCATCATCGAGGAGACCAACCGCCTCAACCGCGTCGTGTCGAACTTCCTGGACTACTCGCGCCCGTACCAGGGCAACCCCGAGCCGCTCGACGTCAACGAGGTCATCCGGCGCACGGTGCAGATCGAGGAGGCGGCGCGCGACCACGAGGTCGCCGTCGCGCTCGACCTGTCCGAAGACCTCCCGCCCGTCAAGGCGGACCCGGAACGGCTGCACCAGGTCTTCATCAACCTGGTGCGGAACGCGGTCCAGGCCATGGGCCGCGCGGGCGACCTGTCGATCTCGTCGCGCCTGCACCGCGGGCGGCGGACCCGACGCGAGCGCGACCGCGTCGAGATCCGATTCAGCGACCGGGGGCCGGGCATCGACGCCGAGGTGCGCAAGAAGCTCTTCGTCCCGTTCAGCACGACCAAGACCGACGGGACCGGCCTCGGCCTCGCCATCTGTCAACGCATCGTCCAGGACATGGGCGGCAGCATCGAGCTCGAGTCGACCTCGGAGCGGGGCACGACGTTCGTGATCAGCCTGCCCGCCTGCGAGGACACGGAGATCGAGAGCATCGTCACGAGCACCGGGCCGATCAGCGCGCGGATCTGACCCGACTTCCACCCGGAGCCGCTGCGGAACATGCTATGCTTCCGCCATGCAGCAGTTCGAAGCACTGTATGAGGATGGGCTCCTCAGACCAGCGAAGCAGCTCCCCCTCCGCCCGGGCGAGCGAGTGGTCCTGATCATCCTGCGTCGTCCCGACGCTGCACGCTGGGATCTCGCACGGCTCGGTGCTCCGCAGGGCGAGGAGGACGCTCTCTCGGAAGCCGGCATCGCCGAGTGGGTCGACGAGCTCGACGCCGAGGACCACTCGTGAAACGCGGCGAGCTCTGGTGGGCTGATCTCGGCTCGTACCGGCCACTCGAACAGACTGGTCGTCGCCCTGTCATCGTGTGGCAGAGCGACACCCTGTCACGGGTCCTTCATTCCGTGCTCGTCGTCCCCCTGACGACAAACCTCGGACGTGCGGACCTTGCAGGGACAGCCATCATCCTGGCAAGCCCGGATGGACCGCCGACCGACTCGGTGGCCCTCGCGTTCCAGCTCCGCGCCGTTCCCAGGTCGGCCCTGCGCACCAAGTTGAGGTCGCTGACCGATGCCGAGCTCGCCGAGCTCGAGCTCGCGACCGACGAAGCGCTCGGACGCGTCGAGCCGGATTGAGAGCCTGTCAGCTCACGTCACCGCCCCATCTCCCAGTCCCCGTCCTGGAAGTAGCGTAGCGTCTGCACCATGGCGCTCAGGCCGTGGTAGGTGTAGTCGGTCCGCAGGTCGGCGACCGTCAGGCTGAACCGGATGCCGCCGCGCGACCGGACCCGCGCGCGTTCGCCCGGCAGGTAGTGGTCGTCGATTCCCGGCCGGATGATCTGCTGGAGCCCGAACCGGCACCCGAGCAGCGTCGAGCGGCGGAGGACCTCGGCGCTCTCGCGGTCGCCCGACCGGCGCGCGAGGTCGAAGCCCGCCGCCGTGCCCTCGGTGTACACCAACCCGTGCATCGCCGGCTGCTCCCACCACACGCGGTAGTACGACCCCATGTACGCCGGGTAGTACGTCCGCGCCTCGTCCCACTGGAACCGCTCGGCGATCCAGCGCGACGCCTCGACCCCCGCCACGGCGTACTCTCGCCGCGGCGTCTGGAGGTACATGTCGTACGAGGCCATCGTCATCCAGGGCACGTACGCCATCAGGTCGTTGCGCCGCAGCTCGGTGTAGGTCCCGTCGGAGCTCGTCTCGTCCACCTCGCTCCGGAACCAGTCCGCGTAGAACCGGTGCCCGCGGTCGTACGAATCGCGGATCGCCTCGTCGCCGAGGACCCGGTAGAGCCGGCTCAGCGCGAAGAGGATCTCGCCCGGGTAAATTGTGGTCTCAGTGGCGTAGTACCGGAAGTCGCCCGGCGCCGTGAAGTAGTGGTTGAACGACCCGTCGGGCTTCTGCATGAAGCGGAAGAACGCCCAGTACCCCTCGAGGTACGGCCGGTACTCGTCGAGCAGCTCGGGCCGTTCGGCCACGAGCTCGGTCAGCGCCATCACCACCGCGGCCACCGCGCCCATCTTCCCCACGTCCATCCAGCGCACGTACATCATCGTGGGGTCGAGCGACCTGCGGTGGCCGTCGTGGCTCTCCCACGAGTCTCCCGGCGCGACGAGCTGCCGGTCTCCGCCCTCGTCCCGCACCGGCGCGCCGAACGGGAGCCGGCACGTGCCCTCGATGCACTCCTCGGGGAGATCACAGGCCGAGGCCGCGGAGCACGAGACCCGACGGTCCTCGGGCAGCCGGCGGCGCCGTCCCGGGTCCGAGTACCACGTCGGGCCGATGACCGTGCTGTCGATCATCGGCTCGAGCGAGCGCATCGCGGCGTCCCACAGGGCCTCGTCGTCCAGCTCGCGGGCGACCATGAACAGCGAGTAGCACGCCAGGCCGTGCCGGACGATGTTGTGCGCCTCCTCGTCGTCCTCGTGGAACTCGCGGTAGAACACGTCCCGCGTGGGGTAGTACTTGTACTCGAAAAGCCCGTCGTCCTGGATGTGGGCCGCGAGCCAACCCGCGGCCTGTCGGATCCCCTCGCGCAAGCTCTCGCGCGTCACGTCGGCCTGCCGCACCGGGACGAAGCCCCGGTCGAGCCGCCGCACCTGGCCCCCCGGCGTCATCTCCCTGAAGTGGATGGTCCGGAACCGCTGCACCCTGAGCTCCGCCGCCGTGGGGTACAGGTCCTGGTCGGAGTCGCCCTCGCGGCCGTCGTGGTCGAGGTCGAACTTCCTCGAGAGGCGCTGCAGGTACGTGTGCACGTCGGCGCGGGACCAGTAGACCGCGGCGCTCGGGAGCAGGAACCGCCGGGTCGAGCCCACCTGGCCCTCGATGCCGTGCACGCCGAGCTCGATCGCGTTCCACAGGTACTGCCGGTACGTGCTCGCGTCGAGCGTGTTGCGCAGGAGCGCGATCGGCGTGCGGTCGTGGATCACCTCGACCTCGATCGTGAGCTGGGCCATCGCCTCGTCCAGCTCGCCCTCGCGCTCCAGGTTCCCGGTCGAGTCCCACTGCTCGCGGAGCCTCCGAGCCGCGCCGATCGTGGCGTCCCGCAGCGTGCTCCCGGTCCGCGAGAGGAAGTAGTCGCGCCGCGTGTAGTTCACGCTCGACCGGTCCACGCGCACGGGCTGGAGCCCCTGGATCAGGAGCGCGACCTCCGCGCCTTCGCGGGACCGCGTCACCGGGTCGGAGAGCGAGGCGGCCGGCGGCGGCTCCGCGCCGGTGAGCATCGCGCGAGCGATCGCCACGAGCTCCGCGCCGGCGCGCTCGTTCAGGTCGAAGGGCTCGGCGATCTCGAACAGCCCCGCGGCCTGGCTGAGGTACACGGCGTGGAACCGGTCGAAGCTGCGGTAGGTCCCGAGCAGGTGCCGGAGCGTGGGCGCGGGCATGAGCTGCGGGTCGGTCGTGTCGACCGCGACGAGGACCTTGTCCGCGCCGGCCCGGCGCAGGGCAGCGACCAGCGCCGCCTCGTCGCGGCCCCGGAGGGCCTTCTCCACCTCGGGGTGCTCATCGACGGGCTCGAGCGTGCAGCCCTCGAGCCCCTCGAAGCCGGGCAGGTCGTCGCCGCCGACGACCACCACGGTCCCGCACGACCTGAGGTGCTCGCCCATCTCGCCCAGGTCCTCGACGCGGCAACCCAGGCGCGATAGCCCGACGTACGCCCCGTAGGCCGCGGCTCCGACAGCGCACAGGGCGATGATCTTCACGGAGGTCGGGACGCTCATGAATCGCATGCCCGCGCTGGCGGCGGCCCGTCGCAATCCCATGGACCGGGGACGCTAACACAGGTGGTGCATCGATGTCCCGCGGGACGCGCCCGTCGGGGACGCCGCGCCCCACGTCGCGGCCGTCTTCCACGGAAAAACACTGGGTCGCGACGTGGCCCGCGCCTTGCTGAACAGCGGAGCCAGGAGGTGAGCCCCATGGTACGGAAAGCATGTCTCGCGGTGGCAATCGTCGTCCTGGCCGGATGCGATGTGCAGTCGACCCCGCGTCCGATCGAGACCACGGACCCGGGAGTGACCGAGAGCGCGATCGTCGGCGCCGAGGGCGGGTCGGTGACCCTGGCCGGCGTGACCCTCGACATCCCCGCGGCCGCGGTCGCCGACGACACGGAGATCAGCGTCACCGTGATCGATCGGCCGGTGCCCGCGGCGTTCACCGCCTCCTCGCCTGTATATCGCTTCGAGCCCGCGGGGCAGGTGTTCGCGGAGCCCGTCGTCGTCACGCTCCCCGTCTCGGGTTCGTCCGAGCACGCGACCATCTTCTGGACGGTGCAGGAGGGCGACGCCTTCACCGCGCTCCCGACGACCGTCGTCGGCCATAGGGCGTCGGCCGAGATCGTCCACTTCAGCGAGGGCTTCGTGGGGAGTGGCTGCGAGGGCGAGGACTGCTGCGACGCTCCGAACAGCGTGCTCGACGTCGTGCTGCTCGTGGACAACTCGAACTCCATGAGCGAGGAGCAGGCGCTCCTGGCCGAGCAGCTCCCGCGGATGGCGCGGGTGTTCGCCACCGGCGACCTCGACGGCGACGGCGAGCAGGACTTCCCCGCGCTCTCGAGCGTGAGGATCGGCGTCGTCACGTCCGACATGGGCACCGCCGGCTACTCCATCATGACCTGCGACGACGCGATGTTCGGCGACGACGGCATGCTCCGGGACCTAGGCAACCCTGAGATCGCGGGGTGCGAGGCGAGCTACCCCTCCTTTGCAGAGCTGACCTCGGATGCCGGTCCCGGCGCCATCGAGGGGTTCGTGCGTCACGTCGAGTGCGTGGGCAGGGCCGGGACCGGCGGTTGCGGCTTCGAGCAGCAGCTCGAGGCGGCGCTCAAGGCCGTGACGCCCTCCACCTCCGACATCCGGTTCTTCGACGGCTCGCCGGGGCAGGGCGACCGGTCCAACGCCGGGTTCCTCCGCGACGACTCGATGGTCGCGTTCGTGGTACTGACCGACGAGGACGACTGCTCGACACAGGACGGGGAGCTGTACAATGTCACCCGCGATGACCTCGGCCCGTTGAACGTCCGCTGCGTCCTCTTCCCGGACGAGCTCCAGCCGGTCGAGCGGTACGCCGAGGGGCTCCGCGCGATCCGCGAGGACCCTGCCGACGTCATCCTGGGAGTGGTCGCGGGCGTGCCGGAGGATCTCTCCGTCACGACGGGCGATCCCGCGGCGTTCGACGCCATTCTGTCGGACGAACGGATGACCACCACCATCGACCCGGCCAACCCCAACGACCTCGTCCCGTCCTGCGACACGGCCATCGGCCGCGCGTATCCGCCGCGCCGGCTCGTCGAGGTCGCCCGGACCTTCGGCCGCAACGGCGTGGTGCAGTCCATCTGCCAGGGCGACTTCACCCCCGTCGTGAACGCCGTCCTGGAGCGTGTCGCGACCCGCGCCCTCGGCGGGTGCATGTGACGAGCCGGCTCAGGGCGTGACCCCGCGCCCTTTTCTCGATCCGCTTCCCTCAACTCAAGGTCTCGAATCCCTCTTCGACAAAGTGATGATCGAAAGCGAAGACCCACCGGACCCTTCGACGGCGCATGGTCCTGAAGCTCGTGCAATCGACCAGGCTCAAGCCGCGTTGACCAGAGGCGAGCACCGCCGCAACGCCTCGCTCGTGGTCTTCCTCCCCAAGCCACTCGACTTCAAGTACCGGTCGTACGTCCTGCTCGAAGAGTTGGAGGGCGTCGAGGCCAAGACGGCGTTGGAGCAGAGCCGTCGTCTCGAGGAGGACATAGCTCGTGGTCAGGAACATCGTCCCGGCCTCGAGATGTCGCTTCCACAGGTCTCGAGCCACCTCGTGCCGGCGGTCGTTGGCGTCTAGCACGGCCAGCACCGCAGACGTGTCGAGGAACACGACGGTCACTCGTATGCCTCGTCGAGGTGGCGATCGTGCGCTTCGGAAAGATCTGTCACGCCGGACCGGAAGCGACCCGCGGCTGCGATCGCCCGTGCCCGAAGCTCCTGCGTTCCGGCCCCTCGAAAGGTTGCGAGATATGCCTCCACGGCCTGTCGAATGATCTCGGCCATCGATATTGAACGCTCGGCTGCGAGGGTCCTCAAGCTCGCGACCTGCCCTTCCGAGAGCTGGATCTGGGTTCGAACCATCGACTCCCTCCTCGATATGAACGGACGATCTATGATTTCATCCAATAGCGGTGATGGCAAGGCGACTCGAGGGGGGCGGGGCTCTCATTCGATCGAGAGTCCGGGTGGTCTCCGTGCACGACGATTTCCGACCTGTCAGAGAATCTCCACGACATCGGGCCGCATGATCGACGCGTCGGCGAATCGCGGCGCCCACTCCTCCACTGCTCCCTCGACACGCACGCGAAGCACGGGCTCGCATCGCTCCACGCGCATCATCCCCCGGCCGTCCGGTCCGGAACGAATGTAGCTGCCGCACCCGGCGAGCAGGGACATCGATGCGAAGACGGCGAGGATCCACGTGGAGCGGCTCATCATGAGATCATGCAACCACCTCGCGCCCCGGCCCGCCACGGGGTGATCACCCTGTATTGGCCATCTCGCTCGATGTCCACTGCGTCCACCTCGTCCACCTCGTCCACCGGAAGGTGTCAGGGGAAAAAAGTGTTGACGAACCCACCGGACGCGGCAATCTATCACCAGACCACGGCAATTCGTGGGGGAGCATGAGCGAGAGCACCCGAACGTCGGCGAGAGCCGACCGCCTCTGCGTCGAGGAGGACCTCAGGTATAGCGAGGCCACGTACCACACCACCATCGAGGCGATGCACGACATGCTGCACGTGGTCGATCGCGACCTCCGGATCGTCCTGTGTAACACGGCGTTCAGGAAACGCTTGAAGGAGCTCGGTATCGACGAGGAGCCGGTGGGGGCTCAGTTGTTCGAGCTCATGCCGTTCCTGCCCCCGGGCATCCGGCAGGCGTATGACCGCGTCTTTTCCGCTGGCGAGGTGGTCACCACCGAGAACCGGTTCGAGCACAACGAGCATCGCTGGATCGCCGAGGCGCGCAGGACGCCGATCCGAGACGCTCAAGGCCGGGTCGTCCGGGCGGTGGCGATCATCCGCGACGTGACGGAGCGGCGGCGGCTCGAAGCCGAGCTGATCCAGGCCACGAAGATGGAGAGCGTGGCACGACTCGCCGGGGGCATCGCCCACGACTTCAACAACCTCATGACCGCGATCTCGGCGCACGCCGGGTTCGCCCTCAGGACCATCGCGCCCGACACCCCCGCGGCCGACGACCTCGAGCAGGTCATCGAGGCCACGAAGCGTGCCGCCTCGCTCACGAGGCAGCTCCTCGCCTTCTCGAGGCGTCAGGTGCTCGAGCCGCGGAGCGTCCAGCTCGCCGACCTCCTGCCCGAGACGGCCAGACTCGTGCGGCGAGCCGTCCCCGAGTCGATCGGGCTCGTCACTGACCCGGACCCGGGGCTCTGGAACGTCAAGATCGACCCGACCCAGATCGAGCAGGTCCTGCTGATCCTCGCCGTCAACGCGTCCGACGCCATGCCGCGTGGCGGCTCGCTCGTCATCGAGGCGGTCAATACCATCGTTGATGAGCAGTTCGTCGCTGAGCACCCGGGCGCCACGGCGGGCGAGCTCGTGTGCCTCAGCGTCACCGACACCGGCGTCGGGATGAACGAGGAGGTCATGGCCCACCTCTTCGAGCCCTTCTTCACGACCAAGGAGCAAGGCAAGGGCTCGGGGCTCGGGCTCGCAACGGTGTACGGGACCGTCAAGCAGCACCACGGGTACATCACAGTGGAGAGCGCGCCGGGGAAGGGCTCGACGTTCCGCATCTACCTGCCTCGGACGCTCGAGCCCGTGGAGCCGAGCCGCGTCGTGGCCACGATCGACGCCCTCCCCCGCGGGACGGAGACCATCCTGGTCGTGGAGGACGAGCCGGCTGTCCGCCGCGCGATCGTCCGCATCCTCAGGAGGCTCGGGTACACCATCCTCCAGGCCGCGAACGGCGAGCAGGCATGCGGCGTCGCCGAGCAGGTCCAGGGCCCCCTCCACCTGGTGGTCACGGACGTCGTCATGCCGGTCATGGGCGGAGTCGAGCTGTCGAGGAAGCTGCGCGAACGGCGCCCCGACCTGCCCGTGCTCTTCGTGTCGGCCTACCCCAAGGGCTCGCTCACCGAGGACGGCGAGCTCGATGCCGACGCGCCGTTCCTGAGGAAACCCTTCGAGCCGGAGACGCTCGCGGTCATGGTCCGTCGGATCCTGGATTCCTGACACCTCCGGCGAGACCGCCGATGTCCACCGCGAGCCAGACGTCGGGCCACCGTCTCCCGTTCCGGACCCAGGCGCCGAACGATGCCCCGAGGCATCCGCACCGGTGGCGGTACCTCAGGCTGCCGCCGACCTGGACGAAGTCCGCAGCTTCGACGTCCAGCCATGCGCCGAGGTCGAGCCGGAACCCTCCGCCGAGCGGCGTCGTGAACAGGCCCTCGACCGCCTGGGCCCCGGCGGGGAACCAGGGCAGCATCAGCGGGACCTCCGCCGCCACGTCCGGCCCGACCTGGCCCGTCGCGGGATCGCCGAGCCAGCGCCAGACGAGCATGAGCGCGAGCCCGAGCGGATCGCCGATCCGGGCGCGGACCAGCGCGTCGCCGAGCGACCAGGTCCCTTCGTCGAGCGAGAAGACCGTCTCGAGACCCGCCAGCCGCGCCTGCCAGCGGAGCCAGGCCTCGAGCCTCGGCGCGACCGGAGCGCCCGCGATGCGCGGCAACCCCAGGACCTGGCCGACCTCCACCTCGAGCCCGACGGCGCCCCCGGGCTCACGCACCTCGCTCCGGACGCCGAGCCACGCCAGATGCCCGGCGATCGGCCACGTCCAGGGCTCGGCCGACATCTGGCCGTCGATCATCGTGTCTGCCAAAGAGAGACGGTAGCGGATCATCGGCGTCACGGTGTGGAGCCGGCCGCCGCCGAGCCGTTTGACCAGCGGGATCGACACGTCGAGGCCCGTGAGGGCCGCAGTCCGTCCCGAGCCGTACCGTTCGTCACGTCCGGGCTCCCACGCGGCGTGGAGCGACGAGATCGACCAGCGCACCGACAGCGGCCCGAGCGCGAAGGCCGTGGCGAGGACAGGCCGGAACACGGCGCGCCACGACGGCCAGGAACCACCGCCGAACGGCGTCGTCAGCTCGATCGAGTCCCTGGCTCCGAGCCAGAACGGCCCCAGGCGGATCGGGAGCAGGTCGAAGGCCAGCCCCCACGACGGGATGTACGCGTCCGCGACCGAGACCGCCGGGCTCAGGTCGTGGACCAGCCGGGCCGTGAGCGCGGTCTGCAGCTCCATCGTCGTGTACGAGACGGCGAGGGTCGTGGCCTCCCAGGCCCGGGTCTGGTCCGCGAGGCTCATCGAGAACCGGCGCTCGGCTTCCGGATCGAGGGTCCAGCCGAGGCGAGCCGCGGCCGACAGACCTCCACGGCGCCCCGCGAGACGGCCGTCGATGTTCGCGGTGGCGACGTCGCGCCCCAGCCGCGCGGTGGCCGCCACCCGCGCGCGGCCCGCCTCGAGCTCCGCCGAGACCTCGGCGCCGACGAGGTCCGTGAGGTATGCCGCGGCCACGCTCAGCTCGCCCCTCGAGCCCAGCGGTATCCAGATCCCCTCGCCGGCCTCGAAGCCTCCGCCGGACCGCCACCCGAGCCTCGGGAGCAGGAGCCCGGCTCGCCGGCCGGTCCGCAGCCGGACCCACGGCAGAGCGAGGACCGGGACGCGTCCGATGCGGAGCACGGGGAGCACGAGGTCCAGGTCGCCGTCGGGCTCCAGCTCGGCCCGGCGCGCGCTCACCGTGAAGGGCGCGGGGCAGTCGCCGCAGGCCCAGATCCGGACGCCCCGGGCCGACACGCACCCCTCGTCCAGGTCGATGTCGAGCCGCTCGCTCTCCAGGGTGATCGCGCCGCCAGTGCTCTCGTGGACGATCGCCTCATCGGTGGCCGGCAGGCCCTCGTTCGACGGAGGCGCCCCGGCCCGTTGCTCCTCGGCGGCGACGCCGCTGGAGAAGACGAGCGCCGCGAGCAGGCACGACACCCCAACCCTCATGAAGTGACAACGACCCGCTGAAGAGCCAAAGCGCCAGCCACTCAAACCGTGAGCGTGAGCGTGAGCGTGAGCGTGAGCGACGCCTCGATTCAATGCGGCCAGGGCACAGGGATGAGCTCGAGTGGCCACGACCAGATCCAGGGCGAACACTCCGAATTGCCGCTCACGCTCACGCTCACGCTCACGCTCACGGGCTCGCCACGAACGAACGGCTCTGGTCACTTGGCGGATCGTTGTGAAGTGATGATCAACGCTCTCCACTGGCCGGGGCGAGGCGCTCCGACATGTGGTACCTCCGCCGCACCTCCGTGGGGATCGGATAGTGGCCGGGAGGGAACTCGAGGAACAGGAAGTGGTACCCGTGCTCGCTCACCTGGTGGATGCGCGGCTCGACATCCACCTTCATCTCGACCACGAGAACGGTGCGCCCGCGCCGCTGCCGGAGGTACGCCTCGGCCACGGGCGTGTCGAAGTGCTCGGTGACGAGCGGGTTGTAGTTGTTCCGGAGGTGGATCCTCGCCTTGGCGAGCTCGAGCACGATCCGGTGCGGCTCCGCGATCCGACGGTAGGTCACCGGCCGGGTGGACTGGATGAAGATGCGCGAGCCGGTCGAGAACGGCTCGAAGCCAGGCCAAGTGACGAAGTTAACGCGAGTGTTCTTGAGCCGCCTCGCGCGGGGCGGGATGTGGTTCTGCCCCGGCACCACCCCGCGGTAGTACCCGTGCAGGAAATCCGCGCCCGGGTTGATCATCGGCCCGAGCGGCCCCCGCGCGCCCGTGGCCGCACGCGCGGACGGGGAGTCGGCGACCTTGTTCAGCGGAGGAGGAGCTGGAGGCGCGCTGCTCGCCGGATGCACGACGATCCGTCCGCCCTCCACCACGTCGACGGGCGGGGCGTCCCGCTCCTGGACGTTCAGCACGTCGATACCCGTCCCTGCCTCGTCGTCCTCGCGGACGGGCTCCTCCTCGTCGATCGGGCCGATGTCGAGGGACGAGTCGTCGTCGTCCGGCTGCCTGGGAGGCGCCTTCTCGGGAGGGACGTACCCCGCGAGGTCGTCGTCCACCGGCGGCGGCTGGTCCTCCTGGGCCATCGCGGCCAGGGGAATGGCACTCACGAGTAACGCCGCGACCGCGGCTCCCAGTGCACGGGCCATCACGAGCCTCCTTGCAGGATCATGGTAGCGCGGGAAAACAAAGCGCGGCAACAAACCCCATGCATGGAGGGCAGCTCCGGGGTTCGAGGCAGATCCCTCCCCCCACTCGCGCCGTGCTACAGTGTCGCCGGTGGTGAGCCATGAACGTCTTCGCCTCGGTCATCAACCTCGTCGCCGCGATCGGGTTGGTCGTGTCGCCACGAGGGTTCCACGCGGTGCGACCCGATCCACCCTTCATCGGAGCTCGCGGGAACACATGCGACCCGGTGACCGGGTGTCCGGCGGACGTGTACGCCCACACGTCCACCACGCTCTACCGCATCGACCTCGGCGCCAGCCCGCCGGTGGCGAACCTGGTCGGGCAGATGGGCGCGCAGATCACCGACATCACGCGGCTCGGTGACGGCCGGATCTTCGGGGTGTCGTTCGATGCGCTCTTCCAGATCGATGCGAGCACCGGGCGGGCCCAGCGCGTGGGCTCGCTCGGCGTCGACGGCGTCAACGGCCTGACCTCGACGGGCAACAGGCTGCTGGCGAGCTCCACCGAAGGCGTGTTCTACACCGTCGACCCGGCCTCGGGCCGGGCCGGACGCATTGGCCGCTTCGGCCAGGGCATCACGTCGAGCGGCGACATGTGCTTCGGACCGAACGGGGTGCTCTACCTCACCGCGCCCCACGACCCGCAGCGCGGGACGTCCGACCGGTTGATGCGGGTCGATCCGGCGACCGGGAACGCCGTGCTGCTCGGAAACACGGGTCTGGACCGGATGTACGGCCTCACGTTCACGGGCAGCCAGATGCTGGGGTTCACGGAAGCAGGGATCGTCGCCCGCATCGACCCGTCCACCGGTACGGCGACCCCGATCGGCACGCTCCAGATCCCCTTCTGGGGATCCTCTTGACCCGCCGTCGGAATGACCTATCATCGCCATTCTTTTGAAGGATCGGAGGGAGTGATCCATGTCGTCAGCTCAAGGCAAGCTCATCGTCCTCGCCATCGGCGGCAACTCGCTCATCAAGGACCCGGCGCACAAGACGGTCCGGGACCAGTACGATGCCGTGCTCGAGACCTGCCAGAGCATCGCCGAGCTCTGCCGCCAGGGTCACCGGGTGGTCGTCACCCACGGCAACGGCCCGCAGGTCGGCTTCATCCTGCGCCGATCCGAGCTCTCGGCTCACGAGCTGCACATCGTGCCGCTCGACTCGTGCGGCGCCGACACCCAGGGCGCGATCGGGTACCAGCTCCAGATGGGGATGTACAACGTGACGCGCGACTGGCCCGAGCGGAAGCGCGTGGCCACGGTGGTCACCCAGGTGCTCGTGGACCGGGACGACCCGGCGTTCGCCGCCCCGTCCAAGCCCATCGGGTCCTTCATGGACGAGGCCACGGCCACGCAGCGCAAGACGACCGACGGCTGGCACGTGGTCGAGGACGCGGGGCGCGGGTTCCGCCGCGTGGTCGCGTCGCCGCGTCCAATCGAGATCCTCGAGCTCGACGCCATCAAGCGGTTGATCGACGACGACTTCGTGGTCGTCGCGGTCGGCGGCGGCGGCATCCCGGTGGTCAAGGACGCCGACGGGACGCTCCGGGGCTCCGAGGCTGTCATCGATAAAGACCTGGCGAGCAGCCTCCTCGCCCGCGAGCTGAAGGCGGACCTCCTGTTCATCTCCACCGCGGTCGAGAAGGCGTACCTCGACTACGGCAAGCCCGACCAGAGGCCGATCGACCGGATGACGGCGGCCGAGGCGCGGCAGTACCTCAAGGAAGGCCACTTCAAGCCCGGCAGCATGAAGCCCAAGATCCAGGCCATGCTCGAGTTCATCGAGACCGGAGGCCGGGAGGCGCTGCTCGCCGATCCACCGAACCTGCTGCGGGCCGTCGCGGGCGAGACAGGGACGAGGCTCGTGCCGTGAGCTGGGCGACCGCGCTCCGGTGCGTCCGCTGCGAGGAGACCACTCCCCTCGCGGACGGGGTCTACCTCTGCCCGCGCTGCGGCGGCAACGTGCAGGTCGAGTACGACTACGACGCGATCCGCCGCGCCTGGAGCCGCGACGCGCTCCAGCGCGACCCGGATCGCACGATGTGGCGATATTCGCCCCTCTACCCGGTCGACGGCCGGATCGAGTCGCCGCCCATCGGCTGGACGCCGATGTTCCCGGCGCCGCGGCTCGGCGCGCCGCTCGGCCTGCGCCGGCTGCTCGTGAAGGACGACGGACGCAATCCCAGCGCGTCGTTCAAGGACCGGGCGAGCGCGATCGCGCTGCTCCGCGCCGTGGAGCAGGGGCACGACCTCGTGACCGGCGCATCGACGGGGAACGCGGCGTCCTCGACCGCGGTCCTCGCGGCCGGGATGGGCACGGTCCGGTGCCGCATCTTCATCCCGGCCGCGGCGCCGCGCGCGAAGGTGGCCCAGCTCCTGGCCTTCGGCGCCGAGGTCCTGGCGGTCAAGGGGACCTACGACGACGCCTTCGACCTCTGCCTGAAAGCCACCGAGAGGTTCGGCTGGTACAACCGCAACACGGGCTTCAACCCCTACACGCGTGAGGGCAAGAAGTCGGTGTCGTTCGAGATCTGCGAGCAGCTCGGCTTCGAGGCGCCCGACCTCGTCGTCGTCCCGGTCGGCGACGGCAACATCATCAGCGGCGTCTGGAAGGGGTTTCGCGATTTTCAGCGGCTCGGATTCATCGAGCGAATGCCGAGACTGCTCGCCGTCCAGGCGGAGGGCAGCGACGCGGTGGTCCGCGCGCTCGAGGGCGACGGGACGATCCGGGCCGTGTCGGGCGAGACTGTGGCCGACTCGATCTCGGTCAGCGTGCCGCGCGACGGCGAGGCCGCGGTGCGCGCCGTGCGCGAGTCGGGCGGGTCCGGCGTGCGCGTGTCGGACGACGAGATCCTCGCCGCCATCATCGAGGTC
>Ga0233425_10004048_pt1 | contig 25299 bp, 18 predicted proteins | sample Watercolumn_Towu_2_FD_181712 | JGI IMG/M metagenome (GOLD analysis project Ga0233425, IMG submission 181712) | Freshwater microbial communities from Lake Towuti, South Sulawesi, Indonesia - Watercolumn_Towuti2014_140_MG | ecosystem: Environmental > Aquatic > Freshwater > Lake | place... | reverse complement strand
ACCGAGCTGTATGCCAACGGCTTGCAGATGGGGCAGGCCCTGCGCAACATCATCCTCGACCCGGCCAATCCCAAGGCCTACCAGAATTTCGACAAGGCCGGCCAGGACATGGACAAGCTGCTGGCGGATACCCGGGAGCTCGTCAAGTCGGATAGCGCCCAGTCCGACATCCTCGGCAAGGTTGGCCAGTTGCGGGACAAACAGAAAGCGCACCAGGCCACCATTCAGGATCAGGTCAAGAACAGCCAGATCGAGGAAGCCAAGACCCGGCTCAACAAGGACGAAACGCCGGTCTGGCGGGAAATCAAACAGCTGCTCCAGGATCGTATCAAGACACAGAAGGAATCCATCGAGGCCCGCGAAAAGGAGATGCAGGCCAGCACCTCCCGCGCCCAGCAGATCACCCTCGCCCTGAGCGCCCTGGCTGTGGTGGTGGGGCTGGTCATTGCCGCGGCCATCGTTGCCAATATCCTGCATCAGATCAATCAGCTGGGCACTTCGCTGGAAGCCCTCGCCCAGGGCGAGGGCGACCTGACCGCCCGCCTGGACGTACATGGCAACAATGAGCTGTGCCGGGTATCCGCGGCTTTCAATACGTTCGTGGGCAACCTGCAGACCATGGTGGGGGGTATCAAGGCCAATGCCGTTCAACTTCATGCTCTGTCCACCGACTTGGCACAGTCGTCATCCAGCCTGCGCGCGGTCAGCACGGAACAGACCGGCGCGCTGACCTCCACCGCCGCCGCGGTGGACGAGATGACCAGCAGCATCGCCTCGGTGGCCGATGGCGCCGAGCGGGTGAAGGAGGTTTCCGCCCAGAGCGCGGATTATTCCGACAGGGGTTTGGCGATGATGGGCCAACTCACCGGTGCCATGGCCGGCGTGCAGCAGGCGGTGCATGAGATGGCCGGCTCAGTCGGGCAGTTCCTGGAAAGCACCCAGAGCATCATCGGCGCCACCCAGCACGTGAAGGACATCGCCGAGCAGATCAACCTGCTCGCCCTCAACGCCGCCATCGAGGCGGCCCGGGCCGGCGAGCAGGGTCGCGGCTTCGCCGTGGTGGCGGACGAGGTGCGTAAGCTGGCGGAAAAGACCGCCCAGTACGCCAACGAAATCAACAAAGTCACTGCGGAACTGGAAGCCAATTCCAGCCAGGTGGAGGCCACCATCCACAAGGGCGAATCCGCGTTGGAGGAGAGCGCGAAGCGTAGTGGTGAAGTCTCCACCATCGTCGAGCAGGCCCATAGCGCGGTTCTTGGCGCCCGTACCGGGGTGGACGAAATCGCCGCCTCGGTGAAGGAACAATCCCAGGCCAGCAGCAGCATCGCCCAGAACCTTAACCGGGTCGCCGATTTTGCCGTGCGTACCGAGCAGGCCATCGAGGCATCGGACCACACCGTCCAGGAGCTCAGGGATTTGGCAGATGCCCTGCACAGCACGGTGTCCCGCTTCCGGAGTTAGCCCTGGCGCCGCCTTCCCCCAGTCTTCCCCTCATACTCCACGCCGTCGAACTCCTGGGGGTGGCGGTATTCGCCGTCAGCGGCGCCCTGGCCGCCGGGCGGCGAAGCCTGGATCTGATCGGCGTCGCGGTCATCGCCACGGTCACCGCCGTAGGCGGGGGCACTCTGCGCGATCTGCTTCTGGACCGTACCGTGTTCTGGATCGCCGACCCAGCCTATCTCTACATGTGTCTGGTGGCCGCCCTGTTGACCATCGTCTATGCCCGTTTCCGCCACCCGCCCGACAAGTTGATCCTTTACGCCGATGCACTGGGCCTGGCCCTGTTCAGCATCAGCGGTGCCCAGATCGCGGAGAACCTGGGACATCGCGGCATCGTGGTGGTGATCATGGGTGCATCCACCGGCGTCGCGGGCGGACTGCTCAGGGATGTGCTGTGCGCCGAGATACCCCTGATTCTGCGCCGGGGCCGCATGTACGCCTCCGCTGCCATAGCCGGCGTGGTGGCCTATCTGATCCTGGAATACTGGCTGGACCGCATCCTGGCGGCAGGCTTGGGCATGCTGACCATCGCCGGCCTCAGGCTGGCCGCCATCGCCTGGGATCTGACCCTGCCGGTGTTCAGCCTGCCCCGAACCGACCGGGAAGAATCCTGAGCGCCTGATGCAGTAAGATGCCGCGTCCCTTCCCTCGCCCCGCCGCCATGCAACGCCGACGCCTGCTTTGCCTCCTCGCCGCACTGGCCTTCGCTTCGCCCGCCCCCGCCTTCGAGGTCGCCGAATTCAAGAGCGGCATGGCGCAGAACGAGGTGAAACAGCTGCTTATCGCCAACTGGAATTTCGACCGCATCGTGGAACCTTCCGACGATGTCATCCTGGCCTATGACAACGATCCAAACATCGCCCGGCGCTACCAGTTCCGCTTCTGCAAGGGCAAGCTGGTGGGCTTCGAACAGGATGTGCGGCCTTCCCTGAAATCGCTGATCATCGCCGTGAACAACTACAACCAGCAGCACGGCCAGCCCAACCGGGTCTACTCCAACACCCATGTGGTCAGCAACGGCGAGAAAGCGGTGTTCGCCCTGTTCTGGAAGAACGGCTCGGAATTCGTGGGCGTGAAGTACATCGTCCTGCCCAATGCCGAACAGATGAGCCTGTCCTTCGACACGAGCAACCTCTGCTATCCCACGCCGAGGATGTGAGGCAAGCCGGGGCAAGCCCGGCCTGGTCAATCAGAGTTCCAGCAGCAGCCGCGCCGGGTCTTCCAGCGCATCCTTCACCGCCCGCAGGAAGCTCACCGCCTCGCGCCCGTCGATGATGCGGTGGTCGTAGGAGAGGGCCACGTACATCATGGGCCGGATCACCACCTGGCCGTTCTCGGCCACGGGCCGCTCCTGGATCTTGTGCAGCCCGAGCACCCCGGACTGGGGCGGATTCAGGATGGGGGTGGACAGCAGGGAACCGAACACGCCGCCATTGGAGATGGTGAAGGTGCCCCCCTCCATTTCGTCGAGGGTGAGTTCCAGGCTGTTGGCGCGGCGGCCGAAATCGGCGATCTGCTTTTCGATTTCCGCGAAGGACAAGCGGTCGGCGTTGCGCAGGATGGGCACCACCAGGCCCCGCTCGGAACTGACTGCGACGCCGATGTCGTAATAATCGTGGTAGACCAGTTCACGCCCTTCGATACTGGCGTTCACCAAGGGGAAGACCTTCAGGGCCTGGCACACCGCCTTGGTGAAGAAAGACATGAAACCCAGCTTGACGCCGTGCTCCTTCTGGAAGCGATCCTGGTAACGGGCACGCAGGTCCATCACCGGCTGCATGTTGATCTCGTTGAAGGTAGTCAACATGGCGGCGGTGTTCTGAGCTTCCTTCAGCCGCTCGGCGATGCGCATGCGCAGGCGGGTCATCTGCACCCGCCGCTCGCCGCGCTCGAAGGGCTTGTCACCGGGAGGACACGGCGGACAGGGCGCGGGCTTTTCCTGGGTTGGAACGGGTGCGGGCGCATGTGCCGCAACAGGAGCGGCCTCGACCTTCGCCACTGGCGGCGGGGCCGAGGTAGCCGCCGGCTCGGGCGCGGGCTCGGGCTTTGCCGCCTTGGCCGTCTCGGCCTTCTTCACCGGTGCTGCAGGCGCCGCTGGGCTGGCCTCGGCGCCGGCTTCCGCATCGATGACGGCGAGCACGTCGCCGGCTTTCACCTCGCTGCCGGCCGGCATGCGGATTTCCCTCAGCACACCGGCTGCCGGGGCCGCGACCTCCAGGATGACCTTGTCGGTTTCCAGATCGGTCAGCGGCTCATCGCGCTTCACCGTGTCTCCAACCTGCTTGCGCCATTCCAGTAGAGAGCCGCTCTGCACAGATTCGGACAGCTCGGGGGCTTTCACTTCGATCAGCATGGCGGCTCCGTCTTGTGCAACGCAATAACGGCATTATAGGCACGTGAAAAATGCTTGATCAAGGAAGTCGGAATATGAGCCAACGCTGATATTTGCTGGGCTTGAGCGGGATCAGGAAAACGTGGGGGCTAACAATGGAAAGCTCTATTCGCGTTGCTTGATGAGGCCGCGGGTCTGTGGCTTCCCCCTTTGGAAAAGGGGGATCGAGGGGGATTCCTTAGAGGGCGGCACATACGCCCAGTGTCGGGGAATCCCCCCTGCCCCCATTTTCAAAGGGGGGGAACGGCCTCGGCATTGAGCGTGCACAACCATGATGCGGCTTGCCCGCTGGCGCGGGTCAGCCTCCGCCCCAAGGCGAAGGAGTTCTTCGGCCTACTGCCCGAAGAATTCCTTCACCTTGTCCATGAAGCCTTTGGCGCGGGGGTTGTGTTTGCCTTCGTGGCCGGAACAGCAGGCGTCGAACTCGCGCAGCAGTTCCTTCTGACGCTCGGTGAGGTTGACCGGGGTTTCCACCACCACGTGGGCATGCAGGTCGCCTGGGTGGTTGCTGCGCACGCCCTTGATGCCCTTGCCGCGCAGGCGGAATACCTTGCCGGACTGGGTTTCAGCAGGAATCTTGATGACCGCGTGGCCGTCCAGGGTGGGAATGTCGATCTCGCCGCCCAGGGCCGCGGTGGTGAAGGAGATGGGCAGTTCGCAATGCAGGTCGTCGTGGTCGCGCTGGAAAACCGGGTGCGCCTTCAGGTGGATCTGCACGTACAGGTCGCCGGGGGGGCCGCCGTTGATGCCGGCCTCGCCCTCACCGGAGAGGCGGATGCGGTCGCCGTCGTCGACGCCGGCGGGGATGCGCACGGACAGGGTCTTGTGTTTCTTGATGCGGCCCTCGCCGTGGCAATGGGTGCAAGGATCGGCGATGACCCGGCCGCTGCCGTGACAGCGCGGGCACGCCTGCTGGATGGAGAAGAAACCCTGCTGCATGCGCACCTGGCCGTGGCCGCCGCAGGTGGGACAGGTCACCGGTTCGGTGCCGGGCTTGGCACCGCTGCCGTGGCAATGCTCGCACTCGGTGAGCACCGGGACACGGATCTTGGTTTCCGTGCCGCGGGCCGCCTCTTCCAGGCTGATCTCCAGGTTGTAGCGCAGATCGGCGCCGCGGTAGACGTGGGAGCGGCCGCCCCGGCCACCACCGAACACGTCGCCGAAAATGTCCGAGAAGGCATCGGCGAAGTCGCGGAAGTTACCCGCCCCGGCGCCGCCGCCCATGGACGGGTCCACCCCGGCGTGGCCATACTGGTCGTAAGCGGCCCGCTTGTTGCCGTCGGAGAGGACGTCGTAGGCCTCTTTGGCCTCCTTGAATTTCTCCTCTGCCGCCTTGTCACCCTGATTGCGGTCCGGGTGATGCTTCATGGCCAGTTTCTTGAAGGCCTTCTTGATCTCGTCGTCTGAGGCGCTCTTGGTGACGCCGAGGACTTCGTAGTAGTCGCGTTTGGACATGGGAGAGGGTCGTTTGCCAGGTATTCGGTCAGCGGACGCGGAACTCGCGCGCAATGTTGGAGGGATATGAGGCCGGCGCCGTCGGTATCAAGAGGGCGAATGTACGGAAATGTGCCTGGTTACGCACCCGCTCGCATCCTCCCTTGACGCATCAGGTATGGTTTTTCGCGAGCTGCCGCCGTCAATGCGCTAGTCGGTCGTTTAGGCCCCCGGCTTGGGTTTCTGCTTGTGCGTCCGTTGCAGATCGCTCGTCGGTCGGAAGTGGTTCTTCCTGGCGAGGGTCAGCAGGCGTTGAAACTTGGGGCATTCGAAATGGCTCGGCGCGCGGCATACGGCGGCATGCCGCAGGCCATCGCGCATGGAGACCAGTTCCTTGATCCTGCGGTCCAGTTCGTCCGCCTTCGCCAGCAGGAGGTCACGGTCGATCACGGGCCTATCCGCCGTGAACATCCGGGCGATCTCGTCGAGGGAGAGCCCGGCGGCGCGGCCCAGGGAAATCAGGGCCAGCCGGTCCAGAACTTCGGCGTGGAACAGCCGCCGCAGACCCTTGCGCCCGACCGACCGGATGAGCCCCCTCTCCTCATAGAACCGCAGGGTGGACGACGACACCCCGGTGACCTTGGCAACTTCGGCAATGTCCATCGGACCCATTTCCGTCTCCGCTTGACTTGAAGTCGACTTGAACATCTATGCTGACTCAACACCCCAACCGGATCAACACGGACGGGCCGATGGACAGCCAACCTGGAGGACACCGACATGGAACCGGACTTCTGGCATGAACGCTGGGAACGCAGGGAAATTGGATTTCACGAAGGCGAAGCGAACGCCGCGCTGGTCGCGCATCTGGACGCGCTCGGTCTTGCCCAGGGTGCACGCATCCTGGTGCCCCTGTGCGGCAAGACCCGGGACATCGCCTGGCTGCTGGCGCGGGGCCACCGGATCGCCGGCGTGGAACTGAGCCCCCTGGCCATTGGCGAATTGTTCGCCGAACTGGGCCGGACACCGACCATCACCGCAGACGGACCAATAGCCCACCACCACGCGGACAACCTCGATATCTGGGTGGGCGACATCTTCGATCTCACCCCCGAACGACTGGGGACGGTGGACGCCATCTACGACCGCGCCGCCCTGGTGGCGCTGCCGCCTACCCTGCGCAGCCGCTACACGGCCCATCTCATGGCGCTCACACAATCCGCGCCCCAGTTGCTGATGACCTATGAATACGACCAGCAGTCCTACGACGGCCCGCCGTTCTCCGTCCGGGAAGTTGAACTGAGAGAACACTACGAGGGCGCCTACCACCTGCGCTTGCTGGCCCGCCAACCGGTGGAAGGCGGCCTGAAGGGCCAGACCCCCGCATCCGCCGCCACCTGGCTTCTGCAAGGCAGGCAATCATGATCGCCGCGACCTTGCCAGGCGCCGAATGGCTGCTTCTCTAAGCGGCATTGGGGGCCATGACGGGTTTCCTGGCCGGGCTGTTGGGCGTGGGCGGCGGCGGGATACTGGTGCTCTTGCCGGCGGCCCTGAGAGCTAAAGTCCTCTAATCCGCCGGTCATATCGCTGTGGGCGTGTGACCAGTGCTCGGCCATTGCCGACCGTGAGGTTGGCTAAGGTCAATGGCCGGTGTCATGCAGACTGCGGGCCTTGGCGCTGCAACTAGGCTGAAGGTCTGCTTCTTTGGGTTGCCTCGGTCCGGACCCGCCTCAGAGTAGCCGGACGACCTGTCGAAGGTTCGATGGCTTAACACTTAACTTGGGAATTGAGGCCTCAACGACATTCCCCAATTGATGTGGCGCTACAACTACGCCCATCGGTCCAGATGGTGTTTTGCAGCCGGGTTCCAATCAGCCTAGTGCGCTTCATGGAGGCGCCCTGCAAAGAGGCGCCCTTCAAGTTGGCCTGCTGGAGGATGGCATTGTCCAGGTTGGCGTCGTGCAACAAGGTTTCTTGCAGGTTGGCGGTCGTCAGGTCAGCGTGCGCAAGATTTGCCGCCGTTAGATCAGCCCCGCTCAGGTCGACCTGTTCCAGGTCCGCCCGTTTCAATATTGCATTATTCAGCCGGGCCTTCTCCATGTTGGCGCCATCCAGCTTGGCATTGCTGAGGTCGGCGCCTTGGAAGTCCGCGTCACGCAGGTCGGCACCGACGAAGTTGGCTTGCCTCAGTTGAGCACTACGGAAGGAAACGCCGCGCAGGTCGGCACCGGCGAAGTTAGCGTGTTCAAGCACCGCGCCCGAAAAGTCCGCGCCTGCGAGCGCGCGCCCGCGCTGGTCCAGCCAGGCCAGCACCAGATTGGTGCATTGCGCCTTGGGCGCACCCAGGCAATCCAGGGAGGCGGCATGGGCCGGAAACAGGCTGATCAATGCGATTACGCCTAATGGAAGGCAGAGTAAACGGTGTGCCATGGCGGCGCTCCTTAAATGATCCAGAACATCGAGGCCCCGGCCACCAGGCTGGTGACCACGGCATAAGGCAGCGCCATCCAGAGCATGCGGCCGTAGCCCAGGCGGATCAGTGGCGCCACCTGGGAGGTGAGCAGGAACAGGAAGGCCGCCTGACCGTTCGGGGTAGACATGCTCGGGATACCGGTGCCCATCACCACCGCCACCGACTGGGCGTCGAACAGCGCCCGGCTGGTCAGACCCTGCTCGAAGGCGGCCTTGAGCTCGTGCATGTAGATGGCGGCGACGAAGACGTTGTCGCTGATGGCCGACAGGGCGCCGTTGGTGAGGAAGATCATGAACACCTGCATCTGCGGCTCCAGGCCGAGGGCCCACTGGATCACCGGGGTGAACATGTGCTGGCTGCCGATCATCGCCACGATGACGTAGAACACCACCAGCAGCGACGCGAACGGCAGGCCGGGCATGAAGGCCTGGGCGACGTGGTGCTCGTCGGTGACCCCGGCGATGGCGGTGACGACCACGATCACGGCCAGTCCGATGAGGCCGATCTCGGCCACGTGCAGGGCCAGGGCCAGGACCATCAGGACCGCGACCACGGCCTGCACGGCCAGCATGACATGGTCGCGCCGGGTGCTCATGGAACGCAGGCGGCGATCCTCGTCCTCCAGTATCTGGCGTACCCCGGGCGGCAGTTCGACGCCGTAGCCGAACAGGCGCAGGCGCTCCAGGACCAGGCAGGTGAGCATGCCGGCCAAGAGGGTGGGTAGGGTGGCTGGCGCCACCTGGACCAGGAACTCCATGAACGACCAGCCGGCGGCGTTGCCGATGACGATGTTCTCCGGCTCGCCCACCAGGGTGCAGACGCCGCCGATAGCGGTGCCGATGGCGCCGTGCATGAGCAGGCTGCGCAGCACGGCGCGGAAGTCCTCCAGGTCCTGGCGGTGCAGTTCGTCGACATAGTCGTCGGTGACGTCGGGGTCGTCGTGGTAGCCGACCTTGGACACCACCCTGTGGTAGACCTCGTAGAAACCGGTGGCCACCGCCACCAGCACGGCCAGGATGGTGAGGGCGTCGAGGAAGGCGGACAGCACCGAGACCACCGCCAGGGTGACGAAGTTGAGCACCAGGCGGGAGCGGATGCCGAGCAGAAGGTGGTTGATGGCGCGGAACAGCATGTCGCGCAGGAAGTGCACCCCGGCCACCATGAAGATGATCAGCAGCAGGACCGGCAGGCCGTGCTCCACTTCCTTGTACACCGTGGCGCTGTCGGTCAGGCCCAGGAGCACGGCCTGGATGGCCAAGAGGCCGCCGGGCTGGAGCGGGTAGCACTTCAGGGCCATGGCCAGGGTGAGGATGAACTCGGCCAGGATGGCCCAGCCGGTTACCAGGGGGCCGAAGCCGAGGTACAGGACGCCGTTGCCGGTCAGGAAGCCGAGCATGGCCAGCTTGTACCAGGCCGGGGCGTGGCCCAGGAAGCTATGCATCAGGATTGCGGACAGGCGGTCGTCCCGACTGGAGAATTGTACAAGCGTGGTCACGGTAAGGCCTTACGGGTGAAAACGGCCACGCGACCGGGAGCGGTGCGCAGCGGCAAGACCATGTTAGGTCCGGGCCGCGGGCCTGAAAATCCGCGTACGCGCGTACGCGTACTTACCTACTGTGAGCGTGCCTCCAGGACCAGCCGGACCAGATCGGCCAGCTTGCGGGCGTCGGTCTTTTCCATCAGCCGGTTCTTGTAGACCTCGACGGTGCGCGGGCTGATACCAAGTTCGGCGCCGATCTCACGGGTGTGCATGCCCTCGGCCAGGCGCTCCAGCACCTGGCGCTCGCGTTCCGACAACTGCGCCATGAGGGCGCGGGCGCGGCCCTGTTCCTGGCGCTGTCGATGACGGCCCGACTGGCGCTCCAAGGCCTCGCGCACGGCGGCAATGATCAGTTCGCCGTCCACCGGCTTCTCGAAGAAGTCCACGGCGCCGGCGCGGAAGGCGGTGCGCGCCGCCTCCAGGCTGCCATGGGCGGTGAGGAGGATGACCGGCAGGTCGATGGCGCGGGCGTTGAGCTCCTGCTGCAGGGTCAGGCCGTCCATGCCGGCCATGCGGATGTCCAGGATCAGGCAGCCGCCCCACTCCGGCCGGTAGGTGTCGAGGAAATCCTCGGCACAGGCGTAGCAGAGGGTGCGGAAACCCTTGAGTCCGAGCAGCAGGGACAGCGAATCCCGTACCGAGATGTCGTCGTCAACGATGCAGACCGTCGCTTCCAAGTTCGTCCTCCAGGATCGGCAGGGTGAAGCAGAACCGGGCGCCGCCGCCCGCCCGCGCCTCGTGCCAGATGCGTCCGCCGTGGCCCTCCACCAGGGTGCGGCAGATGGACAGGCCGAGCCCCATGCCCATGGCCTTGCCGCTGACCTGGGGCGAGAAAAGTTCGTCGGCCTGGGCCGGATCGACCCCCGGGCCGCGGTCATCGACGCAGACCCGTAATGTAATCCGATCGGGGCGGCCGACGTGAACCGCGATCTCGCGTACGTGTGCATGCGTATCGGCGATGGCCTCTATGGCATTGGACACCAGGTTGTGCAGGACGATGCCGAGCTGGATCGGGTCGGCGTGCAAGCGGCCGACCTCATCGTCGGTGGCCACCGTCAGGGCGATGCGGTGCCGGCGCGCGCGCTGCCGTAGCGGCTCCAAGCTGGCCTCGAAGAACGGCCGCGCCTCGAAGGTCTCGCGGTGCAGGCCGCCGTAGCGGTAGTACTCGCGCAGGCGGTGGATGACGCTGCCGGCGTGGCCGACCTCGGCCACCAGGCTGTTCAGGGCCTGGCGCAGGGTGTCCGGGCCGGCCAGCTCGCCGGCCAGGTGCTGGCTGGCCCGGGCATAGTTGGAGATGGCCATGAGCGGCTGGTTGAGTTCGTGCGCCAGGGCCGAGGTCATCTCCCCCACCGCCGCCGAACGCAGGGCCTGGCCTAGCGCGCCCTCGCGTTCCGCCAGGGCGGCCAGGGCGCGGCGCCGCTCGCTCATCGCCATGCCCAGGAACAACCCGTTGGCCGCCAGGGCCAGCATGAGGAACTGGAACTCCTGCACGGTGGCGGCCTGGTGGCCGCGCCATTGCAGGGCGCCGATCAGGCCGAGCTGGATGGCCAGATTGGCCGCGGCGGCGCCCTCGACGCCCTGGCGCACAGCGATCCAGGACAGGGGCAGGAAGAGCAGGTAGAAGAACTTGAACTCGTCGGTGGCCTCGACCCCGAAGATCAGCCACAGGGTGAACAGGATGGCGCCGGCCTGGGCCCAGTGCTCTGCCGTGGGCCGCCAGCGCGCCAGCCCCGGCAGGGCCGGGCCGAGCACCAGCAGCAGCGGCGCCAGGACGATGACGCCGACCATGTCGCCGATCCAGAAATGCAGCGACGACTCCAGGAACAGCCCCGGCGCCAGCAGGCCGGCGTAGACGTAGACTGCCACGTAGCCCATGCCGAGGACCAGGGTGAGGGGTGGCACCACGGCCAGGAACACGGCCAGGTCGCGCAGGCCGAAGAAACGGCGGTCGAAGCCCAGCGCCCCCAGCAGCCGGACGCCGGCGCCGTAGCCCAGGGCCAGCCAGAGGGAGGACAGGACGGCATAGGCGGGCGAGAGTGGGATGTCGCGCACGATCGCCTCGGCCGCGAAGGCGGCCAGGAACAGGGCCGGCCAGACGCGCGCGCCGTAGCGCAGCAGCAGCACCAGGCTGAGGGCGGGCGGCGGGTTCCAGGGCGTGATGGCGAGCGCGGCCACCGGATGGATGTAGCTCAGCCAGTCAAGCAGGACGTAGAGGCCCAGGTAGGCGGCCAGGACGCGCCAGTCGGGTGCCTCCGGCGCCTCGGCGCGGGCACTGGCGCTCATGCCGGCGCTGCCCGGCGGTACATCGCCTTCATGACGAAGGGCGGCAGCAGGGTAGTGAGGGCGATGACGATGACCAGGCCGGCATGGCTCTGGGCATCCAGGATACCGCTGGTGCGGCCCAGTTCAGCAAAGATCAGGCCGACCTCGCCGCGCGGGATCATGGCCGTGCCGACCCGCCAGCGCACCGGCCAGGGCTCGCGGATGAGAAGGGCGCCGGCCAGCTTGCCGAGCACGGCGGCCGCCAGCAGGGCACCGGAGAGCAGCCAGATGTAGCCTGAGCCCCAGTCGATCACGCTCAGGTCCAGGGTGAGGCCCACCATGACGAAGAAGATGGGCGTGAACAGGTGCACGATGGGCTTCATCTCCTCCTCGACCCGGTGGGCGAACTGCGGGTCCTCGTGCAGGGCGGCACCCAGTGGCAGGTAGAAGCGGCGCGACAGGGCCAGGCCGGCGGCGAAGCCCCCGAGCAGCTCGGGGGCGCCCACGGCGTGGGCCAGCCAGGCGAAGAACAGGACCAGGCAGACCATGGCGGTGGGCACCAGGCCGGGCACCTCGCTAACCCTGTCGAAGCGCTTGATCACCACCGAGATGATCTTGGCGGCCGGTGCGGCGAGGACGAAGAATAGGCCAACAAAAAGGAGCACCTTGCCGGTGTTAACCAGGCTGATGCCACCAGCGATGGAAAACTCGTAGAGCAGGGCCAGCAAGACCACGCCCAGGACGTCGTCGAGCACCGCCGCACCCAGCACCACCTGGCCCTCGGTACTGCCCTGGCGACCTAGGTCGTGCAGGACTCGCACGGTGATGCCGATGCTGGTGGCGGTGAGTGTGCCGCCGACGAACAGGCTGGGCAGCAGGTCCAGGCCCAGGCCCCAGCGGGCGGCACCATAACCAAGCAGGAAGGGCAGGACGAAGCCGGACACGGCCACCAGGATGGACTGGCCGCCGGTTCGGGCCAAGCTGCGCACGTCGGTCTCAAGGCCGACCTCGAACAGGAGCAGGATGATGCCGATCTCGGCCAGCAGGCGGATGGTCTCGTCCGGACTGAGCCAGCCCAGCAGACTGGGGCCCAGGACCACCCCGGCGAGCAGCTCGCCGATCACCGCCGGGGCCTGCAGGCGGGTGGCAACCTCCGCCATGACGCGGGCGGCGAGCAGGATCAGCATCAGGTTGAGGAGGAAGTTCGAGGCGTCCATGATTGGGCGACCGAGTTGGCAGGGTAAATTAAAATAATAGGCGCGTTCAGGCTGGGGACACCATAGCTGTGCGCCTGATCATGGCATTTCAGAATTCATAGTCTGGTCCGGTTAATGCTTGCTTTCTTTTAACAGTGGGGGGACTTCGGGTCGAACTTGCATCATCGGATGAGCTCAATGAGGCGACTCCGGACCGAGGCCCCCAAAAAACAACAGACCTTCTGTCTAGTTGCTGCGCCAAGGCCCGCAGTCTGCACGACACCGGCCATTGAACTTAGCCAACCTCACGGTCCGCAATGGCCGATAACCAGTCCGACCCTCGCCTCGATCTGGGATGAGGAATTAGCGACTACAGCCCCCTACCCCACCAGCCCCCCAACAACCAAGAAAAAGGCCGGGAAACGGGGTAAGCCCCCATGTCCCGGCCTGTTATCCCGCCACGGGCGTACCCGTGGCCGCGATGCTTCACTTGTCCTTCACTTCCTCGAACTCGGCGTCCACCACGTCATCGTCCTTCTTGCCGCCGGCGCCGGCGGAAGCGCCACCCGCCGCGCCCGCGTCGGCCTGTTCCTTGGCGTACATCTGCTCGGCCAATTTGTGGCTGGCTTCGGCCAGGGCCTGGGTCTTGGCCTCGATCTCTGCCTTGTCGCCGGACTTGATAGCGGCTTCGGCATCGGTGATGGCGGCCTCGATCTTGCCCTTCTCGTCGGCGCTGACCTTGTCACCGTAGTCCTTCAGCGCCTTCTTCACCGAGTGGACCATGGAGTCGGCCTGGTTGCGGGCGGTGGCCAGCTCGAAGGCCTTGTGGTCCTCGGCGGCGTTGGCCTCGGCGTCGGACACCATCTTCTTGATTTCGTCCTCGGACAGGCCCGAATTCGCCTTGATGGTGATCTTGGCTTCCTTGCCGGTGCCCTTGTCCTTGGCGGAGACATGCAGGATGCCGTTGGCGTCGATGTCGAATGTGACCTCGATCTGGGGCATGCCGCGCGGCGCCGGGGGGATGTCCGTCAGGTTGAACTGGCCCAGGCTCTTGTTGCCGGCGGACATCTCCCGCTCGCCCTGGAGGACGTGGATAGTGACGGCGGTCTGGTTGTCGTCGGCGGTGGAGAACACCTGGTTGGCCCGGGTGGGGATGGTGGTGTTCTTGGGGATGAGTTTGGTCATCACGCTGCCCAGGGTTTCGATACCCAGCGACAACGGGGTGACGTCCAGCAGCAGCACGTCCTTCACTTCGCCTTGCAGCACGCCGCCCTGGATGGCGGCGCCGACGGCCACAGCCTCGTCAGGGTTCACGTCCTTGCGGGGCTCCTTGCCGAAGAACTCCTTCACCAGTTCCTGCACCTTGGGCATGCGGGTCATGCCGCCCACCAGGATGACGTCGCCGATGTCGGACACCTTCACGCCGGCATCCTTGATGGCGATGCGGCAGGGCTCGATGGTGCGCTGGATCAGATCCTCCACCAGGCTCTCAAATTTTGCGCGGGTGACCTTCATGACCAGGTGCTTGGGACCGGAAGCATCCGCCGTGATGTAGGGCAGGTTGATCTCGGTCTGCTGGCTGGAGGACAGCTCGATCTTGGCCTTCTCGGCGGCTTCCTTCAGGCGCTGTAGGGCCAGCACGTCCTGCTTCAGGTTGACGCCCTGCTCCTTCTTGAACTCGTCGATGATGTAGTCGATCAGGCGCTGGTCGAAGTCCTCGCCGCCCAGGAAGGTGTCGCCGTTGGTGGAGAGCACCTCGAACTGGTGCTCGCCCTCGATCTCGGCGATCTCGATGATGGAGATGTCGAAGGTGCCGCCGCCCAGGTCATACACGGCGATCTTGCGGTCGCCTTCCTGCTTGTCCATGCCGAAGGCCAGAGCCGCCGCAGTGGGCTCGTTGATGATGCGCTTCACCTCCAGGCCGGCGATGCGGCCGGCGTCCTTGGTGGCCTGGCGCTGGCTGTCGTTGAAGTAGGCGGGCACGGTGATGACGGCCTCGGTGACGTCCTCGCCCAGGTAATCCTCGGCGGTCTTCTTCATCTTGCGCAGCACTTCGGCGGAGACCTGGGGCGGGGCCTTCTTCTCGCCGCGCACTTCCACCCAGGCATCGCCATTGTCGGCCTGCAGGATCTTGAAGGGCATCAGGTCGATGTCCTTCTGCACTTCCTTCTCGGCGAACCGCCGGCCGATCAGGCGCTTGATGGCGTACAGGGTGTTCTTGGGGTTGGTGACGGCCTGGCGCTTGGCCGGGGCGCCGCACAGGATTTCGCCGTCCTCCGCGTAGGCGACGATGGAGGGCGTGGTGCGCGCGCCTTCAGCGTTTTCGATGACCTTGGTCTTGCCGCCTTCCATGATGGCGACGCAGGAGTTGGTGGTGCCCAGGTCGATGCCGATGATCTTGCCCATGATGGTGTCTTCCTCAGAAAAAATTGGCTTGCCTGCGATATGGGATTGTTGGGTCCGGTTTCAAGGGCTGCGCAGTGGGTTCACTTGCCCTTGAGCACCATCACCAGCGCCGGCCGGATCACCCGCTCGTTCAGCAGGTAGCCCTTCTGCAGCACGGTGGCCACGGTATTGGGCTCGCCCTCGCCTTCCACCATGCTGATCGCCTGGTGACAATTAGGATCAAATTTATTTCCCAACGGGTTGATTTCATTGATCGCGTTCTTCTCGAAAACGCTGGCGAGCTGTTTCAGGGTGAGCTCCACGCCTTCCTTGATCTTTTCCACGCTGGCCGCGTCGCCGGTAGCCAGGGCGGCTTCCAGGCTGTCCTTCACCGCGAGCAGGTCGCCGGCGAACTTCTCCAGGGCGAACTTGCGCGCCTTTTCCACATCGTCCACCGCGCGGCGGCGCACGTTCTCGGTTTCCGCCTTGGCCCGCAGCCAGGCGTCGTGGTGTTCCTGGGCGTTGAGTTCGGCCTGGCGCAGCAGTTCTTCCAGGCTGGGCGTACATTCCTTCTCGACGCCACTGTCGGCGGGCGCATCGGCCCCGGCGGCGTTCTGTTGCAGCAGTTGTTCCTCTGACACGGGTCATCCCTCCAAAAACCGGGTTGTTTTTGGGGGTTAAATCCAGGGTTTCAAGTGGCGGGGAATGATTATTTAGGCGCGGCGCGACCAGGCAGCGGCAATGCGCACGAGGGCTTCCATTACCACGGCCCGCGGCGCGCCGAGGTTGAGCCGCATGAATCCGCCACCACCCGTGCCGAATACCTTGCCCGGATTCATACCCACCTTGGCTTCCTCGATGAAGTAGCGCTTGAGCGCCGCATCGTCCAGGTCCAGGCTCCGGCAGTCCAGCCAGAGCAGGTAGGTGCCCTGGGGCCGTACCGGGCGGATGGCGGGCAGATGTTCGGCAAGGAAGGCGATGGCCGCGCCCCGGCTATTTGCCAGATAGCCCAGCAGGGCGTCCAGCCAGGGGCCGCCTTCCCGGTAGGCAGCGGCAAAGGCGGCGATGCTGAAGGGGTTGGCGCCGCTGACATGGAGCAGGTCGAAAGCCCGGCGCAGCTTCTCACGCCGCCCGGCGTCGGGGACGATGAGCGCCGACAGGCCCAGGCCGGGAATGTTGAAGGTCTTGCTGGGCGCCACGGCAGTGACCACCTCGGCCGGATCCTCGGCCAGCAGGGCCAGGGGCGTGTGCCTTTCGCCGGGGTAGACCAGGTCGTGGTGGATTTCGTCGGACAATACCACCAGGCCGTGTCGGCGGGCGATGCGCAGCACTTCCCGCAGTTCGTCCGCGTCCCACACCCGCCCCACGGGGTTGTGGGGCGAGCACAGCATGAGCAGACGAGCGTCCGCCATGGCGGCACAGCGTTCCAAGTGGTCGAAATCCATGCGGTAGCGGCCGTTTTCCTCCCGCAATGGATTTTCGATGAGCCGGCGGCCCGGTGTGGTCACCGAGGAGAAGAAAGGAAAGTAGACTGGCGGCTGGACGATGACGCCCTCCCCCGCCCCGGCGAAGGCCAGGACTGCGGCATGGAGCGAAGGCACCACGCCGGGGGCCATGAGGATCCAGTCCCGCTCGATCTCCCAGCCGTGGCGGACCTTCATCCAGGACATCAACGTTTCGTAAACGCTGTCCGGGAACAGGGTGTAGCCGTAGATGGGATGGGCGGCACGTTCCGTCAAGGCACGTGTCACCGCCTCCGGTGCGGCGAAGTCCATGTCGGCAACCCACAGGGGCAGCACGTCCTCGGTACCGAAGTAGCCCCTGCGACCGTCCCACTTCACCGAATCGGTGCCGGCTCGGGAGATAACGCGGTCGAAATTAAAGACCAAACGTTTCCTCCCCTTTGCCAAAGGCTCTGTTCGCGATAACGAGGGATGCGCGGTGATGGCCGGCAATTAGGATTCCCCCCTTTGCCAAAGGGGGGCGAGGGGGGATTTCTCTAAGGCTGGCGCTAACCGAACCCGGGTTAAATCCCCCTCGGTCCCCCTTTACGAAAGGGGGAAGACAAGCACACAACCGTGTGACTTCCATACTCAATGCGAACAGAGCCTTCCCAAAGGGGGAAGCCGCGACCTCATGGCGTGGGCTGGCAAGCAGAAGCGTCACCCCAGCCGCTCCCAGATCGTCACCTCCGACAGGGTGTGCTGGAACTTGCGTTTGGTTTCCCGAATGACGAAGGGCACCTCCAGAGGCCCTTGCAGCAACCGGAAGTGCTTGCCCAGGTGGGACTTCAGTCCATCCAGGGTGGTGACGCTCTCGCCGTCCCGCTTGAAGCCGCCCAGCCATTCCTCACGGGGCGTGTGTTCCGCCAGCCAGGTGTAGGGCGAGGCGATGACCAGCAGGCCGCCAGGCCAGATCCGTTCGTGCACGCTGTCCAGGAACTTGGCCGGGCTGTAGAGGCGGTCGATGAGGTTCGCGGCCAGGATGAGGTCGTAGCCGGAATAGAGCGGTTTCAGGTTGCAGGCGTCACCCTGGAAGAACGCCACCCTGCCACGCGTTTCACCCAGGCCCAGGTCGGCCAGGTGGCGTTCCCGGTAGGTGACCAGTTCGCCTTCATCGGCCAGGGTGTAGCGCAACACGCCCTGCTCGGCGATCTGGACGCCCAGGCCGATGAAGCGGGCGGAGAAGTCGATGCCCGCCACTTCGTCGAAGGCCCGCGCCAGTTCGAAGCTGGCTCGGCCCGCCGCGCAGCCCAGGTCCAGGGCGCGCCGTCTGGGCTTGTCCGCCATGGCTCGGAGTGCGAGGTCGACCAGGGCCTTGGAGAAATTGGGCACACCGAAATACTCGTCGCCGTAGTGGAACTCGGCGTATTCAGACAACAGCTTGTCGGTCTCGTAATGGGAGGCCACCGGCGCCTTGGGCGCCTCGCCCACCACGTAACGGAAACCCGCATGCTGGAAGAAGTGGCGGCGGAAGGCGTAGCGGGAAGCCAGCCGCGCCTCGTTGCCGCAGGAGATCCAGGAGCCGCCCTTGATCAGGTTGTGGCGCGCGTCGAAGGTGGGCGTTGTGAAGTCATCGTAGAGCGGGTGCACTCGAAAACCGTCGAAGGGATAGATGGGCGTCTCGGTCCATTGCCAGACATTGCCCACCACGTCGAACAGGGGGCCGTGGGCGAAGCGGTTGACCGGGCAGGAGGAGGCGCCGTGATCCAGGTGCAGGTTGGCGTTGGCCGGCGCTGCATCCGGCACCTCCGCGATGCCGGCGAATTCCGCCAGCCGGTACCACTCGTCCTCGGTGGGCAGGCGCACCGGCTTGCCGCTGTTCACCGTCTTCCAGCGGCAGAAAGCGCGGGCCTCCAGGCAGTTCACCTCTGCCGGCCAGTCCCAGGGCATGGCCACCACCTCGAGCATCAGGCGCAGCTTCCAGCCCTCTCCGTCGGGTATCCAGAAGGTGGGGTGGGACGCTTTCGCGAAATCACGCCACGCCCTCCCCTCCTCGTCCCACCAGGCGTCTGTCCGGTAGCCGCCATCCGACACGAAGTCGAGGTACTCAGCGTTGGAAACCAGGTGGCGGGCGGCCTGGAAGGCAGTGACGGCTGCCTCATGGCTGCCGTACTCGTTGTCCCAGCCGTAGTAGGGATCGTCGAAATCCTTGCCAAGGCGCGCCGTGCCGGACGGTATGGCCACCATCCCGTTGGCGGGCGCGGGACCGGAAACGCGGGAGGGCGTCCAGGCCGGGTGAGACCGCAGGTATTTCAGGTCGTGCTGGCGGATCAGCACCGAGGAGGTTTCCAGGTGGATGCGCTCGTGCTCGATGCCCATGAGGATGGGCCACCAGGGATGCTCCCAGCTTATGGGCAGGCTGAGCGGCAGGGTCTCCATGAGTCCGTCCACCACCGCCCGGACCCGGCTGCGGTAGGCCTTCACCTCGGCCACGGCGGGCCAGTCGTAGTGGGTGTCGTTGAGGTCGTCCCAACTCATCTCGTCCACACCGATGGCGAACATGGATTCGAACCGGGGATTGATGCGCTCGCTGACCAGCCCGGCCAACACCAGCTTGTTGATGAAGAAGGTGGCGGTATGGCCGAAGTAGAAGATCAGCGGATGACGCAGGGGGATGGGTTTGCGGTAATACGCCTCGTCGCCCGCCAGCACCTCGAACAACTGTTCGTAGCGGTCGAAGGTGGCGTGGAAGCAGGCACGGATTTCCCGGCGCTTCGCCTCGGCATCATCGCCGGACAGGTTAGGGGTGCGTGGAAACAGGGACACGGGATGGCGGGTCGATGGCGGGATGGAAATGCTAACGCGCAAGCAAAACGGGCAACAGCGGAGAAATGCCTGGCCGGCCAGGTCTTTACCATCGCCCCGCCCGGAGCCATCATCCACCCCCATTCGAATTGCCATGTTCTTAGGAGGCACCGTTGTCATCCGACATCCTGGTCGAGATCAAGGATCTGCGCTATGCCTACGGCGAGCGGAAAATCCTCAAGGGGCTCAACCTCTCCATTCCGCGCGGCCGCGTCGTCGGCCTGCTAGGCGCCAGTGGCTGCGGCAAGACTACGCTGCTGCGCCTCATCGGCGGCCAGGCCGTGCCCGTCGGCGGGCACGTCAAGGTGGACGGCCAGATCGTGCACGAACTGGGCAACGACGCGCTGTATCGCCTGCGCCGCAAGATGGGCATGATGTTCCAGGCCGGGGGGCTGTTCAGCGACCTTTCAGTGTTCGACAACGTCGCCTTCCCCCTGCGCGAGCATACCGACCTGCCGGAGCGGATGATCCGCGACCTGGTGTTGATGAAACTGGATGCCGTGGGGCTGCGCGGGGCGCGGGACCTGATGACCGACGAACTCTCCGGCGGCATGTCCCGGCGCGTCGCCCTGGCCAGGGCCATCGCCCTGGACCCCATGCTGATCATGTACGACGAGCCCTTCGCCGGCCTGGACCCCATCTCTCTGGATGTCATCGCCAACATCATCCGGCGCCTGAACGACGCCCTGGGCCTCACCTCCGTAGTGGTCACCTACGACATCGCCGAAGCGCTGAAGATCATCGATTACGCCTATTTCATCGACAACGGCGTGGTGGTGGCGGAAGGCCCGGTGGAGGAAATCCGGGATTCCGCCCATCCCTTCGTGCACCAGTTCGTGCACGGCGAAGAAGACGGACCGGTGCGCTTCCATTTCCCGGCCAGGGAACTGGCAAAGGATTTCGGCCTGGCCGCAACCACCGGCTGAAACGTTCCCCCCTTTCCTAAAGGGGGGCAGGGGGGATTTGGCAACGTCTCCCACTCCAGCCGGCCGCAAATCCCCCTCACTCCACCTTTGCAAAAGGGGGAAGCAATTCAATCCAGTGTGTAACTCGCGCCCATCTCCGGCACTTCCACCTTCCACCCCATGCCTTCCCGAATCAGATCGGCGAAGCCCAGGGCCGTTTCCGCCTCGCCATGCACCACGAAAGTCCGCCCGGGCGGACTCCTGAAGCGGGACAGCCAGGCCACCAGCGCATCGCGGTCGGCGTGCGCGGAGAGGCCGCCCAGGGTGTAGAGGTCGGCGCGCACCGGTATGACCTCGCGGAAGATGCGCACGCTCTTCGCCCCGTCCACCAGGCGGCGGCCCAGGGTGCCCTCGGCCTGGAAGCCGGCGATGATCACCGAGCATTCCGGCCGCGGCAGGTTGAACTTGAGGTGGTGCTTGATGCGCCCCGCGTCGCACATGCCCGAGGCGGAGATGATGATGGCGCCCTGCCGGATCTTGTTCAGCGCCATGGAATCCTCCGCGTCCTCGGTCACCCGCAGGTAGGGCGCGTCCGGGCTGCTGCGGAACCAGCGCAGCAAATCGCGCGATTCGTCGTCCATCAGGTCGCTGTGGCGCAGGGTGATCTCGGTGGCGCTGCCGGCCATGGGCGAGTCCACGAAGATGGCCAGATTGCGCGGCAGGCGGCCCTGCCTGACCAGGTCCATGAGCAGCAGCAGCAGTTCCTGGGTACGCCCCACGGCAAAGGCGGGAATGACCACGTTGCCCTTCTTGCGCGAAAGGGTGTCGTTCACCGCCTCCGCCAGTTCGTCCAGCGTCTCGGCCAGGGTCTTGTGCAGCCGGTTGCCGTAGGTGGACTCCACCAGCAGCACGTCCGCCGACTCTATGGGCGTGGGATCGTTGAGCACCGGCCTTCCCGGCATGCCCAGGTCGCCGGAGAACACCAGCTTGCGGGTCTTGCCGCCCTCCTCCAGCCACACTTCCAGAATGGCGGAACCGAGGATGTGGCCGGCGTCGCGGAACTTCACCCGCACGCGGGGATGCGGCCCGGTTTCGCGGTCGTAGCCCACCCCCTTGAGCCGCTTCAGCACTTCCCTGGCCTGGGTCACGGTATACAGCGGCGCCAGTTCGCTCTTGCGGCGCTGCCGCGTCTTGCGGCTGGCGTAGTTGGCCCACTCCGCCTCCTTCTCCTGGATGAAGGCGGAATCCGGCAGCAACACGCCGAGCAGATCGGCGGTGGCGCGGGTGCAATACACGGGGCCCCGGTAGCCCAGCGCGCACAGGCGCGGCAGCAGGCCGGAATGGTCGATGTGGGCGTGGGTGAGCAGGACGAAGTCGATGTCCTCGGGGTCGAAGCGCGGAAAGTGCCGGTTGAGGTCCTCCGCCGTGCGGCCGCCCTGGAACATGCCGCAATCGACAATGAAACGGAGCGAGTCCGATTCGACCAGGAAGCAGGAGCCGGTGACCTGGCGGGAAGCGCCGAGGAAGGTGAGTTTCATGATGGTTTGAGGATAGCCGAGGAAAGCCCATACAGGACGTCTCGACAGCAAGGAGTCAGATGTGGCGCCTTGAAGCGGGATCCCGATGGCCAACCTAGGGCTTGGGTGACTTCTTGAGCCTGATCACGAACCAGAATTTACTGCCACTGCCAATCTGGCTATCAACACCCACTTGACCCCCCATCAACTGGACGATGTGCTTGTTGATGGCAAGCCCCAGACCCGTTCCGCCATAGGCCCGCGTATAAGAAGCATCGACCTGCTCGAAGGCCTGGAACAGGCGGGACTGGTCTTCCGCCGCGATGCCGATGCCACTGTCCTGGATTTCAAAGCGCAGCAGGATGTCCTTGTCGCCCTCATCCAGCCTGCCCACCCGTAGCACAATCCCACCCGTATTGGTGAATTTCACCGCGTTGTCGAGGAAGTTACCGAGAACCTGGCCCATCCTTGCCGCGTCACCCCTCAGGGAGTCAACAAGGCCGGGCTCCATCTCGCTCAACAGCACCAAGCCCTTGGCTTCGGCGGTGCCACGGATTTCCCCCAGAGCCGATTCGACGAGTTCGCCCAGGGAGAAATCGGCGCAGGCCAGTTCGACCTCTCCACCTTCCATGCGGGAGATTTCCAGCACGTCGTTGATGATGTCCAGCAGATGCTTGGATGTCTTGCCGATGGTCGCCAGTTTTTCCAGCTGGGCCGGGTCACTCACTACGCGCTGAAGCATGTAGGTCATTCCCATGATGCCATTCATGGGTGTGCGGAATTCATGGCTCATGTTGGCCAGGAAGGCACTCTTGGCCCTGCTGGCAGCCTCCGCCTCATCGGCCCGCTTGGCGAGGTTGGCATTCAGGACGTCGATCTGGCGCTGGCGTTCCTTGCGTTCCGTGTTGTCGAACATGGTGCTGCGCGAAGCCACATAGTCACCCCCCTCGTCACGGATCAGGGTGGCGTCGATCACCACCGGCAACAGGGAGCCGTCCCTGCGCACCATGTCGAATTCCATGCCGTACATGGAACCGCTTTCCTTGAAGCGGGGAAAACGCGCGGCGAAGGCCATCCGTCCGGCTTCGGTAAAGAAATCGGTGATGGGGCGGCCTATCATCTCCTCGCGCGCATAGCCCAGCCAGGCCAGTTCCGTGTCGTTCACGCGCAGGAATTTCCCTTCCGAGTCCAGCGAGTGGTAGCCCACCGGCGCATGGTTGAACAGGTCTTCCGCCTCGGCCCGCTGAGCATCCAGGGCCCGGTTGGCCGACTCCAGCTGGCTGGTGCGCTCGGACACCAGGATTTCAAGGGAGCGACGGTATTGTTCCAACTCGGCCTGCGCACGTCGCCTTTCGGTGATGTCCTCGATAACGGAATAGGCAAGGATCCCGTTTGCCTGCGTCTCGACCGGCATGGCGATCACGCGCAGCCAGATGCGCCGGCCGGTGAAGGGGCTGATGACGCCGCACACCGAGTCCAGGATGATTTCCTTCCGGACCAGTGCCTGGTACCCGGGCATATCCTCCAGCGACATGGAGCTGCCGTCTTCCCGGATGCAGTCCCATGTCGGGTCGGACATGGGGTATTTTTTCAATTCCTCGACGCTGGCGCCGAGGATGCGTTCGGCGGCGGGATTCGCCATGACCAGGCGGCCGTCGCCATGATGGTAGGTGACACCGATGGGCACGGTCTCGAACAGGGCGCGGTAGGATTCCTCGCTGGCGGCCAGTTGGCGATTCAACCGTTCGGTTTCCGCCAGAGCCGTGGCGAACCGATGCCGGCTGGCCACTATGGCCCAGAGCAGGAGAGCCAAGAGGATGCTGACTGTCGCCCCGGCAACGGCGATCGTGATCGGTTCACGGTCATCCAGGCGAGCCTCGAAGTCAGGCAGACCGGTCACCAGGAGGGCCCAGCGATGGCCGGCGAAATCGATCGGCAGCACCCGGCGGAACTTTCGGCCAGTTCCGGCGAACTGCGGCTTGCCATCCGCATCGAACATGAGACTGTCGGCGGTCATGCTGTCGCCATCATAGATTTCCACATCCAGGGCGGACTGCTCGCTCACGAACTCGATGCCACCCAGGAAATTGCGCATGAAATCCCCCATGCGCATGGGGGAATAGGCCCAGCCGATGAGGTTGGCACGGCGCGCCTCCACCGTGTCAGACGCCGTTCCCGTGCGGTAAACGGGCACATAGACGAGGAAGCCAGTCTGGACGTCCCGGTCAGTTTCCTGGACAAGGACGACCTTGCCTGTAATGGCTGAGCGCCCTGTCTCCCGGGCACGGGTCATGGCCTCTCGCCGCACGGGCTCGGACAGCATGTCATAGCCGAAGGCTCGCAGGTTACGGTCTGAAAACGGCTCCAGGTAGATGATCGAGGTATAGGGATCGCGTGCCCCCTCCGGGCGTATGTGGTAATCGGGGAAACCTTCGCCCCGGATGGACCGGGTATGGCGCTCCAGTTCGCTGGCCGGGATCAACTTGGCAAAGCCGACGCCCTGGATGCCGGGCATGCGCTTGGCGAGTTGGAGTTTTTCCACGTAGACGCGGAATTGCTCCCGACTGACCTCCTTGGCCGCATCGAACAGGCCGTCAACCCCGCGCAGGACCTGCACGTGAGCGTCCAGGCGCAGTGCTAGATGGTCCTGAATCTTTTCGGTCAGATAATTGAATTCCGCAGCCAGGTCCGCGGCCGCTTTCTGACTGACATAGCGCCATGCGGCAACAGTGATGGCCAGTCCAAGGATAAGCACCAGCAAGGGCAAGAGAGCCACAAACGGCAGACGCTGGAGTGCGGAGCCAGGCGCCGTGCCATCTTCCCAGACGGGGCTGGAGAGTGCTCCATTCCGGATATTCTTGAGTTCCATGCCAGCGTGCCATCCATGGTGACCGAGGCAACGGTACCCCGATCGACTTCCGATATACACAGCTTATTCAGTGAAATCATCTAGAAAATTGACTGGTGTCACTCCCAGAATTGCTTCTGTCGCCGCAAAGGGCTTCAACAAAGAAAAACCCCGCCTAAGCGGGGTCTTTCGTGGAGCGTGAATGGTGATCAGCTGCGCTCGTCCAGCCACTTGCCGATGGCCGGCGGTACGGTCTTCTGGGCCTTGCCGCTGACGTAGATGCCGATGTGGCCGCCGGGGAAGGACAGCTCGGTGTAGTCCTTGGTGCCCAGCTTGCCGCGCATGGCGCGGGAGGCGTCGGGCGGCACCAGATGGTCCTGCTCGGCGAAGACGTTGAGCACCGGCATGGTGACGGCCTTCAGGCTCACCGGCTCGCCGATGTCCAGGCCGCCCTTGAGCAGCTTGTTCTGCTGGTAGAAGTCCTTGATGAACTGGCGGAAGGCTTCGCCGGCCTGGTCGGGGGAGTCGAAGATCCACTTT
>Ga0233425_10004046_pt1 | contig 25307 bp, 26 predicted proteins | sample Watercolumn_Towu_2_FD_181712 | JGI IMG/M metagenome (GOLD analysis project Ga0233425, IMG submission 181712) | Freshwater microbial communities from Lake Towuti, South Sulawesi, Indonesia - Watercolumn_Towuti2014_140_MG | ecosystem: Environmental > Aquatic > Freshwater > Lake | place... | reverse complement strand
AAGGTATATGGGCACGGCACGAGCGGTTGGACCTGCCGTTCAAACGCAGAAAGTTGCGCGGTAAGTGCGGTGTGTTTCTGACGCTCCCTCTCGATCGCCGCATCTGATTTCCGCTTCCACGTGAAGCTGACGTTTTCAGGCTTCACTAGAGTCAGGCTTTCGCCCAGCGACTCGGCGTGCTTCTGGCAATCTCGAGTTAGAAGGCGAGCGACGCGCGAACGCTCATTTGGAGAGAGGCTCCCTGCCACCGCAATGCTTTGTGGATCGACCTTTTGACTCTCACGTCGCCGATCATCGGATGGTTTGGTGAAGCGGTACGACACGCGATCCCACCGACGAAACTGCTTCTCATCATCGAGAACTCGGAAAGCGACGGGATAGAGTCTCCGCCAACGCATATCAGTGCCGACACCGGCGCAGCAGACGGTCTCGAAGTAGTTGCTACTCCTATGCGGGAGCGCCTTGACCAAGATCACGCATTCGTCCGGCAGGCTTACTAGGCGAGACATCGGATCGCACTCCTAGGTGGCGAACCTTGGAGCCAACAACCGATTCGAGTCGATCTGCAACGATCTTACGGTGGCATTCACGGTGATCGCGCTCGTAGCAAAGCAGACAAACGCTCATCTGTCCGCTCAACGCAGCGATCTGGTCGAGCGCTTTCGTGGCTTCAGTGGTCTTGAGAACGGAAGCGTAGATCTTCCGGAACCGGTCAAAATCTCCTGAGCGAGCCGCCTCACGACCTTCTTTCGGGTCTCCAAGTTCTTTCAGGTGAATGTACCCGATACCTGCGGCTTCCAAAGAATCGCGCAGCGCGGACTTCGAAAACCCTGGGCGGCGGGACTGTGCGCGATCGCGAATATCTATGACCATCCGAACGTCGACAAGTTGCAATGTCCCGACGAAGTCGTCCGGCTTCGAGCCCTCATAGCCAATTGTCGAAATCATCAAAGCCGTCTCCGTTAACCATCCTTGCCTAGGCAGTGATTTAGACTTTCTGAAGAATCCCGGTCGCTCTGGGGCTCGGCCCCACCCCCTCCTTTCGTCATCCTCCGGCAAGCCGCGGCTTCGCGGCGCAGACCGGGGGACCCAGCGGCGCCGAAGGCGACCTGTTCAGCCGCGCTCCCGGCAGTTTCGCGCTGACGCGCGCCGCTGGGTCCCCCGGTCTCGCTGCGCTCGCCGGAGGATGACGAAAGGAGTGGTGATGATGACGAAAGCAGGAAGCGCGGATAGGTTGTGCGCCATGCCGACACACCGCACCTTCATCGCGACCTACATCATGGCCAGCCAGCGGAACGGCACGCTCTACGTCGGCATGACCTCGAACCTTACGGCCCGGGTCTGGAAGCACAAGACCGGCGCCTTCGACGGCTTCACCGCGGCCAACGATTGCAAACTTCTGGTCTGGTTCGAACAACACCAATGGGTCGTCGACGCCATCCGGCGGGAGAAGCGGCTCAAGAAATGGCTGCGGGACTGGAAGCTGGCCCTGATCGAGAACGCCAATCCCGAATGGCGGGACCTCGCGGCCGACTGGTACCCCGTCAATGATCCGGACTGGACCCCGCCGCCGGAAGAGGATTGAAAGTCGTGCCAGCCTTTCGCCGCCAGCCAGACGACTTCGCGCCGCCAACCCCTTGATCGTACGGCTTCCCTCGCGGGAGCAGCGTCAGTTGCAAGCCGCAGGAAGGACCCGTGCGATACTCCGGGTCTGACCGTCACCTGCGATCTTTGACAACCGAATCCAGCCACCGAACCGGACTCTACGGACGGTGTTTTCCGCCCCGCACGCAGCGCACTCTGTGCACGCTTCGCACCGTGTTTTTCCGCCCCCACCCATGAGAAAGGCCCCGGCGTTTCCACCGGGGCCTCCTTCAGTTCAGCGAAGTCGCCCTAGCGACGGCTGCGGCCGCGGTCGCGATCGCCGCCGCCGCCTTCACGCTTCGGACGGCCGCCGGTGTCGTCGGACAGCGGGGGCTCGCCGCGTTCGGCGCGCTCGGCGTTGATCTTGTCGGTGATGTCCTCGCCGGTCACCTGATCGACGACCTTCATCGACAGCTTGGTCTTGCCGCGGTCGTCCATGCCGAGGAACTTGACCTTGACCTCCTGACCTTCGGTCAGGACGTCGGCCGGGTTGGCGACGCGTTCCAGGCTGATCTGCGACACATGGACCAGACCGTCCTTGGCGCCGAAGAAGTTCACGAAGGCGCCGAAATCGACGACCTTCACGACCTTGCCGGTGTAGATCATGCCGGGCTCGGGCTCGGACACGATCGACGAGATCCAGTTCTTGGCCGCGTCGATCTTCTCCTGGTCCGAGGCGGCGATCTTCACCGTGCCGTCGTCCTCGATGTTGATCTTGGCGCCGGTCTTTTCGACGATCTCGCGGATGATCTTGCCGCCGGTGCCGATGATGTCGCGGATCTTGTCGGTCGGAACCTTGATCGACTCGATCTTGGGCGCGTACTCGCCCAGCTCGGTGCGGGCGCCGTCGATGGCCTTGTCCATCTCGTCGAGGATGTGCAGGCGGCCGGCCGAGGCCTGGGCGATCGCCTTGCGCATGATCTCTTCGGTGATGCCCGCGACCTTGATGTCCATCTGCAGCGAGGTGATGCCTTCGCGCGTGCCGGCCACCTTGAAGTCCATGTCGCCCAGGTGATCTTCATCGCCCAGGATGTCGGACAGGATGGCGAACTCGCCCGACGGCTCCAGGATCAGGCCCATGGCGATGCCCGAGACGGGGCGCTTCAGCGGCACGCCCGCGTCCATCAGCGCCAGCGACGATCCGCAGACCGTGGCCATCGAGGATGAACCGTTGGACTCGGTGATCTCCGACACCAGACGGATGGTGTAGGGGAATTCCTCCGAGCTCGGCAGCATCGGACGGATCGCCCGCCAGGCCAGCTTGCCGTGACCGATTTCCCGACGGCCCGCGCCGCCCATACGTCCGGTCTCGCCGACCGAATAGGGAGGGAAGTTGTAGTGGAGAAGGAACTTCTCCTTGTAGGTGCCCGACAGGGCGTCGACGTACTGCTCGTCCTCGCCGGTGCCGAGCGTGGCGACGACGATGGCCTGGGTCTCGCCGCGGGTGAACAGGGCCGAGCCGTGGGTGCGCGGGAAGACGCCGACTTCCGAGACGATGTCGCGGACCTTGTCGAGGGCGCGGCCGTCGACGCGGTGGCCGTTGTCGATGATGTCGCGGCGCAGAACGTGGGCCTCGCATTCCTTGAAGGCGACGCCGAACTTGGCGGCGTCGACGCCGTCCGGGTTCTCGTCGGTCTTCACCAGCTTTTCGGCGGCCTTCTTCTTGGCCACGTCGACGCCCGTGCGGCGCTCGTACTTGCCGGCGTGGGTGTAGGCGGCCTTGATGTCCTCGCCGACCAGCGACTGGATCGAGGTCACGATGTCCGACACGTCGTCGGGCTGGAAGTCGAAGGGCTCCTTGGCGGCGTGCTCGGCCATTTCGATGATGGCGTCGATCACCGGCTGCATGCCGCGGTGCGCGAACATCAGGGCGTTCAGCATGATCTCTTCCGACAGCTCCTTGGCTTCGGATTCGACCATCATCAGGGCGTCCTGGGTGCCGGCGACGACCAGGTCCAGATCGCTCGCAGTCAGCTGGTCCAGGGTCGGGTTCAGGACGTATTCGCCGTCGATGTAGCCGACGCGCGCGGCGCCGATCGGGCCCATGAAGGGCACGCCCGAGATGGTCAGGGCGGCCGAGGCGGCGACCATGCCGACCACGTCCGGGTCGTTCTCCATGTCGTGCTGCAGCACGGTGATGACGACCTGGGTCTCGTTCTTGAAGCCCTTGACGAACAGCGGGCGGATCGGACGGTCGATCAGGCGGCTGACCAGCGTCTCCTTCTCGGTCGGACGGCCTTCACGCTTGAAGTAGCCGCCCGGGATCTTGCCGGCGGCGAAGGTCTTTTCCTGGTAGTTGACGGTCAGCGGGAAGAAATCCAGGCCCGGCTTGGGCGCGCGGCCGTAGACGACGGTGGCGAGGACGATGGTCTCGCCGTAGGTGGCCAGGACGGCGCCGTCGGCCTGACGGGCGATGCGGCCCGTTTCCAGCGTCAGCGGGCGGCCGGCCCAGTCGATCGTCTTGCGTTTGATATCGAACATGTTTCGTCTTTCGTATCCCGCGGGCGGATTCCGCGCGGGGTCCCATCAGTGGGTGGAGCGTCGGGCGTTCAGTCCTTCGGTCCATGGGCGTCCGCGCCATCGCGAACCGCCCGGGAGAAGAGGACCGGTATGGCCCTCGCGTCATGCGCCCTCGGGTCCCGGGGCGCGCGGGTCGTTCTGGATGCGGAACGAGGCGCGGACATGGCCCGCGCCTCGAAAAACTCTTCCGCTCGTCCCCTTCGCCTTAGCGGCGCAGGTTCAGCTTGCCGATCAGGGCGGCGTAGCGCTCGCGATCGACCTTCGACAGGTGGTCAAGAAGGCGACGACGCTGCGAGACCATCTTGAGCAGGCCGCGGCGCGAGTGGTTGTCCTTCTTGTGGGTCTTGAAGTGTTCGGTGAGGTTGGCGATGCGCTCCGACAGGATCGCGACCTGGACCTCGGCCGAGCCGGTGTCGCCAGCGGTGCGGGCGTTCTCGGCGATGACTTCGTTCTTGCGTTCAGCAGTAATCGACATCGGGTATCTCCTTATTGGAGGTTGAATACGCGGTCGGGTTCAAATCGACCGGCCCGCAACTGACCGAGAGCGACGAGGGTCTGTCCGTGAAAGGCTGAAACGGTTCTGGAGCCATCCCGAAGGCGGCTTTTGAGCGTTTCGACCTGTCGGGGGAGCAGAACGATCGGTCGTCCCTGACGAAGCGAGAAGGCGTCCTGGTCCGTCACGGCCAGCTCCGGGATGTCGTCCAGGGCGGTCGCGACGGGAAGCAAGCCTTCCGAGGCGGCGTCCCTATGCACCAGATCGGTCAGGAAATCCAGCGTGACGGCGTTTTCCGTCGAGAACGGCCCGACCCGCTCGCGGCGCAGGGCCGAAACATGCCCCTCGGCGCCCAGCGCTGCCGCCAGATCCCGGGCCAGCGACCGGACATAGACGCCCTTGCCCGTCCGCATGGTGATCTCGACGTGGTCGGCGTCGGGCGCGTCGGTGACCGCCGCCTCGTGGATGGTCACGCGGCGGCTGGCCAGTTCGAACTCGGCCCCGTCCCGGGCCAGGTCATAGGCGCGCTGGCCGTCGACCTTGATGGCGCTGAACTGCGGCGGCACCTGATCGATCTCGCCGACGAAGGACGGCAGGGCCAGGCGGACAGCCTCGACGTCGGGCCGCACGTCCGACCGGGCGGTGATCTCGCCCTCGCGGTCGAGGCTGTCGGTCGTGACGCCCCAGTTGATGGTGAAGCGATAGACCTTCTGCGCCTCCATCATGAAGGGCACGGTCTTGGTCGCCTCGCCCAGGGCGATGGGCAGGATGCCGCTGGCCAGCGGATCGAGCGTTCCGGCATGCCCCGCCTTCTGGGCGTCGAACAGCCGCCGGACCTTCGACACCGCCTCCGTCGATCCCATGCCGTACGGCTTGTCGAGGCAGACCCAGCCGTTGACGATCTCGCCCCGCTTCCGGCGGCCCATCAGGCCGGGCCGTCCTCTTCCGCGTCGTCATCCTCGAACGGCGACACATAGACGTCGGCCCGCACCCGGGGATCGTCCAGCAGCCGGTTCAGCCGCTCGGCCGCGGCGAAACTCTCGTCGTGGCGGAAGCGCAGGTCGGGCGTGAAGCGCATCTCGATGTGCCGCCCCAGCGCGCCGCGCAGGAATTTGGCGTGGACGTTCAGCGCCTTGACGATCTCGTCGATATGGCCCGCGACCGGCGCCGTCTCGACGCCCGCGCCCAGCGGTTCCACGAAACAGGTGGCGTGCTTCAGGTCGGGCGACAGCCGCACCTCGGTGACGGTCACGGACACCCCGACGAGAGCCGGATCACGGATTTCGTTCTCGCGCATCACCTCGACCAGGGCGTGGCGGATCATTTCGGACGCGCGCAGCTGGCGCTGGCTGACGGTTCCGGCCTTGGCGGCGGCCTTTTTGGGTTTGCGGTTGCTCATGCTCTGTCCTCGTCGCCTGTCGGGGATCGGACCCGGCTCTGAAAAGCGAAGGGGCGGGGTCTAGTCCCGGGAAGGCCCGGTGTCCAATTGAGCGCGGTCGACCGTAGCCATGACCTCGGCAGAAGTGATTGACCGCATGGGCCGAACCGGCAGGCCCGCCGCGTTCAGAACCCCGGCGCTCCAGTGATTGCACAGGTGGCCGATCGAGAAATGCTCGCGGCTGGCGAAGAAGCGCGCGTCGTCGCCGTCCCGGGCCGCCGCGATCCGGGGATGGCCGTCGGTCAGTGCGAGCGACCCCTGGATATGGTCCGCCATGGCGTCGAAGCCCGCCGCCGAAAGCCGGAAGGCGCGGCGGCTTTCCGGCGCGAAGGCGGCGCGCGGGTCGCGCTGCGCCGGGTCCAGCATGATCACCGAGGCGTTGCCCGGCCTGAAGAAGGCGCGCAGGCCGTCCGGCAGGCGGCTCTCCATCGGGCTCTGGTCGACATAGAATTTGGCGTCGCCCCAGCCGATCAGGATCCAGGCGCCCGGCGCCAGGCCGCGCACGGCGTCCGCCAGCGGTCCCTGCCGCGCCTCGAGGGCGGCGCGCGGCACCGCCAGATCGGTGTGGAAGCCGTTGTCCAGCAGATGAACCTCGACTCCGGCGTCCCCGGCCCGGGAGGGCCACAGGGCCGGGTCGCCCGGCGCCGTCCATGTCCAGACCGCGGCGAGGGCCGCCGCGAGGGCGACGGCCGCAAAACGTTTGAGACCCCAGGATTCCCGACCGCGTTTCATCTCTTGCGGAAGCTCCAGACTCCGCACACGGCGGCCGGCGGCGCGTCGGGTCCGACGATCGTCCGGGCCCGGAACACCATCATCTCCACCCTGTCCCGCCGATGCAGCAGGGCGACCACGCCGGGAACGCCGCCGCCGCAGGACGCGGACGCCGCGACGGGGCGGCTGCGCGTCCCGGGCGCGATCCGGCGGAGTTCGATCTGCGCATCGGCCGGCGCATCCCATCGGCCGGCGAAGGTCTGGCCCGCGACGAAGGCGTCCCGCCCGGAGGCGATGCGGAGCGGCTGCGTACGGAGGGTCTCGCCCGTTTCGAACCGCAGGTCGGCGCCTGCAAAGGCCACGGAGCCGATCGCGACGCGGGTCGCCTCGTCGGCCGGGCCGAACTCGCCGGTCAGGACGATGTCGCGCGGATCGGCCGTCATGCGCCGGGGGTCCGCGGTTACCGCCGTCTTCAGCCCGGTCAGGCCGTCGGCTTCGCCCGAGGGCAGTCTCGCGGCCCAGTCCGCGACCCGACCCGCCGCCGGAACCGCCTCGTCCCGCAGGGCGCGCCAGGCTTCGGTCGCCTGCCGGTTCTCGATGGCCAGCAGGAACAGCACCAGACACAGGAAGGCGAGCGCGACGGCGAGGCGCTTCAGTCCGGTCTGTCGGGAGGCGGCGGCGGGCATTGCCGCAACCTTAGCGAGGCTCTCTGCGGAGGTGAACGCCTATCGCGCCACAGGCGCGTTCGTATCGTCCGAAGCGCCGCCGGCGGGCGGAAACGCCCATTCCCCGCGCCAGTCGTAGGACAGCTGGACGCAGTGCCGATACGTCCCGTCCGACCAGCGCCCGACCGCATGCGCCGTCAGGGGGCGCGCCAGCCGCACCCGGCCCAGCACCATCCAGGCCTCGTCCGACCCGGGGCAGAGCGCCCGGCCCAGCGCCCGGCCGCCGCCTTCCGGCGAGATCGAATAGATGGCCGTCTCCGTCGATCCGGAGGGCAGGGCGCGCCGCACCTGGTCGGGTCCGCCGCGCCGGATGTCGGCCTGGCCCCGGTTCGAGGTGGAGATGATCCGCCGCACGCTGATCGCGCCGAACAGGCCGCGCTCGGCCTCAAGCGTGATGCCGCGCGTCAGGGCCTGGGTCACCCGGTCGGAGGCGTTGTAGGCCAGATACCGCGTCTCGGCCGCGGCGGGGCCGGCCCAGACAACCTGGGTGAGGGCGGACAGGGTCAGGACGGCGATCAGGAAACGGCGCATGCGGCTTGATCTCTGACGGTTAAGGCGAAAAGGCGGCGCTTTCGCGCCGCCTTCCCTGTGGTGTCGTCCATGCGGCGCGGACTAGTCCAACGTGCGCTTGATCTCTTCGACCGTGAAGCACTCGATGTAGTCGCCGGCCTTGATGTCCTGGAAGCCCTGGAAATGCATGCCGCACTCCTGGCCCGACGGGACCTCGTTGACCTCGTCCTTGAAGCGCTTGAGCGTGGTGAGGGTGCCAAGTTCCAGAACCACGACGTCGTCGCGGATGATGCGGACCTTGGCGCCCTTGCGGACCACGCCCTCGGACACCCGGCAACCGGCGATCTTGCCGGTCTTGGAGATGTCGAAGACCTGCAGCACGGCCGCATTGCCCAGGAAGGTTTCCCGTTGCAGCGGCGCCAGCATGCCGGACAGCACGCCCTTCATGTCGTCCAGCAGGTCGTAGATGATCGAGTAGTAGCGGATCTCGACGCCTTCGCGCTCGGCCAGGTCGCGGGCCTGTTTCGAGGCGCGGACGTTGAAGCCGAGGATCGGGGCGCCGGCCGACTTGGCCAGCTGGACGTCGCTCTCGGTGATGCCGCCGGCGCCCGACATGACGGTGCGCGCGCGGACCTCCTCGTTGCCCATCTTGTCCAGCGAGCCGACGATGGCCTCGGCCGAACCCTGCACGTCGGCCTTGATGACCACCGGCAGTTCCGAAACCTTCTTGGACTGCAGCTTGGACATCATGTCGACCAGGCTGACCTGGTTGATGCCGCCCGTGGCCTTCTCGCGCCTGATGCGGGCGCGGTACTCGGTCAGCTCGCGGGCGCGGGCCTCGTTCTCGACCACGGCGAACGGATCGCCGGGGCTCGGGGCCTCGTCCAGACCGAGAATCTCGACGGGGACCGACGGACCGGCTTCGGTCAGTTGTTCATTGCGCTCGTTCAGCAGGGCGCGAACCTTGCCCCAGGCCGAACCGGCCACGACGATGTCGCCGCGCTTCAGCGTGCCGCGCTTGACCAGGACGGTGGCGACCGGGCCGCGGCCCTTGTCCAGCTTGGCCTCGATGACCACGCCTTCCGAGGAGCGTTCCGGATCGGCCTTCAGGTCCATGACCTCGGCCTGAAGCAGGATGGCGTCGATCAGACCGTTGAGGTTGGTCCGCTCCTTGGCGGAGACCTCGATGATCTGGGTGTCGCCGCCCAGGCTCTCGGCGATGACTTCGTACTGCAGCAGTTCGTTGACGACCTTCAGCGGGTTGGCGTCCGGCTTGTCGATCTTGTTCACCGCCACGATGATCGGGGCGTTGGCGGCCTTGGCGTGCTGGATGGCCTCGATGGTCTGGGGCATGACGCCGTCGTCGGCGGCCACGACCAGGACCACGATGTCCGTCACATTGGCGCCGCGGGCGCGCATCGCCGAGAAGGCGGCGTGGCCCGGGGTGTCGAGGAAGGTGACGCGGTCGCCGCTTTCCAGACGCACCTGATAGGCGCCGATGTGCTGGGTGATGCCGCCGGCCTCGCCCGAGGCGACGTCGGTGGTGCGCAGGGCGTCCAGCAGCGAGGTCTTGCCGTGGTCGACGTGGCCCATGATGGCCACGACCGGCGCCCGGGGCGTGGTCGCCTCGTCGTCGATCGCGTCGGACAGGAAGCCCGCCTCGACGTCGGATTCCGAAACGCGGCGCACGGTCATGCCGAACTCGTCGGCCACCAGTTCGGCGGTGTCGGTGTCGATGACGTCGTTGATCTTCATCATCAGGCCCTGCTTCATCAGGAATTTGATGATGTCGACGCCGCGCACGGCCATCCGGTTGGACAGCTCCTGCACGGTGATGACGTCCGGAATGACGACTTCGCGCGGACGGTTCGGCGCATCCGTGGACCCGCCCTTGCGCTTTTCCTTCTCGCGTTCGCGGGCCCGGCGAACCGAGGCCAGCGAGCGCATCCGCTCGGCGGTGTCGCCGTCGCCGGCGACGGACTGGATGGTCAGGCGGCCTTCGCGGCGCTTGGGCTCGCCGCGGGTGCGGCTGACGGCCTTGCCGGCGTCCGAGAAACGCTTGTCGCGGTCATCCTCGGGCTTGAGCGGGCGGGCGAAGCCGCCGCCGGGCGCACGGCTGGGGCGCGCCACTTCCGGCGCGACCGGAGGCGCATTGGGAGCCGGACGGCCGCCGGGGCCGGTGCGGGGACCGCCCGGACGGGCGGCGCCGGGCGCCGGGCGCGGGGTCAGGGCCGAATAGCGGACGGGCTCGGCCGGACGGCCGCCCGCCGGACGGGCCGGCGCGGGACGATCCGGATAGGCGCGTTCGCCGCCGCCCATGGCCTCTTCACGGGCCGAACGGCCGCCGAAGGCGGGACCGGCGGGGGCGCGCGCAGGATTGGGAGCCTTGGGCACGCGCTGGCCGAAATTGACCACCGGGCGCGCCGGCGGGGCCGGACGGGCCGGAGCCGCAGGGGCCGGGGTCGGCGCGGCGGCTTCGACCGGAGCCGGAGTCGGCGCGGCCGGAGCAGCCGGAGCGGGCGTCGGAGCAGCGGCGGGCGCGCGCCTGGCCGGAGCCATGGGCGCGGCGGCCGTCAGCTTGGCGGCCTCGGCGCGGGCGGCCTCGGCGGCGGCGCGGGCGGCGGCGGCTTCGGCCTGGGCGGCGCTGGCGGCCTGGGCCGTGGCGGCGGCCTGCTCGTGCGCGGCCTGGTCGCGGCGCGCCTGTTCGGCGGCGGCGGCGGCGGCGCGCTCGGCCTGGGCCTTGGTGGCCAGTTCGATGGCGCGGCGGCGGGCTTCCTGTTCCTCGGTCGACAGGCGGCCGCCGGCGGGTCCGACCGGCGCGGCCGGGCGCGGCGCCTGGGGCGCGGGCGCGTCGGCGCGCGGACGGGCGGCGACATCAAAGCCCTGCGGGCGCTGATGACCCGGCCCGATCCCGGCGCGGGGGCGTTTGGTCTCGACCACCACGGTCTTGGTGCGGCCGTGGCTGAAGCTCTGGCGCACGGTGCCGGTCGAAACCGATCCCGCCTGCCGCGGCTTCAGGCTCAGGGGCGCGCGCGGTCCCGTCGTCGACGGAGTCCCGGTCGGGGCCTGCGGCGCGCCATCGTTGGTCTTATCGTTCTCGTCAGTCATCCGGTCGCTTTACTCGGAACAGCGGGCAGTCCGCTGTCGTCTCGTTCAAACACAAAAAGCCGCGCGTCGCCCCGCCCCCAAATCAGGGAGCAGAACCCCGCCCGTCCAAAACCTTGTTCGGCATCCCAGCCGCTTCGTCGCCCCACTGCGGAGGCGTCAACGGTCGAAATCCCGCCAGTCGTTCGACCTCTATGGTCCAGCGATCGGCCCGCCCGCCCTCAAGCAGGACGGCGTGTATCGCATTTTCCAGCCCAAGGGCCAAACTCAAATCGTCCGCCGTGAACACGCCACAGACTTTCGGACGCGGTGTGATGTGCTGCGCCAGCGAAAGAAGCTTGCCGCGGCCGTCGGCGGAACCGTCCGCCGCCTCGATGATCCACGCGGCCTTCCCCGACCGGACGTTGGCCAAGGATTTCTCGAAACCTGAGATAAGCACGCCTTCGCGCCGGGCAAGCCCCAGCTGGTCCAGACAGCGTCTGAGCAGCAGATTTTCGACCATGTCCGCAAGGTCCGCGGCCGGCTTCAGCGGCGCCTTTGCGGCCCGCGAGAACAGGTTCTTCTTCACCGCCGTCTCGATCGAGGCGCGGTCCGCCGCCACCCACAGGCCGCGTCCCGGCAGCTTGCGCGCCAGGTCGGGCGCCACCGAACCGTCCGGAGCGGCGACGAAGCGGATCAGGCGAGATTCGTCCATGACCTCGTGGGTGACGAGGTCGCGGCGTTCCCTATCGATCGTCGCTTCGCGCAGACTCATGAACGATCCGGTCTCCCATCACGCGTCGGGGGTTTGTTCGGGGTCCCCGGCGGGGACCTCCGCGTCGTCGCCTTCGACGGCTTCGGCCTCGTCGCCTTCCGGCGCGGCGGCGAAGACGGCGTCGGCGTCGTATTCGCCCTCGGCCAGCTCTTCCTCGTACTCGGGCTCGGGCGGCTGCGGCAGTTCCGAGGCGTCGATCCAGCCGGCGGCGACGCGCGCCTGCAGGATAAGCATTTCGGCCTCTTCCTGCGCCAGGTTGAAGCTTTCCAGCACGCCCGGGACCTTGACCCGTTCGCCGTTCTTCACCTCGTAGCCGCCGCGGATCTCGTCGGTGGCCAGGTCGGCCAGATCCTCGACGGTCTTCACTCCGCCCTCGCCCAGGGCGACGGCGATGGCGCCGGTCACGCCCGGAACGGCCATGACGGCGTCCTCGACGCCCAGTTCGACGCGCTTCGCATCGAGGATGGCGGCCTGACGGTCCAGGAAGTCGCGGGCGCGGGCCTGCAGCTCCTCGGCCGTCTCCTCGTCGAAGCCCTCGATGTCCGAGATTTCGTACGGCTCGACGAAGGCCAGATCCTCGACCGTGGCGAAGCCTTCGGTGACCAGCAGCTGGGCGATGACCTCGTCCACGTCCAGGGCTTCCTGGAACAGGGTGGTGCGTTCGGCGAACTCGCGCTGGCGGCGCTCGGAATCCTGGCTCTCGGTGATGATGTCGATCTGCCAGCCGGTCAGCTGCGACGCGAGACGGACGTTCTGGCCGCGGCGGCCGATGGCCAGCGACAGCTGCTCGTCGGGCACGACGACCTCGACGCGGTCGGCCTCTTCATCGAGGACCACCTTGGACACCTCGGCGGGGGCCAGGGCGTTGACGATGAAGGTCGGCTCGTCGGCGTTCCACTGGATGATGTCGATCTTTTCGCCCTGCAGTTCGGCGACGACGGCCTGAACCCGCGAGCCGCGCATGCCGACGCAGGCGCCGACCGGATCGATGGAGGAGTCGTTCGACAGCACGGCCATCTTGGCGCGCGAGCCGGCGTCGCGGGCGGCGGCGCGGATCTCGATCACGCCGTCGTAGACCTCGGGCACTTCCTGGGCGAACAGCTTGGCCATGAAGCCGGGGTGCGAACGCGACAGCATGACCTGCGGACCCTTGGCCTCGGCGCGGACGTCATAGATGTAGGTGCGGATCCGGTCGCCGATGTTGAACACCTCGCGCGGGATGGAGTCGTTGCGGCGCATGATGCCCTCGCCCCGGCCCAGGTCGACGACGGTGTTGCCGTATTCGACGCGCTTGACGGTGCCGTTGACGATCTCGCCGACGCGGTCCTTGAACTCCTCGTACTGGTTGGCGCGCTCGGCCTCGCGGACCTTTCCGGTAACCACCTGGCGGGCCATCTGCGTCTGGACGCGGCCGAACTCGAAGGGCGGCAGATTCTCGACATACTCCTTGCCGACGAAGGCTTCCGGATCGCGCTTGGAGGCGTCGGTCAGGCGGACCATGGCCGAGTCGTTGAACTCTTCCAGCTCGTCCTCGGGCTGCCAGTCGTCGGCGACCACGGTGACGTGGCGCGTCAGGGCCAGTTCGCCCGACTTGATGTCGATCTTGGCGCGGATGTCGTGGTGGGCGCCGTAACGCGACTTGGCGCCCTTCTGGATCGCCTCCTCGATCGCCTCGACGACGATCTCCTTGTCGATGTTCTTCTCGCGCGCGACCGCGTCAGCGATCTGCAGCAGTTCGAGTCGGTTCGCGGAAACGCCGGCGACAGCCATGCTCTTAGTCCTCGGTCTCAGGTTCGTTGTTGTCGTTACGGGCGGCGCGCTTCTCGGCGCCCGCCTTCATCAGTTCGTCGGTCAGCACCAGCTTGGCGTCGACCAGCCATTCGAAGGGAATGAGGGCGGTGTCCTCCTCCCCTTCCAGATCGATGGCGATGTTCTCGCCGTCGGTGCCGGCGATCACGCCCTTGAAGCGTTTGCGGCCCTCGATCATGCGATCGGTTTCCAGCCGCGCCTCATAGCCCTCGAACAGGTCGAAGTCCGACTGGCGGGTCAGGGGGCGGTCGACGCCCGGCGACGACACTTCCAGCAGATATTCGCCGTTGATCGGGTCGGCGGCGTCGAACACCTCCGACACGGCGCGGCTCAGTCGGGCGCATTCCTCGACGGCGATGTCGTGGTCGCTGGGCCGTTCGGCCATGATCTGCAGGCGGCGGCGCAGGGTGCCGCCCATCAGCCGCACGCGCACGATATCGAGGCCCAGGCTCTCGGCCACGGGTTCGATCAGCTCCAGCAGCTGGCGGTCTTCGGCGGTCTTGGCCTTCAAAGGCTTTGGTCCAAACAAAAAGCGGCGGGCCATCCGGGGCCGCCGCTTCAAACGGCGCCGTTGGACGCCGGTCTAACGATGTGGGAGCGCATATAGCTCCCCCGATCGCCTTTGTCAGCCCCTCTCTTGTGCGGCTTCGCTGTCGTCAGACCAGCGCCAGCTGGCCGAGGTAGTCCCGCTTGCCCAGCTCGACCCCGGCGTTGCGCAGGATGGCGTAGGCCATGCTGACGTGGAAATAGAAGTTCGGAATGGCGAAGCTGGTCAGATAGCCCGCGCCCTCGAAATTCAGTTCGACGCCGGGGAAGCGCAGCTCGATCCGGCGCGTCTCGCCGCCCTCGAAGGCCGCCGGGTCCGTCGCCTCGATGAAGGCGATCGAAAGGTCGATGGTCGCCTTGAGTTCGGCCAGCGTCGCCTCCGAGTCGTCCGTCTTCGGCCAGGCCTGACCGGTCAGGCGCGCCACGCAGCTGCGCGCCGAGAAGGCGGCCATGCGGATCTGGTCGGGGAAGGGCTTCATATCCGGCGCCAGCCGCGCCTCCATGATCGCCGCCTCGCCCAGACCCGAGGCCCCGGCCTTGTCGATCAGGCCCGACAGGACGCGCAGGCCGCGCAGGAAGATCGGCGCGGAGGCTTCTTTCAGGGTCAGGCTCATGGGCGATTCTCCGTTCATCGTTGCTCCCGCTCGTGCACCGGTTCCGCCCGGGAATCCAGCGGTCGCCGCCAGCTTGCGCGCCGCCGGGCCGCGTGGTCTTGCATCGGCCATGCATCCCGCTCCTCCGCCGCCTGCCGTTCATCCGGGTTCTCCAGCCGTCTGGCTGGCGGCCGTGGCGGGCTTCGCGCTCCTGATGGCCGTCTGCGCCCGGATCGCCGTTCCCATGGTCCCGGTCCCGATGACCCTGCAGACCTGGGCCGTGCTGCTGGCGGGTGCGGCCCTGGGTCCTGTTCGAGGCGTCGCGGCCGTGGCGCTCTATCTGGTCGCGGCCCTGGTCGGCCTGCCCGTGCTGGCCGACGGCGCCTCCGGCGTCGACGCCTTCAGCGGTCCGACGGCCGGCTACCTGGCGGCCTTCCTGCCCGCTGCGGGTCTGGCGGGTTGGCTCGCCGTCCGCGATCGTCTGGCGCGGAGCCTGCCGGCCATCGGCTGGATGATCGGCCTGCACCTGCTGATCCTGGCCCTGGGCGCCGCCTGGCTGACCCTGAGCATCGGCGCCGGCCCGGCGCTGGAGCACGGCGTCCTGCCCTTCCTGCCCGGCGCCGTCCTGAAATCCGTGCTCGTCGTCGCGGCCGCGCAGGGGCTCGCGCGGCTGGCGGGGTTCAGGCGCGCCTGAATTCCATGAACAGCGGCGTGGTGTCGCCCAGCCGCTTTTCCTCGTAGCGGGTCACCACATGGTCCGCCCACGGCGTCGTCCAGTCGTCGCCGGGCGAGGCCGCGCGCTCGAGGCCCGACGTCTTCCGGAATTTCTCCAGCGCCCATTCGGCATAGTCCGCCCAGTCCGTGACGAACCGCACCACGCCCCCGGGCTTCAGCAGCCGCGCGATCTCCGCCGCCGTCTCATCCTGCACCAGTCGTCGCTTGTTGTGACGCGCCTTGTGCCAGGGATCGGGGAACAGGATCATCACCCGGTCCAGACTGGCGTCCGGCAGGGCCGCCATCACGTCGCGCGCGTCGTCGGCGTGCAGGCGGACGTTCTTCAGGCCGCGCTCGTCGATGTGGCGCAGGGCCGAGGCGACGCCGTTCAGGAAAGGCTCGCAGCCGATCATCAGCACGTCCGGATGACGGCTCGCCTGTTCGGCCAGATGCTCGCCGCCGCCGAAGCCGATCTCGAGCCAGGCGCCCTTCGCTTCGGGCATCAGGGTCGCAGGATCGACCGGCCCCGCCTTGGGGTCCGGCACGGCGATGGACGGCAGCAGGGTGTCGAACAGCGCCGCCTGCCGCGGCTTGATGGCGCGCGACTTGATGCGGCCGAACGAGCGGAGCGGACGGTGGGCGGGATCGTCTGAGGAAGCCATGGGCGCGCCTGTTAGACGCGCCCGGTCGATCAGGCCAGCGCCTTCAGCTTGTCGACCAGATCGGTCTTCTCCCAGCTGAAGCCGCCGTCGGCGTCCGGCGCGCGGCCGAAATGGCCGTAGGCGGCGGTGCGGGCGTAGATGGGCTTGTTCAGCCCCAGGTGCTCGCGGATCGCGCGCGGCGTGGCCCCGCCGATCAGGTCCAGGATGTTGGCTTCCAGCACCGCCTCATTGATCGGGCCCTTGCCGGTGCCGTGCAGGTCGACGTGGATCGACTGCGGCTTGGCCACGCCGATGGCGTAGGAGATCTGGATGGTGCATCGCTCGGCCAGGCCGGCGGCGACGACGTTCTTGGCCAGGTAGCGGCAGGCGTAGGCGGCCGAACGGTCGACCTTGGTCGGATCCTTGCCCGAGAAGGCGCCGCCGCCGTGCGGGGCCGCGCCGCCGTAGGTGTCGACGATGATCTTGCGGCCGGTCACGCCGGCGTCGCCGTCCGGCCCGCCGATCTCGAAGATGCCAGTCGGATTGATGTGCCAGACGGTGTTCTCGTCGGTGAAGCCCTCGGGCAGCACTTCGAGAATGTAGGGCTTGACGATCGCGGCGACGTCGGCGGACGACAGGCCTGCGGCGTGCTGGGTCGACAGGACGATCGAGGTGGCGCGGACGGGCTTGCCGTCCTCGTACTGGATGGTGACCTGGCTCTTGGCGTCGGGCTCCAGCCGCTTGTCGCCGCCATGGCGGACCTCGGCCAGGCGCTTCAGGATGTTGTGGCTGTACTGCAGGGTCGCCGGCATCAGCTCGGGCGTCTCGTTCGAGGCGTAGCCGAACATGATGCCTTGGTCGCCCGCGCCCTCGTCCTTGTTGCCGGCCGCGTCGACGCCCACGGCGATGTCGGCCGACTGGCCGTGCAGGCGGTTGATGAATTCGAACGTCTCCCAGTGGAAGCCCGACTGCTCATAGCCGATGTCGCGCACGGCGGCGCGCACGGCGGCCTCGATCTCGTCCTCCACGCCCGGGGCCCAGGCGCCGACCGTGTCCATGATGCCCTGGCCGCGGATCTCGCCGGCCAGCACCACCAGATTCGTCGTCGTCAGGGTCTCGCAGGCCACCCGTGCATAGGGATCCTTGGACAGGAACAGGTCCACGACCGTGTCGGAGATGCGGTCCGCGACCTTGTCGGGATGGCCCTCGGAGACGCTTTCGGACGTGAACTGGAACGACGAACGTGACAAGGCGGAGCTCCGGCGGGGAAGGGAAGGCCGGCAGACATATAAGGATGTGTTTATATGTTCAAGGCGCAACGCCGACACGACGGCGCCATGGCGGGCCGTCGCGTTCGATCCGGCTGACAGGCGCCTCGCCCGCCATCCACCGCTCGGCCACGCCGGCGAGGACGGCGAGGTACGCCAACATCCCCAGGCCGACCCGCGCCGAAACGGCGGCGGCCCATGAGATGTCGGTCACCATGGTGAGAATATGGACCAGCACGACCAGGGCCATGGCCGCCGTTGCGGCAAATGGCCACCACCGATCCGATCTGAAAGCCAGCCAGCCGAAGAAGAGCGTCCAGAGGACGTCCTCGATCGTCGAGTCCAGATAGACGTCGCCGATCCGCCATGAGACGAGGGGATTGACGATTACGGGCCGGGTGAGCAGCAGCACGGCCGCGGCGAGCCGCTCCGGGTGCCCGCCCCTCAGCCAGCCTGCGATGACCGCCGCGAAGAAGGTCGCCGTCAGGGCGATCACGAACGGCGTCATGGCCATCAGGGGCAAATGTCATCTCTCCTTCTGACGGCCGTATGACGGGTGGGGATCAGCCCGGGATGGATTTCCGCGCGGCTGAAGCCAAGGCCTCTCCGAGGTCGCCGGGCGGCGCCGCACACGCGGTCCACTGCGTCCGGCCGGAACGGCCCGCGCCCCGGGAGTACCGCCCGTCAGTCCTTGCGGCCGCTTTCGATGAACTCGGGATTGGTGACGTGTCCGATCTCCTGGGCCTGCCCCGCATAGGCGAGGACCAGGTCCGCCACCGCCTTCATCATCACCGCCGTCACCACGACCAGGACGAGCAGGATCAGGAGCCGGACGACCCAGTTGCGTGGCGGAGGGCGGTAGCCGAGGCGCCGCTCTGGGCTCCCACCTGGGCCATCACCCAGCCCGCGCTCAGGACCTGCTGCAGCAGTTCGCGCGGCGTCGCGCGCTCCGCGTCGTCCGTCAGTCCGCGCATGAGATGCTGCCGCACCGGATCGTTCGGCCCCAGCGGGCTGAACCCGTTGAGCGCCGCTTCCAGATCGTCCCACGTCCAGTGGGGAAGGGCCTTTGATTGAGATGCCATCGTCAGTCTCCCTGGTGGTGGAGACACTGAGGCCGACGGGCGACGCCTTCGCCATGGGGTCTTTCGTAGGCTCTGGTACGTTTCGTTCCAGGATCGCCAGCGCGGCCTTGCGCCGGTTGACCCCCAGACGCCGGCATCCCTCGTGCACGTGTTTCTTGACGGTCGCTTCCGACAGGCCGAGCCGGGCGGCGATTTCCTTGTCCGTCAGGAAGGCCGTCAGCCTCAGACATTCTTCCTGACGCGCGCTGAGCCGCTGGGACATGATCGCTCCGGATACTGCGATCTAGCTAGGATGATCCGGACGAGGCGTCCAGATCATCGTCGTCTGTCAGAGCCGGGAAAAATGGTGCCGCTTAGGTGACTCGAACACCTGACCCCCGCATTACGAATGCGATGCTCTACCAGCTGAGCTAAAGCGGCCTTGGCGCATGGGACTGGGCCCGCGCGAGAGGCGCTCTTTATACGCGGGGCGCGGCCTTGCCAAGCGCCTCGATCAGGGCGGCTTCGTCGGGAGCGGCCGCGACGCGGATTTCCAGGCCGGACCGGTCGCCGAGCGCGCTCGCAACGGCCTCCGACAGGACGACGGCGCATCCTCCCGGGAACGCCTCCCGCTCCCGCAGGGCCCGGGCCGCGCGCGCCGAATGGATCAGGACCGCGTCGAAGGACCGCGGCGGCGCGGCGCCGGTCTCGACCGCCTCATAGACCGGCAGCGCCCGCGCGCGGACGCGGCCTTGCAGCAGCGCGGGGAGATCCCCCGCCGGCTCCAGCGCGCCGGGAACCAGCGTCAGCCCGCTCCGGGGCGCCTCCGCAGCCAGCAGCCGCGCCAGATCGGCCAGGGCGCCGCCTGCGGACCGGACCTGACCGAACCCATGCGCCCGCGCCGCCCCGGCCGTCGCGTCCCCGACGGCGAAGACCGGCAGCGCGCGCCCGGCGCTCAGCCCTGCGAAGGCGTCGACGCCGTTCCGGCTGGTGAAGGCCAGGGCCGTGACGCCGTCCAGGTCGACACGGGCGGCCAGAGGGCGGATGTCGAGAAGGGGGGCGATCAGCGGCTCGAAGCCGAGAGCCGTCAGACGGGCGGCGGTGCGCGCGGCGCCCGGCTCGGCGCGGGTGACCCAGACCTTGCGGATCGGCGTCAGGACAGCGTCCTCTGATCGCCGGCGGCGGCGTGAACCTCGGCCCCCAGCGCCAGCCCCAGGGCGCGCGCCTGCGCCACGGCGTCCGCTCCGTTGATGTCGGCCATCTCTCCGGACCGCCGCCAGCGCGCCGAACCGTCGGGCGCCAGCATCTCCGTCGTCAGACGCAAACGGTCCCCGGCCGCCTCGGCATACGCCCCGATGGCCGTGCGGCACGACCCCTCCAGCGCCGTCATCGCCCCGCGCTCCGCGGCCACGGCCAGGGCCGTCATGGGATCGTTCAGCGCCGCGACCCAGGCCGCCTCCGCGTCCTCCATCCGCGTCTGCAGGGCCAGAGCCCCCTGCCCCGGCGCGGGCAGGAAGGCGTCCGCCGACAGCCGCTCGCGGATCACGCTTTCGAACCCCAGCCGGTTCAGACCCGAAACCGCCAGCAGGATGGCGTCGAACTCGCCCTCGGCCAGTTTGCGGAGCCGGGTGTCGACGTTCCCGCGCAGCATCTCGATGGTCAGGTCCGGCCGCAGCGCCAGCGCCTGGGCCTGACGCCGCAGCGAGGCCGTGCCCAGCCGCCCGCCCATCGGCAGGTCGGCGAATGAGGCGAAGGTCTCGCTGACGAAGGCGTCGCGGGCGTCCTCGCGCGGCGGCACGGCGGCGATGCACAGGCCCGGCGGCTGTTCCGCCGGCACGTCCTTCATCGAATGGACCGCCACATCGACGCGGCCGTCGGCCAGCGCCTCCTCGATCTCCTTGGTGAACAGCGCCTTGCCGCCGATCTCCATCAGACGGCGGTCCTGCACCCGGTCGCCCGTGGTGACGATCTCGACCAGCGGCACGGCCTCGGCCAGATCGGCGTCCGCGACCCCGAGGGCGCGGCCGATGGCGCGCTGCATCATCCCGGACTGGGTCATCGCCAGTTTCGAGCGGCGCGTGCCAATGCGGACGAGATGGGCCATGAGAGTCGTTGCGCCGGATGAACGGGGTCGCTACCTCGACCCGATGGACAGGCCCGCCGACTATAGCAGCGAAGGGAGCCGGGCAACCGACGCCCGCCGCGGCATGCCGTCCGGCGACCTGACCGTCCTCGGCATCGAGACCAGCTGCGACGAGACCGCCGCCTCGGTCGTGCGCCTCACGCGCGACGGCGAGGCGACCGTCCTGTCCTCCGTCGTGCACAGCCAGATCGACGATCACGCGGCCTTTGGCGGCGTCGTCCCCGAGATCGCCGCCCGCAGCCATGTCGAGATGATCGACGGCGTCGTCCGCCGCGCCATGGACGAGGCGGAGCTGGGCTACGACGCCCTCGACGGCGTCGCCGCCACCGCCGGACCGGGCCTCGTCGGCGGCGTCATGGTCGGCCTCAGCTTCGGCAAGGCTGTCGCCCTGGCCCGCGACCTGCCGCTGATCGCGGTCAACCACCTCGAGGGTCACGCCGTCTCGGCCCGTCTGGGGGCCATGGTCGACTACCCCTTCCTTCTGCTGCTGGTCTCGGGCGGCCATTGCCAGCTGCTGGAGGTGCGCGGCGTCGGCGACATGAGCCGGCTGGGCACCACCATCGACGACGCAGCCGGCGAGGCCTTCGACAAGATCGCCAAGGCCCTGGGCCTCGGCTACCCTGGCGGTCCGGCTCTCGAGAAACTGGCCGCGACCGGCGACGGCGCCCGGTTTGACCTGCCGCGCGCCCTTCTGGGCCGCAAGGACTGCGACTTCTCCTTCTCCGGCCTCAAGACCGCCGCCTCGCGTCTCGCCCAGGCCTGCGAGACCGAACAGGACCGCGCCGACCTCGCCGACGCCGTCCAGACCGCCATCGCCCGCCAGCTCAGCGAACGCTCCGACCGGGCGCTCAAGGCCTATGCGGAACGGCATCCCCACCGGCTTTTCGTCGTCGCCGGCGGGGTCGCCGCCAACAGGACGATCCGCGCCACGCTGGAGGCGACCGCCGCCGCCAACGGCTTCGCCTTCCTCGCCCCGCCCATGGCCTACTGCACGGACAACGCCGCCATGATCGCCCTCGCCGGCGCCGAGCGCTTGCAGAAGGGCCTGACCTCCGACATCGATACCGCCGCCCGGCCGCGCTGGCCGCTGGACGAACAGAGCGCGCTCGCCGACCCGGTCCATCCGCCGGGCCGCAAGGGCGCCAAGGCCTAAGGGAAACCCATGCAATTCAAGACCGCGGGAGTGATCGGCGCCGGCGCCTGGGGCACCGCCCTGGCCCAGGTCGCCGGCTGGGCGGGCCTCGAGGTCCTGCTTCAGGCGCGCGAGCCCGAGGTCGTCGAAAGCATCCGCGCCCGCCGCGTCAACGAAGCCTTCCTGCCCGGCATCACCCTGGACGACCACGTCTCGGTCACGGCCGAACTGGCCGACCTCGCCGCCTGCGACGTCATTCTGGCCGTGCCGCCGGCCCAGCATATGCGCTCGACCCTGACGGCCTTCGCTGCGCATCACCGGGCGGGCGTGCCCGTCATCCTCTGCTCCAAGGGCATCGAGCGCGGCTCGCTGAAGCTGATGACCGACGTCCTCGCCGAGACCCTGCCCGCGGCCCCCGCCGCGGTCCTGTCGGGGCCCAGTTTCGCGGCCGAGGTCGCGCGCGGCCTGCCCAGCGCCGTCACCCTGGCCTGCGCCGACGAATCCCTGGGCGAGGAGCTGATGTGGACCCTGTCCGCCCCCGGCTTCCGCCCCTATCTCGCCTCCGACCTCATCGGCGCCGAGGTCGGCGGCGCGATCAAGAACGTCCTCGCCATCGCCTGCGGCATGTCCGAGGGCCGGGGCCTGGGCCGCAGCGCCCACGCCGCCCTGATCACCCGCGGCTTCGCCGAGATGACGCGGATGGGCGTGGCCCTCGGCGGGCGGGCCGAGACCGTCGCCGGCCTGTGCGGCCTCGGCGATCTGGTCCTGACCTGTTCCAGCCCCCAGTCGCGCAACATGAGTCTCGGCCTCGCCCTTGGTCAGGGCCAGACGGTCGAACAGGCCCTGGCCGGAAAGCGGTCGGTGGCCGAAGGCTATGAGAGCGCGCCCGCCGTGCGGGAGCTGGCCGCGAAGATGGGCGTCGACATGCCCATCTCCCTCGCCGTCGCCGCCCTGCTGAACGGCGAGACCACGGTCGAGGCCGTGATCGACAACCTGCTGTCCCGCCCGCTCAAGGTCGAGCGGCATTGAGCGACGCGCCGGCCCCTTCAGAGCGCAGACGCGTCTGGGCCACGCCGCCGAATGTGGCCCTGTGCGCCGAGACGGACATCGCCGACCCGGGCTCGCGCGGTTTCGTGCTGCAGATCGGCGACGCCTTCTTCCACGGCTTCGTGGTGCGCAGGGCGGGTCAGGTCGCAGGCTATGTCGACCGCTGCCCGCATCAGGGCTTTCCGCTGGCGATCGAGCTGGACAAATACCTGATCCCGGACGGGTCGCTGATCCTGTGCGGCTGGCACGGGGCGGTGTTCGCACCCCTGTCCGGCGCCTGCGTCGGGGGCCCGTGCGCCGGCGCCCGGCTGACGCCCTGGCCGGTCGAGGCGCGGGACGGCGTCATCCGCACCGCCTGAGCCCGTCAGAGCGGATTGCGCAGCAGATACAGGCCGAAGCCGATGTGGTCGCGGCCGTAGTCCAGCATGGCGCGGACGCGCCCGGCGCTCATCCTGACCCGGCCCGCCTCCGGCGCCGCGGGATTGGCGTCCAGCCACCGCCGCGCGGCGGTCGTCAGACCCTGGGCATAGTCGTCGAATACCGGCTGCGGCGAGATGTCCGCGACCGCCACGTCGAAACCGACGGCTCGCGCTGCGGCCTGCCATCCCGCGTGATCGGCGTAGAGATTGCTCGCCTCGACCATCTGGCGCAGGGGGCCCGGCGGTTCGGACAGCCAGACCAGGTCGCCCCACAGCAGCCAGCCGCCCGGCTTCAGGGTCCGGCGCAGCGCGCGGAACGACGCCTCCGGCGTCGGCCGGCCCTCGCCGGTGACGTCCGTGGTCCCGAGCGCCGTGATCAGGTCGACCGGCGCCGTCCGGGCCAGAACATCGGCCGAGGCGGCCTCGACCAGCGTCACCTGATCCCCCGCCCCCGCCGCGGCGATCCGCACCCGCGCCAGATCCGCCATTCCCGGGTCCATCTCGACCGCCGTGACCCTCAGGCCGAAGGCCCCGGCCAGCCGGATCGCCACGGCGGCGTTGCCGGCGCCGATATCGAGGACCTCGGCGCCTGCCGCGAGCCCCGTGTGCGAGACGGCCCCCTCGATCGCGGCCTTGGTCACGCCGTTGCAGACCTCGAGCGTCTCATAGGCGATGCGGGCGAAGGTCATGGCCATCGGCCGTCTCCGTGGCGCTACGTCCAAAAGTGACGCAGGCGCATGTTCTCCTGATCAAGCCTTCGGGCCCGGTCTTTGACAATCGAATGAAGGGAGACTCTCACCCGCCGACTCGCGGAGGGAGCGCACGCACTGCACTCTGTGCACGCTTTGCACCGAATTTTTCCCATCCGGGCGGAAGGATTGAAGTTCGTGAAGCACTTTACATTTCAAAGTCGATGTGAAAGAAGGCTGCCAACAGGGAGAGTTCTCGCATGTCAGCCATCGCCTTCGATCTCGCCGCCGACCGCCCCGCGCCCACCGTTTCGATCTGCGCCGGCCGCGTCCTGGTTCTGGCCGGCGTCGCCTTCGGCGCGGCCAACCTGATCCAGTGGGGCGTCATGAGCGGCGCCCTGGGCTGGCATCCGGCCGTGCTGGGCCTCAGCTGGCCGATCGCGGTGGGCGGCTTCCTGACCGGCGTGTTCCGCCTGCGGCGCGCGGGCGGCGAGGCGGGCCGCCGCGTCGCCGGCTGGTCGCGCATCGCCATACTGATCCACATCGGCGCGGCCCTGGCCCTGGCCGGCCTGTCGGCCGCGGCGGGCGACTGGGAGTTGATGCGCTGGGCCTCCGCCGTCGGCCTGACGCTGTACGGCGCCGCCTGGACCGTCGCGGCGGTCCGCACCGGAACCCTGAACATGGCGGCGGTGGCCCTGACGGCCTTCGCCGGCGTCGCGGGGATCGCCCTGCGCTTCGGGACGCCCGACCCCTATCTGATCTATGCTTGCGCGCTTGTTCTCGTGGCCCTGATTCCCGGGCTGTGGCTGGCCCTTGGCCGTCGCCTGTAAGGACGAAAGACCGATGATCGACAAGACCGAAGACCCCGCCGCCGACATCGCCTGGATGCGCCGGCTGGCGGAAGAGGGCGCCGAAACCCCCATGCAGGGCGCCTCCATCCTGATGAACGCGGGCCTGATCTTCGGCGCCGCGAGCCTGCTCCAGTGGGCGCAGCTCACGGGTCTTGCGCCATCGTCGGGTCCCGTCGAGGGGTGGGGCTGGCTGGTCGCCACCATCCTGTTCCTGGCGATCCTGGCCGTCACCGTCGCCCGCCTGAAACGCAGCGGCGGCGTCAGGACGGCGCGCAACCGCGCCACCGACACCGTCTGGAGCGCGCTGGGCTGGGGCATCTTCGCCCTGTTCGGCTCGATGATGGCCCTCGGCTGGCGGGTCGGCGGCGAAGGCGTCGAGATCGCCTTCGGCCTGGTGCCGTCCGTCATCATGGTCTTCTACGGCGTCGGCTGGACGGTCAGCGCCGCCATGTACAAGAGCCGGCCGCTCTGGGGCCTGGCCGTCGGATCGTTCG
>Ga0233425_10004045_pt1 | contig 25308 bp, 22 predicted proteins | sample Watercolumn_Towu_2_FD_181712 | JGI IMG/M metagenome (GOLD analysis project Ga0233425, IMG submission 181712) | Freshwater microbial communities from Lake Towuti, South Sulawesi, Indonesia - Watercolumn_Towuti2014_140_MG | ecosystem: Environmental > Aquatic > Freshwater > Lake | place... | reverse complement strand
CATCGACTTCGCGCCGAGCGCCGCCGTGCACACGCTGACCTTCGCGGTGCTCGCTTCGCGCACCGAGGCCGCGCGCGCGCGCCGTGCGGCGGCGGGCAAGCACACGCTGGAGTACGGCGCCTACGCTTCGCATCGCTGGCAGAACGACGACGTGCCCGCGACCTACCTGCCCGTCGCGCAGCCCGTGGCCATCGACAGCCGCCAGGTCATGGCGCGCGGCTACCGCGCGACGTCGGCCGATCTCTGGGCGCGCCTCGGCGGTCGGGGCTACCGCGTCGAGGCCGAGGTCGCGTACCTGACGGCTCGGGTCGAGCAACCCTCGCTCGTGCCGGGCGTGCTGTTTCGCGACCCCGCCACCAGCAAGCAGCTCGGTGCGGCCTTCGAGAGCGAGGCGGGCGACGCCGCAGACAGCTATCGACTGGGCTTCGACGCGGGCTACGCGAGCGGCGACTCGGCGCCCGGCTTCGGCGCGTTCCCGGGCGTGAATCGCGCGGCGCCGGTGCCCGGCGACCTGGACGGGCCCCAGGCGCGACCGCCCGGCGACACGACCGTGAACAACTTCCGCTTCCACCCGGATTACCGGGTGGACCGCATCCTGTTCCGCGAGATCATCGGCACCGTCACCGACGCCGTGTACTTGCGGCCGCACCTCGCGGGGGACCTGTTCCGCTTCGCCAGCGGGCGCCTGCGCGCCTCGGCCGCGGCGGTGGCGTCGTGGGCGGTGAACGCGGAGTCGGCCCCGGGCGGGAAGCACCCGCTCGGCGTGGAGATCGACCCGACCCTGCGCTACGAGAGCCACGACGGCTTCGTGCTCGCGCTCGAGCAGGCCACGCTGATCCCGTTCTCTGGTCTCGACAACCCGGGCCTCGGCATGAAGGCCAAGCCCGCGCAGCTCTGGCGCCTAGCGGTCGCGTTCACCTTCTAATGTCCCACCCACCCACCCCCACCGTAATCCTCCGCCGGGGGCACGCCCCCGGACCCCCGACGCGACTCGCTTCGCTCCTCGCGGGCTCGCTCCGCTCGCGATTCTCGCCGCAGGCATGCTCGCGCACACTCGTTCTCGTCCTGACCAGCGCCCTCGCCGTCGCGTGCAGCGACAACAAGACCGAGCCGCGGAGCTACGCGGAGTACCAGGGCGCCGCGCCCGCGCCGCTCGCCTGCGTGCCGAACCTGGACGGGCGCATCGACGCGAGCGAGGCGCAGCCTGCCATAGGCACGCAGATCTCGTATCTGGTCTCGCCCGCGGACGTGGAGCGCAGCGTGGACCTGGTGGGGGTGAATCTCGGCAACGGCCAGTTCCACTGGGATTTCGGCACCGATTTCGCCGACGATCAGCGCGCCGAGGTCGTGCCCGCGGGCGTAGCGGGTCGATGGTATCAGGGCTCGTTCCCGCCCGACGCCTTCGTCACGCCCTTCGACGCAGCAGGCAGCGTCGAGAACGTGCTGCGCCACGACGACCAGGCGCTCTGGCTCCTGGGCGTCGCGTCGCGTGAAGAAGCTCCAGCCGAGGGCAAGACGCTGCTGGTCTACGACGCGCCGGTGGAGCTGTTGCGCTTCCCCATCGAGCCCGGCGGCAGCTTCGTCTCGGCCGGCACCATCAAGAACGGCACGCTGCGCGGTTTGCCCTACGCCGGCAAGGACACCTACGAGGTCTCCGCCGACGGCATGGGCGAGGTGGTGCTGCCCGCGCTGGCCTTCACCCAGGCGCACCGCGTGCGCACGAAGGTCACGGTCGCGCCCGCGGTGGGCGCCAGCACGTCCCGCCGCCACACCTCGTACTTCTTCGAGTGCTTCGCGGAGGTGGTGCGCGCCGTGAGCCGAGCCGACGAGCCCGAGGCGGACTTCAGCGTGGCCAAAGAGCTGCGCAGGATCGGATTTTAGCTCTCAATGTCTCGACACAGATACCGCCCCGCGACCTTCGCTACCGGATGCATTGCCGCCGCCGGCCTCGCCGGTCATTCGCGGCGGGGCTTCGCCCCGCACCCCGCGCGGGGACCCCAACCCCGCGCCGCCACTCTTCCGCTCGATTGAGCGAAGTTCCAGCCATTCAGGAGATGAAGCGATGAACCCCTGGGACATGTACAAGAAGTTCTTCAACGCCTGGGAAAACGCCACAGCGAGCTACATGGAGCAGGTCTTGAAGAGCCCGCTCCTGCTCGAGCCGGCGGGCGCCTGGCTCAGCGCCATGATGAAGGCCAAGGCGAAGAGCGACGAGCTCAGCGCCGAGTGGTGGGGAGGCCTGGGGCTGCCCACGAAGCGCGACCAGGAGCGCACGCTCCACAAGCTGAACCAGCTCGAGAGCAAGCTCCTCGATCTGGAAGAGCGCCTCGCCAGCGCGGAGAAGTGACGATGTTCGACATCACGCCCTACCGCGAGCTGAAGGTCGCGCCGCGCGCCGTGTTCGACGCGCTCGACGAGCGCCGGGCGCGCCCGCGCTTCATGCTGCCGACGCCGAACGGGGACTGGCAGGCCGTGACCTGGGGCGCGTACGCCGACGCGATCCGCGGCATCGCTTGCTACCTGGCGGCGGTCGGCCTCGGTCCCGGCGACCGCGCCGCCATCTTCGCGCCGAACCGCGTGGAGTGGATCGAGGCGGCCCTCGGCATCCAGGCCGCGGGCGGCGTGATGGTGCCGGTCTACCCCGCGTGCACCGCGGAGCAGGCCGCGTACATCGTCGACCACAGCGACGCGAAGGTGCTCTTCGTCGACACCGCGCCGCTCCTCGCGCGCGTGCTCGAGCGCTGGTCGGATCTCGCGCACCTCGAGCGCGTGGTCCTGCTCGACGACGGCGTGGACGCAGCGAAGCTCTTGGCCGACCTCCGCGCCCAGGGCAAGCCTGCGCCCACGGTGATGGAGCTCGAAGCCAAGCTCGTCCCCTGGAGCCGCGCGCTCACCCTGGGCGCTCAGCACGACGCCGAGGCGCCGGCTGCGTTCTTCGAGCGCATGAACGGCATCGCGCTCAGCCAGCCCGGGCTCATGCTCTACACCAGCGGCACGACTGGCAACCCCAAGGGCGTGCCGCTCACGCACGAGAACGTGGCCAAGAACGGCCTCGACTGGCTGGAATGCAACGCGCCGCTGCTCGAAGACAACGCCGTCGATCTGCTCTGGCTGCCGATGAGCCACATCTTCGGCCTGGGCGAGGCCTGCCTGGGCAACACGCTCGGATTCACGACCTATCTGTCCGATCCGCTGAAGGTGCTGGGCCACCTGCCCGAGGTGAAGCCCAGCGTGTTCATGAGCGTGCCCGCGTACTGGGAGAAGCTCGCCACTGCAGCCATGGCCGAGGCCGATCCGGACGCGCGTCGCGCGAAGCTCGCGGCGCTCACCGGCGGGCGCCTGCGTTTCTGCCTCTCCGGCGGTGCCGGCCTGAAGCGCGAGATCAAGCAGCTCTTCTACGAGTGCGGGCTGCTCATCATCGAGGGCTACGGCCTCACGGAGTGCTCACCCACCCTGACGTTGAACCGCCCCGACGCCTTCCGCTTCGACTCCGTGGGCAAGGCCCTGCCGTCGGTCGAGCTCCGCCTGGCGGAGGACGGCGAGATCTTGGCGCGCGGCCCCAACGTGTTCGGCGGCTACCACAAGGACCCGGCCGCCAGTCGCGAGGCGTTCACCGACGACGGTTGGTTCAAGACCGGCGACGTGGGCCGCTTCACCGAGGATGGCTTTTTGCAGATCGTCGATCGCAAGAAGGAGATCTTGGTGACCGCCGGCGGCAAGAACGTGCCGCCTGCGAACATCGAGCTCCGCTTCGCCGACGACCCCATCGTGGCCAACGCCATCGTCTACGGCGACGGCAAGAAGTTCCTGGTCGCCGGCATCTGGCTGAACCCGGAGGCGACGGACGCGAAGCTCGGCGCTCTCGGTGTGACTCCGGAGGGTCGCGGCAAGGCCATCCAAGACCTCGTCGCCCAGAGCGTCGAGCGCGTGAACCAGCACCTCGCCAACTTCGAGCAGATCAAGCGCTTCCGCGTCATGGACACGCCGCTCACGGTCGCGGGCGGCCTCCTCACCTCGACGTTGAAGCCGCGGCGCAAGCAGATCTACCAGGCCTTCCAACGCGATTTCGAGGCACTGTACGCCTGATGGACGTCTTCGGCGCGCTCGGCTCGATGCTCGGACGGCAGGCGCCCGCGGTGGGTCTCACCCCCGCGGACGTGGTGCACGCCGAGAACAAGTGGCGCCTCTTGCGCTACCGGCCGCGCGCCGAGGGCCTCGCCTTCGCGACACCGCTCGTGCTGGTTCCCTCGCTGATCAATCGCCACTACGTGCTCGACCTCCTGCCCGGCAAGAGCTTCGTCGAGTACTTCGTGGCGCGCGGTCACGACGTCTACTGCATCGACTGGGGTACGCCGGGCGACGAGGATCGCTACGTCACTTTCGACGACGTCTGCGATCGCTACCTGGGTCGCGCGCTCAGGAAGTCCGCGGAGCTCTCGGCTGCGCCGCGCTCCCACGTGCTCGGCTACTGCCTCGGCGGCACGCTCGCGGCCATCCACGCGGCGGCGCATCCCGAGCGCTTCGCCTCGCTCACGGCCCTGGCCGCGCCCATTGGCTTCCACGACGCTGGGCTGCTCAGCGCCTGGACGCGCTCGGCGAGCTTCGACGTCGGCGCGGTCGTGCGCGCCACCGGCAACGTGCCCTGGCAGCTGATGCAGTCGGCCTTCCACATGCTGCGCCCCACGTTGAACCTGTCGAAGGCCGTGCACCTGGTGGACAGGCTCTGGGACGACGAGCACATGAACGGCTTCCTGGCGCTGGAGCGCTGGGGCAACGACAACGTGTCGTTCCCCGGCGCCTGCTACGAGCGCTACGTCGAGGAGCTGTATCGAAAGAACGCGCTCGTCGCGGGGACATTCACGCTCTCCGGCAAGCCTGCGCGGCTCGAGGCCATCACCTGCCCGACCCTGGCCGTGACCTTCGAGCACGACAACATCGTGCCGCCGGAGAGCGCCGCGGTGCTCCTCGACCGCATCTCGTCCAACGACAAGCACCGCATCCACCTGCCCGGCGGTCACGTCGGCGCGGTCGTCTCGAAGAAGGCTTCCGAGAAGCTGTGGCCCGCGATGGCGAAGTTCTGGGAGGAGCGTGACGTCGCTCCGCTGGCGGAGCCAGTGGCGTCCGCGCGGCCCGCGCGCCGTCCGTCGCACGCTCGCCCCGTCGCGCGTCGCGCGCGCTGACGCCCGGTGATACCCTGACGGCGTGCGCGCGCCGAGTTTCGCCATCGTCGCAGTTGTCGTCGCGGGCTGCAGCGCCGAGGACCCCGCCGCCGTCGAGACGAACGCTCCGTGCTCCGAGCCCGCCCAGGCCGGCAGCCCACTCGGTGTGCACTGCGGCCAGCTCGTCGACTCGGACGGTCGCGTGGTGTTCCTGCGCGGCGTGAACGCGCGCGTCGAGGGTGTCTTCGACGTCACGTTCGACGACGGCCGCACGGCGCTGGAGGAGATCCCGCCCTTCACGGCCGACGACGCTCTCGCCATGCGCGACTTCGGCTTCGACGCGCTGCGCTTGCCGATCAACTGGAGCGGCGTCGAGCCCACGAAGGATGGCGGCTTCGACGAAGCCTACCTGGACCGAGTCGAGCAGGCCGTCGAGCACGCGCACGCGGCGGGGCTCCGCGTGCTGCTGGACATCCACCAGGACGCCTACAGCAAGGAGATTGGCGAGGACGGCGCGCCGCTCTGGGCCATCCTCCCGCCCCCCACGAAGCTGCTCGAGGGGCCGCTCACGGATCTCGAGGACCGAAGGTTCAGCAAGCAGGTGCTCGATGCCTTCGACACCTTCTTCGGCGAGAGCGCCGACGGCAGCTGGCTGCGCGAGCGCTTCACGGCGATGGCCGTCCACGTGATGAAGCGCTTCGAGGCGCACCCCGCCGTCATCGGTCTCGAGATCTTCAACGAGCCGCAGACCACGCAGGCGGGAGTCATGGCGCTGAACGACGCCGCGTACCCGGCGCTGCGCGCAGCCGCGCCGAAGAAGCTCTACCTGTTCGAGCCGCCCGTGACGCGCAACGTCCTCGACGTCGCGCCCGTGCCGGACGCGCCGCTCGGGCCCATGACCGGCTACGCGCCCCACATCTACACGCTGGCCTTCGTGAGCACGGACGCGCAGAAGCAGGCGATGACGAAGGAGACGCTGCGTAACTCCCACGCCAACGCGCGCGTCGAGGCGGATGCCTGGCAGGCGCCGCTCGTGATCACGGAGTGGGGGTTCGGCCCGAACGCCATCAAGGCGAGCGAGTACTTCACCTGGCAGAGCGAGCTCGCGGAGGAGTCCTTCGCCTCGTCCTTCTTCTGGCTCTGGAAGGAGCAGTCGCAGGGCAACTGGGGGTGCTTCGATTACGACCCGGGGAAGCAGGTGTTCAGCGAGCGGGCGTCGGTCAAGAAGGCGCTCGCCCGCGTGCGCCCGATGGCCGTTGCCGGGTGGCCCACCCGCGTCGCCTTCGATCGAGCGACGGGCGTGTTCGAGCTGGAATTCGCGGGCAACCCCAGCGTGGGCGCGCCGCACCGCATCGCGGTGGCGCCGGTCCTCGGGGCGCCGACGACTGTCGAGTGCGATGGCCAATCGGCTGATTACGTCGTGGCCGAGGACGGGGAGGTGCGTGTGAGCTGTGGTCGGAGCGCCGCGCCCCACCTGCTCCGGGTGTTGGTCCCTGCGGCGCCTTGAGGGTAAGCTCGAAGGAACGATGAGGAGCCACCGCTACGCCGCCCTGGGGTTTGCGGCGCTCTGGCTCCAGTGGACGAGCTGCACGGTCGAGGACATCGAGCTCACCGGTAAGTCGTGTCCTTGCGTGGACGGCTGGGTGTGTGACGAGGTGACGAATCGCTGCATCGAGCCCGTCGTGGTCAGCGGCGGAGGCGGAGCGGGCGGCTTCGACGCGCAGGTGGATCAATCCACGGATGCACCGCCGGACGCCGTGGGTGGTGCGCCGGGTGCGCTCGGTCGAGCCTGCATCGGCTCGCAGCGTTCGAGCGGCATGACCGGGAATCGCAAGCGCGTGAGCCGTTTCGCGCTGTTCCAGAAGCAGGCCTTCGACGCCGTCGTGTTCTACGTGCAGACGACCGGCGGGACCGGGACGCAGGCGATGAAGGGCATCGTCTACTCCGTGGGCAGCAACGGGCAGCCCGATGCGCTCGTCGGCGCCACCGCCGAGGCGTCGTTCTCGGGCACGCTCGCGCCGGGCTGGGTCACGATGTCGTTCGCGACGCCACTCTCGCTCGAGCCCGGCGAGTACTATGTCGGAACGCATGTCGGGGCTGGCGCGTCGATCGCGAAGTACGCTTTCGAGCCAACCCCTGCGGGCATGCTCTACGCGGACGACGTGTATTCAGACGGCCCGTCTGCGACCTTCGGTCCCGCGACCGTCCTCGACTACCTGATCAGCGTTTACCTGGCGCCGGTCGGGGTCACCGTGGACGACAGCAAGGCTTGCCCCGCGGGAACCGGTGGAACCGGCGGTACGAGCGGCGGCGGCGGCACGACCGGAGGTGGTGGCGCGCCGGGTGGTGGCGGCACGACGTCGGGTGGTGGCGGCACGACGTCGGGTGGTGGCGGCACGACGTCGGGTGGTGGCGGCACGCCGTCGGGTGGTGGCGGCACGACGTCGGGTGGTGGCGGCACGACGTCGGGCGGCGGCGGCACGACGGGCGGTGGCGGCACGACGACGGGCGGCGGCATGTTCGGCGGCGGTGGCACGTCGGGTGGCGGTGGCACGTCGGGTGGCGGCGGCAGCTCGGCGAGTGGTGGCACCTCGGCCAGCGGCGGCGCAGCTCAGGACGCCGGATAGGTCGCGGTTGCCGCACGAGCGAGGGGGTGCGCTGGCGCGAGTGCGCTGGCGAGGGGGGTGCGCTGGCGCGAGGGGGGTACGCTGGCGCAAGGGGTTGGCTGGCGCGAGGGGGGTGCGCCGGCGCAAGGGGTTGGCTGGCGCGAGGGGGGTGCGCCCGCGCTGAGGGGTGCGCCGCGCCGAGTTTGCCGTTGGACATGTCGTTGGGCATGTCGTTGACGGCAAACTCGAGCGGCGCGACCCCCCCCGCCCTCGCGAGCATCGAAGACGGCGCCCGCCCTGATGGGTGTTGGGCATGTCGTTGACGGCAAGCTCGAGCGTCCCAAGCATTGAAGCCGGCGACCGCCTTGATGGGTGTTGGGCATGTCGTTGACGGCAAGCTCGAGCGGCGCGACTCGCCGACCCCGCTGCGCATCGACACGGTGCCATCGTGGAAGCCGGTAGCGGCAAGCGAGCAGTGCGGCTTGGGCGCGACTGGGCGCGACAGGGCGCGACAGCAGCCCTCGGCGCGCGTACGATGCACGCGTGCTCTTCCGCTCCGCGTCGATCGTGCTGCTCGCCTCGGCGACGGCGAGCGCGCAGGTCGCGTGGGCGCCCCCGCCGGGGTCGTTCCCGGTCGTGCTGCGCTCAACGGATCCCGAGGCCACGTTCACCCTCTCGAAGGAGAAATCGTCGCCCCCGTTCGCGCAGTGCAGCGGCGAGTGCGTGGTCCCGCTGATGGCGGGGAGCTACTTCCTGAAGGTCGAAGAGTCGAAGCGCCTCGTCGGCGGGCGCAAGCGCTTCAACATCGAGCGAGCGAGCGAGGTGAACTTCGAGCCGCGCACCTTCGAGGACCGCAGCTCGGGTGTCTTGATGGGCAGCATCGGCATCGGCCTGTTGGTGCTCGGGGCCACGGGCATGATCGCCGCGGGGATCCCCATGGGCGAAAGCCAGGAGAAGGACGACTCGAACCAAGCCATCTTCGCGCTGAGCTTCTGCGGCTTCATCGCCGGAGCCGCCTTCACGCCCATCGGCTGGGTCGCCGCAGGTCGATCGTCGCCTTCCGTCCGCGTGACGCCGCTCGCCCCGCACTGAGTCAGACCCCGCGCCGCCCGCCCCAACGCTCGACGTGGAGGCGCGGCGACACGCCGAGCCCGCGCGCCAGGCTCGCCGCCGACACGAACGGCATCCGCGCCGACAGCTCTTCCCGGGTCGAGGCCTGGGGCATCAGCAGCGCGCGCTCCTTCGGCCACGCGAGGTCGTCGATCAGCGCCTGGGCTTCCGCGACGTCGGCCTCGTCGGCGACCACCAGCTTGAGCCACGCCCGCTTGGTGGCGACGAACGCGCGGAGCACGTGGGCGCGCAGGCGGAGCCCCGCGCGGTTCCCGCTCTTCGACAGCTTCGGCGAGACGTTCCACTGATCCACCCGCCGCACGAGCTCGGGCGCGGGCTCGAGCGTTCCGTTCGTCTCCACCTCGACGACGTAGTCGGGCGCGAGCGACGGCAAGAGCTCGGCCAGCCCACGTTGTTGCAACAGCGGCTCGCCACCGGTCACCACCAAACGCCGCGGCTCGGCGCGCGCGACCTCCGCCAGCACGTCGGCGACGGAGCGGGTCCGGACCTCGTCCTCGTAGCGGTAGTTGTTGAAGTCCCAGGTGTACTTGGTGTCGCACCAAGTGCAGTGCAGGTTGCAGGTCGCGAGCCGCAGGAACAGCGCCGGCTCCCCGGCGCTCGCACCTTCGCCCTGGATGCTGGCGAAGATCTCGGAGACTTTGAGCGTGCCCACGGAGACGCCAAAGGATTGTGCGCGCGCGGGGGTTGGGCAAGGCCGTTTCGTGGTAGTTCCCCGCCGATGTCCAAGCGCCAAGGTCTGCCGCTCCGTTCGATCCGCCCCGTCGAGGTGAAGCCGGGGTTCCACCGCTTCGCCGAGGGCTCCGTGCTCTACCGCGCCGGGGGCACACAGCTGCTCGTCACCGCCTCCATCGACGATGGGGTGCCGGAGTTCATGAAGGGCCGCGGCAAGGGCTGGATCACTGCGGAGTACCAGATGCACCCGCGCGCGAACCCGAAGCGTCGCGAGAACCGCGACGGTCGCGACAAGCCGCTGTCCGGCCGCTCGCGCGAGATCCAGCGCCTGATCGGCCGCGCGCTGCGCGCCGCCGTCGACCTCGATCGCCTCGGCGAGCGCAGCATCGTCATCGACGCCGACGTGCTCGAGGCCGATGGAGGCACGCGCACCGCCGCCATCACCGGCGGGTTCATCGCGCTCGCGATGGCCATTCAGAAGCTGCGCCTCGACCGCAAGGTGCTGCGCGATCAGGTCGCCGCAGTCAGCGTCGGTCACGTCGATGGCGAGCACGCGCTCGACCTCTGCTACGCAGAGGACAGCACCGCGCGCGTCGATCTGAACGTGGTGGCGACGGCGAAGGGCGGCATGGTCGAGATCCAGGGCACCGCCGAGGGCGAGCCGGTCCCGCGCTCCGACGTGGACGCGATGGTGGATCTGGCGCTGATCGGCATCGCCGAGCTGTGCGTGGTGCAGCGCAAAGCGCTGGAGACGGCGGGGGTCGACCTCGTCGCGCTGATGCCGTAAGGGTGAGCGATGGGGAAGATCCGCGAGACCGCCGATGCGCTGTGGCAGGGCAGCGAGAGCACCAGCGAGCTCCAGCCCATCTCGCTGATGCTGGGGCTCGAGGAGATGCAGCCGGGGCTCGCGTTCCTGTCGAGCTTCGGCAACGTGATCGCGCTCTCGACCAGCGATGGCCTCGTGCTCATCGACACCGGCTCGTTCTTCATGGCCGGTCACAACCATTCGAACGTCCGCGAGTGGTCCCAGGCCCCCCTTCGCACCGCCATCTACACCCACGGCCACGTCGACCACGCCTTCGGCACCGCGCCCTTCGAGGCGGAGGGACGCGGCAAGGCGGAGGTCATCGCCCACGAGGCGGTGAAGGACCGCTTCGACCGCTACCAGCTCACCGCTGGCTACAACCGAGTGATCAACGGCCGGCAGTTCGGCGTCGCCGCCTGGCCCAGCGAGTACCGCTACCCGGATCGCAGCTACCGCGACACGCTCGAGCTCAGCGTCGGGGGCGAGCGCATCGAGCTGTTCCACGCGCGCGGCGAGACCGACGACCACACCATCGCCTGGCTGCCCGAGCGCAAGGTGCTCTGCACGGGTGACCTCTTCATCTGGGCGTCGCCGAACTGCGGGAACCCGCAGAAGGTGCAGCGCTTCCCCCGCGAGTGGGCCGCGGCGCTCCGGCGCATGGCCGCGCTCGGGCCGGAGCTGCTCCTGCCGGGCCACGGCCTGCCCATCGAGGGCAAGGACCGCGTCGCGCAGGCGCTGGGCGAGAGCGCCGAGCTCCTGGAGCTCCTGGTCGATCAGACGCTCGAGCGCATGAACGCCGGCCAGCGCCTCGACACGATCCTCGCCGAGGTGAAGGCGCCCGCGCGCCTGCTCGCGCGGCCCTACCTGCGCCCCGTGTACGACGAGCCGGAGTTCATCGTGCGAAACCTGTGGCGCCTGTACGGCGGCTGGTACGACGGCAACCCCGCGCACCTGAAGCCCGCGCCGGAGGCGGCCCTCGCCAAGGAGATCGCCGCGCTCACGGGCGGCGCGGGCGCATTGGTTTCGCGCGCCGACGCCCTCGCGGGCGCGGGCGAGCTCGCCCTCGCCTCGCACCTGATCGAGCTCGCGTTCGCCGCGGCCCCCGACGACCCCGAGGTCCGGCGCGTCCGCTCGCGGGTCTACTCCGCGCGCGCGGAGGCCGAAACCAGCCTGATGGCGAAGAACATCTTCCGCGCGGCGGCTTCGGGCGGGTGACTGGCGTCCCGCGAACGCGGGTCTTATCTTGCCCCCGCATGTCCAAGCTCGGGCCGAGCTACGAGCGCGGCCGCTGGCAGCACGCGCTCCCCGACGGTCGCATCCAGTGTGATCTCTGCCCGCGCTTCTGCCGCTTGCACGACGGGCAGCGCGCGTTCTGCTTCGTGCGCGAGCGGGTGGGCGACGCCATCTACCTCTCGAGCTACGGGCGGGCGACCGGGTTCTGCATCGACCCCATCGAGAAGAAGCCGCTGAACCACTTCTTCCCGGGCTCCAGCGTGCTCTCGTTCGGTACCGCCGGCTGCAACCTGGGCTGCAAGTTCTGCCAGAACTGGGACATCTCCAAGGCGAAGGAGATCGAGAAGCTCTCCGACCGCGCCACGCCGGTACAGGTTGCGGAGTCGGCGCAGCAACACGGGTGCAAGAGCGTCGCCTTCACCTACAACGACCCGGTCATCTTCGCGGAGTACGCCATCGACTGCGCGAACGAATGCCACGCACGCGGCGTGAAGACGGTGGCCGTCACGGCCGGGTACGTCACGCCCGAGGCGCGGCGTGACTTCTTCGCGGTCATCGACGCGGCCAACGTGGACCTGAAGGCCTTCGAGCCGAAGTTCTACGAGAAGCTCTGCTTCGCCGAGCTCGAGCCCGTGCTCGACACGCTGAAGTGGCTGAAGCACGAGACCTCGGTCTGGGTCGAGGTGACCACGCTGCTCATCCCGGGCCACAACGACTCGGTCGAAGAGGTCGACCGCCTGTGCGCGTGGTTCGTGAAGGAGCTCGGCCCCGACGTGCCGCTCCACTTCAGCGCCTTCCACCCGGACTTCAAGATGCTCGACGTGCCCGCAACGCCCCCCGAGACCTGCAAGCGCGCGCGCGAGCAGGCCCTGGGGCACGGCATCCGCTACGTGTACTCGGGGAACATCCACGACCCGTCGGGCGGCTCGACCTACTGCCCGAGCTGCAAGGCGACGCTGGTCGAGCGCGACTGGTACGAGATCGGCGCCTACCGGCTGAAGGGCGATGGCTGCGCGGCCTGCGGCGCGAGCATCGCCGGGCGCTTCGATCCCGACGGGCTCGGTCAGGCTTGGGGGCGACGCCGGCAGCGCGTCCTGATCGCCTAGTCTTCGCCGAACGCGTACCGATACAGCATGTCGGCGAGCGCGCCGCGGATGGCCTTGGCCTCACGCGCGGACGGCGGCGGCCCGCGCAAGCCGGCGGTGACGAACGCGACGTCCTGCGCGGCGACCGAGATCACGTGCGCCGCGGCGTCGGCGTCGGGGATGCGCTCCTCGTCCACGATCAGGCGGATCAGCGCGGCGATGGCGCTGCGCCCGCGTGCCTCGTAGTCGTCGCGGATCTTCGCCAGCGCTTCGTCGCGCATCGCTTCGGCCATGAACACGCGGGACAGGCGCGGGTTCTCCGACGTGCTCTCGAACAGCACGTCGATGACGTGATCGACGGCGGCGCGCCGCTCGCGGCGCGTGCGCGTGGAAGCGAAGGCCTCCGGGGTGAGCCGCGCGATGACGCTCTCGTAGTTGCGTTCCATGTGGCGCTCGACCAGCTCGATGAAGGCCTGCCGCTTGTCGGAGAAGTAGCGGTAGAAGGTCCCCACCGAGACGCCGGCGCGCTCCGCGATGTCCGCGGTCTGGGTGTCCGTGTAGCCGCGCTGGGTGAAGACCTCGGCGGCGGCCTCGAGCAGGCGCCGGTGGGTGTCGTGGGCGCGCTTCTGGGCGAACTCCCGGGTGTCGCGGGTGGGGGGAATGGACGGGGATTCGGCCACGAAGACCGCAGCCTAGCACAAAAGTGAGAAGCGCTTCACATTTGCCTTGACCGGGAACACTCCAAAGGTGAAACTGAATTCACTTTCGAGAGGGAGCGTCCCCGATGGAGACAGCGAAGACCCGTGAAGTGAACGTGGAGCGCATCGAGGCCCAGCTCGATATCAGCTTCAACTGGGGCTACGAGAAGACGCGCGACGACCTGCGCGAGCTCTACCGCAAGAGCAAGCAGGCGCAGTGGGACGGCGAGACACGCCTCGACTGGTCCATCGACGTCGACATCGAGAAGGCACAGATCCCCGAGTTCATGCACCCGCTCTACGGGTCGGACATCTACGCCAAGCTCGACGAGAAGAAGCACCTCGAGCTCCGCCGCGAGATGCCGGCGTGGACGCAAAGTCAGTTCCTGCACGGCGAGCAGGGCGCGATGCTGGTGGCCGCGCAGCTCGTCAGCGCCGTCCCCGACATCGAGTCGAAGCTCTACGCCTCGACGCAGGTCATGGACGAGGCGCGCCACGTCGAGGTCTTCGACCGCTACCTGCACGAGAAGGTCGGCCAGTCTTACCCCATCAGCCCGCACCTGCGCGCGCTGCTCGATCGCATCCTCAAAGACTCGCGCTGGGACATGAAGCTGCTCGGCATGCAGATCATGGTCGAGGGCCTGGCCCTCGCTGCGTTCGGCGTCACGCGCGCCTACATCGAGGAGCCGCTGCTCCAGAGCCTGACCACCTACGTCATCCAGGACGAGGCGCGCCACGTCGCCTACGGCGTGCTGTCACTCCGCGACTTCTACAAGGACCAGAAGGAGTCCGAGGTGCGCGAGCGCGAGGACTTCGTCTACGAGGCCGCGGTGCTGATGCGCGATCGCTTCCTGTTCCAGGAGGTCTGGGAGAAGACCGGCCTGCCGGTGAAGGAGTGCATGGAGATCACGCTGAACAACGTCGGCCAGAAGGAGTTCAGGAAGATCCTGTTCTCGAAGATCGTGCCGGCGGTGAAGAGGGCGGGCCTGCTCTCCGAGCGCCAGCGCGAGCGCTTCGCGGAGCTCGGCATCCTGGAGTACGAGACCTGGCAGGATCCCTTCGAGTCCCTGCAGCAAGCCGAGGCGGAGATGGCAGCCGAGCGGGCGGCCTGAGCCCCGGCTAGACTCCGGCAGCCATGCTGCCCCCCGAGCGTGAGGTCGAGTGCGGGTGTGACGTCGCGCTCCAGCGGCCCGTGGGCTTCGACTCCACGGGGCGCAACTTGCGGGTCACCGCCTGCCTCGGCTGCGGCGCAGTGAGCGTGACGGAGTCCATCGTGGAGGAGCCGCGCCCCCACGACGTGCGCTGCGTGGGCAACGTGCCGCAGCGGCTCGACCCGCCTGCTCATGCCTGGCTCGCGGGCTGGCCCCGCGTCGCGCTCGGCTCGCACCTGCCCGGGAGCCTGGTGCTGCTCGCTCCGAGCGCGCGCTGCACGACCAACGCGGAGCTGACGGAGCTCGAGCGAGGGGAACGCGAGCTCCAGACACCGCTCTCACTCCGCGACCGCTATCTCCGCGCAGGGCTCCCTGCGGCGCCGCCTCCGAACGGGTTGCCCTCCGGGCTGAGCCACTTCGCCGAGGCATGGCAGGGCGCACAGCTGGACGAGAGCGCTTCCTTCGAGGAGCTGGTCACGGCTCGCGGCTGGGCGGCGCCCTTCGCGCGCGCGCTGCTCAGGCGCCGGCCGAGCTTCGAGCAGGACGTCGCCGAGCTGCTCGGCTCGGGCGACGAGTCCCGCCGCGTGATCGGCGCTCGGCTCGCCGCCGACGAGCAGCTCGCGAGCTCAGCCATCGTCGCGGCCCTCGCCGCGATGCTCGGAAGCCCTCAGAGCTCTCCGGACGTGCAGGCCGCGCTTCACGCCGCGTCGGTGCTCCGCGACCGGGCGCCGCCGCTCGCGCCCGCGCTCACCGCCTTCGCCGAGCGCGTCGGCGCATCGGACTACTACCTGCAGAAACGTGCGCTCGAGCTCGCCGCGCGCTGCAAGAAATGACCATGAGCCACTTCGCGGCGATGACCGAGCGTGCGCAGGTTGCCTCTCACCTGTGCGCGGGCATCGACAGACCGAGTGGTCAAACCACCACACTCCGCCCTCGTCGCCCCGAAAACTCTGCTGACCAGCAGCGGCATGTCGCTTGCTAGGTTCCCGGGCGTGAAACGGGCTCACTCGCGCATTCGCCGATCGCTCGGCGGTGCAGCGCTCCTGGCGCTGTGCCTCACCGGGTCACCGGCGCAGGTGTTCGCCCAGGCCTCCGATTCGGAAGCCGAGGCGACCGAAGGTGTGGTCGTGGCGCTCGAGAAGGATGACGTCATCGTCGATCTCGCCGGCAAGCGCGGCGCGTCGAGCGGCGACGTCATCGAGCTCTGGCGCCCGCTGAAGCTGAAGCACCCGGTGACGGGCAAGATCGTCACGGACCGCTTCCGCTTCGGCTCTCTCAAGCTGGTGCAGGTGCGTGATCGGCTGAGCATCGCGCGCCCGGACGGCAAACCGAGCCGCGAGATCCTGCCGGGCGACATCGTCGTCCTGCGCAAGGCGCGCTTCGTCGAGCCGAAGAAGCCGAAGCCCGCGCCCCTGCCGAAGGCGCCGGAGAAACCCAAGCCGCCGCCGGAGAAGCCGGCCGCGCCGGAGCAACCCGGCGTCGGCGCGCTGCCGCCGACGGCGCCGTCGGTGACGCCGAGCCCGGAGCCCGCGCCGGCCGCGGACCCCGACACTCAGCTCGTCGCCGACATGTTCGACCAGCTGAAGGGCGCGGACGTCACCAAGCGCATCATCGCGTACGAGGACTACGTGCGCGAGTACCCGCAGGGGCGCTACGCGGCCGTGCTCTGGGAGGAGGCCGCGCAGCTCCGCCGCCTGCTCGCGCACGACGCCGGCAAGAAGGCCGAGCTGGAGCCGAAGGTGTTGAGCTTCAAGGCGCCCGACGAGGCGCTGCACGGCATCCCGCTCACGATCGGCATCGAGCTCGAGGGGCCCGCGAGCGGCGCGGTGCTGTTCGCGCGTCGCGCCGGCGAGGTGGCGTACCAACCCTCGCCGATGCGCGCTTCGGGGCCTGGCTACTACGCAGTGACCTTGCCGGCGACGCGCATGGTCACCCCGAGCATCGAATACTTCATCGAGGCGACGACCGCCGACGGAAAGTCGCACGCGCTCGTCGGCTCGACGAGCCAACCCAACGAGATCGAGGTCCACGCGATTCCTTCGCCCACGGCGCCGGTGACCGCCGAGGCGACGGCGAGCATCTGGACGGACTACGCCTTCTACAACAGTCCGAGCAAGAACAACGACCGCACCTGGCAGACCGAAGGCTTCGTCGGCATGCGCTTCGGCGACGAGGGCCTGCGCGCGCTGCGCACCGGCTTCGGCGTGTTTCGCGGCGTCGGCGGCTCGCTCGAGGAGCTGGACGAGGACCACCTGTCCGCGCGCAAGGTCGGCCTGACCTACGGCTACCTCGAAGGCGAGATTGGGATCAGCCACTTCACCGGGCTCAGCATCCGCGGCGTGGTCGGCCTGAACGACGACGGCATCACCGGCGGCACGCAGGTGCTGGTCCGCATCGGCAACGACAAGAAGACCAACCTGCAGCTCGGCGGCGAGGTGCTGGGCGGCGTGGGCCTGCGCGGCATCACGCAGCTCGAGTTCAACGGCATCGAGAAGGTGCCGATGCTGTTCCGAACGGAGGTAACGAACCAACCCGCGGGCGTGGCGTCGAACCAGGAGGACGCACGCCCCGCCGATCCGAAAAACCCGAACGGCATCTCCGTTCGTACGGGCGAGGTCGGCGCGCGCGCCATCGTCCAGGTCGGCTACCGCATCTTGCCCAGCCTCGTGATCGCAGGCCGAGGCTCCTACCAGGGTCGCAACATCAAGCACGCCGGACCGGGGTTCGGCGGGGCGGTGACGTACACATGGTGACGCGCATCTTCTTGGCTCTCACGACGCTGACCGCGCTGGCCGGCGCTCAGGAAGCGGCGAAGCCCGCAGGCCAGGCGCCGCCCGCAGAGTCCGCGCCAGCCGCGCCCCAGGTCACGCCCAAGGTGCACCACGCGCCGCGATCGACCGCGAGGGCTCACGAGACCCTCGCCGTGGTGGCGGACATCGAGCACCCGCAGGTCGTCAAGCGCGCGCTGCTCGTCTACCGCACGGCGGAGGACGCCAAGCTGCGCGAGGTCGAGATGCTGCGCGCCTCGGACGGTCCCTACCGGGCCGAGGTGCCCGCGAACGACGTCGCCTGGCCGAGCCTCGAGTACACCATCGAGCTCGAGCTGATGACGGGGCAGCGCATGGCGGCCTTCGCGTCGCGCGCCGAGCTCTTCAAGGTGCAGGTCCCCGAGGACCTGATGGACGTCCGCGAGCGCGCGCTGAGCGAGCGCCTCGGCGGAGGGCGCTCGGTGTTCGCGGCGAGCGGTGACTACGTGGACTTCGGTCGCAGCAAGGTGTCGCCGAACCCCGGCGGCGTCGACAGCGTGCGCGACCGGTACTTCCGGCTCGAGGGCAGCTACACCTACCGGCCGCTGCGAGTCGTCACCGAGTTCAGCATCAAGCTCGGCATGGTGCGCGGCACCGCGCCGGTGCTCGGCGACCGCGAGCTCCCCAAGGGGCGTTCGGAGTCCGAACGCTTCGATGTAGGCCTGAACTACGGCGCACCGACCGTGCGCTTCCGCTTCCACGACCAGATCCACTTCGAGGCCGAGCTGCTCTCCAGCATCACGGAGCAGGGCTTCGCGGTGGGCACCGGCAGCGCGCTGTTGCTCGGCGACCCCTACGGCAACAAGTTGACCTTCGGGTTCGAGACCATCCAGGGCTTCGGCAGCCGCTTCTTCTCGCGCATGGACGTGATGGCGACTGACCGCGTGACCCTCGCGCCCATCGTCGAGGTCACCGACATGCCGAGCGCGGACAAGTACGGCGTGCGGCTGCTCGGCGAGCTCGCGATGAACCTCGGCGGCGGTTTCAACGCGGCGGTCCGCGGCGGGTACCAGGCGCGCCTCGCGACCAGCGGTGGGGCGAGCGGAGGCGCGACGTTGGGGTACGCGTTCTGAGCGCGAGCACGAGAGCGGGCATGCCCCGTGCACTCCAGGGAGACGAACGACCCGGAGGCACACAATGGCACAGCTCAGGGACCTGCCCGCTCGTCCGCGCCGCGCGAAGTCGCCGAGCTACCCGACCGCGCTCGGTGTGGGAGCGCTGCTCCTGGTCACTGCGGCGTGCGGTGGCAAGCTGAACGGGCCGTCGAGCGAGAGCTCTTCGGGCGGCAGCGCCGGGGTCGTGGCGACGGGCGGTAGCTCAGGCACCACCGAGCATCCGCCCGCAAGCGGTGGCGGCGGCAGCCCCTACGACTACGGCGGCGGGTCGGGCGGTGGAGGCATCGACGATCCCTGGGGCTACGGCGGATACGCGGGTCAAGGCGGCGACGATGCAGGTCCTCCCGAGGGGAGCGGCGGGCTGGCCGGAGCGGCGGGGCAAGCCGGCGCAGCCGGAGCAGCCGGTCAAGCAGGCGCGGGCGGCGCGGCCGGCGGCGGCTGACCGGGGCAGCGCATGGAGCTCACGCTCTTCGTCGATCACGCGTGCAACCTGCGCTGCACGTACTGCTACAACGGCGAGAAGCTGCAGCGCCCGATGAGCACCGAGACGATGCAGCGTGCCGTTGCGCTCGCGCTCGCGACCCGGCCCCGGCACCTCGACGTCTCGTTCTTCGGCGGGGAGCCGTTGATGCGGCTCGACTTCTTGCGCGAGGCCGTCGAGCACGTCGAGCGCGAGATCGCCGCGCTGCCGGAGCCGCGCCCGAGCCTGCGCTTCATCCTGAACACCAACGGCACGCTGATCGACGATGACGCCATCGTGCTGATGAGCGGCCGTCGTTTCACCGTGTTCGTGTCCGTGGACGGGCCCGCGGACGTCCACGATCGACACCGCCTCAACGTGGTCGGCGGGGGAAGCCATTCCCGCGCGCTGGCCGGCGTGCGCCGGCTTCGCGAGGCGCGCATCCCGTTCCAGATCATGGTGGTGTACGGCGCTGCGACTGCTGCGCGCCTCGGGGACGCGCTCATCGAGCTCCTGCCCATCGGCGCGGAGAAGATCCTGCTCAACGCCAACTACCGTGACGACTGGAGCGACGCGTCCCTCGCGGCGTTGCGCGAGGGCCTCGCCGCCGCGGCGCACGTATGGGCGGAGCGCGCGCGTGGCGGCGCGCTGGTTCCCGTCGAGCCCTTCCACACCAAGATCCTGTCGCACCTCCAGGGCGGCACGCCCTGCGGCAGTCGTTGCGTGCTCGGCAACGGCGAGCTCACGGTCACGCCGAAGGGTCGCCTCTACCCTTGCCCGCAGATGGTGGGCGAGGACGACTCGGACGCGCACGTCATCGGCGACCTCGAGCGCGGCGTGGATCTCGCTCGGGCCGCGGCGCTGCGGGCGCAGAAGGAGCGCAGCCTGGAGACCTGCGCGTCGTGCGAGCTCTTCGCGCGCTGCCAGAACCAGTGCGGCTGCCGGCACGTCGCGGCGAGCGGGCAGCTCGGGGAGATCACCGCCGTCCTGTGCGAGCTCGAGGCCGCTAGCATCGAGGCCGCGGACCAAGTCGCGGAGGAGCTGGTGGCCGAGCAAGTCCCCGCCTTCGTCGAGTACTACTACCGGCGCACCTGGAAGCCGGCGCCGGGCGCCGAGCTCGTGCCGCTGGGCCGGCGACGTCCGGAGTAGGGCGCCCGGAACTTGGAGCGAGACGAGGTGTCGCTCGATCGTGCGCGCCCGACTCTCTCTCCTGCTCGCGGCCTGCGTCGCGGCCTGCACGGCGCGGCCGGAGACCAAGTCCGGCCTCGACCCGGCGCCCAGCGTCGAGGTCAGCGAGCCGCCGCCGCACTACAAGGAGCACCCGGAGGTGCCGCCCGACGAGCTGGGTGAGCCGAAGGTCGCCAGCGTGCCCGCGGCCGACGCCGGCGCGGAGCTCGGCGAGGCGTGCCCGACCAGCGAGCCGCCGCCGTACACGGCGCCGCCCCCGCGCATCGCCTCGGGTCCTCCGGTGACGAACTACATCCCGCCGTCCGTCATCATGCGCCCCATCCGCGCGCGCGCCGGCTGCTTCCGCGGCTGCTACCAGGCGGGCCTGGCACGCAACCCGGCCCTCTCCGGCCGCATCGCCACGCGCTTCGTCATCGACACCGACGGCTGGGTGCGCCGTGCCCGCATCGTCGACGACGAGCTCGGCGATCGCGACGTCGCCGACTGCGTGCGCCGCGCCTTCATCGGCCTGCAATATTCGCAGCCCGAAGGCGGTCCCATCACCGTGGTCTACCCGCTGGTGTTCGCGCCCGAGCGCTGAGCGCGCTCCATCGCCCCGCGCACGCCGTACAGCGTCGAGTCGTCGGGGGGGAGCACGGGCCCGAGCGCGGTGGTGGCGAGGATGGCGCAGAGCCTGTGCAGCCCCGCACCCGCATCGCTCGCCGCCTCCACCTCCCAGACGGCCGCGCAGCGCGCCGCCAGGTCGCTCATGCCTCCGGCCCGCCCGCGCGCTTCGGCGACGCGGGCGCGGGCGCGGTCCGCGTCGGTGCTCGCGCGCGCGCGAATCGTGAAGGTCGCCCCCTCGAACGCGAGCCGAGCGACCCCCCCGCGTTCTTCCAGGACCTCGACGTCGGCCTGGAAGTGCCGCGTCGCGTTTCGCACGATGCCGGCGAGATCGACGCGGAGCTCGCCTTGCTGAGCGAAGACGAGGAACACGCGGCGAGCATACCAGGGCCGGTCGGCTCCGAGCGCCGACCACGACTAGCCGCTACTTCAAGACGAGCTCGACGATGGAATTGACGTCGGTTTCGTTTTTGGTCTTGCCCTTGGCGGAATACACGCAGGCCATGGGCCCCGGCGGCAGGGAGCCCGGCGCCTTGAGGTACACCGTGCGGCTCTGGCCGTCGACGACGTCGTCGCGTTTGTCCACCGCGGCGCAGACGCGAACGGACTGGATGGGAAGGCTGCCGGGATTCTGCAGGACCACCTCGTCGGTGATGGACGAGCTCACCTTGCGCTCCATCGGCACGCCGTACGGCTTGGTGAGGACGAGGTGCTCGATGGCGCTGTCGACGCTCTCCTCTCCGCCCTCGTACGGGAAGTAGCACTTGCCCCGCCATAGCCGGCCGTGCCGCTGCTTGCCTCCGTGCAGGGTTCGGCAAACCCCGAGCGCCTCCGGAGTCGACACCACGGACTTGTCGAGGGCCGCCTGCGCGATCACGCCAGGCGCGGTGATGGCCACCGCCGCCACGGCGGCGACCCAACTCACGGGCGTCAGCGCGAGCGGGAACAGCACCAGCTTGGGCAACACGGACCCGTGGACGGTGACCACCCGGTAGCCGAAGTCGACCTGCTCCTTCTTGTCCGTGCTCTTCTTCCAGGTGTAGGCGGACTCGACCAGTGCCTTTTGGCTCGCCACGTACGAGCAGAACATCTTGTTCGCTTCGGGCGAGCGAGTCGCCCGGTAGCTCCCGTTGTCCCTCAGACACGCCGTGAACTTCTTGCCCGCGACGCTCGGCTGGACGACCTCGGTCTTCACGACTCGCGAGGCATCCGTGATGTCGTAGTACGTGCAGGTGACGCTTCCCGAAGCGTTGAAGGTCGGAACCGTTCTGTACTTGGACAATGGGCAACTCACCCACTCTTCAGTGGGGGGAGCCTGGGGCGCGGCGGGTTTCGCGACCTGCGTCTGGGCGTGACTCGGGCTCACGGGCCCGACGAGCGGACACAGCCCCGCGAAGAAGAACCACATCCCGATGCGCGTGATGACGCCTCTCTGAGACATGTGGCTGTCCTCCCTTCCGGACTCTCACGTGTGAGGTTGAGAGTGCGTGTTTGTCGTGTCAACGCCCGCTTGGACGAATGATCGCGTCGCCGTCGAGTCCCACCGCGAGACTTCGGCAATGGCTGCGAGGCGACTTCGTGGCGACGCAAGTCCTGCGTGAACGTCCGCGGGGCGGCGCTGCGACAACGGATCGGTTCTAGAATCGCGAACGCATGAACCCGATCGCCCTCCTCACCGACTTCGGCCTGCGCGATCCCTTCGTGGGTCTGATGCACGCGGTCATCGCCGCGCGCATTCCCGACGCGCGCATCATCGACCTCTCGCACGGAGTCGCGCCGCAAGCGGTGGACGAGGCGGCGTTCTGGCTCGAGCGCAGCTTCCAGTGGTTCCCGCGCGGTACGGTGTTCGTCGCCGTCGTCGATCCCGAGGTGGGCACGGCGCGCGCCGCGCTCGTGGTGTCCGCGCACGAGCGCGTGTTCGTCGGTCCCGACAACGGGCTCCTGGGCGAGCTCGCCCACGCGCCCGGCGCGGAGGTGCGCCACATCGACATCCAGAAGCTCGGGCTCGCCGAGCCGAGCCGCACCTTCCACGGCCGCGACGTGTTCGCGCCCGTGGCGGCGGAGCTCGCGGCGGGGCGCGTCGCGGTCGCGGACGTGGGGCCCCTCGGGACTGCGCGGCGGCTCGAAGTCTTCGGGTCGCGCGTGGTCAGCATCGATCGCTTCGGCAACCTGGTCACCAACATCGAGGCGCGGGAGCTCGCTGGGCTCGCGCGGCCGGTCGTGGTGGTGGCGGGGCGCGAAGTGCCGGTCGCGGGGACCTACGCGGAGGTGCCGGTCGGCGAGGCCGTGGCCGTCGTCAGCTCCTTCGACACGCTGGAGCTCGCGGTCCGCAACGGGAATGCAGCCGGTGTGCTGGGCGTCGAGCGGGGAGCAGCGGCCACGCTGCGCGAGGCCAGCTCGCGCGCCCCTTGACCCAACTATCGAGTAGATTCGGGTTTCAGAAAGCCATGCGAGCCCGCACCTCTCTGTTCCTCGCCAGCGCGTTGGTCAGCGCCCAGCTCCTTGCCTGCGCGCCCGCAGCCGCGAAGCCCGCGGCCGCGCCGCCGCCGAAGCCGACGGCGACGAAGAAGCCCGCCCCGGTGGCGGATCGCCTGAAGGCCGGGCGCGAGGCGTTCGCGGCGAGCAAGTGGGGCGACGCGGAAGCGCACTTCCGCGCCGCGCGGGGCGCGGAGGCTCAGCTCGGCCTCGCGGACGTGCTGCTCGTCACGGGTCGCTACGACGAGGCGGTGAAGACGGCGCGCGCAGCCGCGGGCAGCAAGACCGCGAAGCCTGACGCCGCGTGGGTCGAAGGCGAGGCGCTGCGCCGGCAGGGCAAGCTGGCCGAGGCGGAGGCCGCGCTGCGCAAGGTCGAGAAGGAGCCCGAGGCGCGGCGCGCGCGCCTGCTCCTCGGCGAGGTGCTGCTCGAGCGCGGCGCGGAGCCGGACGCCGAGCCCGTGCTGATGACGCTGGTCAGCGACTACAACGACGACAAGATCACCAAGAGCGATGGCAAGGGACTTTCCTGGGTGGGACGCGCGGCGCACCTCTTGCACTCGGCGCGCGACGCCAACGACGCCTTCAACGAGTCCGAGCGCGCGTTGAAGGGCGACGTGCAGACCCTGCTCTGGCGCGCCGAGCTGTTCCTGGAGAAGTACGACCCCGGCCACGCCGAGGAGGTGACCAAGGAGATCCTGGCCAAGGCGCCCGAGCATCCGGAGGCGCTCGTCACCATGGCCTTCGTGAAGCTCGATCAGGCCTTCGACTTCGACGAGGCCGAGCGCCTGGCGAAGAAGGCGCTGGCGGTGAACCCGAAGCTCGGCCGGCCCTACGTCGTCCTGGCGGGCATCGCGCTCCGCGACATGGAGCTCGCGGAGGCCGAGAAGCACGTCGCCGAAGGGCTGAAGCACAACCCGCGGGACCTCGAGCTCCTGAGCATGCGCGCGGCGGCGCGCTTCTTGGCCGACGACACGCCTGGCTTCGAGGCGGCGAAGAAGGCCGTGCTCGACCTGAACCCGCGCTACACGAAGCTGTTCCAGATCATCGGCGACTTCGCGGACTGGGAGCACCGCTACGACGAGATCGTGAAGATGATGCAGGAGGCCATCCGCATCGACAAGCGGGACGCCAAGGCCCACGCGCAGCTGGGCCTGAACCTGATCCGCGCCGGTCGCGACGACGAGGCGCTGAAGTCGCTGAAGACGGCCTTCGACAAGGACCCGTTCAACGTGCGTGTCTACAACACGCTCAACATGTACGAGCGGGACATCCCGAAGGATTACGTCACCGTCAAGCACAAGCTCTTCACCTTCCGCTACCACAAGGACGAGAAGGCCATCCTCGAGCGCTACGTGCCCGGGATGATGGAGAACGCCTGGAAGAAGATGGTGAAGGGCTACGGCTTCACACCGGAGAAGCCGGTCGGTGTCGAGCTCTACGGCGAGCGCCAGAACTTCGCCATCCGCACCAGCGGGCTGCCGACCACGGCCATCCAGGGCGTCTGCTTCGGCAAGACTCTGGCGAGCATGAGCCCCATGCAGGAGAAGTTCAACCTGGGCATGACGCTCTGGCACGAGCTCGCCCACGTCTTCCACATCCAGCAGTCGAAGAGCCACGTGCCGCGCTGGTTCACCGAGGGGCTGGCGGAGTACGAGACGCTCGCGGAACGGCCCGAGTGGGCGCGCGAGCACGATCCGGATCTCTACGAAGCCCTGCGCAGCAATCGCTTGCCGCAGGTCGGCGCCATGTCGCGGGCCTTCACCCGCGCCGAGGAGATGAACGACGTCGCGACGGCGTACTACGCCTCGAGCCAGATCCTGGTCATGCTCGTGAAGCAGCACGGCATGGCCAAGATGGGCGAGATGCTGCGGCTGTGGGGCGAGGGCAAGACCACGCCGGACGTGGTGCAGAAGGCGCTCGGCCTGGGGACCGACGCGCTCGACAAGGAGTTCCGCAGCTGGGCCGAGCAGCGCCTCGGTCGCTTCAAGAAGCAGTTCGTGCCCATCCAGCGCACGGGCTCCTACGACAAGGCGAAGGCCGAGGCGGACAAGGCGCCGAGCGACGCGCTGAAGCAGACGGTGCTGGCCCTGGCCGCGCTGAAGAGCGGCAAGAAGGACGAA
>Ga0233425_10004044_pt1 | contig 25309 bp, 27 predicted proteins | sample Watercolumn_Towu_2_FD_181712 | JGI IMG/M metagenome (GOLD analysis project Ga0233425, IMG submission 181712) | Freshwater microbial communities from Lake Towuti, South Sulawesi, Indonesia - Watercolumn_Towuti2014_140_MG | ecosystem: Environmental > Aquatic > Freshwater > Lake | place... | reverse complement strand
GAAGGCGAGCTCGGCTGCCGAGCCGCGCGGACCCATGATCAGGTCGATATGCGCAACCTCATTGCCGTCGCCGACCAGCGACTCGCCGACCAGCATCTTGTTGATCACAGCCATGTGTTCCTCCCAGAATCCTGGCGCCCAAAATTGACAGGCGCACCACGCGAGCCGCACGCACGCGGCGCGCGGCGATGAGCAGCCCCGCAAGCTTCGCTCGCGGCGCGGACTCAACCATTTTTGCGCGTGCTTGCCAAGGCGCAGGCCATTGGCGAGCGCGCAAGACGTCACACGAGTTCGCGGGCCAGCGCGAAAGCGTGACGGAAGTCGAGGCAGAGCGGCTCGTTGGACGTCGCCATCTTCTTGAAGAGGCCCGCTTCCGCGCCGTATTTGATGTTGCCGATAGCGAGCGCGCCGATGCCGAGCGCGCCGTGAGGCGAAATCACGACGCCATTGTCGTGCAAGCCGCAACCTTCGACGCCGAGCGGCGGCACGGCGTTGACGTCGGCGGCGATCAAGAGGTCCTTGGCGGCGGCGAGATCTTCCTTCGAAAGCACCTGGACGCCGGCGCGCGCCGCGCACAGCGCGATGTCATGTTGGCAAAGCAGCTCGCGCACCTGTTCGGGGGTAGAGCCGTCGGCAGGCGTCACCTTGATGTTGAAGCGCTTGCACATCTCGTCGGCGAGCCTGGCGACGCGCTCGAGGCCGCTGTAGCCGACAATGGTCACGTGGGCGCCCTCAAGCGCGGAGATGACGGCGGCGGAATAGCCGACGACGCCCGTGGCGCCGTAAATGACGACCTTTGAGTCCTTGAGCTCGCGCTGCTTCTTCTCTCGCAGAACCTTTTCAACGCAGGCGACCATTGCGCCGGCGGTGGTGAAAGAGCCGTAAGGATCGGCGAAAAGCGATACTTCAAAAGGCTTGAGCAGCGCTTTCTTGGCGGCGTCCATCATGTCGAGCGCGAGCACGGCGTCGCGGCCGGCAAAGAAGATCCCGGTGCGCAGCGCCGCCGAAGGCGCGCGGGAAAACATCGCGTCCTGCATGAGCGCGGTGACTTCGTCGAGCGTGACATTGGTGTAGGGAATCGCCGCATCATAGCCGGCGTCGAGGGCCATATTCACGTCGAAGGGACTCATGTGCTTCAACGTGCTGAGCATGTGCAGAATCGCTTTGGCCATTGAATTCCCCCAACCTTTCCCTCGATTTTCGCGTCTTACGCGGCCAAATGGCGACGCGCGCGGCGGGAGACGGTCTCCAGCCCCTCAGTTTCTCAATGATTCCCGGCAAAAGGAACGGCGCGCGGTCGCGCGCCCCTCGGCCTCGCCTGGAGCGATGGGAGGCTTAGAACCCAGAACGCAGCCGATGTCCAGAGGCGTGTGCGCCGCAGCGAGCGGCCGCGCGCCCCCTGTGGCGAGCCCCAGCGGCGTCGGTTGACGGCGGCCGCGCTTTGCCTCTATAAGCGCCGCAAACGAGGCTCGGCGCATCGGCGTCGCGCCTCGCTGTCTTTTTCACCCTCCGCTGGCGATTGCGGCGCAGATGGCGCCGGCCCGCGCGTGGAAGAATAGAGCGAAAGGAACCGTTATGTCCCGCCGTTGCGAGCTCACCGGAAAGGGCGTGCAGTCCGGACATCTCGTCAGCCACTCGAACCGGAAGACGAAAACCCGTTTTCTGCCCAATCTCGTCAATGTGACGCTCGCCTCGGACGCGCTGGCGCGCTCGGTCCGGCTGCGCATCTCCGCGGCGGCGCTGCGTTCGGTCGAGCATCGCGGCGGGCTTGACGCCTTCCTGCTGAAGGCGAAGAACGAGGAGCTGTCGCAGAACGCCCGCGCGCTTAAGCGCGAAGTCGAGAAGAAGCAGGCGGCCGCAAGCGCCTGACTAGCTTCACCCCGCTTTTGGAAGGCCCCGCGCCGAAGGCGACGGGGCTTTCGTCTTTTATGCGCCCGTCGATTTGTTGAGGCAATCAAGGCGCGCGCCTTCCCTCTCCCTTTGGGAGAGGGTGGCCCCGCGAAGCGGGGTCGGGTGAGGGTGGCTCCGCCTCCGTCGTCAGGCGCGCGCCCTTCATCCGTCGCGCTTCGCGCGCCACCTTCTCCCCAAGGGAGAAGGAGCGCCCCCCTCAGACGAAACTATCCCCGCACATCCGGCGGCGTCGCTTCCTCGGCGAGCCGCTTCAACGCCTCATCGAGCGGAAGCTGCGTCTGCGCCTGCGAGCCAAGGCGGCGCATCGAGATCGTGCGCTCGGCCGCTTCTTTCTTGCCGGCGACGAGCAGCACGGGGACCTTCGCCAGCGAATGTTCGCGCACCTTATAGGTGATCTTCTCATTGCGCGCGTCGACCTCGACGGAAAGCCCGAGCTTGCGCGCGGCGGCGGCGACCTCATAGGCGTAATCGTCGGCATCCTGCGTGATCGTGCAGACGACGATCTGCAGCGGCGACAGCCACAGCGGCAGATGTCCGGCGTAATGCTCGATCAATATGCCGGTGAAGCGTTCGAGCGAGCCGAAAATCGCGCGATGGATCATCACCGGAGTCTTCTTCTCGCTGTCCGGCCCGATGTAATAGGCGCCGAAACGCGACGGCAGGTTGAAGTCGACCTGAGTCGTGCCGCATTGCCACTCGCGGCCGATCGCGTCGCGCAGCGTATATTCGAACTTTGGACCATAGAAGGCGCCCTCGCCTGGATTGACGCCCGTCTTGATGCGTCCGCCTGAACGCGCTTCGATCTCGCTCAAGACCCGCGTCATGATCGCTTCCGCCTGATCCCAGGCCTCGTCGGAGCCGACGCGCTTTTCAGGACGCGTCGAGAGCTTCACGACGACTTCTTCGAATCCGAAATCGGCGTAGGTCGAGAGAATGAGCTCGTTGATCTTGAGACACTCTTGCGCCATCTGCTCTTCGGTGCAGAAGACATGCGCGTCGTCCTGCGTGAAGGCGCGCACGCGTAAGAGGCCATGCAGCGCGCCGGACGGCTCGTAGCGATGCACGACGCCGAACTCCGCCATGCGCAACGGCAGATCGCGATAGGACTTCAGGCCATGTTTGAAAATCTGGATATGGCCCGGACAGTTCATCGGCTTGATGGCGTAAAGCCGGTCTTCGTCTGTCTGCTCGCGCGCCGGCTGTGAGACGAACATGTTCTCGCGAAACCACTCCCAATGGCCGGAGGTCTCCCACAGCGATTTGTCGAGGAGCTGCGGCGCGTTGACTTCGCTGTAGTCGGCCTTCAGGCGCCGGCGCATGTAGGAGATGACGTTCTGGAACAGCGCCCAGCCTTTCGGGTGCCAGAAGATCGCGCCGGGGCCTTCCTCCTGAAAATGGAACAGGTCCATCTCGCGCCCCAAGCGGCGGTGGTCGCGCCGTTCGGCTTCTTCCAGCCGGTGCAGATAAGCGTCGAGCTCCTCCTGCGTCGTCCAGGCCGTGCCATAGATGCGCGACAGCATGGGATTATTGTGATCGCCGCGCCAATAGGCGCCGGCGACCTTCATCAGCTTAAAGGCCGTGCCGACCTTGCCGACGGACGGCATGTGCGGCCCACGACAAAGATCGAGCCACTGGCCCTGCTTATAGATCGAGAGCGGCTCGTCGGATTTGATGGCGTCGATGAGTTCGCTCTTGAAGACTTCGCCTTTGGCGAGAAACCATTTCTTCGCCTCGCCGCGGTCCCAGACCTCGCGCGTGATCTTAGCGTCGCGTTGAACGATCTCGCGCATCTTCTTCTCGATGACGGGCAGGTCTTCGAGCGTGAAAGGCTCGTCGCGATAGAAATCGTAATAGAAGCCGTTCTCGATCACGGGGCCGATCGTCACCTGCACGCCCGGATAGAGCTCCTGAACGGCCTCAGCCAGGACGTGCGCGGCGTCATGGCGGATCAGCTCGAGCGCGCGCGGATCGTCGCGCGTGACGAATTCGATTCTAGCGTCGCGCGCGATCGGACTTGCGAGATCGACGAGCGCGCCGTCGAGCGTCATGGCGACGCTACGCTTTGCGAGAGAGGGAGAGATGCTCTTGGCGATATCGACGCCCGAAACGCCGGGCTCGAACTGACGGGACGCCCCGTCGGGGAATGTGACCGCTACCATATTGCTCTCCTGACGCGCTCAGTCGCCGACACCAATCGGCGTAAGTCGCTTGGGATGGACGGCGCTTTCATAGCGCCGAGCGCTTGCGGACGCAATCTGAAGCGGCGCCACGCCAGCTTGCCTCAGTGAACTGGGCCGATCGCAGGCCAAGCGATCGCGCGGCGGCGTCAGGCGAACGGCGTCGCGTCCGTTGACAAGGCCGGCCAAAATCGGTCCGATCAAACACTCTCTTGACGCAAGCGACGCGAACTTCATTCGCGTCGATCCTCGTCCCGGTCTTGCCGGAAAGGAGTCCTGTCCATGATCGACCGGGTCGCTGAACGCGACGTGGAGAAAAGTATCGCATCGCCGTCGCGCATCGCGCGTCGACGCGAATTCGCGCGCAAAATCCTCCTGCAGATTCATCGAACGATCGGCCTTTTCGCGGGGGCCGTGTTTGTCTTGGTCGGGCTCAGCGGCGCCATTCTCGCATTTCGCGAGGACATCGACGAATGGCTGAACGCTCCAATCATGCGCGTTGATATCCCCGCGCAGTCCTCTTACCGCTCACTGGATGAAATTCTCGCGGCGGCCATCGCCGCTATGCCGCCGGACGGCAAATTAGAGCGGCTGACAATGCCACGACATCCCGGATCGGCCGCGGCGATAACCTATATGGTCGAGACGGACGACTTCGATACCGACGTCTACGAGATGTTCGTCGATCCTTACACGACGAAGGTCAAAGGGCAGCGGCTTTATCTGCACGGCGAGAGGATATTTTCGCAGCCGCTTATCCCCATCATCATGACCTTTCATTGGACGCTGCTGCTTGGAGCGAACAACGCCTATATCCTCGGTTCAGTCGCCATCCTTGTTTTCATCTCCATCCTCATTGGCCTTTATCTGTGGCGCCCGCTCAACGGCAATTGGCGACTTGGCTTGAAGATCAAATGGGGCGCCAGCGCCGAGCGGCTCGTCTACGACGTGCACCGCAGCGTCGGCATTTATTGCGCCGCCCTTTTGTTGGTCACGCTGTTCACTGGAATCGCCATGATCTTTAAGCCGGCGACGCGCTCGGTAACGACCTTGCTTTCTCCCGTGCGCCCAGACCCGGATTTTGGAAAATCAACGCCAATTCCGGGCCGGACGCCGATCGGCGTCGGCGAGGCCGTGGCGACCGCCGATAAAGTCTTCCCTGACGGAAAGCTGCACTGGATTCTCCTGCCAAGCGCGCCAACCGGCGTCTATGTCATCGGCAAGCAGTCGAACGACGAGCCCAATCGAACCAAAACATACAGAAACGTCGGCGTCGATCAGTACAGCGGACAGGTTCTCTATGTGCAGGATCGGAATAGCTTCACTGCCGGCGAGACGTTTTTGGAGTGGCTGTTCCCGCTGCACACGGGCGAAGCTTTCGGCGCCATCGGACGTTCCGTCGTTCTGGTTGTCGGGGTTACGCCCCTTGCGCTTTACGTAACGGGCTTTCTGCGATGGCGGCAAAAACGCCGCGCGCGAAAGCGCCCGACGAACTGACACACAGCTCACCACGCCGGCTCGCATCATTGCCCGACGAAAATCGGCATCTCGATCGTGTCCTCGACATTTTTCGCTTCGCCAAAAGCGAGTTTTAGAAGGTACTTCCCCTTGTGAGGAACGGTTGCATCCAAAGTCACAAAACCGCTTGAACGCGGTTGAGATGGCAAAGCATTTATCTGTTTGAGACCGCCGTCAGGCTCATATCGATAGAAGGAAAGCGCGACGGATTCGTTTCGCGCTTCCTTTTCCATGAGCGTCACGGAAAAAATGACCTTCCCCGTTCCTGGCACGCGATCGCAATACTCGTCATATTTGCTCAAATCGTCCGTGGCTCCTCCGGCGCTCTCTTCCGAATCCGGCAGGAAGTATGTCGTAAGGTGCACGGAGTAGAAATCGCTGACGCCAAGACATTCCGATATCGTGCGATCGCCTGCCTTCACGGCCGGTTTCACAGTGTGCGCTTTCCAAAAGTCGTCAACATATTGAGTGAAGGCGGGCCCCCATAGCTTATATGAAAACGCCACGCCGTTGACGCCAACGAGCAGAACGATGCCCGCGAAGATCAGTAAGTTCAGACGGCCCGGACTCATCGCTTGCGCTTCCTTTCCCTATGCCGAAGAGCAATTCTCGCATTTATCGTTCGATCATAACCGCCTGTTGCTGGCCTTCGCGCCTTCGAATTGCGCTCCACTTTTGCGGGCGCTCCTTATGGGCGCACTTCGAACTCCCAAGCGCCGCTGACGAGATGGCCGTCAGCCGAAAGCGCACGATAGCGCACCGTGTATTTTCCCGGGGTCAATCGATTCACGCTCACCGATACATGGCTCGGATCGGCGCTATCGATCGCCGCGTCGCGCTTATCGACTCTTTCGCCCGAAGCACTCACAACCGCCAATGCGGCAAAGGCGTCGCGGATGCCGGCGTCGTACCACACCTCCACCTTTCCGATATCTTCAGCGCCGACGCCGCCTTGCGCAGGGGAGGTGCGGACAATAATGGCGTGCGCCAAGATGATCGCCGGATTCGAGGCCTCCCGGGGCGATGGGCCGGTCAGGTTGAACGCCAGAGCCGAGCGAAGCTGTTGACCCTGCATGCTTGGCGAGACATCTGAGTCCGTTCCATACGCCTTTGCGCGTTCGGACGTCGCTGCGACCGACAGGATCGCGGCGAAGGATAACAGGCGCGCATGCAGGTTGACGGAAGTCCGAGAAGCATTTTCTCGACGGGAACATCTCGCCCGTTCGCTCTTCGTCATGTGGCGAAGTCCGATTGGATCATGATAGCGAAGCATTCCCAGTAACGATGTGCGGGGCTGTGCGCGCCGATTTTTCATATTGTCACAGACTTGACCAGCGGCGCCATGGCGGACGCCAGCGTAGTCGTAAGCCTCCGCGTTTACCCGACAGCTTCCTTCGCGCGGACTTGAGCTTGTCCCTGCCTCCGGATATGCAACTTTTAGGCAAAGCGCTTACGCCGCGGGCTCGCGCTTCGTCAAGGGAGTTGGCCCCAATGATGTGGTTGCGCAACAATGCGCTCGCTGCGGTTTTGGCGTTTATCGCAACTGCGTCGGCGGCGCACGCCCACTCGACGGATATTTCCAGCAGCCGGATCGTGCCGGAAGGGCATGGTCATTATCGCATCGAAGTCGGCTTTCTGGGAACCGACATCGAACGCATGTTCGCCGAGAACAAACCGAAGAGCGACGACGTCGATCTCACCGAGCCGGGCGTCATCGAGGGGATGATCGGCAAATTCATCCAGCAACGCGTCGATCTTCAGAACGCGGAAGGTCAGACCTGCGCGAGCACGGTCGTTTCGGTCGGCGAAGATGCGACCAACCCTTCCGACTCAAAAGTGGTGCTGCGGATGGATTGCAGCGCCGTTCAGGGACAAATTTTTTATAACCCGTTCAGACTTCTCGAAGCGCAAGGACCACGAGCAAAGCATCTCGTCAGCATCGGCGAGAAAGGCGATGAGTCCAATCTGACCGAGGCGCAACGCATGGGCCGGGAGCCGGCGCCCGGCCAAGTGATGATCTATCCCGGCGACGCGCTGATCGATCTCTCCAAGCCGCTGCTGACGCCTTGGGAGCTCGCGCCAAAATTTTTGTCCGCCGGCGTCGAACACATCGTGACCGGCTATGACCACTTGTGCTTCCTGATCGCCGTGATGCTGTGGGCGACGCGCATCTGGCCCGTCGTCAAGATCGTGACGGCCTTCACCGTCTCGCATTCGGTGACGCTGTCGCTCGCGGCTCTCGAACTCGTCAATCTGCCGAGCCGTTGGGTGGAGATCGCCATTGCGCTGTCGATCATCTATGTGGCGGTCGAAAATTTCTTTACGCGCAAAGTCGACGGGCGCTGGCGCGACACCTTCGCATTTGGCTTTATCCATGGCTTCGGTTTCGCGAGCGGCTTGATCGAACTCGGCGTTCCTCAGCGCGCCATCGTGCCGGCCCTGGCGAGCTTCAACATCGGCGTCGAGGTCGGGCAGATCGGCGTCGTGCTGATCGTTCTGCCCTTACTTTTTTTGGCCGATAAGATTTTCACGCATGGGCAGCGCAGTCCGCTTCTCGTCCAAGTCTGTTCGGCGATCATCGCCTGCTTTGGCGCCTATTGGTTTTTCGTGCGCGTTTCTGAACTCGGGTGATGGAGACAAACTGTCCTCTTAATAACGCGCTCGATTGCCTACACACTAATCAGCGTAAGTCGTTTTTAACGGCGTTCAAAACGCCAGCAGCAGGCGCAATCGGAAGCACGCATCAGACAAGACTACTTCCAGCGATACTTAGCAATTTCTGGAATTTCTTCGTGTCAGCAAGCTTGGGGTCTTGCGCCCTCACGCGATCAAGAGCTTTGCTGAGGCCGTAAGCGGGACTAGGCGCGTCACCAACAACAGCAGAGATCAGGTCGAGCATCCTCTCGGCTGACCATGAATAGAGAATTTCTGGCGCTTCTGAAATTGAAAAGACGCTGGTGTTATGTCTCGGGTGCTCGGGGCGGATGAACGGAATGATCACTGCGGCCGCTTCGGGAAAGGCCTCCCCTGAGCCGCGAAGAATTTGCACAAGCTTGAATGTGGAAGAAGAAGTTTGAAGCTCGGCGTCAAGCGGCCAAATGTTTTGAAAAACGGGGCCCACTACATTGCGCCATTTCGCGATTTTCTCCTCCGGTTTGGCCTTTTCCATCTCAATGGCCAGCCGGTGCCCGACACTGGACAGCCCCCTCGGGCCTACTTGCCGCAGCGCCGACCGCGCCTCCATAGCTGTGATTGGGTAATCCGCCTCGCCGGCCTGGTTCGCCAGCATGATGGCCGCGAGCCACTCCGCGAATATCTGCAAATCATTTTCGTCCACATCGTCCCTACCGAATAGAGCAAGGAAGGGCGCTTTCATCAAACCAATTAGCTTTGGCGACCCAATGTAGTTTGAATATTTCCGGGACGACCACGCCGCATGGGCATCTGGTGATGACCAGTCAAAGAGTGGGACCACGTTCTTGGCGGTCCATTCAGGCGCGCGCTCGAAAAGAAACGAAACTTCCGCCGCAAGCCGCAGGCGCGCCAACTGGCCGAAACGTCCTTCGGCGCGGATCAGCTTTTCGAACCGCATCTGCATATCGCCGGACATGTCGCCGCTGCCTTCGGCCTTTGTCAGCTTCTTGAGAAGGATTTCAGCAAGCCTGCCGCTCGGCGCATTAAGGGAATCCCCGAACAAATCAGAATCGTTTCCTTCCGTCATGCTCCGCGGCACCGTGTCAATGATGCGGTCCCACAAAGGCCAGAGCAGCGCATCATCAAGACTCCTGGCCTTCTCGTTGAGCCACCATGACGCGCTCGAGGCCATTTCAGAGAACTTATCGTTTGGAGCTTGGAGAAGATGCCTGGCAATTTTTGCGACGCTATCAGGATCATCGATTCCTTGTGCAGCCCAAAGGAAGCGGTCCCACGCCGATAGCGGCCAGAGGCGCTTATTCGCCTGAGCTTCTAACCCGCGCAGCGCGCGTCCAGGATCACTCTGGCAGAGAGCCTGCCACGCATCTCCTTCCATAAAGTCGGCTTCAGCCGCTGCTTTTTCTGCAGCCGTGACAAGCTCATCGTCCGCAACATCCTTGAACTTCTCTGCATTGCCTACGATTTCGCTTACGCCTTCGTGCCAGATGTGGAAGCCCGCTTGCTCCGCGGGACGCATTTGCCATTGGGGCCAGCGTGCAGCAATTTCGTTGAAAAAAGCCTTGGATTCTGCGGTAAGTTCCAGCCCCGCGCGTTGAAGCTCGCCTAAGAGGTCGAAGCGGCAGCGATCGATGAGGCGCTCTGTTTCTACTCCTTCACGTAACCAGTCCGCAGGCGGCCCTTCGGCGATGCGCTTTTCAATGGATTCGCGCTGTTCGGGGGTGAGGTCGCGCCAGCGTTGACGCAGCAGGCGGTATACTTCGACCGTGGAATTCGTCAAAAAAAGCTCGCCTTGAGGCAAGGCCATCAAAACGTCCCCCGCCACGACCGGCGGCACGATCGGATTGGCGGCGGCAAACAGCGCAAGCCGCCGCGTAAGTCGAAATTCACTCTTTCGCCATGATTCGAGAATGGGAAGGGCGAAGCTGAGATTTTTGGTGGCAAGCCGCGTCCAGATTTCAGCCATCACGCGCACAATTGTCTGAAATCCGGTCCGGTAAGCGTTTTGCTTATGTGCAGCAACGGAAGGCACATCGGTGTCGGAGACACCGTATCCTCGATTGCTTTCAACCCCAGCGTCGATGGCGTCGGCAAGAGCTGCCCCCAGAGCTGAGGTGAGTGTCCTCAGCAACCTTTCTTCGATTACGGGAGAGGCCTCGTTCGGCCACACCGAGAGGACCTCCTCTTCGCTTAATCCATCCTCGATTTCGTAATCGATGGACATAAGATCGGACGGTGCTTGGGGCGGATCATGTCGTTCCTCGCCCCAGGCGATACGCTTACCGATCTTGAGTTTTGGCTTCAGTGCCTCTGCAAGCCTATCGAGCACTTCCGGCGACTGCTCGCCACGCCTAATCCGCGGCGCGATATCAAACCATTCGTTTGCCAAAACACGGCGAGGTGCGCTGCGCATGTGCCGAACGATCAATCGCCAGCACTTGACCAAGACTGGCGACAAGGCATCAGTTTGTATGTTCAAACGGGACTCGAGAAGCTCAGCGGTTTCAAGACCGAAATAATGAATGTTCGCGGCAACGTCGCGTATTGCATCGGTCTCAGCAAAATTCTTTTGGATCCACGGCGCGAGCTGCGTATTCGGCTGAAGCAACTTCATTTCGGCAAGCCATGGAAGCCAGGCTATTGAGGGGTTGATCTCAGCTAGAGTTGTTGTGAGGTCATCACGCTTCAAAAAGAAGCAGAGTTGCTCGCGTTCGAACTCCGACACGTCTCGTGGTGTCTTCTTCTTTTGTGAGCTCGAAGCGGTCATGCTCTGCCTTCCCCGTCAAGCGGTGCAGAAGGCTCGAGCAATATCCTGCCGACTCGGTCTCGTCCGTATTCAGCCGGTCTAAGGGCATAGCGCGCCCATTCCGATAGCGTGGCGTAGATCGCGTCGTACCCGCCAAATTCGACGGGCCTAATTCCCTTTGCCTTCCAAATGGAGGCTGAATCGTCGCTCCGCTTCTCAATTGCATAGATGTCCTTAAGGTCCCGGAAGCGGTCGCGGTCGGCGTCCAGGGTCTCAAGGAGGAGCCGCAGTGCCGCATCTTCCGCCCGATAGCCCACGAGAACCAGCGTGTTCAACCGCATTCGGTCCTCGATATATTGCGAAGCCTATCCATCCCGCAGATAAGCGTCGCCAAAATCGGCGCTTGTCAGGACAAGATCACTTCGCCGAAGTGATATCTGGTCATCTCGTATGCGGCCGTGCAAGTGCATGATGCCGTAATCCTCGCGACCTCCTGGCTTAGGAAGCGCCTTACCAGCGTGGCTTGGCACATCGGCCAGACCGCCCTGTATGGCCGCGTGCTCAAAGAGCGTATCGAAATTCGTGGTCAGCAGCCTCGCTCGTCCCTCGCGATCGCGGGAAAGGTGGAGCAAGGCTAGGTGATTGCTCGTTTTTACTCCGACTTTGGCGGAAAGAAGTTTCGTGGTTGCGTCACGGACTCGCGACTGGGCTCTCGGGAAATGCGTACGCTTTTCAAGAGAACGCAGAGCACGGTCGAACTCCTTGCGCTCACAAGCGAGGCGCTCTGCCGGCTCGTTGTGGCGCGTTTCCTTAAGCTCGGTATAGATGCCGTCCGTAAGCTCCTCGAAGGACGGCATGCCTACGCGCATAGAGACACCCGCGCCGCAGAGAAATACTGCGTCGCCGTCAAGTACTGAGGAAATTAGCTCATCTGGAATATCGGCGCCGTCTTCCAGGAATCGCATGGCCAAAACAGATCACTAGCTGGGCTGATCGGCACCCCAACGGGCGGCCGCGGGAGTGCTTAACCAATAAAGTGATGGCGCGCCCGAAAGGATTCGAACCTCTGACCCCCAGATTCGTAGTCTGGTGCTCTATCCAGCTGAGCTACGGGCGCCTGTTCCGCCACAGCCCTTGCCTTTTAAACGGGCTATGGCGACGCGTCGGCTCGTTTACCGGCAAGCGGCGCGAATGGCAATAGCGCATTTACTTTCGGCGCTGAGCGGCCTTGCGTCGGCCGCGTAAGCATTTAGATAAAGGCGCTAAGTGGGATTTCTAATGGAAACGTTCCTGTCGGATGGCGTCGAGATAGCCTATGTGGATTTCGAGCCCCTAACGGAAGATCGCAGAGAACCGATCGTTCTTGTGCATGGCTTCGCCTCGACCCACGCCGTGAACTGGCTCTTCACGCAGTGGGTCAAGACGCTGACCGAAGACGGCCGCCGCGTCATCGTGTTCGACATTCGCGGTCATGGCCGATCCGCTAAGCTGTACGATCCGGCGCTCTACAGTCTCGACCTCATGGCCGCGGATGTCGCGCATCTGCTCGATCATCTGTCGATCCCCCGCGCTGATGTCATGGGCTATTCGCTTGGCGGGCGCATCGGCGCGCTGCTCGCGCTGACCGCGCCCGAGCGCGTGCGCTCCCTTATTCTTGGCGGCATTGGCGAAAATCTCATTGAGGACTCGGGTCTCCCCCGCGGCCTTGCCGAGGCTATGGAAACCGAGCGCATAGAGGACATCGAGGACTCGACGCTCAAAATCTTCCGCGGCTTCGCCGAAGCCACCCGCAGCGATCTTGCCGCGCTCGCCGCCTGCGTGCGCGGCGCGCGCAAGGCCATTGCGCCCGAGCTGCTGGCGCGCATCACTGCGCCGGTGCTCATTTGCGTCGGCACGCGCGACGACGTCGCCGGCGACCCGCATCCGCTGGCGGAGTTCTTCCCGAACGCCCGCGTCGTCGACATTCCAGGCCGCGACCACAACCGGGCGGTCGGAGACCGCATCTACAAGCAGGCGGTGCTGGAATTTCTCGATACGCGGCCTTAACGGTCGCGGGCGGCGGCGCGCGTGCTATTGTCGGAGCGGTCCGCTATATAACTGCCCGAGCTAGGAGGGGAGATGGGCGCCGAAACGCGCGAACAGGGCGCGAAAATCATCGACTTCGCCCAGAGCGATCCGCTGTTCGCGCGGCTGCGCGCCGAGGCGGAGGAAGTCCTGCGGCGCGAGCCGGAGCTCGGCGGCTTTCTGCATCCGGCGATCCTGTCGCAGAACGGCGTCGCGGGGGTCGTCGCGCATCGCGTGGCGCAACGCCTCGACCGGCCTGAGGCGCCCTATATCGCCATCCGCCAGGCTTTCGAAGAATGCGTCGGCCGCGAGCCGGGAATGGTCGAGGCGTTCCGCGCCGACCTGCTCGCCGTGCTTGAGCGCGACCCGGCCTGCACTAGGCTGATCGAGCCGGCGCTTTATTTCAAAGGTTTTCACGCGTTGCAGACCTATCGTCTGGCGCATTGGCTCTGGAAGAACGGCCGCAGCGACTTCGCGCTTATTCTGCAAAGCCTGTCGTCGCAGACCTTCCAGGTCGATATCCACCCCGCCGCGGTGATCGGCAAGAGCGTCTTCATTGACCACGCGACCGGCGTCGTCATCGGCGCGACAAGCGTCGTCGAAGACGAAGTGTCGATGCTGCACGGCGTCACGCTCGGCGGCACCGGCAAGGCGCGCGGCGACCGCCACCCGAAAGTGAGGCGCGGCGTGCTGATTGGCGCCGGCGCGAAAATCCTCGGCAATATTGAAATCGGCCGCTGCGCCATGATCGCCGCAGGCTCGGTCGTGCTCGACCCGGTTCCCGCCAACAAGACCGTCGCCGGCGTGCCGGCCCGCATCGTCGGCGACGCGCGTTGCGCCGAGCCGGCGCTGGCGATGGATCAGATGCTGGCCTATCTCAACGCCGGCATGTGAGGTTTCCCTTGAGCAGAATTCTCCTGAGCCTCGCGCTCGTTTTTGTCGCGTCGGCGCTTTGCCCACGCGCCGCTACGGCCGCCGGCTGGCATTACTACGATCCCGAATGTCCGATCGAGCTTGGCGGCAAGTCGATGAAATTCGTCGCCATGCAGCCCAAGAAAAACATCGACCGGGAATGCGTCGCGCTGCCTGACGTCGGCCCGAGCGTCATCGTGCTCGACGCTTCCGACAATGAATTGCGCGACATGAATTGGGACATCCGCATTCTGCGCGGCAAGGGGCCGAACGGCGAAGCGGACCCGGACGCCGATGTCGTCGGCCGCCTGCCCGTGCAGAAGTTCCGCAACGGCATGGTGAATTTCGACCAGAATTTTAAGGACGCCGGCAATTACGTGCTCTACGCGAGGCTTACGAGCGACGACGGCGCGAAGAGTTTTATCGGCAGGCATCCGTTCTCAGTCGGACTCGTCACCGACGAAGAATTCTATCTCTATATCGCTTTCGGCGTTTTCATCGTGGTTGCCGGCGGCGCGGCCTTCACGCTGTGGCGGCAGGGCAAGCTCGGATTCAAAATCCCGGATTTCTCCAAGACGGATTGAGCATCGAGAAATGGAGACTTTTTATAAATAGATAGAGGAGGCAATCTTTATGGGCTATGCTTCGACTAAGGTTTTTAGGCCGCCCTTTAGCTACCGACCCAAATATGCTGATCGGATTCCCAATAGAGTTCTTAGTTAAGGGCACGCCTGTTTCGCTTCAGGCCAAACGCGCGGAGGCAAAGCAGGAATGGAAGGCACGAGTCAAGACCGCCAGTAAAGCAGTCATCCCGGATCCTCATTTCGCTTCTGACGAAAGAATCGCTGTAACCCTCTACTTTCTGCCGGATGGTCGGATGCAGGGAGATATAGATAACATAGTAAAGCCTATTTTGGACGCACTCAGTAGTCATATTTATTTGGATGACGCGCAGGTTGAGCGCGTGCTGGTCCAAAAATTCGAGCCAGGGAACATCTTTGAGTTTAAGAATCCTAGTCAAACGTTCGCTGCCGCGTTGGAAGAAGAAAAGCCGGTGCTATACGTCCGGGTATCAAACGACCCTCACGAAGACTTATCATGACCGACTCAACTCCTGAAGCGGACTTGCTGGCCAGCCTCGTGCCGCAACTAGAGGCGGAGGGGTATGAGGTCTACGTACATCCGTCACGATCGCTTCTCCCATCATTTATGAGACACTATGTTCCCGATCTCATCGCGTTCGGCGCGCAAAAGAACGTAGCGATTGAAATTAAGCGTCCGAGCGCCACCGCTGAGGAGAGTCTCGCACGTATCTCTGCACTGTTTGAAGGGCAGAAGGATTGGGACTTCAGAATTTTATTCGTTTCTCCGAATACTACGTCGCGAACACTCACGGCACAGCCGCCGAGCTTAATTCAAGAAGTTGTCTCTGAAGTTCACGCACTGGTTCACGGCGAACACTATCGACCAGCATTGCTCCTGAGTTGGGCAGCATTCGAAGCGGTTGGCAGAGCGCTACTCGAGCGGCGACTCGCCAAACCGCAAACGCCGTCCCGGCTGATAGAAGTCCTCGCGGCGGAAGGCTATATCACTCCTTCAGAAGCTGACGAATTGAGGCTCCTCGCGGAGAAACGCAATAGGCTCGTTCACGGCGGAATCGATGTAGAGGTGAGCGGAGAAGAAATCGACCGGTTCGTCAGCCTTCTCCAGACGCTAATTTCGATGACGAGCGAAGCTGGCCATTAGCCAAACCGATTATTCCTCGGAAAGCCTCTTGGCGGCAGTCTTCCGGCTTCGGCGCGATGGCCGATCCAATCCTTGAGTTCCGCCTTGTCGACCGTGAAGACGCGGCCAGAAGCGTCGGTCCATGTCAGCCCGTCTTTCAGCATAAAGACTTTCGCGTCGGAGACGCCGCCGTCGCGATAGCGTTGCATGCGCACGCCCTTGCCGCGCGCCATGCGCGGCGCTTCGCTCAATGGGAAAACCAGCAGCTTTCTGTTCTCGCCGATGATGGCGATCATGTCGCCATCCGCCTCAGTCACGATCTTCAATCTCGACGGCGGATCGACGGTGAGCACAGCGCGCCCCTTGCGCGTGGACGATAAGAGATCGTCCGCGCTCACGACGAAGCCGCGCCCGTCATTCGTCACGAGGAGCAGCGCGGCCTCCGCCACATGCGGCATGACGGCGACGACATCGGCGCCTTCCTCGATGTCGGCAAAGAGCCGGATCGGCTCGCCATGCCCGCGTCCGCCCGGAAGTTTCGACGCGTCGAGCGTATAGGCCTTGCCGTTTGAGGCGAGCGCCAGAATTTTCGACGTCGTCTGCGCGAAGAAGGAGGCGCCGAGTTCGTCGTCGCCCTTGAACTGCAGGCTTGAGAGATCTTGCACATGGCCTTTGAGCGCGCGAATCCAGCCCTTTTTCGAGACGACGACGGTCACGGGCTCGCGCTCGATCATCGCCTCGGCGAGGTCGAGATCGATCGACTCAGGCGCGTCTTCGAAGGTCGTGCGCCGCTTGCCGATCGGCGTCTGCTGGCCATAGGCTTTTTTCAGCTCGCGCACCTGCCAGGCGATGGTCTTCCACTGCTTGGCTTCATCGGCAAGCAGCGCGTCAATGTCCTTGCGCTCGTCGGAGAGCGCCTTCAGCTCCTTCTTCAGCTCCATTTCTTCGAGCCTGCGCAAGGCGCGCAGCCGCGTGTCGAGAATGTAATCGACCTGCAAATCGGTCAGCTTGAACGCCTTTTTTAATTCGCCCTTGGCGTCGTCCTCTTCGCGGATGATGCGGATCACTCTATCGAGATTGAGGAAGACGATGACCATGCCTTCCAATTGCTCGATGCGCCGAATGATGGCGGCGAGGCGATGGCGCGAGCGGCGCTGCAGCACGACTCGGCGATGGTCGAGCCATTGCCTCAGCGCCTCGTCGAGCGAAACGACGCGCGGCGTCACGCCGTCGACGAGCACATTCATGTTCATCGCAAAACGCGTTTCGAGCTCGGAGAGCTTGAATAGCGTCTCCATCATCAGCGCCGGATCGACCGTGCGCGAACGCGGCTCGAAAACGATGCGCACGTCCTCCGCCGATTCGTCGCGCACGTCGGCGACGAGCGGCAGTTTGCGTTCGGCGATAAGTTCCGCGAGCCTTTCGATGAGGCGCGATTTCTGCACGCCATAGGGAATTTCCGTGACGACGGCGACCCAGCCGCCGCGCGGCAGTTCCTCCTTGGTCCAGCGCGCGCGTAGACGAAACGAGCCGCGTCCCGTGCGATAGGTCTCGGCGATCTCTTCACGCTTGTCGACGACGATGCCGCCTGTGGGAAAATCTGGCCCCTGCACGAAGGCGAGCAATTGCTCGGCGGTCGCCTTGCGGTGCGAAATGAGATAGAGCGCCGCGTCGCAGAGCTCGGCGAGATTATGCGGCGGAATGGAGGTCGCCATGCCGACGGCGATCCCCTGCGCGCCATTGGCGAGCAGATTGGGCAGCGCCGAAGGCAGCACCACCGGCTCCTTCTCCTCGCCGGAATAATTGGGGATGAAGTCGATCGCGTCTTCGTCGATGCCTTCGAGAAGCAGGCGCGCGACTGCGGTCATACGCGCTTCGGTGTAGCGATAGGCGGCCGCCGAATCTCCGTCCACATTGCCGAAATTGCCCTGCCCGTCGACGAGCGGATAGCGGGAGGAGAAATCCTGCGCGAGACGCACCAGCGCGTCATAGATCGCCTGATCGCCATGCGGATGGAAGGAGCCCATCACGTCGCCGACGATCTTTGCGCATTTCTTGAACGGCGCGCCGGGATCGAGCCGCAGAATATGCATGCCGTAGAGGATGCGACGGTGCACGGGTTTGAGCCCGTCGCGCGCGTCAGGCAGCGCGCGGCCGGTGATCGTCGACAGCGCGTAGCGCAGATAGCGCTCCTCGAGCGCCTCGCGCAGATCGACGGGCGCAATTACGCTAACGTCGCTTGCGCCTTTTCCTTTTCCGGCTCCCGCGCCGCCTTTTTGCGTCATTTGAAAAACCCGATTCTGTCTTTGCGATCGGTACTATGGCCGTATGGGCGTGGGCGCAAGCGGACGATTTCGTGGCGGCTTTTTCGATCTGAGGGCATCGAAGACGCGACTGCGTTTTGCGCGAACTGTTGCAAATAAGTTCTTGCAGTCGCTGCGCCACTTCCTTTAGAAGCTTCGGCAGCGATGGCGCGGATCGGCGCAGTCGAATTTTCGCCGGCTTCTCGCGGCTTTTTAGACATGGCGTCCATGAAAAAACTGCTTTTGCTGCTCGTCGCCGCGCTTCTCGTCACCACCGCCTCCTTCGCTTTGGACAGGTCGCAGCTCTCCGTCTCCAGACCCACTGTCGCCACGAGCGGCCGCGCGCCGCGAACGTCAGGCGCGGATGACGCCGACATGCAGGCGCTCTGCCGCGAGGTGCTTGTCGACATCGACCAGGGCTACGGCGTCACCAGCCGAGAATCGCGCTACATTTGCGGCGACAAGGACCGCACAAGAGCGCCGATGTAAATGTCGCGCGCCGCAGGCAATGTGACGCCGCGCGGGTTGAGCACGTCGCGCGTCAGGAAATATCCGGTCAATCGAAACGCGGCGATAAGATCGGCCTGCGCCGCCGCGACGCTCTCATGCTGAAGAAACTCCGGATAGGGCAACAGTCTGTCGCGCCACGGCGCGCCGGCGGCGCGACTCACCGCGCGGCCTGATTTCGGCGACACATAAGCGAGATCGTTCTGCGCGCCGGTCAGCGCGCAGGAGTTGAGATCGAGTCCGAAGCCGAGCGCGCCGAGCAGCGCAAGCTCGAATCGCGCCATCATCGCAGCGGCGCCGTCAAAATCGTGATGATCGCCGAGCCGCGCGGCGATGGCGTCGGCCACTTCGAACAATTCCTCATGGGGGTCGCGCTCCGGCAGCAGGCGCAAAAGCGCGCAAAGCGAGGCGACGCCGTTGAGCGCCGCGGCGCGATCGAGGAAATGGGCGGCGCGGGCGGCGAGCGGCTCGACCGTCAAGGCGCCGAGATGATCCTCTAGGCGCGCGCGCCACTGCGCGGCGACAAGATTGCCGGGTTGCAGAATCGGACGAAGCCGGCGCGAGCGGCCGCCGCGCACGAGGCCAAGATGCCGGCCATGCTCACGCGTCATCAATTCCAGAATGACGGAGGTTTCGCCATGCCGACGCGCGCCGATGATGAGGCCGTCGTCCCGCCAATCCATATCCGGCTCACACTTCGGAAAGCTTCATATCCGGCCGGTAATCTAAGCCTTCGACGTCCTTGATCAAAGCCTGGCCGCAAATCACCCGGTTCTGCGTCGGGTCGAAGGTGAGCGAGGGCGATCCGTAGAGTCGCCAGCCGAGGCTCAAGGCTTCCGTAACGCGATGGCAAAAGGCCGCGTCGTCCGGCCCGGTGAGAAAGCGATAGGCGGTCATCGCCTTGCGTTCGTCAGACATCCGACCTCCAGCGCCGGGCGAATCACCCAACTTGGCCAATATTATTCGCCCTTGGGGAATTCCAGCCGCATCTCGCGATAGCGCTCTGGATCGTCGGCCCAATTTTCGCGCACCTTCACGAACAGGAAGAGATGCACCGGTTGTTCGGCCGCTTCGGCGATCTCGCGGCGCGCCGCCTGGCCGATCGCCTTGATGGTGCGCCCGCCTTCGCCGATGACGATCTTCTTCTGACTGTCGCGCGCAACATAGATCGTCTGCTCGATGCGCGCCGAGCCGTCCTTCTGGTTGGTCCAGGACTCAGTCTCGACGGTTGACTGATAGGGCAATTCGTCGTGCAGGCGCTCGTAGATTTTCTCGCGGGTGATCTCGGCGGCGAGAAGCCGCAGCGGCGCGTCCGAGAGCTGATCCTCCGGATAGAGCCATGGCGAAGGCTTCATGCGCCGCGCGAGCGCCTTGCGCAGATCGTCGACGCCGTCGCCGTTCAGGGCCGAAATCATGAAAGTTTCGTCGAATTTCTGCCGCGCGTTGAGCGTCTGCGCCAGCGCAAGCAGCTTTTCGCGCGGGATCAGATCGATCTTGTTTAAAACGAGAAGCTTCGGCGCCTTGGTCTGCTGAAGCTGCGTCAATATCGCTTCGACTTCGTCGTCGAGGCCCTTGCGCGAGTCGACGAGCAGCGCAATGACGTCGGCATCGGCGGCGCCCGAGAGCGCGCTTGCGACCATGGCGCGATCGAGCCGACGCTTGGGCTGGAAGATGCCTGGGGTGTCGACAAGAACGATCTGCGCCGCGCCTTCGATGGCGATGCCGCGGACAAGCGCCCGCGTCGTTTGCGCCTTGCGCGAGACGATCGAGACCTTGGCGCCGACAAGCTGATTGAGCAGCGTCGACTTGCCGGCGTTTGGCGCGCCGACGAGCGCCGCAAAGCCGCAGCGTGTTTCTTCTGACGTCGGTTGGTCCCCGCCGCTCACGTCTCGCCCTTTTTTGCGCCCGCGCCCTCGCGGGCCAGAAAGGCCGCTGCGGCGGCCTGTTCGGCGACGCGTTTGGAGGCGCCAGAGCCCGACGTCGGCGCGAAGCCCCTTACCTCCACGGCGACTTCGAAGAAGGGCGCATGGTCCGGCCCGCTGCGGGTCACGAGTTGGTAGCGCGGCGCGGCGCGGCCGCGCGCTTGCGCCCATTCCTGTAAAGCGGTCTTCGCGTCGCGCAAATCCTGGCCGCTCGCCGCCATGCGGTCGCTGAAAGCCTTGCGGACGACGCGTTCGGCCGCAGCCGCGCCGCCGTCGAGAAAGGCCGCGCCGATGATCGCTTCGCAGATATCGCCGAGCAAGGCGCGTTTGGCGCGCCCGCCCGTCTGGGCCTCGCCCTCCCCGAGCCGCATTACTGGGCCAACGCCCCAGGCCTCCGCAACCTCGGCGCAGGTCTCCTTGCGCACCAGCGCGGCAAGACGGCGCGACAGCTCGCCCTCGCTCTCGTTCGGAAAGGCGTCGTAGAGCATATGGGCGACGGCGAGACCGAGCACGCGATCGCCCAGAAACTCGAGCCGCTCGTAAGAGTCGCGCCGAGCGGGCGAAGCGGTGACATGAGTCAGCGCTCGCGCGAGCAGCGTCGGATCGGCGAACTCATGTCCGATGCGCGCTTCGAACGCAGCGAGCCCCTCGTCGCGGCGGCGCGTCATGTCACGCCCGCGCGTCTGGTCAATGAACAGGTCGAAACAGCCGATCCCAACGCACCGACCATGGCCAGCGCCAGAAAGCGAGCGCTGATTCATCCTTCTTGACCGAGAAGAAGATGATCTCGGCCCGGCCTACGAGATTGACGAAAGGCACGAAACCGACGCCACCAAACTCTGGCGCGATGCGCGAATCGGTGGAGTTGTCACGGTTATCGCCCATCATGAAATATTGATCGGGCGGGACGACGAAGAGTTCGGTGCTGTCGTTGATGCCGTGATCGCCCTCGATTTCGATGATCGTATGTTCGACCGCCGGATGATCGCCGTTCCCGGGCAGCGTTTCCTTATAGGTCGTCACAGGGACGTCGCGCCCCTCGCGATTTTCCGTTACCGCCTTTTCGATCGGCGCGCGCGGCACGATGACGCCGTTGATGTAGAGCCGGCCATCAATGACCTGGATGCGGTCGCCGGGAAGGCCGATGACGCGCTTGATGTAATCGGTCTCATTGTCCCGCGGCAGCTTGAAGACGACGACGTCGCCGCGGTTCGGCGGCGACGCCAGAATGCGGCCGGAAAAAATGTCGGGCCCGAACGGCATGGAGTAATTCGAATAGCCGTAGGAATATTTCGACACGAACACATAGTCGCCGATGAGCAGGGTCGGGATCATCGAGCCGGAAGGAATATTGAACGGCTGAAAGAGCAGCGTGCGGATGACGAGCGCAATCGCCAGCGCCTCAAGGATAACCTTGATGGTTTCGAGAAAACCGCCCTCTTCGCGCTTTTCAGCCACCGGAACGTTCCTGCTCAAGCCGACTCACTCCTCATGCATTTGGGCGGCGTCGGCCCGCCCGGCCGCACGGCTTACCACGCTTGAGCTTCCGTGAGAACCTGCGCCAGCGCATAAGGGCGGCGACGGGTCCCGCGTCAATTGGTTGGCCGCGCGCGTGAGCCGCCCTCACCCTGAGGAGGCCCTGAAGGGGCCGTCTCGAAGGGCGAGGGCGGGACACTGAAGACAGGATGTCCTCATGGCGCGAGCTTCGCTCGCTCCTCAGGATGAGGACATCCTCCTAATCCACGCCTATTCTTCCGACTATCCGACCGCCCGGCCCTGCTCCATCTCCTGACGCATGCGCCGGATCGCCTCGGCGAGCCCGACGAAAATCGCCTCGCCGATCAGAAAATGGCCGATGTTCAGCTCGACGACCTGCGGCAGGGTAGAGACGCGGCGCGCCGTCTCGTAATCGAGGCCGTGCCCGGCGTGAATTTCGAGCCCGCGCCCGGCGCCATAGGCGGCGGCTTCCGCGATTCGCGCGAATTCGGCCTCGGCCCGGCCTAGATCGCCGACCTCGACGGCGTGACACCAGGCGCCGGTATGGAGCTCAACGACCGGCGCTTTGATCGAGACGGCGGCGTCGAGCGCCTCCTTGGACGGCTCGACGAACAGCGACACGCGCACGCCCTCTCGCGTCAGCTGATCGACGTAAGGCAGGAGGTAGTCGTGCTGACCAACGACGTCGAGGCCGCCTTCGGTCGTGCGCTCAGTGCGCTTTTCCGGCACGAGACAGACGGCGTGCGGCGCCGTTGCGAGAGCGATATCGAGCATCTGCTCGGTCGCCGCCATTTCGAAATTCAGCGGCTTCGATATCGCCGCCTTCAGCCGCGCCATGTCGGCGTCATTGATGTGACGGCGGTCTTCGCGCAGATGCGCGGTGATCCCGTCGGCGCCCGCCTCGATCGCGAGCAGCGCGACGCGCACGGGATCGGGCCGCGGGCCGCCGCGCGCGTTGCGGACGGTCGCGACATGATCGACGTTGACGCCAAGGCGAAGGGGGTTAGTGGGCATGCCGCTCTTTTACCGCGCCTTTATATCGATTGTCATCGTCGCGCGGGGTGAGACAAGGCGACGCTTGGAGATTTGTGATGAGCTACGAGCTGGCGGAGGTTCAGAGCGCGGACGACTGGAAGGCCTATCATTTCATTCGCCGAAAGGTTCTGTGGGAAGCGAAGGGAAGGCGCCACTATAACGAGAATCATCCGGACGAACATCTCAATACCAACCATCCACTGTTATTGAAGCTGCACGAGCGTCCGATTGGCCCGGTTCGTCTTGACGAGATTGGCCACTGCTCGGGAGTTGTGAGGCTGGTGTCTATTGCGCCAGACGTTCAACGGTCGGGACACGGACGTGCGCTTTCCTTGCTCACCGAAAACTATGCGAAGCGCTTCGGGATAACCGCATTTTTGGTCAACGCAGCTCCCGACGCCGTGGGCTATTACGAAAAAAATGGGATGGAAAAGAGAGATGTGGGACGAGTCGGAACTCAGAGGATTGGCCTCTGACTGCATTCAGATGAAAAAGAATTTGCACTGACGCGACCGATGCTGCGGAACGGACTTTGCCGTTGGCCGTTGCTATAAGTGATTTCGAAACAAGGGACTCGATTCATGCCGAACGATTTATTCCAAACTGAACTTTCAAAACCTTTCGCGCGAAAGGGGACACAAGTATTCGGGCACATCGTGCTGTTACCCCGGGAAGATGGCGACGGTCTCTGCGCAATTTCGCAACGCTTGGCGGCGCAGGTTCCGCAAGAAGATGTTTACTATGTCCTTCCAGCTCCGACGGGGGAAGGAAGGTCAGCCTGGGGGCCAATTATCAATGCAGTCATGCATGGAAATCCGCCGGTCATGCCAAAGGCGGTATCCTATCCGCACGTGACGCTGCTCCATATTTGGATGGAGGTCGGTGAGGCCGAGGCGTTGCTGGAAAGTTTTTCTCGGACTGCACACCAGATATCCATCCCGGAAATTCATGTGGACGACTGGGTCGCTTCTGTTCAACCCCGCTGGCGTGGTGAAGAGCTGCTTCCTGCAACGACGGACTACGGTTGTTCAGCCGTCGTCGCCAAAACTGATCAGCTAATACGAGCGCAAGATTGGGCAACAACACTTATTCCAATTGGTTCCAACAGCCGCGTGGTGACCGGAATTGGAGAGACTTGGAAGCCGCACTTCACTCTATTGGCTCTACAAGGAAATCATCGCCCTGCTTTCGCAGCGGCCGACCATCGCGAAATGGTCATTCGGGATCCGATTCTCTCCGTTGGCTTGTCGGGGCTCTATGGCCAATTCAAAACAGCCCTCGCTATTGCGGGAAGTGATATCGAGCCCACCCCGATTTGTAAGTCTGGACCCGCTCTTCAAGACATTTTGGGCAGAGAGCTAGGCTAAAGTTGCAGTTGGCAACCGACCCTGAACGGAAGTTATGATTTTTGCACAGCCTGTCGCGCTATCGAGCAGCAAACTCTTGCGTTAGCAGGCTACGCAAACACGCCACTCACCCGATCACCCTTTCCGCCTTGCTCACCAAGGGGCTCGCGCGAAGGCGCGTGACGGTCGGCGACTTCGAGATCGAAGGTCATCTCGCGGAAATCCGGCGAATGCGCCTGAAGGTGATAACGCAAAGGCGAAGAGGTTTAGCGTTCTTGCGCTCTCACATCTCGGGAGGCGAATAAATGCGCCTCTCCTTTCACAGAAAATTCTCGATCTAGGAACGCTCCGAGGTCGCGAGCATGTCGAGCACAGGACATGAGGGCGCGGCGTCGCCCGAGCATTGGGCGATTGTCGCGGCAAGAATCCCTTCAAGCCTAGTAAGATCAGCGAGCTTCGCCCGCACCTCGTCAAGGTGCGTTCGCGCGATCTCGTTCACCTCCGCGCAAGAGGCGCGGGACGGCTCGGCAAGGGCTAAGAGCGCGCGAATTTGCTCGATGCTGAATCCAAGCTCGCGGCCGCGACGAATGAACGTCAGCCGTCGGACATGGCCATCCTCATAGACGCGATGTCCGCTCGCCGTCCGCGCAGGCGACGGCATGAGCTTGATGCGCTCGTAATAGCGCACGGTCTCCAGATTGACGCCCGTCGCCTCGGCAAGCCGCCCAATCGTCAAGGACAGCATGGATTTTTCTCTTGCACCCGTAGTCGCTACGGGGTGCACGATAGCCAGCATGTCAAGAAAGGGCAAACCATGACGATCAATGACGCCGCGCAAGAAAAGCCAGCCGCTTCGGCTCCGCCCGCCGCTCCCGCCGCCTCGAAGTGGTTCGCCGCCTTGGGACTCGTCGCAGGCCTCGGCGCGGTCGTCGCGTCGTCGTGCTGTGTCATACCGCTGGGGCTCGCGGCGCTCGGCGCGGGCGCAAGCGTTTTT
>Ga0233425_10004043_pt1 | contig 25316 bp, 26 predicted proteins | sample Watercolumn_Towu_2_FD_181712 | JGI IMG/M metagenome (GOLD analysis project Ga0233425, IMG submission 181712) | Freshwater microbial communities from Lake Towuti, South Sulawesi, Indonesia - Watercolumn_Towuti2014_140_MG | ecosystem: Environmental > Aquatic > Freshwater > Lake | place... | reverse complement strand
CACCGCGACGTACCAGTCGCGGATGAGCACCCCGTAGGCCAGCCACGCGCAACAGCACGCGGCGACGGTCGCGTACATGACGGCCGATACGCCGTGCAGCCGCCGCGTGCGCCAAACCCGCACCGTCTGCGGCACGATCGCGGGCGCGCCGAGGATCACCGCGAGCAACCCCACCGTGCCCTCCGAGCGTGCGAGCCCCGCGAGGCCGGCTGCCAACGAGGCACCGACGCACACGGCAACGGGTGCGACCGCGATGCGCCCGTGCCGCACGCACAGCGCCACCACGAGCAGCGAGCCGACCACGATCGAGACGTTGGACACGACGAGCGGCACGTCCCCGATCGCGGCGCCGTAGATGGTCCAGAGGGTGCTGCCGCAGGCTCCCCAGAGGAACGAACGCGGCTCGATGCCCTCCGTGGAGTCGGTGCGCCACCCGCGCACCACCTGCGGCCAGGAAAACGCGATCGCGAGCGCCGTCGCGGTCGCACCGACGATGGTCTCCGCGCGCATCGCGCCACCGTAGTCACGGCGAGCGCGTGGCGGGGCCATCCGTAGACTGCGCGCGTGTCGACCACCTCGAGCGGCATCAGCTGGGACGAGCGCTACGCGGGCGAGGAGTACGGCTTCGGCACCGCACCCAACGACTTCCTCCGAGAGTGCATGGCGCTGCCCGCGTTCGCGGACGCTGCGCTGCAGGTCCTCTGCATCGGCGACGGCGAGGGCCGCAACGGCGTGTGGCTCGCGGGGCTCGGCCACGAGGTGACGAGCGTCGACCTCTCGCCGGTCGGGGTGGACAAGGCGCGGCGGCTCGCCGCCGCGCACCGCGTGCCCCTCGACGCCCGCGTGGGCGACCTCGCCCGATGGGACCTCGGTGTGGACGCCTGGGATCTCGTCGTGTCGGTGTTCTGCCATCTCGCACCCGAGTTGCGCGCCGACGTGCACGCCCGCATCGCCCATGCGGTGCGTCCCCGCGGCTGGGTTGCGTTCGAGGCCTACCGCCCCGCCAACGTCGGCCGCGACGTCGGCGGGCCGCAGTCCGCCGAGCTCAACGTGACGCTCGAGGAGCTCCGCGGCCAGTTCGCCGGATGGGAGCCCGTCGTCGCCCGCGAGGTGGAGCGCGACATCCACGAGGGCCGCTACCACAACGGCATGAGCGCGACCACGCAGTGGCTCGCGCGGCGGCCGGGCGCGACGGGCGGCGCACCCGCGCGCGGGGCGGCGCGGTCGTGATCACCACCTTCGGCGCCTCGCTCATCGGGCCGCGCCACGGCGCCGACCCTCGAGCGCCCGTGCACGCGCTCGTCGAGGCGTGGCTGGATCGCGTGGCACCCGCCGAGCGGCGCGGGGGCACGGTGCGCGTGGCGCACCGCGGCGGGCCGTCCGAGGCGGCGCAGCAAGTGGAACTGCTCGAGCCCGACTCCGACCCCTCGGTGGCGCGCGCGACGACCGTGACGCTGCTGCGCACCTCGCGGGAGTGGTACTTCGACGTGCGCCGCGAGCTCAAGCCCACGCGCCCCGAGGTGCTCCCTCGCCGCAGCGTGGAGCGGCCCGACGCCGCGCTGTGCGAGCTGCTCGTCGGCGCGTCACAGGTGCTACGCGCGCTGGATGCCGAACGTCGCATCGAGCCGCGCACCTGGCCGGCCGACTCGGAACTCGAGGGCCAGAGCGTCGCCGCGTACTGTCAGGCGCCGAGTCGACGCCTGCCCGTCGTGGTCGAGGTGACCGCAGGCAAGGGACCGCGCACCGTGACGAGTGAGGCGACGGCGCGGCAACTGCTCGGCGTCGCGCACCTCGTGCACCTGACCTCGGCGGACGCCGAGAAGGGCTTCACCGAGCTGTTCGGTACGCGCCTGGTGTCCGACCGCTGGGTCACCGTGGTGTGGCCGCGACCGGGCGGCACCGAGCAGTTCCACGACCTCCACGACGACGCGCTCATGCGGCGCCTCATCGGGGCGGCGAGTGCGTCCCTGGTGCCGCTCGCTCGGCCTCCCGCCCCGCGACCCACCCCACCCGCGGACGCCGCACCGGTCCCGGCACCCGACCAGACGGCGGCGGCGCAGATCGAGCGACTGAATGCCCTGGTGCTCGAGCGCGAGGCGGAGATCGAGGCGCTGCACGAGAACATGACGCTCACGGACCAGGCCACGGCCGCGCGCCTCGACGCGCTGGACCGCCAGATCGAGCAACTCATGAGCTTCGCGTTGCTCGGCCAGGACGCGTCGTACCTCGAACGGCTGTCGGAGGCCGTCGACTACTGCAAGCGCCACCTGCGCAACCTCGTGTTCCACGAACGGGCGATCGCGTCGGCGCACGCGACCCACATGATGAACGGTCGCAGCGTCGCCGCACGGCTCGCCAAGCTCGACGAACTCGCCAGGCCGTTCGTGCACGGTCGGATCGACGACTCGCAGTTCGTCCTCGATTGCATGGAGGGCATCTCCAATTTCGCCCCCTCGGTGAGCGACACCGCAGTTCAGCAGTACGCCGAGGACTACGCGATCGACTGGCACGGAGTGCAGGTGCTGGCCAAACCGCACATCCGCGTGGGGGACGCGCGCATCCACTTCTACCTGGACCGGGAACGACGACAGGTCGTCGTGGCCTACGTGGGTCGGCACCTGCGCGACAAGGGCGTGTCGTGACCTCGGCCGTCTACGCGCTGTCCGACGACTACATCGCGCGACTCGCCGACCTGGACCCCGGCTTTGCCACCGCCCTCGGCATTCCGGGCCACGACGAGGAGATGACCGACTTCAGCCCCGCGGGCCACGAGGCACGCGAGACCCTCGACCGCACGACGCTCGCGCGACTGGAGGCACTGGACGCGAGCGGGGACCGCGACCGCCTCGCCGCCGGGGTGCTGCGCAATTCACTCGAGATGGCGGCCGTCGAGCGGGCGGCGGGTGAGCACCTGCGCACGATCCGCGTGCTCGCCGGCGACGTGGACTACGCGCGCAGCGTCTTCGACCTCATGCCCACCGACACGGCCGCGCAGTGGACCACGATCGCGGCGCGCATGGAGAAGGTGCCGGCGGCGTTCGCCGGCATGCGCGAGTCGTGGCGACTCGGGGCGCAGCGCGGCGTCGTGGCGCAACGGCGCCAGGTGCTCGCCGTCGCAACGATGCTGGAGGGCTGGGCGGGCACGCCGGGGACGCCCGGGTTCTTTGCCACCCTGGCGGCCCGTGGCGCGCGGGTCGCGGGCGCACCGGCGACGCGGCTGGAGGCCGCGGCGGCGGGCGCGGCCCGCGCATTGGCCGAGACGGCCGACTATCTGCGGGGCGAGTACGCACCGGTCGCCGACCCGCGCGACGGCGTGGGCGAGGAGCGTCACGCGATCGCGCGGCGCCGCTACATGGGCATGGAGGTGGACGCCGACGACGCATACGCGTGGGGCTTCGGCGAGGTGGCGCGGCTGGACGCCGAGATGCATGCGTGCGCCGCACAGGTCTTGCCAGGGGCGGGGCTCGAGGAGGTGCGCCACCACCTCGACACCGCACCCGAGCACACGATCGAGGGCGAGGAGCGGCTGCGCGACTGGCTCCAGGCGCTGATGGACGAGGCGATGTCGCGACTCATCGCAGGCGAACACTTCGAGATCCCCGAGCAGATCCGCACGGTGACCGCGATGATCGCGCCGCCAGGTGGCGCCGCGGCGATGTACTACATGTCGCCCAGCGAGGACCTCACCCGACCCGGAACGACCTGGTATCCGGCCAACGGTCGCACGCACTTCCCCCGCTGGAGCGAGCCGACGACCGCGTACCACGAGGGCGTGCCCGGTCACCACCTGCAGATCGGCACGGCGATCCTCAACCGCGAGCGGCTCTCGCGCTTCCAACGCAACGAGTTCGTGAGCGGCCACGGCGAGGGCTGGGCCCTGTACGCGGAGCGACTCATGGACGAGTTGGGTTTCCTGGACCGGCCCGAGTACCGGCTCGGCTACCTGTACGCGCAGGCGTTTCGCGCGGCACGCGTGGTGGTGGACATCGGCCTGCACTGCGAGCGCACGATCCCGCACGACTGGCCCTGGCACCCGGGCGAGCGGTGGACGCCCGAGCTCGCACTCGAGTTCCTCTCCGCGCGGTCCTCGAGCGACGACGCCTTCAACCGCTCGGAGATCGACCGCTACCTCGGCTGGCCGGCGCAGGCCATCTCGTACAAGCTCGGCGAGCGGGTGTGGCTCTCGCTGCGCGACGACGCGCGGCGGCGACACGGGGCGGCGTTCGACCTGCGGGCGTGGCACGCATACGCACTCGACCTGGGCAACCTCGGGCTGGACCTACTGCGCTCCGAACTCGCCCGCTTCTGACCGCGCCGCGGATCCATCGGCTCCCGACGCGCGACGGCGCGCGCGGCGCGACGAGACCTCAGGGCGTGACGATCACGGTGGTGCCGGGGTGCGCCCACCGATATACGAAACGCGCGTCCGCGGCCTCCATGCGCACGCATCCGCCGCCTTGGAACGACCCGAGTTGCTCCTCGGTCTGCATCGGCCGGCCGAAGCGTCGCGGGATCGCGTGGAAGCCGACGTTGCCGCCGTCGGGGCCCACCGCGAAGCGCGTCATGTGGTCGAACCACACGCCCTCGACGTCGAGGCTGAAGGACTTCACCGACTGGCTCGTCACGCGGTAGGTGCCGGGCTCGGGCACGCCGCGGCGGCCCGACACGGGCATCGCGCGGATCACGGCGCCGCTGCGGTCCACCACCCACACCCACTGCATGCGATTCGAATACACGACGCGCCGACCCACGCCCGAGCGGGCGGGGAGCATCGGTGGGTTGACGCGGCTGTAGGCGGGGTAACGCAGGCCGGTGGTGGTGAGCGGCGCGGGGGTCGAGGCAACCGTCGTCGGGGCGACCGTCGTGGTCGACGCAACTGTCGTGGCGACCGTCGTCGTCGACGCAACCGTCGTGGTCGACGTGTCGGTGGCCCTCGCCCCGGAGTGCCCCCACGGCAGCCCCGAGACCACGCCCGCCGCGCCGATGACCGCGGCGGCGACGGCGAGGGGGGCGGCCCGCCTCACTCGGGGCGCCGCCGGTGCTGCGGCGGCAGGGTGTCAAACAGCGGGTCGATGACGAGTTCGTGGCGATGGCCCCACTCGCCCACGATCCCGTGGGCCATGGCTGCGACGGGCAACGCGAGCAGCGCGCCCACCGGTCCGAGCAGCGCACCTCCCGCGATGGCCGAGCCGAAGGCCACGGCGGGGTGGATCTCGAGCGTGCGCGCCGTGAGCCGTGGCGCGAGCAGGAAGTTCTCGAATTGCTGGTACACGACGATGACGACGATCACCGCGAGCGCCTTGACGGGCGAGTCCAGAAACGCGAGCAGCACGGGCAATGCCCCCGAGAGATAGGTGCCCACGACGGGCAGGAACTGCGACACGACGCCCACCCACAGCCCCAGCACGACCGGATACGAGGTGCCGATCACCTGGAACGCGAGCCAGTGGACCACCGACGACACGGCCGCGAGCAGGAGGCGCGAGTAGATGTAGCCGCCGGTCTTGTCGATCGCGAGTCCCCAGATCTGCAGGACCACGCGTTGGCGGTCGGGCGGCAGGCGCGAACAGATGGTGCGACGCAGTCGCGGTCCGTCAGCTGCGAGGTAGAAGGTGAACAGCAGGATCGTCACGATCTGCAGCGTGCCCCCGAGTGCGCTCATCGAGAGACGCAGCACGCGACCCTGCTGGCGATCGAAGAACGACTGCACCGTGCCATCGGGGTCGTCGATCGCGTCGTTCCAGCGCTCCGCATCGATCGTGGTGCCGAAGCTGTCGTTGAGAAACGAGACGGTCTCCTCCACGTAGGCGGTGCGGTTGTCCACGAGGTCGCGGGCTTGGGTCGCCACGAGGGTGCCAATGGCGGTCACGAGCAGCGCCAGACCGGAGAACACGGCGAGGAGCAGCACGATCGTCGCCGCGCCTCGGCGCCAGCGCCGTCGTTGGAGCGCATTGACGGCGGGCTCGAGGGCGAAGGCGAGGAACACCGACACGAGCACGAGCACGAGGAAACTCGCGATGCGCTCGAAGACGGCCCGCAACGCCAGGGCGAGCAACAGCCCGCCCCAGAAGAGCGCGATCGCGCGGGGCACCCACCGTGGCATCGGCTCGCGCGGCATCGATTCGCTCGCCACCGCACTCAGCGTACCTGCGTGCACGGTTGGCGATCGGGCTGCGGGGAATGTCAGCATCGAGGGATGCGGTTGCCCCGCGTCGATCGGCTCGACGTGACGCGGATCTCCCGCGCGGTGGAGACGGTGCGCGAGTCGCTGGCCGACACGCTGCGCACCTACGTGATCGGACCCGACGGCGAAGCGCGGGCGCGCGCGCTCATGGAGTCGCCCGGCGAGCGCTGGTTCACCGAGGAGCGGCCGATCCGCCGCGTCCACGCCGACGCGGCGATGTTCATCGGCGGTCTGCGGGCCCTCCTGCTCCAGTCGCTCCACCCCCTCGCGATGGCGGGGGTCGCCCAGCACTCCGACTACCGCGCCGACCCCTGGGGACGACTGCAGCGCACCGCCGACTTCCTCGCCGTCACGTCCTTCGGGCCCGGGGAGATGGCCGAGCGCACCATCGCGCGCATCCGCGAGGTGCACACCCGCGTCGTCGGCACCGCCTCCGACGGCCGTGCCTACTCCGCCTCCGACCCCCACCTGCTCAAGTGGGTGCACGTCGCGGAGGTGGACTCCTTCCTCACGGCCCACCAGCGCTTCGGCGAGCGCCCGCTCGACCAGGCGGGGTGTGACGGGTACGTGGCCGACATGGCGCGCGTGGCCGAGGCGCTCGGCGTCGAGCGCCCGCCGCGCACCGAGCGCGAGCTCGGCACGCAGCTGCGTGCGTACAAGCCCGAGTTGCGCTCCACCCCCGAGAGCCGCGACGCCGCGCGCTACCTGTTGCTCACGCCGCCGCTCGCGCCACCCTCCCGCGCCGCGTACGCGATGCTCGCGGCCGCGACCGTGGCGACGCTGCCGGCGTGGGCGCGCATCCCCCTGCGTCTGCCGCTGCTGCCGGTCACCGAACGCCTCGTGCTGTGGCCGCTCGGTGCGGCGATCACCTCGGGGCTGCGCTGGGTGACGGCGCCGTCCTCGCCCTACCGCACCGACGCCGACACTCGCGCCCGCACCACGAACGCGTCGTAGATCCGCTGCTGCGCGGGATCGCGCTGGGCGGTGTCCTCGGGGTGCCACTGCATCCCGAGCAGCCACTTCGTGCGGTGCTCCACGGCTTCGAGCACGCCGTCGGGCGCGCTGCCCACGCCGCGCAGGTCGGCGGCGAGCCGGGCGATGCCCTGATGGTGGAACGATGCGCCCTCGAGGCGCGTGGTCCCGACGGCACGGGCCATCGCGCAGTCGGCCTCGAGCACCACGTCGTGCAACGCGTACTCCTCCCCGACGGGGAACTGTGCGGGCGCGTGGCGCAGGAGGTTCGCGGCCTCCGGGAGGTCTCCGAGGTGCTGCACGAGCGACCCGCCGAGCACCACGTTGGCGAGCTGCATGCCGCGGCACACGGCGAGCACGGGGCGGTCCTCTGCGAGGGCCGCGCCCAGCAGCGAGGCCTCGAATGCGTCCTGCTCGGGCTGCACGCCGTACACGCGGGGCCCGGGCACCTCGCCGTAGCGGCGCGGGTCCACGTCGGCCCCGCCCATGAGCACGAGCCCGTCGAAGCGCCGCATCATGTCGCGTGCGTCGGACTCGCTGAGCGGTTGGGGCGACACGATCACGGGTTCGCCCCCCGCGCGCAGGATGGCCGACAGGTAGCGGCGGCCCGCGAACGCCACCGCGTCGCGCGACACGCGGCTGGGTGCGCCGTGACGCCCCGCGAGCGCGACGAGCGGCGTCATCGCCGCGAGGCTACTTGCGGCGCACCGCGCGTTCCGCGCCGACGGCGCGCGCGAGCGATCCCCGACGCGCCACGTGGACGCGCTCGAGGCCGAGCCACGTCGCCATGGCGCGCACCTCGCGCGCGATCGGCGCGGCCACCCGCGACGCGACGACGCCACGTTCGCCGTGGCTCGCGAGCACGCGCAGGGTGCACGCCGCGCGATCGGCCTTGAGATCCAGGCGCCCGACGAGCCGGTCCCCGACGAGCACGGGCAGCACGTAGTAGCCGTATCGCCGCCGGGGTGCGGGCGTGTAGATCTCGATGCGGTACCGGAAGGCGAAGAGCCGCTCCGTGCGCTGCCGCGGCGACCAGACGAGCGAGTCGAAGGGCGACAGCAACGCACAGCCGCGCGCCGGCGGCGCCTCGCGCAGGCCGGCCGGCACGTACGCGGGCTCGTCCCAGCCCTCCACGCGCACGGCGCGCAGCGCGCGCCCTTCCACGAGGTCGCGCACGATGTCGCGCACGTCGGCCGGTCGCTGTCGGTGGTACTCGGCGAGGTCGGGCAGCGTCGCGACGCCCATGTGGGACGCCGCGAGCGTGATCAATGCGGCCCGCGCCTCGCGCTCGGGCGGCGTGGGTGCCGCGAGGGCGCGGGCCGGGAGCACGCGCTCGGGCAGGTCGTACACGCGCGCAAAGTCGGCGTCGCGCCGTCGCGTCGTGAGCCGCCCCGCCCAGAAGAGGTATTCGAGCGCCGCCTTGGCGTCGTCCCAGTCCCACCAGGTGCCCTTGGGTCCGCGCCGCGCGGCGAAGTCGGCGGCCTTCGCGGGGCCGTCGTCGCGGATGCGGGCGAAGGTGCGCTCCACGAGGGCGCGGCGGCGGGACTGGAAGCCGCGCAGCCACGGGTGCGGGCGCGCCATGCGCCACCGGTACAGGTGGTGGTGCGCGGTGGGCACGAGCGACGCCTCGTGCGCCCAGTACTCGAAGACGTCGCCGCGCTCCACGGCATCGCCGATGGCGTCGCGGTCGTGGGCGCCGAGGCGGGCGAAGAGCGGCAGCTCCTGGCTGCGCACGAGCACGTTGACCGAGTCGATCTGGATGACGCCGGTGGCGTCCAGCACGCGGGCCAGCGCGCGGCGGGGATCGGCGGGGTAGTCGCGCCCGAATCCCTGCGCCGCGATGGCGATGCGTCGCGCCTCCGCGAGGGAGATGTCGTCTACGCGGGGCCTCAGTCGGCGACGCTGATGCGCACCGACGCGATCGTGACGGGAGTCGTGGGGCGGTCCCCCGCTCCCGTCGGCACGGATTGCATCTGCTCCATCACGTCGAGGCCCTTCACGACCTGACCGAAGAGCGAGTACTGCGGCGGGAGCCGGCACCCGTCGGGCCCGCTGATGATGAAGAACTGCGAGCCGTTGGTGTTCGGCCCGGCATTCGCCATGGCGAGCGAACCGACCTGGTAGCGGCCGGCCTTGGGCAGTTCGTCCGCGAAGCGGTACCCGGGTCCGCCGCGACCCGTGCCCTCGGGGTCACCGCCCTGGCACACGAAGCCCTTGATGATGCGGTGGAAGGTGACGCCGTCGTAGTAGCGGTGCGCGGCGAGGAACACGAAGTTGTTGACGGTCGCGGGGGCCGACGCGGCGTCGAGCGAGATGACGATCTCACCGAGCGAGGTCGTCATCGTGGCGGTGTAACGCTTGGCCGGGTCGATGCCCAACGGGGGCGGCGCGGAAAACTTCGTGGTCCGCGGGGCCGACCCGTCGAGCGGGGGGAATGCAGTCGTGGACATGGGTGCGCACGCTAGCGAGATCGGCGGTGACGGCTCGGGTCGGCGGCGCGAGGTCGGCGGCGCGAGGTTGACTGCGGCTCGGGTCCGCGACCCTGCGGTGGCTCAACCGTAGGCTCGCCGCATGCAGGACGCACCCTCCCCCGACGCGGCCAACGCGATCGATGCGATCGACGCGATCGACGCGATCGCCCGCGACCTCGACGACGTGGACGCGGCGCTGAAGCGCCTGGACGCGGGTACCTACTTCACCGACGAGGTCACGGGGGCGCCGCTCGACCCGTCGTGGCTCGCGCTGCGCCCGCTCGCCCGCCGCGCCCCCGTTCAGAACATCGGGTAGCGGTCGTCGGGCGCGTCGCCGCGACCCGCGAACAACCGACGGAACCAGGCGGCCAGCCGACGCAGCATCACCGCGACGCTACCGCCCGCGTCAGTCCCGGAGGGCCGACGCGATGAGTCGCGCCGCCGCGTCCTGGCCCGCGTCCGTGAGGTGCAGACGGTCCACGAACATCCACTCGGCCCCGGCGAAGGCCGGGGCCGCATTTGCATCGACGAACGCCACGCCCGCGTCGGCGCAGATGCTCGCAAGGTCGCGTCTGTATGCGTCCCCGCGAAGCGCCATCTCGTTCGCCACCGGGGCGAACTCGTCCTGCTCGGCGTCGAGGAGCGCGAAGAGCTCGCGCTCCTGCGGGGTGAAGGCCTTCGCGATCCACGGCGCGAAGGGCTGGAGCACGAAGGTGCACCGCGTGCCGCGCGCGGCCGCGAGCATGGCGAAATACCCGAGGTCCCGGCGCAGCACGTGGAGCATCGGTTCGTAACTCGCGGCGGCGTATGCGGACGGATCCCCCGGGCCCGCATCGTGCGCGTCGTGCGCACCTCGCGTACCTCTGCCCGCGCCGACCCGCCCCGCGAGGTCGCCCGCGATCATGCGCAGCAACGCGCGCACGCCCACCTTCGCGGCGCGCATCTGGCGCTCGAACACCGACTGCCAGAACACGGCACCGAAGGTGGGGTCGAAGACGCCCGGCATGCAGGCGCGCACGAGGTTGTTCGCACCCGAGAACAACACGATCGGTCCCGTCACGTCGTCGGTGCCCATGAGGTGGGCCACGACGGTCTCCTGCGTGGAGGTGAAGGCGCGACCGCCGTAGTTGCGCCACGACCACGGGGTGGTGGCGCTCAGGCGGCTCGCGATCGTGGTCGCGTCGCTCGTGGCGCCGATACCGAACGCGGTGCTGCCGCCGAGGAGCAGGGCGGTCGGGCGCCCCGGGTCGGTGCCCACCACGGTGCGCAGGCCGCGCTCGTCGGTGGTGACGGCGCCGAGGCGGGCGTGCGGCGGGTGGAAGTACATGAGGTACGGCACCCACCGCTGCCGCGCGCCGAGGGCGTCGTAGTCCCGCATCTGCGGGACGATCGCGTTGCGCCGCTCCACGGCGCCCCGCGGATGGGGCGGGGTCAACGGTCGCGCAGTTTGGCGAGCAGTCGCAGGATCTCGAGGTAGAGCCAGACGAGCGTCACGAGCAGCCCGAACGCGGCGAACCACTCCATGTGCTTGGGGAGCCCCGCCCGCTCACCCTTCTCGATGAAGTCGAAGTCCAGCGCGAGATTGGCGGCCGCGATGCCCGCGACCACGAGGCTGAGCAGGATCCCGAGCGGGCTCGAGCTCGCGAGGAACGCGAGACTCGCCCCGAACAGGCTCGCAAGCAACGCCACCCCGTAGAACAACGCGATGCCGAGCGTCGCACCCATCACGATGCGGCGCATGCGGGCGCTCACGCGGATGACGCCCGAGCGGTAGAGCACGAGCATCACCACGAACACGCCCATGGTCGCGCCGACGGCTTGCAGCACGATCCCGTCGTACTGGGCCTCGAAGGCCCGAGAGATCGCCCCGAGGAACACGCCCTCGGCGATCGCATAGACGGGCGCGAGGAACCGGGCCAGCGTGGCCTTGAACGACATGACGATCGCGAGCACGAAGCCCGCGAGGGCCGCCCCGATCGTCCAGCCCGGCAGGACCAGCGAGCCGTCCGCCGCGGTCGGCACGGCCATCCAGCCCACGAGACCGGCCACGAGCAAGAGCGCGGTGAGCAGCAGCGCGGCGCTCGCCGCACCGCCCGCGGTCATGGCCTCCGCCGCGGCGGTGGGTCGCCACGGCGAGACCGGACCGTCGCTCATGGGCGGCTGCCACTGCGAGCCCCGCGAGGGCGCGGCCCAGCCGGCCTCACCGGGGTGGCGATCGGCGGCCCGCGAGAAGGAGCGTTCGTTGAGGATCGGATTGGACATGGGTGGAATCGTACCGACGCGGCGGTCCCCGCGCGGAGCGGTGCCCCCGTGCGCCGAGCGGTACGCCACGGCGCCCGCAGCCCGTGCCCCCGCGCGCGCACGCCGGGTTGTGCCACTTGACATCGTCGGTATCGTGAGGCGCGTCACACGCCCGAAGACGGCGAGAAAGCAGAGGTTTCCCGCGTGGCCAAGGAGCGCATCGACCGCGACGACGAAGACCTCGTGCGGCTCTACCTGACCGACATCGGACGGTACGTCCTGCTCACCAAGGACGACGAGGTGCGCCTCGCAAAACTCATCGAGGAGGGCAAGGCCGCCGACACCCAACTCAAGGAGGCGACCTCGGCGCTGTCGCAGACCAAGCGCCGCGAACTGCAGAAGGTGAGACGCGCCGGTACGAAGGCCGAGCGCCAGTTCGTGCAGTCCAACCTCCGACTCGTCGTCTCGATCGCCAAGAAGTACCAGGCCTCGGGCCTCCCACTGCTGGATCTCATCCAGGAGGGCAACCTCGGGCTGATGCATGCGGTCGAGAAGTTCGACTGGCGCAAGGGCTTCAAGTTCTCCACCTACGCCACGTGGTGGATCCGCCAGGCGATCACCCGCGGCATCGCCAACACCGGCCGCACCATCCGCCTTCCCGTGCACGCCGGCGACACGCTCGCGCGCCTGCAAAAGGCCCGCTCGCGCCTCGAGCTTCGGTTCGGTCGCCCGGCGACGCTCGCCGAACTATCCGCAGAGGTGGAGATGCCCGAGGACAAGGTCACCGAGGCGTTGCGCTTCGCCGCCGAACCGCTCTCGCTCTCCGAGCCGCTGCGCGAGGACGGCGACGCGGAGCTCGGCGACGTGGTGGAGGACCGGTCGGCCGAGTCGCCCTTCGAGTCCGCGGCCACGTCGCTGCTGCCCGAGGAGATCGGCCGACTGCTCGGATCGCTCGACAAGCGCGAGCGCGAGATCCTCTCGCTGCGCTTCGGCCTCGACCGCGGCGAGCCCCGCACCCTCGAGGAAGTCGGCGAGGCGTTCAAGCTCACCCGCGAGCGCATCCGCCAGATCGAGGCTCGCGCGATGAGCAAGCTGCGTCACCCCTCGAGCGACACCGGCGCCCGCGACCTGCTCTCCGTCTAGGCCCGCGCGCCGCGTCCCCCGCGCCGGGTGACGCCCCGATGATCTGCACCGTCGGCGACCTCGTGGAGGATGTCGTCGTGCGCCTCGCCGGCACGCCGGGCGACCCACCCGCCTGGGGCACCGACACGACCGCGACCATCACGCGCTCGCGCGGCGGCAGCGCGGCGAACGTCGCCGAGTTCGCCGCCCGACTGCACGGCGTGGCCCGCTTCGTGGGCCGCGTCGGGAACGACGATGCGGGGCGAGCACTCGTCGCGCGACTGCGTCAAGCGGGCGTCGATGCGCGCGTCGAGCACGAGGGGCACACCGGCACGGTGGTGGTCGTCGTGCACCCCGACGGCGAGCGCACGATGCTCGCCGACCGCGGTGCGAGCACCGCGCTCGCCGCGCCACCCGTGGGCTGGCTCGACGGCGTCGACGTCCTGCACGTCCCCGCCTACTCGCTCGCGGGCGGGTCGCTCGCGGGCACGGCCGCCTGCATGGCGCGGGAGGCGCGCGTCGCGGGACTGCGCGTGAGCGTGGATGCGTCCTCGACGGGCGTCATCGCCGAGGTCGGGTCCGACGAGATGCTCGCGCGCATCGCGGCGCTGCACCCGGGCGTGCTGCTGTGCAACGCCAAGGAGGCCGTGGCGCTCGGCGCCGAGGAGGCCGTCGCGCGCGGGGTGATTGCCCTGGTCGTGGTGAAGCACGGCGCCGACCCCACTCGCGTGGTGGACCGCACGAGCACGACCACCCATCCGGTGCCGCCCGTCGCGTGGGCCGTCGACACCACGGGGGCGGGGGACGCGTTCGCCGCGGGATTCCTCGCGCCGTGGGCGACCGGCGCACCGGTGGAGGCGTGCGTGCGCGCCGCCCACGCCGCGGCGGCCCGCGTCGTCACGCAGGCGGGTGCCACACTGGGTACGGCCCCATGACGACGACCACCGAGGCGGGTCTGTTGCCGCGTGTCGCGCTCGAGACGACGATCTTCTCGCACCTCGGATTGCCGTCCCCGGCCAACCGTGAGGCGTTGGAGCGCTGCGTCGGGGCCGTGGAGTCGGCCGGCGCCGAGGCGGCGGTGACCTGCGTGCTGGACGGCGTGCCGCGCGTCGGCATCGCGCGCGACGAGTGGCCCCGCGTGCTGGGCCCCGCCCGCAAGGTCTCGGAGCGCGACCTGGAGGTCGCCATCGCGCAGCGCTGGGACTTCGGTGCCACGACCGTGTCGTCGTCGCTGCTGCTCGCGGCGCGGGCGGGCATCCGCGTGTTCGCCACCGGCGGCATCGGGGGCGTGCACCGCGGCGTGGAGCGCCACGGCGACGTCTCGAGCGACCTCACGGCGCTCGCCGCGCACCCGGTGGTGACCGTGTGTGCGGGTGCCAAGTCGTTCCTCGACCTGCCCCGCACCCTCGAGTGGCTCGAGACGCTCGGGGTGGCCGTGGTCGGCCTCGAGTGCGACGAGTTCCCCGCCTTCACGGTGCGATCGAGCGGCCTGCCGATCCCGGTGCGTGCCGACTCGGTGGAACAGGTCGCCCAGATCGTGCGCGCCCACGTGAGCCTCGGGCGTCGCGGCGGCATCCTCGTGTGCGTCCCGATACCCGAGGCCGATGCGCTGCCCCGCCGCGAGACCGAGGCGGTCATCGAGGCGGCGCTCGCCGACGCGGACGCCCACGGCATCGTGGGTGGCGCGGTCACGCCCCACGTGCTCACGGCCATTGCGCAGGCCACGCAGGGAGCGAGCGTGCGGGCCAACGTCGCGCTCGCGGCGCACAATGCCGCCGTCGCGGGGCGCCTCGCGGTGCTCCTGCACGGCTGACGCGGGGCCGGGCGCCGGCCCCGGTGCCGGCGCGGCGTCGATTGGCGGAGGCGGACGGGAATCGAACCCGCCGGACGAGCGGTGCTCGTCCCAACCGCTTTGAAGGCGGCGAGGCCCACCAGGTACCCGGACGCCTCCGCGGCGCACGCTAACGCCCGCCGCGCCCCGCTCGTCGCCCACACATCGGGCCGATTCCGATTCGACGGGGGCGCGATGACGGTGACGGTGACGTGGTCGGTGAAGGGCGGCAGCGGTACCACGGTCGTGGCGTGCGCACTTGCGCTCGCGGCGGCGAAGGATGCCGACGTGCTGCTCGTGGATCTCGCGGGCGATGCACCCGCGGTGCTCGGCATCGCCGAGCCGCCGCTCCCCGGCGCGTGGGCGTGGCTCGCCGGCGCGGAGGCCGATCTCGCGGCGTGCGCCACGCCCGCGGCCGAGCGTCTTCGCCTCGTGGCCGCGAGGGCACGCAGCGTCGCGCCCCCGACCACGCGCGCCACCGTGCCCGACGCCCGCTGGGAGGCACTCGTGCGGGCCGCGGGTGCGCTCGCCGCACATGTGGTGGTCGATGCAGGCACGGGTGCACCGCCCGAGGCGCTCGTGGAGCTGGCCGACGAGGCGTTGCTCGTGGTGCGGCCGTGCTATCTCGCGCTGCGCCGTGCCTCGCTGCAGGAGCGGCGCCCCACCGGTGTGGTGCTCGTGGCCGAAGCGGGGCGCGCACTCGGTCGCCGCGACGTGGAGGGCGTGGTCGGGGCACGCGTGCGCTGCGAGGTGCCGGTGGATCCCGCCATCGCTCGCTGCGTGGACGCGGGCCTGCTCGCCACGCGCGTGCCGCGCGCCCTTGCCGACGCACTCACTCCGCGGCCCGCGGCGTGACGCGCCGGGACTCGAGCCGGCGACGCGGGTCGTGACGCTGCTCGACACGCTCGCCGCCGATCCCGAGGTGCGCGAGGTGGTGGTCAACCGCGGCACCGAGGTGTGGGCCGAGCGCGACGGCGTGCTCGTGCGCCGCGGCACGGTGCACCCCGACGAGGCGCGGGCGTTCGTGGAGCGGGCGCTCCTTCCGCTCGGCCGGCGCATCGACGTGGCCTCCCCCATCGTGGATGCGCGACTGGCCGACGGCAGCCGCCTGTGCGCGGTCATCCCGCCGATCGGGGTGGACGGTCTCGCGGTGGCGATCCGTCGATTCGCCACACGGCCCGTCGCGCTCGCCGACGTCGCGCCGCCCGAGGTGGCGGGCGCGCTGGACGTCGCCGTGCGCGAACGACGCAACCTGCTCGTGAGCGGGGCGGCCGCCGCGGGCAAGACGACGCTGCTCAACACGCTGTGTCGCTCGATCGACCCACGCGAGCGGATCGTGACGATCGAGGACGTGGCCGAGCTGCGCCTCGAGCACCCCCACGTGGTGCGCTTCGAGACCCGCCCACCGGCGCCCGACGGCTCGGTGGCGGTGCCGGTGCGACGCCTCGTCGGCGCCGCGTTGCGCATGCGGCCGGATCGGCTCGTCATCGGCGAGGTGCGCGGCGACGAGGTGCTGGACATGCTCGCGGCGATGAACACGGGCCACGACGGCTCCATGTCGAGCCTGCACGCCAATTCCGCCACCGACGCGCTGCGCCGCGTCGAGTCGCTCGTGCTCCAGCACGCGGCCAACTGGACCCGCGAGGTGGTGCGGGAGCACGTGCGCGCCGTGGTGGACCTCATCGTGCACGTCGAGCGCCTGCCCGACGGCCGCCGCCGCGTGGCCCAGGTGGCCGAGGTGCACGAGACCGGTCCGCGCCTCACCTACGAGGCGTGAGCCGCGTGCGCGGGCCTGCGACGCGGGCCGTCGCCCTACTGCACGCAGGTGTGGCCGCGCGACCGGGCATGCGACTGCGGGCGCGGCGTCGGCTCGCGGCCGACGCGGCCTCGGGGCCGCTCGAGGCACTCGCGGCCTGGTGCGACGACGTCGCCCGAGGACTGCGGCTCGGTGCCTCGCTGCACGCCGCGCTCGCCACCGACCCGACCCCGCCGGGTCTCGCGGCCGTGGTGCGCGCCGCGACGCACGGCGAGGCCGTGGCCGAGGCGGCACTGCGCGCCGATGCTCGCTCGCGACGCGAGCACGACGATGCGACGCGCTTCGTGCTGCGCACGCTCGCCATCGCGAGCCTCGGGGGCGCCGGTGCACCGCACGCGCTCGAGCGCACGGCGTCGGCGTTGCGCGATCGCGCGGCCGCAGCGGCCAATCGACGGGCGCAGGCGGCCCAGGCGCTGCTCTCGATGCGGGTGCTCACCTGGCTGCCCGTGGTGGTGCTCGCCTGGCTGCTCGCCACGAGCGACGCGGCGCGCGACTTCGTGGTGCGCTCCCCGCGCGGCTGGGCCTGTCTCGTGCTGGGCGCGACCTGCAACGCCCTCGGCCGCCGCGTGATGCGCCGCCTCGTGGCGCGCGTCGCGTGAGTCGCTCCGTCGCGAGACGGCGCGTGAGGCGCCACATGCGCCGGGGTGCCGTACGCCCCGACCCCGCCGAGGTGGCCGACCTGCTCGCCGTCGCGCTCGCGGCGGGCCTGCCGCCGGCACTCGCCCTCGCCACCGTCACGCACGCGACCGACGACGCGGTACGCCCCGCGCTGCTCGCCGCGGTGGCACCGCTCGTCGGTGGCACGGGCGTGGCGGGCATCGCGCCCGCGCTGCGCGCGGTGCTCGACGACCCGGCGGGCCACGCGGTCGTGGATGCGCTGGTGGCGGCCGACCGCGACGGCCTCCCCGCGGCGGTGGTGGTGGACCGCATCGGCACCGAGGCGCGCCGCGCGCGCGAACGCCGCGCCGCGGCGGACGCGCGGGAATTGCCCGTGCGGATGCTCCTCCCGCTCGTCGGCCTGGTGTTGCCGTCCTACGTGCTGCTCGCGCTCGCGCCGCTCGTCGCCGCGGCCCTCGCGTCCCTCACACATCGCTGGTGACCGCACCCCGCGCGCCAGGAGGTCACATGCGCTTCGTCCCGCCGCCCCGTCACGATCCGGGCCAGGCCACCGCCGAGTATGCGCTCGTGCTCATCGGTGCGGCCGTGATCGCGCTGCTCGTGATCGCGTGGGCGACCGACGGCGGTGGCGCGGGACGCATCGGCGAGCTCTTCGATCTCGTGCTGGGCAACGTCATCGACCGCGCCTCCCAAGTGGAGTAACCGCGGTGGCGCGACGCGCCGCCCGGCCGCACCGCGCGGCCGAGCGCGGTCAGGCGACGGTGGAGCTGGCGATCGCGATGCCGCTCCTGATCGGCACCTGTGCGCTGGTGGCACAGGTGGGCCTCGTGGCCGCGGACCGCGTGGCGCTCGAGCACGCCGCACACGACGCGGCCCGCGCAGCCGCGGCGGCCGACGTGGCGCCCGACGCCGTCGCGCAGGTGGCGCGAGCCGCGGCCCTCGCCCGGCTCGATGACGACGAGTTGGCCGTGGAGGTGGTGCTCGACGGGGCGCGCGTCGTGGTGACGCTCAGGCTCCCGCGCACCGTGGGGCTCGCGCCGATCGCGCCGCTGCGTCACGCGGTCGCGCTCGCGACCACCGCCTCGGCCCCCCGCGAACCCGTCTCAGTCGGCGCGGAATGAGGGGTCGTGGCGGCGCAACTCGCGCCGCGCGATGGTCATCTTGTGCACCTCGTCGGGTCCGTCCGCGAGGCGCAGCGTGCGGATGCCCGCGTACATGCGCGCGAGCGGGAAGTCCTGCGACACGCCCCCACCGCCGTGCACCTGGATCGCGCGGTCGATGATCCGCAGCGCGATGGTCGGCGCCGCCACCTTGATCGCGGCGATCTCGATGCGCGCACCCTTGTTGCCCACCGTGTCCATCAGCCACGCCGCCTTCATCGTGAGCAGCCGGATCATCTCGATCTCCACGCGCGCCTCGGCGATCCAGTCCTGGATGTTGCCCCGCTCGGCCACGCGCCGCCCGAAGGTCGAGCGGTCGAGCGCACGGCGGCACATGAGCTCGAGCGCACGCTCGGCCGCGCCGATGGTGCGCATGCAGTGGTGGATGCGCCCCGGCCCGAGGCGCGCCTGGCTGATGAGGAACCCGTCGCCCTCGCCGCCGATGAGGTTGGCGGCCGGCACCCGCGCATCGGTGAAGGTCGTCTCGGCATGACCCTCGGGGTCCGTGTAGCCGAAGACCGTGAGGTTGCGTCGTCGCACGACGCCCGGGGTGTCCAGCGGCACGAGGATCATGCTCTGCTGGCGGTGCGGCGCGGCGGTCGGGTCGGTCTTGCCCATCACGATCAGGATGCGGCAGTTCGGGTGGTACGCGTTGGAGGTCCACCACTTGCGCCCGTTCAACACGAACGAGTCGCCGTCGCGTGCGATGCGAAGCGAGATGTTGGTCGCGTCGCTGGAGGCCACCTCGGGCTCGGTCATCGCAAAGGCCGAGCGGATCGTGCCGTCCAGCAACGGCCGGAGCCATGCGTCGCGCTGCTCGGGCGTGCCGAACTGCGACAGCACCTCCATGTTGCCCGTGTCGGGCGCCGAGCAGTTGCACGCCTCCGCGGCGATGCCCGAGCGGCCCATGATCTCGGCGAGCGGGGCGTACTCGACGTTGGTGAGCCCCGCGCCGTAGGCGGGGTCGGGGTGGAACAGGTTCCAGAGCCCGCGCCGGCGCGCCTCGGCCTTCAGGTCCTCCATCACGGGCGGGTGCCCGTGCGGGTCGCCGCCCGCGGCGAGTTGCGCCGCGAAGACGCCCTCGTTGGGGTACACGCACTCGTCCATGAAGCCGAGCAGCCGCTCGCGCATCTGTTCGCCCTTGGGGCTCGGCGAGAAGTCCACGGCGTCACCGTAGTGGTGACCGTGCGACCGGCGAACGGCTGCGCCGCGCGCGGCGACGCGGCCCGTCAGCGCGGCGTGGCCCTGCGCACGCCCTTGCGATCGGCGCGGCGACGGCGCGCCTCGCGCTCCCGTTCGACCGCGGCCTCCTCGGCCACGAGTCGCCGCAGGCTCTCGAGCCGCTCGGGTGCGAGCGTGCCCGCCTCGATCGCCGCCCGCACCGCGCAACCCGGCTCGGCCTCGTGCTTGCAGTCGCGGAAGCGGCACCGCTCGGCGAGTGCGAACACGTCGGCGAAGGCGCGCTCGATGCCGCGACCGCTCGTCCAGAGGCTCACGGCCCGCAGACCCGGCGTGTCGATGACCCAGCCGCCGTCCGGCAGGCCCACGAGCTCGGCCGCGGTCGTCGTGTGGCGGCCCCGGCCGTCGGCGTCGCGCACCTCGGCGGTGCGCCGCAGGGCGGTGCCGACGAGTGCGTTCACCAGCGTCGACTTGCCGACGCCGCTCGCCCCGAGCACCGCGAGGGTCCGCCCGCCGTCGGCGAGCGCCCGCAGGGCGGCAATGCCGACCCCGGTGCGACCGCTCGCCGCGAGGCACGCCACGCCGCACGCGCCTCCGAGCGCACCGAGCACCGCCGTCGCGCCCGCCGCGGTGGCCTCGGCGACGTCAGCTTTGGTCACCACCAGCACGGGTCGCGCGCCGCTGTCGAAGGCGAGCACGAGTTCGCGCTCCACGCGCCGCGCATTGGGGGTCGCATCGGCGGCGTGCACGAGCAACACGACGTCCACGTTGGCGGCGAGTGCGTGGCGCTCGGCCCGCACGCCCCCGCTCGAGACGCGCCGCACGAACGCCGAGCGGCGCGGCAGCACCCGCGCCACGCGCTCGCACCGCGGGTCCAGCACCACCCAGTCCCCGACGGCCACGTCGGCGCCGATGTTGCGCACGCGCACCGCTCCGTCGCCGCCGCGTGCCGCCGCACCGCTCCCGACCACCGTGCTCCAGCCCCGGTCGAGTCGCGCGACGCGCCCGACGACGCGCTCCCGCTCGTCGGCACGCACCTCGCGCTCGTCGGCGTCGGCGAAGCCGAGCTCACGCAGCGCGGCGACGTCGAGCGGCATCCGACGCGTGACGCTAGCCTCGCATCTCCTTGCGCAGTCGGCGTCGGCGCGCGCATCCTTGACACGACACTCCGGCTCCCCCTAACGATGGATGGTCATGCCCACTTCGCTCGTCATCGTCGAATCGCCCGCGAAGGCCAAGACGATCGCCAAGTACCTCGGCAAGGGTTTCGAGGTGCACGCCTCGGTGGGCCACATCGCCGACCTGCCGTCCAAGGGCATGTCGGTGGACGTGGAGAACTCGTTCAAGCCCAACTACGAGCTCACCGAACGCGGTGCGAAGGTCGTGAAGGAACTGCGCGCGCGCCTCAAGGGTGCGGACGCGCTGTACCTCGCGACCGACGAGGACCGCGAGGGTGAGGCGATCGCGTCACACCTGCTGGAGTACCTGAAGCCGCGCGTGCCGGTGCACCGCATGGTGTTCCACGAGATCACCGAGACCGCGATCCGTGCGGCCCTCGCCGCGCCCCGCACGATCGACGCGCGCCTCGTGGATGCCGCAGAGGCGCGCCGCATCCTGGACCGGCTCTACGGCTACGAGATCTCGCCGATCCTGTGGCGCAAGGTGCGCCGGGGACTCTCGGCGGGGCGCGTGCAGAGCCCGGCCATCCGCCTCGTCGTGGAGCGCGAGGAGGAGCGCATGGCCCACGTCGCGGCCGACTACTGGGACCTGGAGGCGACGACGGCCACGCAGCCCGCATTTTGCGCGATGCTCCAGTCGGTCGACGGGGTGCGCGTCGCCACGGGCAAGGACTTCGACGATCGCGGCGTGGCAAAGGACGGGGTGGTCGTCGTCACGGAGGGGCGCGCGCGGGAACTGGCGCGCGGGCTGGAGGGTGCCCCGTTCACGGTACGCAGCGTCGAGGACCGCCCGTACCGCAAGGCGCCGAAGGCGCCATTCATGACGAGCACGATGCAGCAGGAGGCCGGCAACCGCCTGCGGGCGTCGGCGAGCGAGGTGATGCGACTCGCCCAGGGACTCTACGAGGGCGGCTTCATCACCTACATGCGCACCGACTCGGTGGTGTTGGGCGCCGAGGCGATGGGCGCGGTGCGCGACGAGATCGTGCGGCAGTTCGGCCACGACCACCTCCATCCCGAGGTGCGCACCTACAAGTCCAAGGTGAAGAACGCCCAGGAGGCCCACGAGGCGATCCGCCCGGCGCTGCCCCTGCGCCCGCCCGAGGCCGTGGCCACGGAGATGAACCCGCGCGAGTTGGCGCTCTACCGGCTCATCTGGCAACGCACGCTGGCCTCGCAGATGGCCGACGCGCTGGGCACGACGGTGACGGTCAAGCTCGGGGCCACCGCGGCCGACGCCGCGCGCACCGACTGCGAGTTCACCGCCAGCGGCACCACGATCACCTTCTCCGGCCACCGTGCCGCCTACGGCACGGCGACGGCGCCCGAGCAGGCCGCCGACGGCGCGGAGACCGACCCCGCGGAGACCGAGACCGAGGCGCTGCTGCCCGCCCTCGCCGTGGGCGACCCCGTGTCGGTCGCGGCGCTCACCGCCGAGGGCCACACCACCTCGCCGCCCGCGCGCTACACCGAGCCGAGCCTCGTGAAGAAGCTGGAGGAGCTCGGCATCGGCCGCCCCAGCACCTACGCGACGATCATCGGCACGATCGTGAACCGCGGCTACGTCTGGAAGAAGGGTCAGGCACTCGTGCCGTCGTGGACGGCGTTCGCGGTCGTGCGCCTCATGAAGGCGCACTTCTCCGAGCTCGTCGACGACGCCTTCACCGCGACGGTGGAGTCGGAACTGGACGAGATCGCCTCCGGCGAGCGGCGCAAGGAGCACTGGCTCGAGGAGTTCTACTTCGGAAACGGCAAGGAGCTCCCGGGCCTCAAGCCCCTCGTGGACCACCACCGCGACCACATCGACGCGGTCACGCTGAACGCATTCCCCGTCGGCCGCGACCCCGCGAGCGGCGAGGAGGTCGTCTTGCGCCCCGGCAAGTACGGCCCCTACGTGCGCTGCGGCGAACGGATCGCGTCGGTGCCCGAGACGCTCACGCCCGACGAACTGACGCTGGAGATCGCCATCGCGCTGCTCGACGCGCCGAAGTTCGAGGATCCGATCGGCGAACTGGACGGTCATCCCGTGTTCGTGAAGAACGGCCGCTTCGGCCCGTACGTGCAGTGGGGCACGATGGAGACGCCGCCGCCGGGCTTCGAGAAGCCCAAGACCGCGTCGCTGTTCACGTCGATGGCGATCGAGAAGGTCACGATGGAGGAGGCGATGGCGTTGCTCGCGCTGCCGCGCACCGTCGGCGCCGACCCGTCCGACGGGGAACTCATCACCACGCAAAGCGGCCGCTACGGCCCGTACCTCAAGAAGGGCACGGAGAGCCGCAGCCTCGACAGCGAGGAGCAGATCCTCACCCTCACGCTCGACGAGGCGCTGGCCAAGCTCGCGCAGCCGAAGCAATACGGCCGCCGCGGACCCGCCAAGCCGCCGCTCAAGGAGTTCGGCGTGGACCCCGCGAGCAACCGTCCGGTCGTGGCAAAGGACGGCAAGTTCGGCGTGTACGTCACCGACGGCGTGACCAATGCGAGCCTCACGCGCGGGGACCGCATCGAGTTCGTCACGCCCGAGCGTGCATTCGAGCTGCTCGCGATCCGCCGCGAGGCCGGGCCGTCCACGCGACGCGGACGCACCCCGCGGGCTGCCGCGACCCCGCGCACGGCCGGCGCGCCGCGCACGCCACGCACGAAGAAGGCGGCGAAGGAGCCCGCGGCGCCGAAGCGCCGCCGCGCGGCGAAGGCACGCACCGCCAAGGGCGCGCGGCCCGCACCGAAGCGCCGTCGGCGAAAGGCCACGCGCACCCGCCCGTAGGGTTGGCCCGTGGCGGACGGCACCTACATCGCCTTCGAGGGACTCGAGGGCTGCGGCAAGAGCACCCACGTCACGCGCCTCGCCGTGCGCCTCGGCGCCGTGGTGACGCGCGAGCCGGGCGGCACGGCGATCGGTGCCACGCTGCGCGCCGCGTTGGCCGACCCTGCCAACGTCCGGCTCTCGGCGCGTGCCGAGGCGCTCATGATGGCCGCCGATCGCGCGCAACACCTCTCGGAGGTGGTCGGCCCCGCGCTCGCGTCGGGCCGCCACGTGGTCTCGGACCGCAGCGTCTACTCCTCGCTCGCCTACCAGGGTCATGGGCGCGGCCTGGACATGGCCGAGTTGCGGCGGATGAACGACTGGGCGATCGGCGGGCGCTGGCCCGACCTGGTGGTGTTCATCGACGTGCCCGTGGCGACGCTGATGGTGCGCCTCGAGCGACGCGAACGCGACCGCTTCGAGCGGGAGGACCGCAGGTTCTTCGAGCGGATCGCCGCGGGCTACGCCGAGATGGCCCGCGCCGAGCCCGACCGCTGGATCGTGGTGGACGGCACCCCGCCCAAGGACGAGCTGGAGGCGTTCATCGCCACGCGCGTCGAGGAGCGGCTCGCCGCGGGGCGACGCCCGTGACGACGAGCGTCTGGGACGACGTCCCGGGCCAGGAGCGTGCGCTGGACCGGCTCCGCGCACTCGCGGGCGGCGCGGTCCAGTCGTACCTGCTGGTCGGACCCGCAGGCTGCGGCAAGGAGCGCGCCGCGCGCGCCTTCTCCACCGTGCTCGTGACCGGGTCGCACGACGCCACGAGTCGCGTGGCCCGTCTCGTGGCACGCGGTGAATATCCCGACGTGCACGAGGTGTGGCGCGAGGGTCCGGCCGTGGACGCCGCCGAGGCCGAGGAGATCGTGCGGGCCGCCGTCACGACGCCCCTCGAGGCCGCGTGCAAGGTGATCGTCGTGCACGAGCTGCACCTGATGCGGGATGCCGCCGCGGTGCGACTGCTCAAGACGCTGGAGGAACCCTCGCCCGGCGTGCGCTTCGTGTTGCTCGCCGACCGGCTCACCCCCGAGCTCACGACGATCCACTCGCGCTGCGCCACCGTGACCTTCGGCCCGCTCGAGGACGCGGTGGTGGCGGCGGTGCTCGCGCGCGAGGGCCACCCGCGCGAGGCCGCCGAGCGGGCCGCCCGCGCGTGCGCCGGCAACCTGGAGCGTGCGCGACTGCTCGCGGCCGACCGCGGATTCGCCGAGCGGCTGGACGCCTTCGCCCGCGTGCCGCAGCGCCTGGACGGCTCGGGCCGGGCGGTGTCCGAGGTCGCCGCCGAACTGGACGCGCTGCTCGACCGTGCCGTCGAGCCCGTACGGGCGCGCCATGCGCGCGAGCTGGCCGAGCTGGAGGACCGCGTCGCACTCACGGGCGAGCGCGGGGCCGGCCGGCGCGCGCTCGAGGCGCGTCACAAGCGCGAGGTGCGCACGCAACGCACCGACGAGCTGCGTGCGGGTCTCGCGCGCCTCGCGGCGACCTACCACGAGGCGCTCACGGCGCGGCCCGACGCGCCCGAGGCCGCGGGCTGGGCGGCGGCCGTGACGGCCATCCACCGCGCGATGGGTCACCTCGGGCTCAACGCGCGCGAGGACCTCGTGCTCGAGGCGCTGCTCCTGCGGTGCCCGTCGCTCGTGCCCGTCGCGTCCAGTTAGGTTGGAGGCCCTTGCCCGAGTGGCTCAGTGGTAGAGCAACGCACTCGTAATGCGTAGGTCGCGGGTTCGATTCCCGCCTCGGGCTCCAG
>Ga0233425_10004042_pt1 | contig 25324 bp, 25 predicted proteins | sample Watercolumn_Towu_2_FD_181712 | JGI IMG/M metagenome (GOLD analysis project Ga0233425, IMG submission 181712) | Freshwater microbial communities from Lake Towuti, South Sulawesi, Indonesia - Watercolumn_Towuti2014_140_MG | ecosystem: Environmental > Aquatic > Freshwater > Lake | place... | reverse complement strand
TGCTGGCGAGCGTGGTCGGCGCCTACTATTACCTGCGGATCATCAAGATCATGTATTTCGACGCGCCGGCCGAGCCCTTCGAGCGCCAGATCGGCGGCGGCATGACGGCGATCCTCGGCATCAGCGCTCTGTTCACGCTCTTGTTCTTCGTTTGGCCGGCACCGCTGCTCGCGGGCGCCGATGCCGCGGCGCAGGCGCTTCTCCGCTTGCCATGAGCGAACCGCTCGCCGGCGGATTTTTCCAGGCAGCCTTTCTGGAGACGGTCGGATCGACCTCCGACGAGGCGCGCGCGCGTGCGGAGGCCGGCGCTCCCGAGGGCACGATGGTCGTCGCAGCGCGCCAGGAGCAGGGCAGGGGCCGCGCGGGGCGCCGCTGGTCGTCGCCCCCGGGAAACTTATATGCCTCCGTCGTGCTTCGGCCGGATTGCGCGCCGGCCATCGCGGCTCAGCTCTCCTTCGTCAGCGCGGTCGCGCTCGCCGAGGCGCTCGTTGCCCTGGCGCCCGGCTCGCTCGACATCCGATTGAAGTGGCCGAACGACGTGCTGGCCGACGGACGCAAGGTCGCCGGGATACTTCTCGAAAGCGCACTCTCCGGCGAACGCGTCGCCTGGGTCGTCCTCGGCATCGGGCTCAATCTTGTCGTCCATCCGGCCGACAGCCGCTGGCCGGCGACGAATCTCGACCGGCTCGGCCTTCGGGTATCGCCGCGCGCGGCGCTTGACGCCTTGGCGCCGGCTTTGCGCGCGCGCTACGAGGCCTGGCGAACAGGGGGCTTCGAGTCCATACGCGAGGCCTGGCTCGCGCGTGCCTTCGGTCTCGGCGAAACCATCGAGATCGCGCTTGGCGAGGAGCGGCTGGCCGGGCGTTTCGCAGGCATCGACGCGAGCGGGGCGCTCGCGCTTGCGCTGCCGGGAAACGAGACGCGCAAGATCGCCGCCGGCGAAATTCAGGTCCCGGCCGCGGCATGAAAAAGCGGGGCGGCGCGGCGGACGAGCTTCTCTTCGTGCCGCTTGGCGGCGCGGGCGAGATCGGCATGAATCTCGCGCTCTACGGCGTCGGCGGGCGCTGGCTCATGGTCGATTGCGGCATGACCTTTGCCGACGAATCCCTGCCGGGCGTCGACATCGTCGTGCCCGATCCGGAATTCATCGCCGCGCGCAAGGACGACCTCGTCGGTTTGGTTCTGACGCATGCGCACGAAGACCATCTGGGCGCCGTCGCGCATCTGTGGGAGCGTCTCGGCTGTCCGGTCTACGCCACGCCCTTTGCTGCCGCGCTTCTGCGACGGAAGTTGGCGGAGGCCGGGTTGGAAAGTCAGGTGCCGCTCGACATCGTCGAAACCGGGAAACCGGTCGACCTCGACCCGTTCACGGTGACGTGGATCGCTGTCGCCCATTCGATCCCGGAGGCGCATGCGCTGGCGATCGAGACGCCGCAGGGCGTCGTGATCCATTCCGGCGATTGGAAGATCGATCCCGAGCCGGTCGTCGGACCGAGGACCGACGAAGCGGCGTTTCGGCGCTGGGGCGAGGCGGGCGTGCTCGCTTTCGTCGGGGATTCGACCAATGTCTTCGTCACGACCGACGGCGGCTCGGAAGGCTCGCTCCGCGGGAGCCTCGCCGAGATCGTCGCGGCCAAGCGCGGGCGGGTCTGCATCACGTCCTTCGCCTCGAACGTCGCCCGGATCGCGACGGTCGGCGAGGTCGCGCGCGCGACCGGGCGGAGGCTGGTCGTCGCCGGGCGTTCCTTCGAGCGCATTCTCGCCTGCGCGCGCGAAACCGGTTATCTCGCCGGACTGCCGCCCTTGGTCGACGAGGACGAAGCCGGTTACCTCCCGCCCGATGAGGCGCTCTATCTCGTGACCGGCTGTCAGGGCGAGGCGCGGGGCGCGCTGTCGCGCATCGTCATGGGCGAGCACAAAGCGCTTCACCTCGAGGCCGGGGACACGCTGATCTTCTCTTCGCGCCAGATTCCCGGAAACGAACGCGATATCGCGCGGATCATGGACCGTTGCGCCCTTGACGGCGTCGAAGTCGTGACTTGGCGCGATGCGCTGGTCCATGTCTCGGGCCATCCGGTGCGGGACGATCTGGTCGCGATGTACGGATGGGTCAGGCCCAAGATCGCCGTGACGGTCCATGGCGAGGCGCGCCACCTCGCGGCCCATGCCAAGGTCGCCGCCGAGACCGGCATCGCGCAGACGGTTGCGGGCCGAAACGGCGAGGTGATTCGCCTCGCGCCCGGGAGGGCGGCCAAGGTCGACCACGTGCCGGTCGGGCGTCTCGCAATCGAACAGGGTCGCGCCGTTCCGCTCGACAGTCCGATGATCCGAGAGCGGCGCAAGGTCGCGTTCAACGGCGCGGCCGTGGTCGCGTTGGTGCTCGATCTTTCGGGCGACGTGGTCGCGGACCCGGCAGTCGCGGCCATCGGCTGGCACGAGGATCCCGAAGCCGGGCGCATCGAAATGCAGCGGGCGATCCGAGCGGCGGTCGAGGGACTGGCCGGGGCCAAGCGCCTCGACGACGGCGCGGTCGCGGAAGCCGCCAGGCGCGCGGTGCGCAAGCTGGCGCCCGAAGGCCGGCGACCGCTGATCGACGTGCAGATCCTGCGGCTCGACGGTCGCTCGCGGGTCGTGTATGAGGACGCGGCGCAGGAAACCGAGGAAGCCCAATGATCGGACGCCTCAATCACATCGCCATCGCCGTGCCGGATTTGGCGGCGGCTTCGGCCGTCTACCGCGACACCCTCGGCGCCAAGGTCTCGGCGCCGCTGCCCCAGCCCGATCACGGCGTGACCGTCGTGTTCGTCGAATTGCCCAACACCAAGATCGAGCTCTTGCATCCCTTGGGCGCGGATTCGCCCATCGCCGGCTTCCTGAGCAAGAACGCCGCGGGCGGCATGCACCATGTCTGCTACGAGGTCGAGGACATCATCGCCGCACGCGACAAGCTCAAAGCGCAGGGCGCGCGGGTGCTGGGCAGCGGCGAACCCAAGATCGGCGCGCACGGCAAGCCCGTGCTGTTTCTCCACCCCAAGGACTTTGTCGGCACCCTGGTCGAACTTGAACAGGTCTGAGCGCGCCCGTGTCGATTTGGACCGGCCTTGCGACCTATTTCATCATTTGGTGGCTGACGCTTTTTGCCGTGCTGCCTTGGGGCGCAAAGCCGCCCGAAAACCCCGAGCCTGGCATGGCGACCTCGGCGCCGGAGCGTCCGCGCATTCTGGTCAAGTTCGCGGTCAATACGGGACTCGCGGCGGCGATTTACGCTTTGCTTTGGGTCTTGATCGAATTTGACGTCATTAATCCGTTTAATTTCAATTAATTATTTTTAATTCTTAAACTAAGAAATTCGGAAAAATTTCGGCCAAAAAAAAGCAAGGTCCGTTGCCAGACCTTGCTCGAGACGGATCCGGACCTTTCGGTTCCGGGCGACCGACTTGCGTCGGTGCTGCCTTAGCGGCTTTTCCTCCCCAAACTCAGGACCTTCCCCCCGAGGCGGCCCGATTTTGGTCGCCTTCGGTCGCGTTCGCGCGCTCTCGAAAGGCGGCAAAGTTCTATCGCAAAGGCGCGGCGTTTGTCTACAACAAACCGGGCTAAACCCCGGATTTCCGGGCTAAATTCATTCGATTACATATGAATATTCGGAGCGGGTTAGGCCATGTCCACGGCCGGTTCCGATGCGATAGTCTTGGGCATGCGTCTTCCGCTCCCGCTCGCGACGTTGGCCTTCGGCCTGCTTCTGGCATCCGTCTTGCGCGCCGAGACGGTCGAGGTCTCGGACGAAGTCTGCGCCGCGGCGATCGCGCATGTCCCGGGCGATGACGTCGCGTTCAAACCCGGCGTCGATGTCGGGGGCAACGCCGTCGCGCCGGCGGATTTGCCCGGTCAAGGCGCGATCCGCGTTCCGCAGATCTTGCTGATCGAACTCTCGGTGCCGCTGCGCAAGGCCGGGCAGGCCTCGACCGGCAAGAGCGGCCCCGACGCCTCGATGCCCGTCGGTAGTATCGCCGTCGACATTGCGAGCGGGCGGTTGGTGTTCAACGGCGAACCGCTCGGCGAGCGCGACGTTGCGGGAATTGCCGAAGCGTGCCGGGGCCGCAAGGCGCGGAATTGACGATTGTCCGGGAACGGACGGTATGGGATCGCGCCCTGACGCAGATTCTCCGCGATCCTTCGGCGGCGCCAAGGCTTCGGTCTTGGCTGAGCTGTCTTGGGCTCTATGTCGTGGGTGAGACGTCGCCGTGCTGCAGCCGCGCGAGGCGGCCCGCGGCTACGCGATGACCGTCGGGCCGAAAGAGCTCGTGCCGAGCGAAGTCGTCGATCCGGCGCTTCTGAAGGACGCGATCGCGCTCACGCAGACGGCGCATCGGCTGTTCTATGCGAGGCGCTATCACGAACGCTGAGTGGTTGCGGCCGGCGGTCGAATTGGTAGATTGCGCGACCTCTCATCGGAATCTTGGGACATGCCGACGTTTCTCAATCCTGCCGTTCGCCTCTCCGACTATTTTCTGCCGATCCTGCGGGAAAATCCCGCCGAGGCGCAGATCGTTTCGCATCGCCTGATGCTCCGCGCCGGTTTGGTGCGCCAATCGGCCGCCGGAATCTACACCTGGCTGCCGCTCGGCTTTCGGGTCCTCAAGAAGATCGAGCAAATCGTCCGCGAGGAGCAGGACCGGGCCGGCTGCCACGAGCTTCTGATGCCGACCATCCAACCGGCCGAGCTCTGGCGCGAAAGCGGGCGCTACGAGGACTACGGCAAGGAAATGCTCCGCATCAAGGACCGTCACGAGCGCGACATGCTCTACGGTCCGACCAACGAGGAGCTTCTGACCGACGTCTTTCGCCAGGCAGTCAAGTCCTACCGCGATCTGCCGCTGATGCTCTATCACATCCAATGGAAGTTCCGGGACGAGGTGCGTCCGCGTTTCGGCGTCATGCGCGGCCGCGAATTCCTGATGAAGGACAGCTATTCCTTCGCGCTCGACTACGCCGGGGCTCGCCATCAGTACAACAAGATGTTCGTCGCGTATTTGCGGACCTTCGCGCGGCTCGGCCTCAAGGCGATCCCGATGCGCGCGGCCACGGGGCCGATCGGCGGCGATCTCAGCCACGAATTCATCGTCCTCGCCGAGACGGGCGAAAGCGAGGTCTTCTGCCACAAGGCGCTGCTCGAACTCGATCCTCTGGCGATCGAGCCCGACTACGCCCGCGACCTCGAGCCGGTCATCGCGCCCTATCTCGCGCACTACGCCGCGACGGACGAAAAGCACGATCCGAAAGCCTGTCCGGTTTCGCCCGACGAACTCCTGCACACGAGGGGAATCGAAGTCGGACACATCTTCTATTTCGGCAGCAAATATTCCAAGCCGATGAACGCCAAGGTGCAGGGCCCGAAAGGCGAGGATGTCTTCGTCGAAATGGGCTCCTACGGCATCGGCGTTTCGCGCCTGGTCGGCGGAATCATCGAGGCCTGCCACGACGATGCCGGCATCGTCTGGCCGGATTCGGTCGCGCCTTTCAAGGTCGGCCTGATCAACGTCAAGGCGGACGACGCAGCGTGCCGCAAGGTCTGCGACGACCTCTATGGGCGGCTCGCCGCGGCCGGCATCGAGACGATCTACGACGACACCGAGGCGCGGGCCGGCGCGAAATTCGCGACCATGGACCTGATCGGCGTGCCCTGGCAGATCGCGATCGGCCCGCGGGGCGTCAAGGCGGGCACGGTCGAACTCAAGCGTCGCGCGAGCGGAGAAAAACACGAAATCGCCGCCGCCGACGCGCTCGCCAAGCTCGCGGGCTAGATGTTTTCCGCCTTCGAATGGACGGTCGCCGCGCGCTATCTCCGGGCGCGCCGCCAGGAAGGCTTCATTTCGATCATCGCCTGGTTTTCCTTGATCGGCATCATGCTGGGCGTCGCCACGCTGATCATCGTCATGGCCGTGATGAACGGCTTTCGCCACGAACTCCTGAGCCGCATCCTCGGCCTCAACGGCCATGTCACGGTGCAGGGCGAATGGAACGTGCTTTCGGATTTCGACCGCGTCGCGCGCGACGTCGCCAAGGTCCCGGGCGTGATCTCCGCGACGCCCATCGCCGATGCCCAGATCATGGCGCTCGCCAACAACGTCGCGCGGGGCGCGCTGCTCCGCGGCATACGGACGGACGATCTGCGTCGGCGCTCGATCGTCGCGACCCATATCGTCACGGGATCGATCGACGCGCTCGGACCCGAAGATGTCGTGGTCGGCGACCGTCTCGCCTTTCGCCTCGGGCTCAAGGCCGGCGACCAGATCACGTTGATCTCGCCGCAATTCGCCGCAACGCCCTTCGGCTCGGTGCCGCGCATGCGCGCCTACCGGATCGCGGCGACCTTCAACGTCGGCATGTACGAATACGACCAGACCTACGTCTTCATGCCGCTTCGGGCGGCGCAGATCTTTCTCAAGCTCGAGGAGAACCAATCGACCGGCGTCGAGGTGATGCTGGAAAGCCCGGACAAGGTCGCCAAAGCGCGGGCGGCACTCCGCGAGGCGGCCGGCGCCTCGACCCGACTTCACGATTGGCAAATGGCCAATGCCGGCTTTTTCAACGCGGTCAAGGTCGAGCGCAACGTCATGTTCCTGATCCTGACCCTGATCATCCTGGTCGCGGCCTTCAACGTGGTCTCGAGCATGATCATGCTGGTCAAGGACAAGGGCCGCGACATCGCCATTCTCAGGACCATGGGCGCGAGCCGCGGCTCGATCATGCGCATTTTTTTCATCACCGGCGCGTCGGTCGGCGTGGTCGGCACCGCGGCGGGCTTTGCGCTCGGCCTTGCTTTCTGCGCCAACATCGAGACCATTCGGCGTTGGATCGAAGGCCTCGCCGGGGTCGACCTCTTCGCCGCCGAAATCCGGTTTCTGTCGCAGATCCCGACCAAGGTCGACAGCTTCGAGGTCGCGCTGGTCGTGATCATGGGGTTGTCGCTGAGCCTGCTCGCCACGATCTATCCGAGCTGGCGCGCCGCGCGCCTCGATCCGGTGGAGGCGCTGCGCTATGAATGAACCGGTGCCGGCGCTCGCGCTGAGCGAGGTGCGCCGCACTTTCGAGCAGGGCGGCAGCCGCCTCCATGTCCTGAAAGGGGCGAGCTTCGCGCTTCAACCGGGCGAGATCGTCGCCCTGGTCGGGCCGTCGGGCGCGGGCAAGTCGACGCTTCTGCACATCGCCGGGTTGCTCGAACGCTCGGACGGCGGCGAGGTGCGAGTCGAAGGCCGGGATTGCGGCGCGCTGTCGGACGCAGACAGGACCGCGATCCGGCGCGACAAGCTCGGCTTTGTCTATCAATTTCATCATTTGCTGCCCGAATTCTCGGCGTTGGAGAACATCGTCCTGCCGCAGATGATTGCCGGACGCGCGCGCTCGGACGCCGCGGTGCGCGCCGAGGCGCTCCTCGATCATCTCGGTCTTCGCGAGAGGGCCGATCATCGCCCGGCGCGGCTTTCGGGCGGCGAACAGCAAAGGATCGCCATCGCGCGCGCGCTCGCCAACAACCCGATCGTGCTGCTCGCCGACGAGCCGACCGGCAATCTCGATCAGGCGACGGCCAAGACCGTGTTCGCCGAACTGCTCGGTTTCGTCCGCGGGCGCGGCATGGCGGCGCTGATCGCGACCCACAACGACGACCTGGCGCGGTCCATGGACCGCATCCTGCGCATGCAGGAGGGCGTCTTGGTCGCCGGCTAGAAGCGCTTTGCAGTTGTCGACGAAAGTCCGAACGCTCTAGAGTCGCGCGAGCGACTCGACCGAGGCCCCATGGCGCACGCCGACTTCGTTCATCTTCATGTCCATTCGGCCTATTCGCTCTCGGAAGGCGCGATCACGGTCAAGAAATTGGCCGAGCTATGCCGCAAGCATCGAATGCCCGCGGTCGCGGTGACCGATACCGGCAATCTTTTCGGCGCCATGGAGTTCTCGCTCGCCGCGGCCGACGAACCCGCGGTGCAACCGATCGTCGGCTGCCAAATCCATGTCGCGCGAGAAGGCGAAACCCTGCGCACCGGGCGCCGGCCCGATCCCGACCAACTCGTCCTCTTGGTCCAGAATGCCACGGGCTACGAGAACCTCTGCCATCTCTCGTCCAGGGCCTTTCTGGAGACCGCCTCGGGCGAAATTCCGCAAGTGAGCTACGACGATCTCGCTGCGGCCAAGGAAGGCCTGATCGCCCTCACGGGCGGCCCGCGCGGCGCGATCGGCCGCCTGCTGCTCGAAGAGCAGAAATCGGCGGCCGAAGCGCTGTTTCTGCGCCTCAAGTCGACGTTCGGCGACCGGCTCTATGTCGAGCTCATGCGCCACGGCACGGAAGAGGAGGCACGCATCGAGCCGGCCTTGCTCGATCTCGCCTACCGCCATGACGTACCGCTGGTCGCCACCAACGACGTCTACTTCGCCGATGCGTCGATGTTCGAGGCCCATGACGCATTGATCTGCATCGCCGGGGGCACGACCGTCGCCGAGCCCAAGCGCCGGCGTTTCACGCCCGAACATCGCTTCAAGTCGGCCGAAGAAATGAAGGTGTTGTTCGCGGATCTGCCCGAGGCGATCGCCAACACGCTGACCGTCGCGCGCCGTTGCGCCTTCGCGGTGCCGAAGAAAAAGCCGATCCTGCCGCGCCTGTCGCTGCCGAGCGGGCGATCGGCCGAGGACGAATTGGCCGCGCAGGCCGACGCCGGACTGGCCGAGCGCCTCGAGGCTTCGGTCTGGACGGAGGGCATGGACGAAGCCGCGCGCGAAGTCGCGGCAAGGCCCTATCGCGAGCGGCTTGCCTATGAAGTCGCGATGATCGCCAAAATGGGCTTCGCCAGCTACTTCCTGATCGTCGCCGACTTCATTCAATGGGCGAAAACCCACGGCGTCCCCGTCGGGCCGGGACGAGGCTCGGGCGCTGGTTCGCTGGTCGCCTGGGCGCTCACCATCACCGATCTCGATCCCCTGCGCTTCGGGCTCTTGTTCGAGCGCTTTCTCAATCCAGATCGCGTCTCGATGCCGGACTTCGACATCGACTTTTGCCAGGACAAGCGCGATCGGGTGATCCGCTACGTCCAGGACAAATACGGCCACGACCGGGTGGCCCAGATCATCACTTTCGGGAAGCTCCAGGCCCGTGCGGCGGTCCGCGACGTCGGGCGCGTGCTCGGCCTGTCCTACGGCCAGGTCGATAAGCTCGCCAAGCTCGTGCCGCACAACCCGGCGAAGCCCGTGACGCTTCGCCAGGCGGTCGAAAGCGAACCGCGCCTGCAGCAGGCCCGCGACGAGGACGAGACGGTCGCGCGCCTGCTCGACATCGCGATCAAGATCGAGGGCCTGTTCCGTCACGCCTCGACCCATGCGGCGGGCGTCGTCATGGTGGACGAGCCCCTGGAACGCATCGCGCCGGTCTATCGCGATCCGCGCTCTTCCTGGCCGGTGACCCAGTTCGAAATGAAGGCCGCCGAAAGCGCGGGGCTCGTCAAGTTCGACTTCCTCGGTCTCAAGACGCTGACCATGCTCGACACCGCGCGCGCCATGCTCGCCCGGCGCGGCGTCGACGTCGACTGGAACCGCCTGCCGCTCGACGACGTCAAGACCTACGACATGCTGTCGCGCGGCGAGACGGTCGGGGTGTTCCAGCTCGAAGGCACGGGCATGCGGGACTCGGTCGTCAAGCTCGGGCCCGACCGGCTCGAGGACCTGATCGCGCTGGTCGCGCTCTATCGTCCGGGGCCGATGGAAAACATCCCGCGCTACATCAATTGCAAGCACGGCAAGGAGCGGCCCGACTATCTCCATCCTTTGCTCGAGCCCGTGCTCAAGGAGACCTTCGGCATCGCCGTCTATCAGGAACAGGTGATGGAAATCGCCAAGGTCCTCTCGGGCTATTCGCTCGGTCAGGCCGACCTGCTGCGCCGCGCGATGGGCAAGAAGATCAAGTCCGAGATGGACGCCCAGCGCGAGACCTTCGTCGCCGGGGCGATCGAGAAGGGCGTCGAGGCCGGCACGGCCGCGCATATCTTCGAAGTGGTCGAGAAATTCGCGGGCTATGGCTTCAACAAGAGCCATGCGGCCGCCTATGCTCTGGTCTCCTATCAGACCGCCTGGCTCAAGGCCAATCACCCGGTCGAATTCATGGCCGCCTCGATGAGCCTCGATCGAGGCGACACGGACAAGCTCGCGCAGCTTCGCCAGGAGGCGAAGCGCCTGAAGGTCCAGGTCCTGCCGCCCGACGTGAACGAGTCCGAGGCGGATTTTTCGGTCAAGGACGGCGCCGTGCGTTACGCGCTCGCCGCGATCAAGAACGTCGGGCTCGGCGCCATGGAGACGCTCGTCGCCGAGCGCGAGAGGGGCGGGCGCTTCGCCTCGATCCAGGATTTCGCCCGCCGGGTCGACAGCAAGACCGCGAACAAAAACAGCTCGAAAGCCTGATTTGCGCGGGCGCCTTCGACACGCTCGAGCGCAATCGCGCGCGGCTTCTGGCCTCGGTCGAGACCGTGGTCAAACACGTTCACGCCGCCCAAGAAGCGCGCGGCAGTTCCCAGGTCAGCCTTTTCGGCGGCGAGGACCGCGGCGGCGATTTCGCACTCGCCAAGGTCGACGCCTGGTCGGAAATGGAACGTCTGAAAAAGGAGATGGAGGCGATCGGCTTTCATCTCTCGGGCCATCCGATCGAAGCCTACGGCCAGGCGCCCGAGCGGCTTGGCGTCACGCGCATCGCCGACATCGCGCGCAAGCTCGGCGCGGCCGGCGACAAGCGCGTGGTGATCGCTGGCATCCTGGTCGCGGTCCAGAACCGCACGACGTCCAAGGGCACGCCGATGGCTTTTCTGTCGCTGTCGGATCCCTCGGGCCAGGTCGAAATCACGGCGTTTTCGGAGGTGCTGTCCCAGGCGCGCGATCTCCTGAGCGTCGGGCAGGCGCTTTACGTCTCGGCGAGCGCCCAGATGTTGAACGAGATGCTGCGCCTGACGGCCAATCGCGTCGACGCGCTCGATCGCATGGCCGCCACGGTCTCGCCCGGGCTGCGGATCGTCGTCGACAATCCCGAGCCGCTGCCCAGGCTTCGGAAAATGCTGACCGAGAGCGGGCGGGGCAAGGGGCGCGTCGATCTCGTGCTCAAGCTGGGCGGCGGCGACCGCGAAGCGATCCTGAGGCTTCGCGATTCCTATGCGCTCGGCGCCGAGCTCCGAAGTCGCCTCAGAGCCGAGCCCGGCATTCTCGACGTCGCCGAGGTCTGATGGACGAGCGCCCGGCGTCGTATTCCGTTTCATTTCTGGCCGAGATCTCGCGCAGGGATCTCGGCCGGGTGCTGCCGTTCTATCTTGCCTTGCTTCGCCCCCTCGGTTTTCGGCGCGACCAAGCCGACGCGGAGAAAATCGTCTGGCTGCGCCGGGACGAGAAAATCGTCTTGCGGCGGGGCGAGGGGCCGCCGATCGGCGCACTCGGCTTGCGCGTGACCTCGCCAGAGGATCTCGATGCCCATGTCGCGCGCATGGGCCAAATGGGCGCGCCGGTCTTCGAGCCGGCCGGCGACCGCTATCGTCCCGCGGGCTGGAAGGGCATCGGGCTCAGGGATCCCGAAGGCGGCGAAGTTACGCTCGCCTATTGGCACGACGAATTGCCCGAGGTCGAAGGCGCCGAGCGGGTCGGTTTGCCGGGCGCGGGGATCGCGCTCGGCGGCTACCTCGCTCGGCCCGTAGGCCCCGGACCGTTTCCGGCAGTCTGCGTCCTTCATTGGTATGGCGGAAGCGCGCTCACGGCGCTCACCACGGCCAAGCGAATGGCCGAAGCCGGCTATGTCGGGCTGGCCCTGTCGATGCGGGGATTTCTCGGTTCCGAGGGTCTGCACGACCAAGGCGACCGGCAATCGGACGATGTCGTCGAAGCCATGCGATGGCTCGCGGCGCGCCCCGAGGTCGACGCTGGGCGCCTGGGTCTGATCGGCTATTCGCTCGGCAGCCAAGTCGGGCAGTTGGCGATCGCCAAGGGAGCGCCGGCCAAAGCCTTTGTCGGCTATTTCGGCGCGGGCGATCTGAATCGCTGGCGCGAAGTCGGCGGCGCGGCGACCAAGATGTTCTTCGAAGACATCGGCCCGCTCGAACATCTTCGCAAGCTTTCGCCGATCACCCATGTCGCCAAGAGCAAGATCCCGGTGCTCCTGATCCATGGCACGGCCGATCGGCAGATGCCGCATGAGCAAAGCGAGTTGATGGCGGCCGCGCTGAGAGCCGCGGGGCGCAGCGTCGAGCTTCGACTGGTGCCCGGCGCGGATCATCTCTTTACCGCCGAGGAACGCGCGTCGACCCTGAACTGGGTCATTGATTTTTTCGATAGAACAATACGTTAACGAGGGTTCTTCGAGCCCTTGCATTGACCGACAGTTCCGGCTACAAGCCCGCCGCAACCCACAGGCGGGGTTTGGGTCGGCGGGTGTTCCGCCGCTCCGTCCGGTGTTCGGGCTTTCGCCCGAATCACGCCCCCGCCGAGGCAGAACCGGAGAAAGGATCTTCGCAATGAGCGAATTGCCGACGTTTAGCATGCGCCAGCTTCTCGAAGCGGGCGTTCATTTCGGCCATCAGACGCGCCGTTGGAACCCGCGCATGGCGCCGTTCCTGTTCGGCGTGCGCAATGGCGTGCACATCATCGACCTGCAGCAGACAGTGCCGCTGCTCTATCGCGCGCTCGAGGAAATTCGGAGCACGGTCGCGAGCGGCGGCCGCGTGCTCTTTGTCGGCACCAAGCGCCAAGCCTCCGAAGCGATCGCCGATGCGGCGAAGCGCTGCGGCCAGTACTACGTCAACCACCGCTGGCTGGGCGGCATGCTGACCAACTGGCACACGGTCTCGCAATCGATCAAGCGTCTGCGCACGCTCGACGAGCAGCTGGCGGGCGAGGGCACGGGCTTCACCAAGAAAGAGACGCTCTCGCTCACGCGCGAACGCGACAAGCTCGACCGCGCGCTCGGTGGCATCAAAGACATGGGCGGCACGCCCGACTTGATCTTCATCATCGACACCAACAAGGAGTCGATCGCGGTCCAGGAAGCCAACAAGCTCAAGATCCCGGTCATCGCCGTGATCGACAGCAATTCGGATCCCGAGGGCATCACCCACCCGATTCCCGGCAACGACGACGCGCTTCGCGCGATCTCGATCTATTGCGACCTGGTCGCGCGCGCCGTGCTCGCGGGCATCCGCGAGGAAGTCCAGCGCTCGGGCGGCGACATCGGCTCGGCCGAGGAAGCGCCCGCCGAGGAATTGCCGGAGGCCCAGGCCGCTCAGGCCTGAGCCTTCGCGCTCCCCCAACCGCTAGAAACGCGAATTCGCACGAGGATGTGCCATGGCTGAGATTACCGCGGCGCTGGTCAAGGACCTGCGCGAAAAGACCGGCGCCGGAATGATGGATTGCAAGAAGGCGCTGGCCGAGACGGGCGGAGCGCTCGATGCCGCCGTCGATTGGCTGCGCGCCAAGGGGCTGTCCGCCGCCGCGAAAAAGGCCGGCCGCGTCGCCGCCGACGGCTTGATCGGCCTGACCACGTCGGGCAACGCCGGCGCCGTGGTCGAGGTCAACGCCGAAACGGACTTCGTCGCCCGGAACGACAAGTTCCAGGCCTTCGTCCGCCAGGTCGCCGACATCGCCCTTAAAGGCGACGGCAAGTCGGAGAGCCTCAAGGCCACGGCCTACCCGGGCTCCGGGCGAACGGTCGACCAGGAAGCGGCCAATCTGGTCGCGACCATCGGCGAGAACATCTCGGTTCGGCGCGGCGCGCGTCTTGCGGTACCGCAGGGCGTCGTCGTCGGCTATGTCCACAACGCAGCGGGTCCCGGCATCGGCAAGATCGGCGTCCTGGTCGCGCTCAACTCGGCCGGCGACAAGGCCAAGCTCGAGGCGCTCGGGCGTCAGCTTGCCATGCACGTCGCGGCGTCGAACCCGCAGGCGGTCGATATCGCGGCGCTCGACAAGGCGACCGTGGAGCGCGAGCGCGCGATCTTGCTCGAGCAGGTCAAGGATTCGGGCAAACCCGCGAACATCGTGGAAAAGATGATCGACGGGCGGATTCGCAAATTCTATCAGGAAGCCGTCCTGCTCGAGCAGACCTTCGTCGTCGACAATGAGACCAAGGTGGCCAAGGTCCTCGAAAACGCGGCCAAGGATCTGGGCTCGCCGGTCTCGGTCGGCGGGTTCTTCCGCTTCCAGCTCGGCGAAGGCATCGAGAAGAAGCAGACCGATTTCGCCGCCGAGGTCGCGGCGCAGGTCGGGCGCTGAGAAGCGTCCGGCCGGTACCACGGGGATTGGGGGCGGGGGGCCGGGCTCGCGCATGGCGCGGGACCCGGCCCTTGGCTATTCTGCGCCGGCAGAATCGAAAGGCAAAGCCGTCATGACCGCTCGGCCAAAATACCGTCGGGTCCTACTCAAGATCTCGGGCGAGGCGCTCGGCGGCCGCTTGGGCCAAGGCATCGAGGGCGAGACAATTTCGGGCATCGCCCAGGAAATCAAGTCGGTCATCGCGCTCGGCGTCGAGGTCTGCGTCGTGATCGGCGGCGGCAACATCTTTCGCGGCGTCTCCGAGGCCTCCAAGGGCATGGAGCGGGCGAGCGCCGACTATATGGGCATGCTCGCGACCGTGATCAACGCGCTCGCGATGCAGAACGCGCTCGAAGCGATCGGCGTGCACACGCGCGTGCAGTCGGCGATCCCGATGGCGACCGTCTGCGAGCCCTTCATCCGCCGACGTGCCCTTCGTCACATGGAAAAGAAGCGGGCCGTGATCTTCGCGGCCGGGACCGGCAACCCCTTCTTCACCACCGATACCACGGCGGCGCTACGGGCCGCCGAAATGGGTTGCGATGCGCTGCTCAAGGCGACCCAGGTCGACGGCGTCTACTCGGCCGACCCGAAGAAAGACAAGAGCGCCAAGCGCTACGACCGCTTGACCTATTCGAAGGTCCTGGCCGACGATCTTCGGGTCATGGACGCCTCGGCCATCGCGCTCGCCCGGGACAGCAATATTCCCATCCTGGTCTTTTCGATCCACAATGCCGGCGCCTTCGCCAAGGTCGTCCAAGGCAAGGGTCCGTGTACGCTGATTTCGAACGGGGGAGCCGATGTCGCACGGTAGCAAGAAGTCGCAGGATCCGGACGTCGCGTCGCTGCAAAAGCGCATGGACGGCGCTTTCGAAACGCTCAAGAAGGAATTCGGTGGGTTGCGCACCGGGCGCGCGTCGCCAAACCTGCTCGACCCGATCAAGGTCAGCGCCTATGGCCAGGACATGCCGCTCAACCAGGTCGGCACGATCAGCGTGCCCGAGCCGCGCATGTTGAGCGTCCAAGTCTGGGACCGCTCGCAGGTCCAGGCGGTCGACAAGGCCATTCGGTCGGCGGGTCTCGGCCTCAATCCCGTGGTCGACGGCGCGCTGATCCGCATACCGCTGCCCGAGCTTTCGGCGGAGCGGCGCCAAGAACTCTCCAAGATCGCCCACAAATACGCGGAGCAGGCGCGGATCGCCGTGCGCAACGTGCGCCGCGACGGCATGGACATGCTGAAGAAAATGGAAAAGGACGGCAAGATCTCGCAGGACGATCATCGTCTGTGGTCCGACGAGGTCCAATCCATGACCGACGGCGAAATCAAGAAGATCGACGAACTGCTCGCCGCCAAGGAAAAGGATATCCTGAAGGTCTGAGGCCCATGCAGCCAGCCTCGCTCGCGCAACCGGCGCCGCCGCCCCGGCACATCGCCGTCATCATGGACGGCAACGGCCGTTGGGCGAAGGCGCGCGGTTTGCCCCGGATTGCCGGGCATCGTCGCGGCGCCGAGGCCGTGCGCGCGACGGTCTCGGCTTGCCGCGAACTCGGCGTCGAATACCTGACGCTTTACGCTTTTTCCTCGGAGAATTGGAAGCGCCCGGCGACCGAGGTCGGCGATCTCATGGGGCTGCTCCGTCACTATTTGCGGAGCGAGCTTGAAGAGCTTGACCGCAACGGCATTCGCATTCGCTTCATCGGCGAGCGCGCCCGATTGTCGGGCGACCTCGTCGCGTTGATCGCCGATGCCGAGGCGCGGACGATGCGCCATGCCGCCATGACCTTGGTCCTGGCCGTGAACTACGGCAGCCACGACGAGATCGCGCGCGCCTGTCGGCGGATCGCGACCGAGGTCCAAGCCGGGCGTCTCGCGCCGCAAGCGATCGACGAGGCGACGGTCGCGCGGCATCTCGATACGGCGGACATTCCGCCGCCCGATCTCATCTTGCGCACCAGCGGCGAGCAGCGCCTGTCGAACTTCCTGCTGTGGCAAGCGGCCTACAGCGAATTTCTGTTCGTCGACACGCTGTGGCCGGATTTCGGTCGCAGCAACATCGAAGAAGCGATCCATGAATACCACCGCCGCGAGCGGCGTTACGGCGCTTCGAGTGGCTGAGGCGCCCACGTCCGGCCTGACCAAGCGGGTCCTGTCGGCGCTGGTGCTGGCGCCGATCGCGCTGGCATTCGTCTGGGCGGGCGGTTGGGCCTTCGCCGCGTTGCTGGCGATCGCCGGCGTGCTCATGGCGGCGGAATGGGAGGCGCTGACCGGCGGGCGCGTCCGGGACGCGAACGGCCTGGTTCAGATCGCCGGCGCGATCGTCGCAATCGGCGCGACGGCCGAATGGGGCGTCGAGGCCGGCTTGGCCGCGGTCGGGATCGGCGTCGTCGCGCAGCTCGTACTCGGCCGCAACCGAGGGCCTTGGCCGGCGCTGGGTGCCGCCTATATCGGCTTGCCGATGATCGCCCTGATCGAGCTGCGCGAGGGATCCGAGGACGGGCTGATCGCCGTGCTGTGGCTTTTCGCCGTCGTCTGGGCGATGGACATTTTCGCCTATGTCGCGGGCAAGTCGATCGGCGGCCCGAAACTGGCCCCGACGATCTCGCCGGGCAAGACTTGGGCGGGGCTGATCGGCGGGGCCTTCGGCTCGACCGTCGCGGGCGCCGTCATCGCGCCCTACGTCGGGTGGAGCGCGCTCGGACTGGCGCTCGCGTCCGGCGCGCTCGGCGCATTTTCGCAGGTTGGCGACTTGTTCGAGTCCGCGGTCAAGCGACGCTTCGGAGTCAAGGACAGCGGCAATCTGATCCCCGGTCACGGCGGCATTCTGGATCGGGTCGACGGTCTGGTCTTCGCGGCCGTTGCCGTCGGCATCGCGTCGATCGTTTTCGGCCCGCTTTTCGGCGCGCCCCGATGACGCTCGCCAGCATCGCCACGACGTCGGCCGCGAGGCGCAAGCCCAAACGGGTCTCGATCCTCGGATCGACCGGCTCGGTCGGCGGCAGCACGATCGACCTGATCGCGCGCAAGCCGGGCGAATTCGCCGTCGAAGCCTTGACGGCGAACACCGACGTCGCGGCGCTCGCGGCCCAGGCGCGCCGGTTCGGCGCGAAATTCGCCGCCGTCGCCGATCCCGGTCGCTATGGGGCACTCAAGGATGCGCTTGCGGGAAGCGGGATCGAAATCGGCGCAGGACCGAAAGCGATCGTCGATGCCGCGACGCGACCTTGCGACTTCGTCATGGCGGCGATCGTCGGGGCGGCAGGCCTCGAGCCGACCCTCGCGGCGGTCGATGCCGGGCGCACGATCGGACTCGCCAACAAGGAGTGCCTGGTCTGCGCCGGCGACCTGATGATGGAGCGCGTCAGGCAACGTGGCGCGACTTTGCTGCCGGTCGATTCCGAGCACAACGCGATCTTCCAGGTCTTCGACTTCGCGCGCCTCGACGCGATCGAGAAGATCATCCTGACGGCCTCGGGCGGGCCGTTCCGAAACCGCAGTCTCGCCGAGATCGAGAAGGCGACGCCCGCCGAAGCGATCGCGCATCCCAATTGGGACATGGGCGAGAAGATTTCGGTCGATTCCGCGACCATGATGAACAAGGGCCTCGAACTCATCGAGGCGCATTACCTTTTCGCCATGCCCGAAGAGCGGATCGAGATCCTCATCCATCCTCAGTCGGTGGTGCACAGTCTGGTCGCCTATGTCGACGGCTCGGTGCTCGCGCAGCTCGGCATGCCCGACATGCGCACGCCCATCGCCTATGCGCTGGCCTGGCCCGAGCGCATCCCGGCGCCGACCAAGCGACTCGATTTGGTCGAGCGCGCGCAATTGACCTTCGAGGCGCCGGACGTCGTGCGGTTTCCGGCCTTGCGCCTCGCCCGCGAGGCGTTGCGCGCGGGCGGCTCGGCGCCGACGGTCCTGAACGCCGCCAACGAGGCGGCGGTCGCCGCTTTCCTCGGCGGACGCATCGGCTTTCTCGACATCGCGGCGACGGTCGAGGCCGTGCTCGGCGGCCAAACGAACGGGAAGATCGGCTCGATCGCCGAACTTCTCGAGGCGGACCGCGCGGCGCGACGCGCGGCCGAGCGGCTGATCGTCGGGGCGGAGCGGTGATGCCGTGACGCTACTCGTCGATTTTCTCGGCTACCTCGTGCCCTTCCTGGTCGTGCTCACGGTGCTGGTCTTCGTGCATGAACTCGGGCATTTCTGGGTGGCGCGCCGCGCCGGCGTTCGGGTCGAGGTGTTCTCCATCGGCTTCGGTCCCGAGATTTGGCATCGGATCGACGCCCAGGGCACGCGCTGGCGCCTCGCATGGATCCCGATCGGCGGCTACGTCAAATTCTTCGGCGACGCCGATCCGGCCAGCGCGACCGCGGGCGATCAGACGATGAGCGAAGCCGAAAAGGCCGTCTCCTTTCACCACAAGCCGCTGTCGGCGCGCTCGGCCATCGTCCTCGCCGGTCCGCTCGCCAATCTGCTGTTCGCCGTGTTGGCCTTCGCCGCGCTCGCCATGACCGTCGGCTTGCCCCACACCGCGCCGATCGTGGGCGCGGTTCAAGAGGGCAGCGCGGCGGCGGCGGCCGGACTTCGCCCGGGCGATCGGTTCGTGAGCATCGAGGGCAGCGCAGTCGAGCGCTTCCAGGATCTGCAGCGGATCGTGCGCCTCAGACCCGAAATGCCGGTGCGGGCCGTCGTCGAGCGCGACGGACAGTCGCTCGAAATCGTCGCCACGCCCAAACGCAGCGTCATGGTCGACCGCTTCGGCAACCGTCACGAAATCGGCCTGCTCGGCATATCGCAATCCGGGGTCGAGATGCGCCGCTACGGGCCGCTCGACGGCCTGTGGTTCGGCCTGCTCGAGACCTGGCAGGCGATGGACACGACCCTGACCGCGGTCGGACAGATGATCGTCGGCGCGCGCGGCACCGAAGATCTCGGCGGCCCGCTCCGCATCGCCCAGATGTCCGGCCAAATGGCCGAGGTCGGCGCGCCGTCGCTCGTGACGTTCATGGCCTATTTGTCCATCAGCTTGGGACTGCTCAATCTTTTTCCGATTCCGCTTCTCGACGGCGGCCATCTCGTCTATTACCTCCTGGAAGCGCTGCGCGGACGCCCCCTGGGCCCCAAGGCCCAGGAATACGGGTTCCGCATCGGGATTGCGTTTGTCGCAGGACTGTTCCTGTTGGCGACGTGGAACGATCGGGACGTCATTCGACGGATCGCGCAGGCGGTGGGAGGACTGTTCTAGGCATGCGTCGAGGTCTAGTCAGCATCGCGTTCGTCGCCTTCGCGGCGCTCGGGGCCGAGGCCTTCGCCCAGGGGGTCCTGCGCGAAATCCGCATCGAGGGCAATCAACGAATCGAGGCCGACACCGTCCGCTCCTACATGTCGATCGCTCCGGGCGATCTATACGACCGCGACAAGATCGACCGATCGCTCAAGGCGCTGTTCGGCACCAGCCTCTTCGCCGACGTCAACATGCGCCAAGAGGGCGACGCGATCGTGGTCCGGGTGGTCGAGAACCCGGTGATCAACCGCATCGCCTTCGAAGGCAACAAGCGCTTCGAGAGCAAGCTGATCGAGCCCGAGATTCAGCTCCGCCCGCGCGTCGTCTACACGCGCACGCGCGTCCAGAGCGACGTCCAGAGGATATTGCAGATGTACCGTCGCAACGGGCGTTTCGCCGCGACGGTCGAGCCCAAGATCATCCAGTTGGCGCAGAACCGCGTCGACCTCGTCTTCGAGATCAATGAAGGCGACAAGACCGGCATTCGCAAGATCAACTTCATCGGCAACAAGCGCTTCGCCGACAAGACGTTGCGCGATCGGATCCTGACGCGCGAGACCCGCTGGTACCGCTTCCTGACGGCGGACGACATCTACGATCCGGATCGCCTCACGGTCGATCGCGAGCGGCTTCGGAAGTTCTATCTGTCCAAGGGACACGCCGATTTCCGGGTCGTCTCGGCGATCGCCGAACTGACGCCCGATCGCGAATCCTTCTTCCTGACCTTCGCGATCGACGAAGGCGACGTCTACCGTTTCGGCGAGGTCAAGGTCGAGAACGAGCTCAAGACGCTTCACACGCCCTTCGCTCAGGATCTCGTACGCACCAATCCGGGCGAAATCTACAACGCCGACGACGTCGAAGGCACGGTACAGGACATCACGACCGAGGTTACGGGCCTCGGTCTCGCTTTCGTCGACGTCGTCCCGGAAATCAAGCGCGACCGGGAAAAGCGCATCATCGACGTGACCTACAAGATCACCGAAGGACCGCGCATCTATGTCGAGCGGATCGACATTACCGGCAACGTCCGCACGCTCGACAAGGTCGTCCGCCGGGAATTCCGCTTCGTCGAAGGCGACGCGTTCAATTCGGCGCGCATCCGCCGCTCGCGCCAACGCCTGCAATCGCTCGGTTTCTTCGACAAGGTCGACATCAAGACCGAGAAGGGTAGCGCGCCGGACAAGACAGTGGTCGCGATCGACGTCAGGGAACGCTCGACCGGCGAACTCAGCATCGGCGTCGGCTTCTCGACCTCGGACGGAGTCTTGGGCGACGTCTCGATTCGCGAAAGGAATTTCCTGGGCAAGGGTCAAGACGTCAAGCTCGGCTACACGCTCTCGACGCGTCGTCGGCAGGCCGATTTCGCCTTTGCCGAGCCCTATTTCCTGGACAAGCATTTGGGGGCGGGCCTCGACCTGATGGACCGCGAGCGCGATCTGCAGTCCGAGCGCTCCTATGACGAACATACCAAGCGCGGTCGCGTCAGGTTTGGCCATGCGCACACCGAGTTCCTGTCGCAGTCCTACAGCTACCTGCTCCAATCGGACACGATCGAGAATGTCGGAACCAACGCGTCGCGCTTCATCAAGCGCGTCAAGGGCTCGACGACCACGTCCGAATTCGGCCAACGCCTGACTTACGACCGCCGCGACGACAAACTCAATCCGACCGACGGCTATATCGCGTCGCTGGGCACGGAGTATGCCGGCATCGGCGGCGAGGTGAACTATGTCCGTCTGTCCTTGGACTATTCCTATTACTACCCCTACACCGACGACACGACCTTGGTCCTGACGGCGGCGAGCGGCTACATTCTCGGGCTCGGCGAGGACGTTCGAATCTCAAATCGTTTCTTCATCGGCGGCAACTCGTTCAGAGGATTTCGCTCGGGCGGCATCGGCCCGCGCGACTTGCAGACAGGTGACGCGCTCGGCGGCAATCTTTATTATCTCATCTCCGGCGAGGGCCGCTTTCCGATCGGCTTGCCGAAGGAACTCGGCGTTCAAGGGCGCTATTTCGTCGACACCGGCTCGTTGTCGAAGGTCGACGAAAGCGGCACTGGGATCGGCGACACGGCCTCGCTTCGCGTCTCGACCGGCGTCGGCATGACTTGGGCGACGCCGCTTGGGCCGCTGGCGATCGATTTCGGCCGGCCGCTCGTCAAGGAAAGCTACGACCGGACGGAGACTTTTCGCATCAGTTTCGGAACCCGTTTCTAGGAAAGCAGCATGATACATCGTTTCCTTATCGCAGCGGCGGCTTTGGCCGCGCTGGCCATCGCGCAGGGCGCTGCAGCGCAGCCCCTGTCGCCGGCGACCATCGCCGTGATCGACATCCAGGTCCTGCAGCGCGACAGCCTGGCCGCGAAGGACATCGTGGCGCAACTCGAGAAGTATCGAACCTCCTTCCAGGCCGAAATCACGAAGGACGAGGATTCGCTGCGCAACCAGGAGCAGGAACTCGGCCGCCAACGGACCATCCTGACGCCCGATGCCTTTGCCGAGCGCCAACGGCAGTTTCAACAGAAGGTTGCCGACGTCCAGCGCAAGGTGCAGGAACGGACGCGCCAACTGGAACGCTCGCATGCCGCGGCGCGGAACGACCTTGGCCGTGTGATCCTGCAGATCGTCACGCAGATGTCGCAGACGCGTCAATTCAACATGGCGCTCGACAAGGCCTTGGTACCGTTCACGCATGCGGGTCTCGACATCACCGACGCCGTGCTCGAGGAGTTGAACCGCAAGCAGCCCAAGATCGCGGTTCCGGCGCCCGACAAGAGCTGATGGCCGATTCGCGATTTTTCGACCGTCAGGGGCCTTTTGCGCTCGGCGAGCTTGCCGAGCGCGGCGGCGCGAAGCTCGGACCAGGAACCGACGCGGCGTTGTTGATCGCCGATGTCGCGCCGCTCGATCGCGCCGGAGCGTCGGAAATCGGGTTTCTCGACAATCCGAAATACTTGCCCGCGCTCGCAGCGAGCAAGGCGACCGCCTGCATCCTGTCGGAGCGCCATGTCGCGAAAGCACCGCGAGGCATGGCGCTTCTTCTGTCTCCGGCGCCCTATGTCAGCTACGCCCGGATCGCCCAGATCTTCTATCCGGCGCCGCGACCGGCGCCCGGCATCGCTTCGTCCGCTTCGGTCGATCCGACGGCCCGATTGGGCGAGGGCGTTTCGCTGGCGCCCGGGGCCGTGATCGGCGCGCGCGCCGAAATCGGCCCCCGAACCATCGTCGGCCCAAACGCGGTCGTCGGCGCCGGCGTCTCGCTCGGTGAGGACTGCCGGATCGGCGCCGGGGTGGTGCTCGGGCATTGCCTGATCGGCCGGCGGGTCACGGTGCATCCGGGAAGTTGCATCGGCCAAGACGGTTTCGGCGTCGCGCTCGATCCCAAGGGTTACGTCAAGGTGCCGCAGCTCGGTCGCGTGCTGATCGGCGACGACTGCGAAATCGGTTCCAATGTCACGATCGACCGGGGCGCGGGGCCGGACACCGTCGTCGGCCCCGGTTGCTGGATCGACAATCTGGTCCAGATCGGACACAACGTCCGCCTGGGGCGGGGCTGCGTGATCGTCGCGCTCGCCGGCATTTCCGGTTCGACCGAGATCGGCGATCATGTCCTGGTGGGTGGCCAGGTCGGCATTGCCGGCCATCTCAAGATCGGCGGCGGCGTGCAGATCGCGGCCCAATCGGGCGTGATGCGCGACGTCCCTCCGGGGATCAGGGTCGGCGGCTCGCCGGCGCTGCCGGTCCGGGAGTGGCATCGTCAGACGGTGACGCTCGCCAATCTCGCCGCGAAGGGCAAGGACGGGGACGGGACATGAACGACGCAACGACCATCGAGGCCGTCGACATTCTGCGGATCATGAAGATGATCCCGCATCGCTATCCGATGCTGCTGGTCGATCGGGTCGTCGACGTCAAGGCCGACCAATCGGCGATCGGCATCAAGAACGTGACCATGAACGAGCCCCATTTCCAGGGTCATTTTCCGTCCCGGCCGATCATGCCGGGCGTGATGATCGTCGAGGCCATGGCACAGACCGCCGGGGTCCTCGTGGTCCACACGTTGGGCAAGGCGGCCGAGGGCAAGCTCGTCTATTTCATGTCGATCGAGAACGCGCGCTTTCGCCGTCCGGTGACGCCGGGCGATCAGATGCGCATTCACGTCGCCAAGGAACGCAACCGGGGCGCGGTCTGGCGCTTCGCCGGCGAGGCCAAGGTCGACGACAAGGTCGTCGCCGAGGCGACCTTCACCGCCATGATCGTCGACGAGTAGCGCCATGGCCCGCATCCATCCGAGCGCGATCGTCGAAAGCGGCGCGGAAATCGGCGCCGACGTCGAAATCGGCCCCTTTTGCCACATCGGCGCCGGCGTCCGGCTCGGCCGCGGCGTCAGAGTGTTGTCGCATGCCGTGGTCGTCGGCCGAACGACGATCGGCGAGGACACCCGGATCTTTCCGTTTGCCTCGATCGGCCATCAGCCGCAGGACCTCAAATTCGCAGGGGAGGAGTCCGTCCTCGAAATCGGCGCACGTTGCGTCGTTCGCGAGCACGTCACCATGAATCCCGGAACCAAGGGTGGCGGCCTACTGACCAAGGTCGGCGACGAATGCCTGTTCATGGTCGGCGCCCATGTCGCCCACGATTGCCGGATCGGCAATCAGGTCATCCTGGTCAACAACGCGACGCTCGCGGGCCATGTCGTGATCGACGACTTCGCCATCCTCGGCGGCCTTTCGGCCGTGCATCAATTCGTTCGCATCGGCAAGCACGCCATGATCGGCGGCATGTCGGGCGTCGAGAACGACGTCATCCCCTACGGCTCGGTCATGGGCAACCGTGCCTATCTCGCGGGGCTCAATCTGGTCGGGCTCAAGCGGCGCGGTTTCGACCGGGAGGCAATTCACGATTTGCGCGCGGCCTACCGGATGCTGTTCGCGCCGGAAGGCACGCTGCAGGAGCGCCTCGCCGACGTCGCGGAACACTACGCCAAGAGCCCGCTGGTCATGGACATCGTCGACTTCATCCAGGCCGATTCCTCGCGCGCGATTTGCCAGCCGCGCGTCGATCGTGGCGCGTAGGCTCGGCATCCTAGCCGGCGGCGGTCGGCTGCCATCGCTCTTGGTCGAGGCCGGCCGCGCCTCGGGGCTCGATCCCTTCGTCCTGTGCCTGGAGGGTTCCGCGGAGCCGGCGGATTTCGCGCGCGTTCCGCACGCGCTCTCGCCGGTCGCCAAAGTCGGCCGAATCGTCGAGACGCTGAAGGAGGCCGGCTGCACCGATTTGGTGCTCGCCGGGCGGATGACGCGCCCCGATTTCAAGAGTCTGGTGCCCGATCTCCGAGGCATGAAGCTCTTGCCGCGCCTGTTGGCGGCCAAGGGCGACGACGCCATCCTTCGTGCCGTGATCGAGGATCTGGAGAGCGAGGGCTTTCGGGTCCTCGGCGTCGACGACGTGCTGGCCGATCTCCTGGCGCCGCTCGGGGCCGTGGGCGCGCGAACGCCGGATCCCCAAGCCGAGGCCGACATGGCGCGCGGCGTCGCGGTCCTCGGGGCATTGGGGACCCTCGATGTCGGGCAGGCCGTGACGGTCCAAGATGGGATCGTGCTCGGCATCGAGGCGGCCGAAGGCACCGACGGCTTGCTCGAGCGGACGCGGAACTTGGTCAAGCCGGGCCGGGGCGGCGTCCTGGTCAAGCTGCGCAAGTCGGGGCAGGAGCGGCGCGCA
>Ga0233425_10004041_pt1 | contig 25325 bp, 19 predicted proteins | sample Watercolumn_Towu_2_FD_181712 | JGI IMG/M metagenome (GOLD analysis project Ga0233425, IMG submission 181712) | Freshwater microbial communities from Lake Towuti, South Sulawesi, Indonesia - Watercolumn_Towuti2014_140_MG | ecosystem: Environmental > Aquatic > Freshwater > Lake | place... | reverse complement strand
ACCTCCACAAGGGAGCGGTTCGCAAACGGTAACCTCAAATGTAACATGCGCCGCTGCCGCATAGGAGTCCCCCGCGACCTCGGACGTGTGCTGGCCTCCGTGGCACTTGGGGCTCGCAAGACAATAAGTTACCGAATTTCCGTCCGTCGCTCGAATCTCCGAGTCGAGCCGTCACGACTCGGAGAGCCGTGCGACGACGTGCGGTGCGGCAACTTATTCCTGAGCGCACCCTCACCTTGCTGGTTGGGCATTTATCGGCACCGTCCAGGGAGTTAAGATGAGAAGGCACAGCCGGTGATGCAACAGCTCGTGAATCAGGGAACCATCCGATTTCTGCCGCACGGGTGGAAATGAGTATCCGCGAACGTGAAGGTGGGTGTCACCATGGCGACCATTCTCGTTGTGGACGATTCGGCCTTGGACCAACGGCTCGTAGCACGCATGCTGGAAGAAGTGGGACTGAAAGTCGTCAGCGCCGACAACGGCAAGGACGCCCTGGCAAGGATGGCGGCCGGACTACCGGATGTTGTCTTGACCGATATTCAGATGCCCGAACTTGACGGCCTGGCATTGGTCGAGGAAGTCGGCCGCCGTTATGCGAAGGTGCCCGTGATCGTGATGACGGCGTTCGGCAGCGAGGAGACTGCGATAACGGCGCTGCGCAAGGGCGCTGCGAGTTACGTACCGAAGCACAACCTGTCGCGGGATCTCGTGGATACCGTCAAGAACGTGCTCTCCATTTCGCGCGCCCGGCGTGAGACGCGCGCGATGCTCGATTCCATGACGCGCACGGAATCGCATTTTGTCCTGGGAAACTCGCTCGAAGGTCTCGACGCGCTGATCGGCCATCTCAAGGAACAGTTCCGGCTGTTGGGGCTGTTCGGGGAGCGCGGCATTCTGCGCGTCGGAACAGCCGTTTACGAGGCCCTGCTGAATGCGATCGAGCACGGAAACCTGGAACTGAATGCTGACGAACGCGCACAAGAAGGACCCCACTATCGCCGCATGCTGGAGGATCGGGCTCGGCAGGCGCCGTACCGGAACCGGCACGTGTATCTGACCGTGTCGCTGACTCGATCGGAGGCGGTCATTGTGTTGCGGGACGAGGGACGGGGGTTCAGTTTCGCCACCCTGCCAGATCCGCTGGAGCCGGAGAACGTGGCCAAGGTCAATGGGCGAGGACTGTTCCTGATTCGCACGTTCATGGACGACGTTCGGTTCAATGACTCGGGCAACGAAATCACAATGATCAAGCAGCGTACTGCGGATTGAACATGGCCGGCTGCAATGTACATGGCCTCCCCGTAAGAGGCGATTTCCATTCGCTGGCCCGGAGGGATTGAAAGACCGCTGTTGAACACGGATAGGCATGGCACAAGAAGTATCCTACGCGTTGCGGATCGCACTGGCCGCCTTCGGCGTGTTAGCGCTGGATGTTGTGGCCGCCGGACAAATCGCGTGGGGCGTGCTGTATGCGCTCGTGGTGTGGGCTGCCGGTTGCGCGTTGCCCCGCAAGGGAATCCTCGTCGTTGCCTGCGCGTGCGCCTTTTTCGTGTGCGGCAATGCGGCCTGGTCCGTCGGGTCTGGCGCCGCCGAGCGTCCCGCGGCGGCGCTGTGGCACGCCGCTCTGGCACTGAGCGCCATCGGCCTGAGTTCCTGGCTGGTTCTGGCCCATCGATCATCCCTGGCCGCCCTCGCAACTGTCCGGATGGAGCTGGACGAATTGCACGAACAGCGATCCGTGCAGCTACGCGAAGCCAACGAAGTGCTGCAGAGTGAAATTGGCGAGCGGGCGCGGGCCGAGCAGCAACTGGGGCGATCGGAAGCGCACTACCTGTCGCTGATCGAGAACCTGCCGATTCATGTCATCCGCAAGAACACCGACGGGCAGTTTACGTTCGCCAGCCCCTCGTTCTGTGAACTGCTGGGGACGCCCGTCGAACAGATCATCGGGAAGTCGGACATCGATTTCTATCCGCAGGAGTTGGCGGAGAAGTACCGCGCGGATGACGTGCGCGTCATGCGGGAACGGCAGGTCTTGAACGACGTCGAAGTGAATCAGCGTGCTGACGGCCGCAAGGCTTACGTGCAAGTCATCAAGATGCCCATCTTCGATGCCGTAGGCGAGTTGGTGGGTATGCAGGGCATATTCTGGGACGTCACGGAACGGATGCGGGCCGAGGACCAGATTCGCGAAAGCGAGACGCGCAAACGCGCGATCCTCGAGACCGCCATGGACTGCATTCTGTTTCTCGATCAACACGGCGCCATCGTGGAAGCCAACCACATGGCCCTGGAAACATTCCGCTACAAGCGGCAGGACCTGATCGGTCGCGAGTTCGCCGCCCTGCTCCACACCCCAGCCGTACATGACAGCTTCCGTGCCAGTCTTAACAGCTACAATCTCGACGGCCGCGTCGGGGCCATGCTGGGTTGCCGCGTCGAGCTGCTGCTGGTGCGGAGCGACGGCGAGTCGTTTGCCGCGGAGATGTCCACTCAGCCAATACCTTTGCTGGAATCCCGGGGCTTTGCGATCTTCCTGCGGGACATCACGGCGCGGAAACAGGCGGAGGAAGCGCTGCGCAACGCCAAGGAAGCCGCGGAGGCGGCCAGCCGCGCCAAGAGCCTGTTCGTGGCCAACATGAGCCACGAGATCCGCACTCCGCTCCACGCCATCATCGGCATCACCGACCTGCTGCTCGACGGACAGCTCGCCCCCGACCAGCGCGACTACCTCTCGCTCGTGCAGGACTCGGCGGAGGCCCTGCTAGCCATCATCAGCGACATCTTGGACTTCTCCAAGATCGAGGCGGGCCGGCTGGAACTGGTGGAAGAAGTCTTTGACGTGCGGGAGTGGCTGGGGGACTCGCTCAAGCCGCTGGCCGTGCGGGCGCACGCGAAAGGCCTCGAGCTGATCTCGCAAGTCTCGTCCCAGATCCCGGACTACGTGCTGGGAGACCAGCACCGCTTGCGACAGGTCATCGTCAACCTCGTGGGCAATGCCATCAAGTTCACTGCTCACGGCGAGATCGTCCTGGCGGTCAAGGTCCAGAGTTGCCCCGAGGACCGGCTGACGCTGCATTTCACCGTCCGCGATACGGGCATCGGCATCCCGGAGGAACGGCGGCGCGCCATCTTTGAAGCCTTCGAGCAGGGCGACAACAGCATGACGCGCAAGTTCGGCGGCACCGGACTGGGACTCGCCATTTCCTTGCGGCTGGTGGAGATGATGAACGGTCAGCTGGTCGTGGACAGTCACGTGGGAGCGGGGAGCACTTTCTGCTTTACAGCCGACGTGCGCCCGGCACCCCCGCCGGACGTCGAGGAGTCCCGGCGCGACAAGAGTTCCTTGGCCGGCATCCGCGGATTGCTGGTCGACGACAACGCGGCCAGCCTGGCCGCATTGGAGGAGCCCCTGCGCAGCTGGCATCTGGAGACAGCCTGCGCTGCCAGCTCGCGCGCCGCCATGCGCGTTCTGCACACCGCCGCCCGGCAACAACAACCGTACCACCTGGTGTTCGTCGATGCACACATGCCCGACGTCGACGGGTACGCGCTGGCACGCTGGATCCACGACGAGGGACACCTCGGCACGCGCGTGATTCTCCTGCTGACGTCGGGCGATCGCGTCTGCGGCATCGACAGCCCTGAGAACTACGGTGTCGCGGCCTGCTTGATGAAACCGGTCAAACACTCTGAGTTGCTGGAAGCCATCTACCTGTCGTTGAACCTGGAACCCTCGGTCGATCCTGCAGTCGAGGCCGCGCCTGGCGACGGTGCGTGCCCCCCCCTGCGCATCCTGCTGGCTGAAGACAGTCTCGTGAATCAGAAATTGGCGGTAGGCCTCCTGCAGCGACAGGGGCACGTCGTCTCGGTCGCCAACAACGGCCGCGAGGCCATCGCCGCGTTACAGCACGCGCACTACGACATCGTGTTGATGGACGTGCAAATGCCGGAGATGGACGGATTGGAAACGACGACGCTGATCCGCGCGCGAGAGCGCCGCACAGGCGGGCATGTCCCGATCATCGCGATGACCGCCTGCGCGATGCAGGGCGACCGGGAACAGTGTCTTTCATCGGGGATGGATGGATATCTGACCAAACCAATCCGTTCCGCGCGTTTGCTGGCGACATTGGAAGAAGTGCGGCAGCGGGTGGCGGAAGTGGCCTCTGCCCCAACGGGAAGCGAGGAACTCGAGGTCATGGACTGGGCCAAGGCGCTGGAAGTCGTGCAGGGGGACCGCGCGCTGCTCAAAGACATGGTGGAGGCCTTCCTGGAAGAATACCCGCACATGCTGGAACAGATCCGGACCGCGATGGATGCCACCGAACCACCCGTACTGCAGCGGGCCGCCCACACCGTCAAGGGCTCGATGCGGTACTTTGGCGCGCAGCGCGCCTACGACGTGGCATATGAGATCGAATGTCTGGGACGCCAAGGGAAGGTCGCAGGTGCCGACCAATTGTTGCGCCGACTCGAACACGAAATTGCCCTGCTCACCCCCGCGCTGGCGGCCTTTGCAGCCTCCGGGCAATTGCCGCCGCACGTGTTCGAACAAGATGCGCCTTCGACCAACCGTTAGGACTGAGCGAACTTGTCGCCTGGAGGGCAGAGAGTTTCATCGTGCGAGCCGTTACTGGCCCTTCTCCGTCGCTCGGCTGTCCGGGTCGAGAGGTTGTCCCGTAGGCCCACGGCTCGGGACGCCGTGCGACTGAGAGCCGAGGCGCGTCCCCCCGGTTCCCGAACTTCCGCGCGGCAGTTACGATCTCTGCCATGACGCAAGGACTGAATTCAGCTCAACGGGAGGCAGTGCGCGCGCTGGCGGGACCGCTCCTGGTACTGGCGGGCGCCGGCACCGGCAAGACGCGCGTTGTGACCTACCGCATCGCGGAGCTGATCCGGCACGGGACGCCCCCCGCGCGCATCTTGGGCGTCACGTTCACCAACAAGGCCGCGGCAGAGATGCAGCAGCGGATCCAAACGCTCCTGCGAGGATCCGTGTCCGCACGACCGATCATCGGCACCTTTCATGCCTACTGTGTACGCATTCTGCGGCGGCACGCGCGGCGGCTAGGATATCCCGACTCGTTCACCATTTACGACCAGGGCGACCAGGAGAGCCTCGCGCGCGGCGTGCTCCGCGAACTCGGCGGGCCGGGGGCGTTGAGCCTGCGCGACCTGCTGCAATGCATCGGCCGCTGGAAGACCCACGCGGTGCGGCCACCAGAGGCCGAGAAGCTCGCGCAAACTGACGACGAACATTGGGCGGCCGTCGGTTACCGGCGATACCAGCAAGGACTGCGCTGCGCCGGTGCCTTCGACTTCGATGACCTGCTGTTGTGCACGGAAGAACTGCTGACCGGGCACGCGGCAGTGCTGCGGGAAGAGGCAGCGCGTTTCGACCACCTGCTGGTCGACGAATATCAGGACACCAACGCCACGCAGTACCTCATCGTCAAGGCGCTCGCGTCGCCCCATCGCAACCTGTGCGTAGTGGGGGACGACGACCAGTCGATCTATGGCTGGCGCGGAGCGCAAGTGGAACACATTCTGAGCTTCCGCCGGGATTGGCCTGACGCCAAAGTCATTCGGCTCGAAGAGAACTACCGCTCCACCGCCGAGATCCTGACGCTGGCCAATAACCTGATCGCCTTCAACAAGACGCGGCACACGAAGGTGCTGCGCGCCGCGCGCTCGGGTGGTCAGAAACCGCGGATCGAGCAATTCCCCCATGAAACCGCGGAAGCGGACGGCGTGGCCGCGGACATCGATTTGTGGCTGCGGCGCGGCGGTTGGGAACCGCGCGACTTCGCCATCCTCTGCCGCACCAATGAACAGCCGCGCGCGTTCGAGGTCGCGCTGCGACAAGCCAAGCTGCCCTATGTTCTGATCGGTACGTCGTCCTTCTATGATCGAAAGGAAGTACGCGACGTCCTGGCCTACCTGCGAGTGCTGGCTTCGTCCCGGGACGAAAGCTCCCTGTTGCGCATCATCAACAACCCGCCCCGGGGTATCGGGCCAGCGACCATCGAACACCTGTTGCAGGAAGCAGTGCAATCGGGGCGGTCCGTTTGGGAGGTCGTGAGTCAGCCGCAGCACCGGCACGCCCTGCCGCCGCGCGTCGACAAAGCGGTGCGCGACTTTGCGGAGTTCATTCACCGCTTCCGCCACCGCGCACAGTCAATGCCGCTCGCCGAATGCACCAGGCAACTGCTCGGCGCCATCGATTACCAGGGAGAGCTGAACCGGATCTACGCGGAGCCCGTCGAACGGGACGCGCGTTGGCGCGATGTGGAAGAACTCGTCAACGCGTTGGCCGCCTACCAAGATCAGCACCCCGGCGCGTCGCTCCGCGGCTTTCTGGACGACGTGATGCTCACGGGACAGGACTTCGATGATGAAAAGGAAAAACAACTGCAGCGCAACGCCGTGGCCTTGATCACCCTGCACAGCGCCAAGGGTCTCGAGTTCCCCCACGTCTATCTGGTGGGCATGGAAGAAGGACTGCTCCCCCATCGCCATAGTCTCGAGGTCGAGGGAACGGCCATCGACGAGGAACGCCGACTCTGCTATGTCGGCGTGACGCGCGCTCAGGAGCGGTTGACGCTGACATTGGCACTAACACGACGCAAATGGGGAAAGCCACGCGATTCGATCCCCAGCCGGTTTCTGTATGAAATGATCGGTCGAACTGGTCGACCTGCGGCCAAGAAGACCGCCGCGCGAGCACCGCACGCCGCGCCGTCCAAACGAGCCCGCAAGAGGCAGCCGAGGAGCGGCTGAACGGCGGCGGCGTGTTGCCGCAAGTCAACCGCCAACAACATGTTGCATTTCGCTTGCCGGTTTCGGGCATCCATGGTACCCTGATTCGTGACTCCGGGGGGGGAGTAGGCGCGCGTGGGTCGCTGAAGAGGTGAGGATCGGCCCGTGTTTTCGGACAATGTCGGGTCCTGACGGCCGATCGTCAACGCCGAAAGACGCGCCAATCCCGTCAACATCCCGTGAACGCCCGCGCGAGAGGGGGCACATGCCATGCGTCCCGCGTTGAGTACCTTGAGGCGTATGTCGCAGAAGCGATTTACTCACGAGCGACTTGAACCACGCATTGCACTCGACGGGGTGCTCGGATCGGCGTGGCAGGCGCTGGCTGACAACTCGCTCGGCGAAGCGCCGAACCTCACTCGTGCGGTGCCGGTCGATTCTTCCCCGCCCAAGCTGACGCAGTTCACGACCGCGGCCGACCTGCGGCAGCATCTGATTGACGCGGCCCTCGCACAGTACGCTGGCCTGTTCGGCCGGTCCGCGTGGGACTGGAGATTGTGGCAGGACGCGTGGCTGTCGGGCCTGGAAGATGCGGTGCCGATCGCGGATGGGACGACGGCCTTGCCCGGCGGCACCAATGTCCAGGTGGACGGCGTCGATGAGGGGGACTTCGTCAAGACCGACGGCAAGTACCTTTATCAGCTGGTGGACCGGGAACTGTTGATCATCGACATCCAGGATCCAACGCAATTGCGGATCACCGCGCGCCTCGCCACGGGTCCGAGCGCTACGCCGCGCGAGATCTACGTGATCGACGATCGTCTCACCATCATCTCGGAATCACCGGGGCTCTTCGTCAGTGACATCGTGTCCCAGGCGCGGATCGCGGCCAATGACGCTCTGGGATTCTGGCAACCCGCCTTTGAGCCAACGATCGAAGTTGCCGTCTACGATATTCGCGACCGCACCGCACCGCGCCTGCTGGAAACCAGTTCCCTGGACGGCACTCTGCTGGAGACGCGTGCCATTGGCAACTTCGTATACCTCGTCACGCAGGACTGGGCGGACCTGCCCGCGCCAAAGATCGAGTGCAGTGAAGAGGGAACACCGAATGATCCGCCGGGAATTCCTGATCAATGGCGATTGCCTCTGCTGAACCTGCTGGCTGATGGCACTGATCCCGGATTGGACCTGCCGCGCGTCGCTCCGCCCCAGCACCCCCAGTGCGTGTATGAGAGCCGTGACGCGTACGTCGCGCGATTGGTTGAGTTGCCGCTGGATGGCTGGCTGCCGGAAATGCGGGTGCTCGACGGCGCGCACAACGAAATCGCGCAAGGCTTGCTTGTCCAACCCACTGCTTTCCACGAGGTGGCCGGCGAACTCGGCCTGAACATCGTCACGATCCTGGCGATGGATGTCGCGGATGACCTGCCCGGACCGGACAACTCCGCAGCCGTGCTTCAGGACGGTGCCTCGGAAGTGTATGCCTCGCAGTCCCACCTATTCCTCGGCAATCTGAAGTGGAACAGCGATTCCGTGGCCACGACCCTGACTCAATTCCAGCTCACGGGTGCCGAGGTCCTGCCGGCGGCGATTGGCGCGGTCCCAGGGCAATTGCTGAATCAATTCGCGATGGACGAGTATCAGGGATTCCTGCGGGTCGCGACGACCCGAGGCTGGGGAGATGCGGCCACGAATCAGCTCTACGTCTTGCGTGCGCGGGACGGATTGCTGGAAGTCGTCGGCCAACTGAGTAAAGACCTGGCTCCCGGCGAACGGCTGTTCGCCGCGCGGTTCCTGGGAGATCAAGCGTTTCTGTCCACGTTCAGGCAGATTGATCCACTGTTCACGATTGACTTGAGCGATCCCACGTCCCCGGAAGTTGTCGGGGAACTGCAGATTCCCGGTTTCTCACTGTACTTGCATCCCGTGGCGCCCGGTTATCTCGTTGGTCTGGGACGCGATGCGGACGTCGAATCGGGGCGGCAGTTGGAACCACAATTGACGCTGTTTGACGTCAGCGATCCCAGTTCCCCGCGCGCTGCGGCCACGTTCCTGTTCGCACAGGACGGGCACGGCTGGTCGCACTCCGAGGCGTTCTGGAACCACCACGCCATCAGCTATTTTCCGCAGTACCAGACCTTGGTCGTGCCGCTTGAATCGAGCGGCTGGCAGCCGTGGGACGGCCTGATCGGGATGAACGACGTGATGCCTTGGAAACCGCGGTATGACTTCTGGGTCTTGCAGATTGACACCGCCGCAGATGCAGAGGCCATTCGGTTGCGGGGGACCATTGCTCACGATTCGCCGGCGCGGCGCAGCTTGGAAGTCGCCGGTAACCTGTTCACCGTGGCAACGGACGATGTTCAAGTCCATCCGATCCTCGATCCTTCGACGTTGATTGACCAGTTGCCAGTGGTCCGTCGTACCGTGGATGACGGCGTGCCCTTGGTGAAGTTCCGTCTGGAACCGACGGACCTCGACGGCAATCCCCTCGTGATGATCGAAGTGGGACAGGAGTTCCTGCTGAACATATTCGTCCAGGACCTGCGCGCGGAAGGAACGGGCGTGTTTGGCGGCTATCTGGATGCGCATTTCGACGCAGACCTGACGGCCGTTGCGGGGCCGATCGCGCACGGCACCAACTACAGCAACGGGATTGCGGGGAGCGTGGATATCGCAGGGATGGTCGATGAGATCGGCGGGTTTGCGTCCTTTGAACGGCTCGGTTCCGGTGAGTTACTGCTGGCACAAGTGCCATTCGTAGCCAACGCCGTCGGACAATTGGTCTTCACGGCAGACGCCGCCGATGAACTTCCCGCGCACGACGTGACAATCTACGACGTGAATCTGCCTGTCGCGCATTCTGCCATCGAGTTTCTTGGCGCGACATTGAATATTGTCGATGGCTTCCACAACCGGACCTTGTCCACGGACACCAACGGCGATGGCAACACGTCGGCGTTGGACGCGCTGGTTGTGGTCAACTTCCTGAACCGGCACGGAACGCAATCAATTGTCGCCTTGCGCGAGCTGCCACTCGACGTGCCTGCGGGCGAAGGTACCGCACGCCAGCTTGGTGTCAACTACTTCTATCTCGACGTCAATAGCGATGGGTACGTGTCCCCCATTGACGTGCTGGGAGTCATCAACTTGCTCAACGTTTCCGGAACCACGGCGCCGGAAGGAGAAGACCCCCGCGTTCTGGCGTGGCCGCGCTGGGAAACCGCGCCACCCGGCGTGATTGCCGACAACGACGAGCTCGCCGCAGGTGACGAAGAACCGGCAAACTCCCCGGATGTCCGGCCCGCGCTGACGGAGGCGGTGGATTGTTTGGATGTGGCCGGTTCCGTCTCATCGGCAGCGGATGGTTCCGATTCGCTCCTCGACGAAATCGCCCAGACCGGCCGCCTGCTTCCGGATTGCGGGCACGAGTCGTTGTTTGGCGAGCTTTGGGCAAACTTTGCCGATTAAGTTAAGTCTGACGCACACTTGGCCGATCTGGTGATGCAACGGAGGCTCATCACCTCGAAAGGTCGGCCGGGTTATGGTTGTGCGCGTCTCTGACTGCCAGCAGTCCAAGCTAGCATCGTTCATCGTCCTTGTTGCGTGGACCTTGTCTGTCGCCAGCGGTTGCTGCGGTTTCCCGATCATCTCGTACCGGGAATCGGTACCGACCAGCAGTTCGGCAGTGACATGTGGCCACGCCGCGGCGCCCGTGACGGAGGGCGGCGGGGTCTGTGCGGGCAGTTGCTCGCCTGGAGGATGCCCGGGCATCATCGCCCATCTTGGCCATTTGCTTCACGCGCCACACGGCGATGACGGGGCGATTGAACCGCCGCCGGCCAAGTTCCATCCCGTGCCGGTTCATCCCGTCTTCAGTCCGACTCCCGGGGCTCTGTCGGTGTCCGTGCCGCCGGAGTTGGAGTCAGTCCCGGCTCCGTCCGCGCCGGTCGCTCTGCGACGCTGACAGCTGCTGTTCCTGTCGCAGAATTCTTGAGCCCTTCTGGCGGCAGTTCATTGGGATTTCAGCCGTTCCCGGTTCGTGAGCGCCGGGAGTTCGTCAAGCTGGGATGACTCTACCGCGTGGTGTTGCGCATCTACAGGGACGGATTGCGACGGGCCGATGTAAAGCAGCGGATGCACGGATTGGGGCGCCCTGCGCCGTCGTTCCGGAGCTAGCGATCGCCACCGACTCGGACCGGATGCGCAATCATACAACTTGATAGGCTGCCAATGCGGGACCACGTGCCTATTTGCTGGCGTAGGACGCTTGCCGCTGTCCTTGTTGCGAGTTCTCTTCTGGCAATTCCCGCGGCGCGACGAGCCGAGGGGTCGTCACTGCGCCGCACGGCGATTGTACAGGCCGTGGAACAGGCGCGGCGGTCGGTAGTGAATATCCACGGGCGCAAGACCGTGCAGTCCGGGGCCGAGGAACTGCCCACCAGCGACGGTTCGCGGCAAGTCAACGGCATGGGTACGGGCGTGGTGATTGACCAGAACGGATACATCATCACGAACTACCACGTCGTCGAAGGGGTCGCCAATATTCAAGTGACGACGGAGACGGGCAAGACCGTGGTCGCGCGCCTGGTCGCCAACGACGCAGCGTCCGACCTGGCGGTCATCAAGATCGACGTCGGGGAGCCGCTCCCCGTGATTCGCGTCGGTACCTCCAGTGACCTGATGACCGGCGAAACGGTGATTGCCATCGGCAACGCCTACGGCTACGAGCACACGGTCACGACGGGTATCATCAGCGCTCTCCATCGGCCCGTGCAGGTCAACGACGAACAGAAGTACGTGGATTTGATTCAGACCGACGCGAGCATCAACCCGGGCAATTCCGGCGGACCGTTGCTGAACATCGACGGCGACATGGTGGGACTGAACGTAGCCGTGCGCGTGGGAGCGCAGGGCATCGGATTCGCGGTGCCTGTGGACAGTGTGATGGAAATCGCTGCCCGCCTCATTGCCACCGAGGTCACGCGAACCGTCTCGCACGGCATGAGCGGCAAGTCGGTCGTCAACACCGACGGCACGGAATTCGTCATCACTTCCGTGGCAAGCGGCAGCGCGGCGGGAACAAGCGGTATCGAGCCTGGCGACGTCGTGATGTCCGTCGGCTCCAATTCCGTGCACCGGGCTTTGGACTTCGAACGGTCACTGCTGGGAAGGAACCCGGGTGACGAATTGGATGTCGAAGTCCGGCGCGATGACGACCCGATGCGGGTCCGGCTGGTGCTGGCCGCGCCCCACAGCCAGCCGGCGGTGACCGGCGATCGGGCTTGGCAGGTGCTGGGTCTGCGGCTGGCTCCCATTTCCGACAAGACCTTCCGGCGGCTTACCAACCAATACCGCGGCGGGTTGCGGGTAATGGCCGTACGACCCGACAGTCCGGCGGCGAATCAGGGCATTCGCTACGGCGACGTTCTGGTCGGCATGCACAAGTGGGAAACCGTATCTCTCGACAACGTCGCGTACATTCTGGAAAGCGACGAATTCCGCGACTCACAGCCTGTGAAGTTCTACATCCTGCGCGGCAGCGAAACGCTCTACGGCCACATGCAGGTCTCGATGCAGTAACGCGTGCGTCTCACCACGTGCGACGTCGAAGGCAAGACCCTGACGATCTACTAGGCAGTCCCGCGCCCAACCATCATAATTCCGCGCTGCGGTTCGAATCCTCCGGACAGGCGGCGATGGAATCCGAGTTTCTTGGTTGGCTGCAGCAGCGATTGCGCACGTCTCCGCGCGCACCCTTGGGACTGCGCGACGACGCAGCGTGGCTGCGCCTCGGAGCCGCCGGCGGTTGTGTGCTGACGACGGACATGCTCATGGACGGAGTTGACTTTCAGCTTGCGTGCACCGACGCGCGGCGAGCGGGCCGCAAGGCCCTGGCCGTGAACCTCAGCGACCTGGCGGCCATGGCAGCATCCCCTCGGGCAGCGCTGGTGTCCCTGGCCCTGCCCCGCGCGGGAGGAAGGCGGCTGGCTGAGCAACTCTACGAAGGCTTGTTGGCGCTGGCAGATGAGTACGACGTGACCATTGCGGGTGGAGACACCAATAGTTGGGACGGGCCGCTGGTGATTTCCGTGACGGCCGTCGGGGAAGCCACATCGCGAGGTGTCTTGCAGCGCAGCGGCGGAAGGCCGGGCGACGTGGTGGTGGTGACAGGGACCTTCGGCGGCAGCATTCTGGGCCGGCACTTGGACTTCTCCCCCCGCGTGCGCGAAGCGCTGCACCTGCACTCCCGGTATGAGTTGCACGCGGGCATCGATGTGAGCGACGGCCTGTCGCTCGATCTCGCTCGACTGGCAGAGGCCAGCGGCTGCGGGGCCGTGATCGAACCTCGCCACGTTCCGATCGCGCGGGAAGTTCAACAGCTGGTCAATGCCGAAGGCCCCGGCAAGTCACCGCTCGCGCATGCGCTGAGCGATGGGGAGGACTTCGAGCTGATCGTGGCGTTGAGCCCGGAGGAGGCAGCGCGGCTGCTGCGCGAGCAACCCCTCGAGGTGCCGCTGACGGCCATTGGCACGTTGACCTCCGAACTCGGCTTATGGGAACAAGTGGACGCGGCGCACCGCGTGCCGCTGGCACCGCAGGGCTACCTTCACGACTTCACGCCATGAGACACTTTGAATTTACTGCGGACGATGAAGCCGGCACCGAGGAATTGGGGCGTGCCTTGGCCGCCTGCCTGCCCGAACAGATGACGATCGCGTTGTACGGCACGCTTGGTTCCGGCAAGACACGTCTGGTTCAGGCACTAGCAGCCGCCTGCGGCGTTCCGCGCGAGACGGTCGTCAGCCCGACATTCGTGCTGTGCCACGAGTACCACGGCTGCCGGACCTTGTACCACCTGGACGCATATCGACTGCAAACTGCCGACGAATTCTGGCAAATCGGAGCGGAGGAGTACTTCGCATCCCCCGCGCTGACGCTGATCGAATGGGCCGACCGCGTCCAATCCTGTCTGCCCGCGGAGCGGCTGGAGATCCGCGCCGAGGTCGTGAGTGAAACGGGCCGTTGCTTTGCCCTGACCGCGCGCGGTGCGCCGTGTGAATCCGTGCTCGATGCGCTCGCGGCCCGCCTGGAGCGTGGCGGTGCCGAGGTCAGAGGATGAACTTGCTGAGATCCTGGTCGTCGGCGATTTCCTGCAGGCGCTGTTCCACATAGGCGCCGTTGACGACCACTTGGCCCATCTTCATGTCGGGCGCCTCGAAGCTCAGGTCCTCAAGCAGCCGTTCCATGATGGTATAGAGCCGCCTCGCGCCGATGTTCTGCGTCGACTGGTTGACGCGGAAGGCAAATGCTGCCAGGGCCTCGATCGCATCCGGCGTAAACGTCAAAGAAACGCCCTCGGTGTCCAGCAGGGCTGAGTACTGGCGCGTCAGCGAGTTCTTAGGCTCCGTGAGAATGCGCACGAAATCGTCTTTGGTCAGGTCCTTGAGTTCGACGCGAATCGGGAAGCGGCCTTGCAGTTCCGGCATCAGATCGCTTGGTTTGGCCCGGTGAAAGGCACCGGCCGCGACGAAGAGTACGTGGTCGGTGCGCACGTAGCCGTAACGAGTCTGGATCGTCGTGCCCTCGACAATGGGCAACAGGTCGCGTTGGACTCCCTGTCGCGAAACGTCGGCCCCGCGCGTGTCGCTCGCGACGACTTTGTCCATTTCGTCGATGAAGATGATGCCCAGATTCTCCGCCAAGTCAATGGCCGCGGCGTTGATCTTTTCGGTGTCCAGAAGCGCTTCGCATTCCTGCTCGAACAGCACCTGGCGAGCTTCCGCGACGGTAAGCGAGCGGCGCGCGGTGTGTTTGGGCATGAACTTTTCCAGCATGCCCTGCAGGTCCATGTCCATATGCTCCAATCCCGCGCCGCTGAAGACGACGGGAGCCGCCTTCTGTTCGATGGTCAATTCCACCGTGCGCTGTTCGAGTTCGCCGGCAACCAGCATGGCCCGCAACTTCTCACGCGTGCGCTGGACCTGCTGCTCTCTTGCCTCCGCGTCCTCACCGGGCGTGTGTTCCACGCGCTGGTTCAACAGCAGATCCAGCAGTCGCTCGTCGACGCGGCGTTCCGCTTCCCCCTTGACGTAGTTTCGCTCACGTTCGCGGACCAGCCCGATGGCGTTCTCGACCAATTCGCGCACCATGCTTTCGACGTCGCGCCCGTAGTATCCCACCTCGGTGTATTTCGTCGCTTCCACCTTGATAAAGGGCGCGCCCGTCAAACGGGCCAGTCGGCGCGCGATTTCCGTCTTGCCGACTCCCGTTGGGCCGATCATCAGGATGTTCTTGGGAGCGACTTCCTCGCGCATGTCCGGCGCGAGTTGCTGCCGCCGCCAGCGGTTGCGCAGCGCAATGGCCACCGCACGCTTGGCCTCGTGCTGGCCAATGATGTAGCGATCCAGCTCCTCGACGATTTCCCGCGGAGTAAGTTGCCGGGTCGGGACCGGTGGGTCCGCTGTGCCACGCGCCGGAATCAGCACTCGAGTTCCTCCACCACGATATGGGTATTTGTGTAGATGTCGATGCTGGCAGCGATCTCCAGAGCCGTGCGCACGACGGCCGCCGCGTCGAGACGGGAATGGGCCACCAGCGCGCGCGCTGCCGCTAGGGCATAATTGCCGCCCGAACCGATGCCGACAATGCCGTCGCTCGGCTGAATCACGTCTCCGGTTCCGCTCACCAGCAGCGTGCACTTCTTGTCGGCTACTGCCATCAGCGCTTCGAGGCGCCGCAGGGCGCGATCGGTTCGCCATTCCTTGGCCAACTCCGTGGCGGCACGCGGCACGTTGGCCGGGTGTTCTTTCAGTTTGGCCTCGAAGCGTTCCAACAGCGCGAATGCGTCGGCGCTGCCTCCGGCGAATCCACACAACACGGACCCGTCGGCCAGGCGGCGAACCTTGTTGGCGTCCGCCTTCATGATTGCCGTTCCCAGCGTAACCTGACCGTCGCCCCCCATGGCCACTCTGCCCTGGTGCCGCACCGTGAGAATCGTCGTGGCGTGAACGTGCATCGTGGCACCATGAATCTTGAGGACGCCGGAAACATCGGCCTCCGGGCGGGAAGCTCTGGTCACGTCGTATTCTCTCGCAAACTCCCACCGCTCGCCAGGGGAACAGCTAACCGGTGCCGAACGGTCGGCCGGATCACCGGGTGGTGCGTGCGGGAGTCTCGTATTACAGTCAGGGAATGACAAAACACTCGCCAGAACCTCAACCGGTGTGCGCCGAACCGCTGCGAGCGTGGCTGAAGGAGGCCGTGGACCTGGGAGCTTCGGACCTGCACCTCGTCGCGGGACATCCGCCCGTGCTGCGACTGCACGGTGAGCTTCAGGAATTGGCCAGCCCAGTGCTGGACAGCAATGCCATCAGCGGCCTGTTGCTGCCGCTGAGTCCGTCGCATGCCTTGGAGCGCTTTCAGGTCGACAAGAACGTGGACTTCGCCCTGGAACTCACGCTGGCCAGCTGCGCACGACGTTTTCGCGCCAATTATTTCCTCAGCGGCCAGCAAATGGGGGCCTGTTTCCGAGTGATTCCAGCGCACATTCCGGATCTGGCCTGGGCCGGATTCCCCGATGACCTGGCCCAGCGATTGGCCCACTTCCGCAACGGCCTCGTGTTGATCTCGGGAGTCGCGGGGTCGGGCAAGACCACCACCTTGGCGATGATCATCCAGCTGCTCAACCAGGAGGGCGGATATCGCATGGTCACGGTGGAAGAGCCGGTGGAGTATTTGTTTCCACAGGTGCCGGGTTCGCTGGTCTCACAACGGGAAGTGGGCTTGGATGTGCACACGTTTGCCGACGGACTGAAATACGCCCTGCGGCAAGATCCGGATGTGATTCTGGCGGGAGAAATCCGCGACCACGATACCGCCCAGATGGCACTGAGTGCTGCGGAGACCGGCCACCTCGTCTTCTCCACGTTGCACACGCGCGACGCCAAGGGAGCCATCTCGCGCTACGCAGACCTCTTTCCCCAGGAGGCGCAACGCGAAATCCGCTCGCAGCTATCGCTCAGCCTGCGAGCGGTCGTCAGCCAGCACCTGCTGCCCAGCCTGCGCCGCGGTGACAAACGCGTGCTGGCGCTCGAAGTGATGTTCAACAACGCCCCCATCGCCAGCGCGATCCGATTTGGCAAGATCGAGTCGATCGACAACAACATCCTGACCGGCCGCGGCGAAGGAATGATCACGCTGGATGAGTCCATCCGGAAGCTGTTTAAAGAACAGCGCATCAGCCGCGAGACCGCGGAACGCTTCATCAGTTCTCCCGATCGGCTGTGATCGCCACTCGCGGTGTCGGACGCCCCCAGGTGCGCTCACGCATCGAGAGCCTGGTCGAGGTCGTCCTGCAGATCGCTGAACTCCTCCAGTCCCACCGAAATCCGCACGAGTTCGTCACGTATTCCGTGCGCCAGGCGCGCCTGCGAATCGTAGCTGGCGTGTGACATCAAGGCCGGCTGCTCAATCAACGACTCCACGGCCCCCAGACTCACCGCCAGCTGGAACAAACGCGTGGACTCCACCACGCGCCGGGCCTTGGCGGCATCGCCCGCCACCTCGAAACTCAACATGGCCCCGTAGCCCTGGTCCATCTGTCGCGCCGCCAGTTCGTGCCCCGGATGGCCGGGCAGTCCCGGATAGTAAACGCGGCGCACGCGCCGATCCCGTTGCAGGAATTCCGCCAGTCGGACCGCCGTGCGACATTGTTCGCGGACCCGCAGTTCCAGCGTCTTGAGCCCTCTGGCAACCAGAAATGAATCAAACGGCCCCAGCACGCCGCCGGTAGCGTTCTGGATGAAGTACAGCTGGTCGAGCAGCTTCTGATCCGCGACGGCGAGCACGCCGCCCAGGACATCGCTGTGCCCGCCCAAGTACTTCGTTGCCGAATGCACGACCACATCCACGCCCAGTTCCAACGGGCGAGTCAAGACGGGCGTGGCAAATGTGTTGTCCACGGCAGTGAGTAATCCGTGACGGCGAGCCAACTCGACACAGGCCGTCAGATCCACCACGGACAGAAGCGGGTTCCCCGGGGTCTCCATCCACAACAGCCGCGTGTTGCGTTGGATAGCCGCCTCAACGGCCGCGAGATCGGTGAGCGGCACCAAGGTGACGTCAATTCCCGCACGGTTCAGGATCTTGTGCAGCAAGCGGTAGGTCCCCCCGTAGATGTCTGTGCCGGCGACGATGTGGTCTCCGTGTTGCAGGAGCATTGTCACGCAGTGAATCGCGGCCATTCCTGACGCAAACGCCAGGGCGCCACAGCCCGCTTCCAGCGAAGCCAGCGTCCGTTCCAGAGACTTGCGCGTCGGATTACCGCTGCGCGAATAGTCGTATTCGCGCCATTCCCCCGCGCGATGCTGTACGTACGTCGTGGCCAAGTGAATCGGCGGGACGACCGCGCCGGTTTGTGGATCGCGATCATTGCCCACATGGATGGCACGTGTGCGGAATTTCATAAGACTACCTGAAGTTCGTGAGACGCAGGACAAACGGCCGTTCGGCTGCCGACCGGCGTTCAATATAGCGGCAGGCTGCCGGTTTGGGACGGGTCGACCGTGCGGTGCAGGAAGGCCGTTCCCCCTGCCTGACGTCCGGCCGGAATTATCATTAGAATCCCAGTTACGTCGCGGCAGCCGATCCCTGTGTGGACCGGACGCCGCGGGATATGCGAACGTCGCACGGGCCAAGCACCCGCGACCCGTTCGCGTGCAAATGACAGGAACGGCATGACGACCCTCGGACAACTATTGCGGCAACAGGGCATTGAGTTGGCATTGGACGGGCAGGACGAGCCCGCCGATTCCGCGTTGCGCAGTCTGTTCGCCCGCGATTGCCCGGCGATCGAGAGCGACGCTGACGGGAGCAGCCGGCTGCGATTGTCCGACCAGAATGATCAGATTGTACTTACCACCGACGACGAACTCGTCGTCGTCCATGGCCGGTTTGGACAGGACCGGTTCGACCTCGCCAACAAGTCGGTCCGCGCACGTACCACGGCTAAGGCTGCCAACCAGCTGACGAAGTTGCGGTTGTGGTTCGCCGTGACCGACGGGCTGAAGCAAGCCCACGCGGTCGGCAAGCCGGGTAAACCAGCGACGCTGACGGAGTGGATGCAGCAGCATGAGGAAGAAGCGCAGCGCTTGCAGCGGCAGGTGGATGCGATGGGCCTGGCCGCGGAGAAAACGCACAATCTCTCGGCGCTGGTGTTCGAACCTGCCCTGTTGTCCGAATTCCGCCAGCGGGAGGTCCCATTTAGAACCGCCATTACGGCCTATCACGTGGCGGACATCATGAGACTGCACATTCTCAGCGAGGCCGCCAAACGCATCACTCGCAAGGCACGATTTGACCCCCAGGAACGCGACCAGTACCTGGCCCGGAAGGACAAACTCTCGCAACGAGCGGTCCAACTCTACACAACGGCCCGCGACTGCTTCAATCAGGTGGGTGCCAGTTCTCTCGTGAACCATTGCGAAGAGATGATCGCGGGCTATGCCAGCAGCACCAAGGCAGCCGCGCCGTCCGACTCTCGCGTGCGCCCGGAACTCTTGCCGACGATCGGGATGCTGGCGGCCGCGCACGAGAACTCCTCCTGGCAGAAGCTGCTCGAACCTGCGGATACCACGCTGCAAAACACGGTCCGCGCAATTAACGGCATGGCAGACGAGAAGATGCGGGGCAATCTGGAAGCCCATTTTGCGGCGCACGTCGTCAGCATCGCTCGGCGCCTTCCCAGCCCCGCGGATGTTGTACGACTACTGAGCAAGGTGGAGGAACTGAAAAGCGTCGTGGCGGCGGACACCCACATCAATCCCGCGCGCATCGATCGCTACCGGGGGCTCATCTTGCGCGAACGATCCGACACACTGCCCTTGCTGGGAAGAACCACGGGCTGAGCGGCGGACCGAGCGAAATCTACTTGGCGCGCACGTCGTACACGTACAAATCTTTTTCGCAGCGAAGGTACATTCGTCCGCCGCAGATCACGGGATGCGCGAGGTACGAGTTGGCCGGCTTGTGCGGCAGCTCGAACTGGCTGGCGACTTCGAAGCCGTCCGGAGTGACGGCCAGCAGCGACATGGTTCCCTGATGGTTCAGGGAATACAGCATGCCGTCCGCGGCGGAGATGCCGACCTTGCCCAGTTCCTTGTCGAGCTTGATCGTCCGGCCGGTAAGAAAATCCACACAATAGAAGTTCTTTCCCCCTTGCCGGCAACCGCTACCGAACAGCTTGCCATCGATCAGCACGGCCCCGCCGTGGCAGTTGTCCAGGTCTTCCCGATACCAGACCGCCGAAGCCGTCTTGGCGGCGAGGTCGATCTTCATGACGGTGCCCCCGGACGAATGACCGCAGGCGACGAATACGTGCCCGTCCTGCACAACAGGCGTCAGCGCATTTTGCGGTGACTTCGGGTCAAAAGGAGCGGACCACACCGTCTCGCCGTTCTGCACGTTGATGCCTACCACGGTCTTCTGGGTCATTGTGATCAGTTGGCGGGTCCCGCCCAGTTCGGTCACGAGCGGCGAGCAGTAGGCGGCCGGATGTTCGATCTGCGTGTTAGCCCACAGCGTCCGGCCCGTGTTCTTGTCGAGCGCCACCACGCGTCCCTTCGGACCGCCCGGCATGCACAGGACCCGGTCACCATCCACGACCACGTTTTCCGCCAGGGCCCAGACGCCGAAACGAGCATCGAACTGTTCCTTGAGGTCCACAGCCCAGACCTGTTTGCCCGTCTTGGCCTCGAACGCTCCGAGTCGACCATGCGGGTTCATCTGGTAAACGACGCCCGCTTCGTAGGTGGGCGTCGTACGCGATCCGGGAGAGGCCCCTAGCCAGGCTGCGCCGTTCGCCGCTTGCCACGCCAGCTTCCCGTCCAGGTCCAGCGCGATGATCATCTCCGCGTCTTCGAAGTCTCCGGCCGTGAAGATCTTTCCCTCGGCGATCGAAACACCGGAGTAGCCCTCCCCGCATGCTGAGTATTTCCAGAGCAATTTCGGTCCACCGGCGGGCCATTTCTTGAGCAGGCCGGTCTCCGGGGAGATATTGCTGCGACCCGGCCCGTGGAACTCGGGCCAACTGGCAGTTCGACCCGTGTCGCCGGCGAGGATCGCGGCCGGCGCGACAGCCGTCAGCCAAAACAGGGGCACGGACCAAATGCGGCAGGCATAGTTGCAGCTCATAACTCCTCCGAGTGTAAATGTCGCGTGGTAAACGTCGCGGTGCCTTCTGGGGCCCAGGTCTTGTCAGCGACGCGCGTGTGGACGCAGCACGGCCCCCCAGTCCGATCAGTCGTGAATCTAGGCCCGGCGCGCCGGCAAGTCAACCAAGTAAGCGTTCACGGGTCGGTGGGGGATTGGCGCACTTTTCGGCGGTGACGGCGTGCTGTCAGGACCACACATTGTCCGAAAAAATGGGCCGATCCCCGTCTCTTCACCGACCTGTGAACGCTCACGTCAACCAATCACGACGGGCGCGCAATCTTGCCCATAATGTTCGAGAATCTCCGTGCGCTGACAGGACGGTCTGCGATCAGCTTCCCATCGTAGAGGATACTGAACACGCCATAGGGTGTCGGGAGTTCCCTGGACGCCTTGGCGCTCGTGACCCGAACCACTTTCGGTTCGAGCCCCAAGGCTCTGGACATCTCGGCAATGTCCGCCACGCACTTGGGAACCATGGGACACTGATCCGCAGCCAGGATCGTGAGACCCTTTCTGTGCCTCTTCAATAGCCGCTCCCTCTGGACAATGAAACGCGGATCCGGGGCCGCCTTTGTGAACTTCTTGACAAGCAGCTCGTAGGGCGGGGAACTCTCCACCGAAACAAACCCCGCCTTGAGGAAGAAATCGCTGCGCGCCATGAAGCTATCGGAACTGGTCACTACGGCGACCCCTCGGCACCGACTCTTCCTTGCATCCCGGAGACAACTATTCAACAGGAGAGTGCCCAGTCCCTTCCCCTTGTGCTGGCCGTTGACCATCAGGCAATGGATGACAAGGTAGCCCTCCGCCTCCACGGGTCTCCAGGCATGATTGCCCAGAGCGTATTCGATCATCCCAATATCACCAGATCCCGGCGAGCGGAGCACTTTGAACCTCAGGCCTTCCGCGTAGCGCTCCTTCAGCCAATCCGACTTCCGACGGTGTCCCAGGTTGTTGGGGTCCTTATAGCCACAGAAACTGCAACTGCTGATGTTCTCGGCGTTGGTGTCGACGATTTCGTAGTCTGTCATCTTGCCGTTCCCGCCGGTTGCGGTTTCTGCGTTGTACCCAGCGTTCCGCCAAGAAATCCCATGGGCAAGTAGGCCCCGACCAGGTCCAGCACGACAAACCATACCGGCCCACCAAACATCGACACCATCATGATGCCGCCCAACAGAAAAAACACGCCAATGCCGAGAGCGAAAATCATCTTGTGACTAGCCGCCAACTTCGCGGCAGTAAATGCTCCGACAAGTGTACCCGCAGCGTGAGCCAGCCAGGGTGCGATGAAGTTAGCTGGTTTGAGCAGTTGGAGGTTCTCGGCGAACTTGTCCATATCCGCCATGTCGACGCCTTCGGGTGGCGGGATCACCATTGGCCCGACGGCAATAATCGCCATGTTGACGACGCTCCCGACGACAAGGCCCGCGAAAACAGCCAGTATGTTTCTCAGAATCGCGGACATCGGGTAATTCCGTTGTTGTGGTTGTTGCGTTCGTTGTGCTCAATCGACAACGCGATTGATTGCGATCTCCGGGGGAAACGAATCGCGATCCATCCGGCGTTCTTGCGACGGATAGATCGTGCAACGTCACTGATCACCGCGCGGCGAAGGTTGATTCGCCATTGTCAAGTCGCGTGACTTCGCGGATCCGGTGCATCGGATTGTCCGCTGTTTGATTGGGGACACGGGATGTCCCGCCGCCTTCAGTCGCTCGAATTCGCTGTGCAGATACGCGGCGAGGTGATCCCCGTGTTCCGCCTGGATCTCTGATCGAGCAGCGTACAGTTCTTCCAGGATCACATTCTTAGGCATCGGACGACCCTCCGAGAAACTCCATTGGCGTGCAAACCAGAAGCCCGGAGAGCCCAAGGTCACCGAGCACACGATACACCCCCGGCAGCGCGCTCGCATTCGCAATGTGTCGGCAGTTCAGCGTCAACGAATACTGTACGCCCGCAAGCGCCGCAATGGCCAGATGAAGGGCATCGACTCGTGCTGCTGCGGGAATTAGCGAGCGGGCGATCAGTTCGTCAGCCACCCGACCGACATCCGGGTTTTCGCCGAGAATGGGAATATCGGCCAACATCGCCAACCGGCGAGCGGCGGCGTCAGGGTCGCCTCTGGCTGCCTCCACCAAGACGAGTTGCGACGTCACCACCGCATATGTCGGCCGCTGCTCCGTCATCCAACGTCGCGATTGATCTTGCATCGTCGCTGTCGCCGGATCCGAGGACAGGCGAGCCGTTGCGTGGCTGACGATCGATGTTTCGATGTAGACGGTGTCCATGCCCTGATTCTACCGCAACGAACCACCACGATCACGCGGTGGCCGCCGAGTGATCATCCACTCACTTCCCGCGCGATCGGTCACTCGCGAGCAACGTTTAATTCGTCGGCGAGATGAAACCAGAAGACGGTCCACAGCAGCGCGGCGAGTGCCAGCCTTGCCCAGTGACGATCGGAGAACGACGCGAATCCCAGTCCGAGCGTCGTGCCGAGAAGAGCAAAGTGGCTCAATAGCTACGGTGTGCCACTCATATTTACCCTCCCGACAACACCCGCGTTGACCCGGCGGCGGCCAGGAACCGTTGACTTCAGGACCCGCCCGATCCGCCGCTCCGGCGCATGCGCTTGTCAGCAATTGAATCCCTTACATCAGAAAACGCAGCTTGTCGCGCCCCTGACTTCGCCGATCCATATTCGGCACGAGCTCCGCCAGCGCATCGAATCCGTAAATCGTCTTGATGCGGTGAGTCAGATGTGCCCGTTCTCTGCGGATTGTCTCAGGGACCCAGAAGTCCGGCGTCATCGGGGAGTTAGGCGTTGGCGTTTCGGGGCCCTTTTCCGCCGACACGTCGGGAACCGCCGAGTACAGCCTGAAATGTTCGCGAAACGCCGGCAAGCCCTTGTTCGCCAACTTCCGGTAGCCATAGCTCGCCAACTCGGCGATCGCGCCAGCATGGTTGATCACGTGCCAGAGGCCACCGAACCCCTCGCGACGTTGGGAGGCATGTCGAATCAACTCGTCAAGGGCAGTCTCAGCCATTGTCTGCAGATCGGGAAACGGCCGAATGCCATCGTCCTCTCGCAAGACAATCTGGCGTCCATTGATCCGTCCCTTGTCTTTGCCGAAGTAACCGCTTCCCGGAGATGCGTCGTTGAACCCGGCAATCAGCATCCGAATACCATCGGTCACGGAAGGCGTAGCCAAATCTGGATGGTCCTTTAGTGCGCGGATGGCAATTGCGGCGAAAATGACGTTGTGTCCGGACTCTCGCGCATGATCGATGTTGCGTGAAAGCGCCTCCGCGATACCGTCAATCAGATTCCCTTTCGGCTGTTCTTTCGGAAATGGCTCGAACATCGCGGGAGCATTCAGGACTGCGCCGGGCTTGGGGCTGAATACAGTTTCCTCACCGCGAATGATCCGTTCGAGTTCCAATTCGATCCCCCGGTAGACCCGCTCGTCGAGGTCAGGATGCTGTTCCCCAATGAAGTATCCTGCGACTACGGCCGCACCAAGGTGACCTGACATGGTGCTCACGCGGTGTGCGCGAGCCAGCGCGTAGAGACCTTTGAGCAGATAACTAAAGTCGACCATGCGAGGTTCTTCAATCGAGTCGTGCGACGCACTACAGATCAGGATTGCTAACGTCCAGGATAACCGGGCCCTAAGTTGGGTTGAACTCGTAGTTGGCTCCGAAATTCCGAAAGGTCAAACGGCTCCGGTTCATCCGTTTGTTCGCCAACTATTGTCGTGGGTCAGTAACGCCGGAGTCGAACGGATTCTGGTCGCGCCAACCATACGATTCGAATCGATCGTCGCCAGCAATTATGCCATCAATCCCATCGGCCACATAATCGATTGCTGAACGAATTGTCCGGTCCGCATGACGACGAAAAAATGGACGTTTGGCATCAAGGCCAATCAGCCAACAATGATCAAGATAGTCCCATGGGTAAGTCAGCATTGCAATTGAGATGTCGGTGTCTCGTGTTCGGACACTAGCGTACCACCCCCAGTCCTCCATCAATGGTTCTCTCTCGCGAACGATGTTCTGCAATGGGAGAAGTCTCGCGTAGATCCATCCCGCACAATCGCCCCCGACAAACCAATGACCAATTTGGTCATCGGGCTGTTCGTGCATGAAAAGCTCAGAGCGAAACAGAATGAAATTGCGGTCGGGTATGATCGAACCTCGCTACACTGTTGGCGAACTATGTAATTATCCCGCCGGCGGAGCGCCGTCGTAATTAGTTACGGCTGCCACTCCGGCGGCATAAGGCGCAGTCGGAATAACCGCGAATCTAGGGCCGAAGTGCCTGCAAGTCAAACATT
>Ga0233425_10004040_pt1 | contig 25343 bp, 22 predicted proteins | sample Watercolumn_Towu_2_FD_181712 | JGI IMG/M metagenome (GOLD analysis project Ga0233425, IMG submission 181712) | Freshwater microbial communities from Lake Towuti, South Sulawesi, Indonesia - Watercolumn_Towuti2014_140_MG | ecosystem: Environmental > Aquatic > Freshwater > Lake | place... | reverse complement strand
AAATAATTATTTTGTTTTTCAATAGGTTACACATAGGGGGAAAAATATTTTTTTGGCATAATAGTTGCCATAAGAATATCTAACCGAACAGGAACGTGTCTCCACCCTATCCTACTCTGAGTAACCGCTGAGCCCCATTTCTTGTGACTAATTTCCGGAGACCATACGTTCAAGAAATGTTGGAAAGGATTCTAGCCGAGAAAGTGGATTGGATGTGATCCCTCAAAGAATAATCAGGAAGGCGAATGAAATGTGGACCGGTCATTGCCGAGGAACCCTCTATGACAATGGTTAAAAGCAATCACCTTTCAAACGGAGAAAAACAGAAGGCGGGCCATTACTCCAGGCTCTATCGTAAATTTGTCTTCCTGACCCTGATCAGCTCCCTGGTTCCCTTACTATTGGTGGGCTGGGGCATCTATATCTATTATTCAAACTTCTCCAAAGAGCGGTTAAAAACCTCTTTTCAAAATCAGGTCGAATCCCATAGAAAGATCATCGAACTATTTCTGAAAGAACGCACCCATGATCTCCAGTTGGTGGCCTTAAATCATACCTTGGAGGAGATCAAGAAACAACCCACTCTGATGCGGATCCTGGACAGCATTAATCGTGAGGGCCAATATTTTACCGATTTGGGAATCATCAATGACCAAGGGAAGCATCTGGTGTATATCGGTCCTTACGATTTGATGGATAAGAACTATTCCCAAACCTTCTGGTTCAAAGAGGTGATGAAAAAAGGGTTTTTTGTCAGTGACATGTTCACCGGGTTTCGGAGCTCTCCCCATATCATCATCGCCTTTCTAAGAATCGAAGGAGAGAAGCGCTGGATCATCCGGGCCAGCATCGAAACGGAATATCTGCGCTCCCTGGTGGAAAATGTCAAGATCGGCGCAACTGGAGAAGTCTATCTCCTCAATCAAACCGGCATTCTCCAAACCAGCCCCCGTTTTGGCGGGAGAATAATGGATAAGGCCCCCTTACCCATAGAGCAGTTCCGGGAAGACAGCGGCATCCGCACCTTAAATGTGAACGGGGGTAACCCGGAGGGCTCTCATTCCAAACAAATCGTCGCCCATGCCTGGTTGAAAGACCCCCATTGGCTGCTGGTGGTCAAACAGGGTTACGACGAAGCCTTCCACGATGTCAACCATGCCAATCGGGCCACTCTGCTCTTTTTGCATTTAAGCCTATTGGGGATTATCATCATTACGGCCATCATTACCCGGACCATGGTCAAAACAATAAAAAATCGGGATCGGGAATCCGAGGCGCTGAACAAACAATTGATCCAGGCGGGCAAGCTGGCCTCCCTTGGAGAACTGTCCGCCGGCGTGGCTCACGAAATCAATAATCCCCTGGCCATTATTTTAATGGAGAATCAGATTATTCGGGATACGGTCGAAGAATTCCCTGAACTGGATGAAGCTTTTCAAGAGCAGTTGATGGATTCCCTTTCTCAAATCGATTCCCAGGTTCAGCGCTGTAACCTCATCACCCATAATCTTTTGCGCTTCTCCCGGAGGACCGTCTCCCAGATTGAGGCGGTCAATATTAATGCCTTTCTGAATGAGGTCATCCAACTGATGACCAATCGGGCCAAGGGGATGGGGGTCCAATTCATTACCAATCTGGAAACAAATTTAGAACCAATCTTTTCCGATCCCTCCCAATTGCAGCAGGTCTTTTTAAATTTAATCAACAATGCTATTGATGCCCATGAAGGAAAGCCCTATGGCAGTATTACCATCAATACCCAGGCCGATCTTCAAAAACAAGGCGTCAAAATCATGGTAGCCGATACCGGCTCGGGTATCCCCCAGGAAAACCTGGAACGCATCTTTGATCCTTTCTTCACCACTAAACCGGTCGGCAAGGGAACCGGATTGGGACTTTCCATTTCCTATAGTCTTGTTAATAAATTAGGAGGGGACATGTCGGTCCAGAGTGTTGTGGGACAAGGGACCCAATTCATCCTCTTCCTTCCCTTTAATCGACCTGGGGATTCTGAAATTCATTCAGAGGAACATCCCGAACAACCTTCATTCCAGAATGCCGAGAAGGAACCGATCCAATGAAAAAAGCCAGGGTATTAATCGTTGATGATGAGGAGGCCTTCGCCAACAACATCGCCAAACTTATAGCCAAAAGGGGCTATGATATTAAAGCGGTTTATAACGGGCAAAGTGCCCTTCAGGCCTTGGATGAAGACGATTTCGACGTCATCGTTCTGGACCTGAAGATGCCGGGACTCGACGGTCTGGCTACTTTAAAAATCATCAAAAGGAAAAAGCCCAGCGTGGAAGTCATCATCCTGACCGGCCATGGCTCCATGGAATCGGGGATCGACGGGATTGAAATGGGGGCCTTCGATTTTATCATGAAACCGGTCCGTTTTGATGAGCTCCATGACAAAATCAGGCAGGCCTACCAAAGGAAATTAGTCCATGAAGAAAATAGTCATAACTTCATGGGGAATAAGGAGTAAACTCTACACATGTCTAAACCAATTCGTGTATTACTGATCGACGACGAAAAACTATTTGTCCAGTCCTTAACCAAAGTACTTAAGAAAAGGGGCATGGAGGTCCTGGCGGCCCATGACGGACTCTCCGGCCTGGAGCTCTTTCAAACCGCAGTGGCGGATGTGATTGTCCTGGACCTGAAGATGCCCGTCTTGGACGGTTTGGCCACCCTGGAGAGGATCCGTGCCCAGGATACCATGACCCCGGTCATCTTGCTAACCGGGCATATCGATTTCAGCCGGGTCACCCAGATGCTCCAAAAGGGTGCGGCGGAAGTGCTCTTAAAACCCTGTCCGGCCGAGACCCTGGTGGCGGCCATCGAGAATGCCTTTGAGTTTAAGAAAATCAATCAAGAGGTGGTTGATACAAACACCCAGAGCAGAAGCCACGAAAGATGAAAAGATCTCCCCACCACACCCTCCCCCTCCGAGGGGGGAGGGTGTGGTGGGGGTGGATTCGATTCTCTGAACTCTTAACTCCGAACTATTTTATTTCAAACCCTTTGCCCGAAATCATACTCCCCCCGTAAAAAGGCTTCCTTATATTGATCGACCATTTCCTCGCTGACCATGGCCGCGTCCATTTGGCGGAAGAATTGCAAAAGACTGCCGAGCATCCGCAAGTGGCTGATGATTCCTTCCCGGTCTTCCTTCCCTAAACGGGCATTGACCACATCATAACTCAACTCGATATGAAAACCGTTTTCCTGAAGAATTGCGGCAATGGTCCGGGTTCGTCTGGCCCGTCGAACCAGATCGGCGGCTCCACCCCGGAAGGTCAGGCTGATGTAATTTTTATTAGGGGAATTACTGCAATAGGTATCGACGACACTGAAGTGATACCCCACTCGGGCCGTGTAATTCAGATAATTATCGGAGATAATGGCATAGCAGGGATCTTGAAAGGATTTTTCCGTTTCCGGGGCGTTGACCGCATGACGCATCATAATCGACAAGAATCCTTTCATATCCATTGATTTGGCCCCATAGCGGGGGATCTTTTCATGGAGCATCCCGTCCAGCAGGGCCGTCAAAGGAACGGAGGTCACTTCCGAGCGTCTGATTTTTCCTCTTTTGTTAGGATTTTTCAACCCTCCGCCCAGATCGATTAAATAAAGATCAATAGGCAAAAAAACATCCAACTGGGTGGCTGAGGCCCTTAAATCCCCAACCCGCTCCCCAAGCATAAACATCTCTCCATAGGATTTTTCATGGATATACCTGGCCATATCGTGGAGGGTCCGGCAATTTTCGGCTGTAAATTCCCGGGATTGGGGATCCGTCAGATTAAGAGGTTGAACCAAAGGAATCACTTCTGTAAGCATCCGAAGTCCCGGAGAATAAGGCCTTGCCGATTCAGCGTCATCCTTGTTCTCTACGGTTGAAGGCTTCAAAACCTCTAAGGGGACTTCACCTAGGTAGACCAAACCGCTGGTCGCATCAACCGTCACCAGCGTGCCTGCCGGGATATTCTGGGTAGCCAGTTTGGTATTCAGCAGGGCCGGCAGGCGCAATTCCCTGGCCAGGGAAGCCATGTGGCCGGTCGTGCTGCCGAAGTCGGTGACAATCGCCCGGGCCTTGTTCATCACCCGGACAAAACGGGGAGAGGATCGGCGGGCAATCAACACACCCCCTTCCGGAAAGGAATGGAAATCATCATCCTCCGCCAGGTGAACAGCTATCCCTTGGCCGACCCCCGGACAGGCGGTTTCTCCACCCTGTAAAAGCACCTCATAGCCCGGCAGAGGTTCACCGGCTTGGCCTTTAAAGGATAGAAGGCGTAAAGGTCGGGATTGCAGCAGGATCAGCTTTCCTTCCTCATCCCGGGCCCATTCAATATCCTGGGGCGAACCAAAATGATCTTCCAAGGACAAGGCCCATTGGCCAAGGCGGATAATCTCTTCATCACTCAAATTGGATTCCTCGATTTCTCCGGCTCCAATTAACTCTTCCTGGATCCCCGCTTGAGGCGTCAAAATCAGGCGTGTTTTCTGCTGAGAGGCAATTCGTGAAATGGAATCAAGGGTAAGGCTGTTAGAGATTGATATCATTTCCGGGGAAGTCCGTCCATCAACCAAAGTCACTCCCAGGCCTTGGACGACCTGGATCAAGATTTTTTCCGAATCCGGGAGGCTTGGATCTTTGGAAAAGATCACCCCGCTGGCCGAGGCATCGACCATGGGCAGAAAACAGACGGCCATTTCCGCCGACTGGCCGGGGATACCATGGTGCAGTCGATAGTGAATGGCTTCCGGAGAATAGAGGCTGGCCACCACCTGGAGATAGGCTTGTTCCAACCCATCGGGACTTACCCCCAGAAGAGAGAGAAATTGACCGGCAAAGGAAAAACCGCTGTCTTCACCCAGAGCACTGGAACGGACGGCCAGAGAAACGTTCTTCCCTAAACGACCCGCTAAATGCACATAGGCCCTCTGCACAGCCTCATTCAAAGGGGCGGGAACCGTCAGGTCCAGGATTTCTTTTTGCAGCTCTTGACTGATTCCCTCCACATCCTGAGTCGAGAGGAGTTCCATATCCTTATCTTGAATCCAGGATCGGAGCCCCCCTTCTTCCATCAAAAGTCGAAAGCCCTCAGTGGTGATGACGAATCCTTCGGGTACCGGAAGTCCTAAATTGTTTCTGATCTCTCCAAGATTAGCCGCCTTGCCTCCGGCCAGATCGGCATGACTTCGATAAATGGCAGAAAGAGACATGAGCAGTTCCACAGAATCTCCCTGACCGGACTCTTCCATCATCGGCGCAAGGGTTTCTGCGATCCCCGACAAAAGTGCACGGAGGTTTTGGTAGCGGCCGTTGGAAATAACGATCAACGTCTCCACCATGGTGTGGATATCGGCGATGGCCCGCAAGACCCTCCGTTTGATATAAGGCGCATCGACAAATTCTCGATTCAGCAGTTTGTGTTCCAGATCGGTCATGGTCTCCAGAAAACTGTTATTGGCGGAAATAAGCTTGCGGAATTCGGCGTGATTGAGTTTCAAACGGGCGACCTGGGCACTCTGGTCGACCACTTCGTGACTATTGCGTAAACCGATGATTTCTAAAAAGAGGAGGACATTTTGGAGAATCTTACGGACCACTGAAACAGGCTGGGAAGCCGGTTGCCTGTCCGGAGAAATGGGGAGGGGTTCTTCCATGCCTTTATTATACCAGAAAATGAGGATTATTCATCCAAATAGACTAATCCGCTCCTCATTTCGTGAATGGTTTTTAGAGAATAACCATCTGACGGGATTATTTTTTTTCTACCGCCGAACGGATAACTCCCACCAGTTTCGTTATGGGTACAGGCTTAAACAGATAAGCAAAGGCCCCTTCTTTGATGCCTTTCTGTTCATCGGTTAAGGAAAGGTGTCCGGTGAGCAGGATCACCCGGGTTTGGATGGCCATCCGTTTCATCTCACTCAGGACATGAAGTCCATCCATCCCCGGCATTTTGACGTCCAGGACAATGACATCAAAGGATTCCTTGGCGATGCGCGCCAGGCCGGTCAGTCCGTCGGAGGCTGATTCAACGACAAACCCCCGACGGCTGAGCACCTTTCCCAGACTTCTGGTAAAATCCACTTCATCATCGACCAGAAGGACTCGTTTCCCTGTCATGCCTGCCCCTTTCTGACTTGTAAAAACTGGACCAGATCGCGGGCACTCCGCTTCCTTAGGGCATAGATCGGAATCGGCTCCAGGGGTGGATTGGCCGAACCATTGGCTAGAATCTCGATCCAGCGGGTCGGCACGAGAAAGCCGTGCAGAATCCCAGCCGCCCCTAATCCGATCAGGAAAGGACCGGTGAGGGAGAGGATGGAGGCGAAGAGGAGAGCCAAAACCCCCATGACCGCTCCCACACCGATCTCGCCCCAGCGTATCTGCCTGCGGGTTTTTAAAGAGGTGATCCGTTTTAACGGGATTTCCTCCACAGTCGTCTTGTCCTTTTCATCCCCTGTGGGCGGCTGTTTGGGCATCAAAACCGATTGAATACGAAAGAGGCGGCGATCGGTGGTAAAAAGACTGATGGCCTCCTGTTCCGGCTCCCTGAGGACGGATTGCGTCAGTTTAAAATGGGCCTTGACTACATGATGCTCGCGGATGATGGCCTCCCCTTTAGCCAATCGGTCCTTGATGAGGGCACGGTATAAGTCCACCGTGCTCTCAACCAATTCCCGTTGAAAGGCCTTTTCATTCAGATCCCCTCGTTCCCGTTTGGGATAGAGCTGTCGGATCTTCTGACGTATGGATTCTATTTCAGTCGGCATAGGGATAATGTCCCGGCGACGTTTTTGAGGCATGCAGCGACGGCATCAACGATGTGACCACGGCCACAAAGAGCACGAAGACCACCACAAAGGCATCCCAGGGATCCCATTCATGGATGGTGGTCCGATAGAGGTACCAGAGCAGATAGCCATACAAACCAAAATTGATAATTAATTGAAAAAGTTTCATTCTTTTACCTCCTTATATATTGCCACGAAGCCAGACTTCATAGACCACGGCCGCCGCCCCTAAGGAAATCGCCAAAAGCAGAACCCAGTAGCCGATCATTGAGTTAATAAACCATTTCATATCATTGCCTCCTCTATCCAAATTGTCATTTATTTTTTAGCCACCACTAAGGCTGGTACCCATTCCGGCACTTTCTTTCCGTGTGTATAGCGTACCGAGAAGTAAACCAGAGAGATGATAAACAGACACAAAAAGAGCATCTCACCCAAGGTAAAGACCACGGCAAAAAAGGAGAGGATCTCATATTTCTGACCGGTCAGCATATAGGCAAGCCGCAGAAAGGCCCCCACGCAAGCCAGGATCAGGGAATAGCTGAGGATGTAACGGATGGCCGGTCCCCGGACATAGGCCGTGGCGATGCTGCCGAACTGGGCGCCGAACATGGCTCCGACGATCATGAAGAGCACGGCGATCATATCCACATTGCCCATCATGGAATGGCGTAAGGCCCCGTACCCGCCGGAAACGGCTATTTCCAGGAGATCGGTTCCCACGGCGATGTGAGTGGAAGCCCCGATGATGTAGATCAGGGCCGGTACACGGATGAACCCTCCGCCGACGCCTAAGAAACCGGCCAGGATCCCAGTGACGATGCCCACAACGACAATGACCCACATGGAGACGACGATCTTGGCCGTCCGGCAACGGACAATGGGAAACAAGGGGATCCGTTGAAAAAAGGCCGGGCCTTTACTGACGGTCATTTCCCGGCCCACTTTCTGACCTTCCTGTTCCATTTGGGTCATTTTTTTATGGGCCTGGGCGGTTTCAATTTGAGTATAAATAAAAAGGACCAGCATGATGATCACCGAGGCCGATAAAAGGACGACCCCTGAAAGCCCCAGATCCTTGGTCCAGGTTAACAGCCGGACCCCCTGTTCCACCCCGAGCATGGTCCCGCCGATCATGGCCAGCCCCAGGACCCAGTCGATATTGCCCATTTGCCTGTGGCGGATGGTCGAAACCACCCCTTTCCCGGCGATATGGGTCATATCGATCCCCGAGGCCATGTAGCCGGGAAAGCCGAAAACGATCAGGGCCGGGGTCACCATATATCCTCCGCCGACACCGATAAACCCTCCGACGATACCCACGGTAAAGCCGGTCAAGATCAATAAGAACAAGGGCGCCTGTATGCCCGCAATTGCAAAATCAAACATATTTTTTCCCTCCTTTATCCTTCCTTAATGTGCGCCTTCAAAGTGATCAATCTTTTCCAGCTTATAGCCCATCATGTCGGTAAACCCTTCGGCCGTCAGACCCAGGGCAAAACCCATGGCCAGGATGAGGACCACATTCCAGACTCCGGACCAGGGATTGGTCTGCACTTCCTTATGCATGAAAGTATCTTTATACTTAAATCCCTTGGCCTCCCGGATCCTCATGGGGATCATCACTTTGAGTTTTTCATCCTCCAAAGTCGCCCGTTCCCCTTTTTTAACCTGGGTCATGGTAATCACCCCGTTGGCATTGATCGGCAGGCGATCGCCTTTCTTGACCGGGACGGCCTGCAGGCCCTCGATCTTTTCAAAGGGACCGATTTGCAGCAGGGCCGGTTTCTCCTTGGAATACCCTTTCAGGGCATTGGCATTCACCGCATACCCGTCGGCCTTGGTCTTATAATAATACCAGGAGATCATTTGGCCGTTATAATAGGTATTGAAGGCATAATAAAAAAGCCCCACCGACACCGCCAACCAGAAAAAAAATTTTATCGTTCCTTTTCCTCTTGATACTTCCGCCATACACGTTACCTCCTTACGTTACGTTTCACTGATAAATGCTTTTTAAGAGGATCTCCTTCCCTCTCTATGGACCTGAATACCTCTTCCACCCCCTTCCTTTTCTTTCCTGGTCAACCAAGTTTGCAAGGTCTATACCAAAGAGAAAAACCGGAATGGATTCCAATAACAAGAGGAAAATTGCGTGAAAATTCACAAAGAAAGAGAATCTAGAGAAAAACCTAAAGAATGGAATTTTCTAAAGATGGCCGGATTTCTTTACATCCTGTAAAAAATGCTGGCGGATAGAGTCCGTTAAAAGGGCGTCTGAGAAATTATCTCTAAAGGTTATTGGGAGGTTGAACTATTGATTTTACGAAATAGACAGGAGTCAGAAGCCAAGAACCAAAAAAGAAAGAGGCCTTGAGGGGCACTACAAAGGAAGAAAAAAATCATTAGGTCATAGCTATTGGCAGAGGGCAAAGAGGGACTATCGGATAAAAATAATGAATTCCCCTATCGCCTCTAGCCTCGTGCCTGTTTTTTCTACTAGCTCCCTTCACTCTTTACCGAGGTCTCCATCTTAATGCGATATTTTTCAATTTTGGATTGAAGAGTCGGCCGGGAAAGCCCGAGGAGCTTGGCGGCCCGGCTTCGATTCCCGTTGGTTATATCCAGGGCCTCACTGATCAAAAGACTGGCAATTTGGTCGATCAGGGACTCGAATTTCTCCTCTCCTCCCTCTCCCAACAGGGCCTTACGGGCCCATTGCCGAAGAGCCCCGCTTTTATGAGACTCTTCTTTACTGACAGCCTCGCCTGAAATGACCTGAGAGATATCTTCGGGACGAAGAGGATATCCGCGGCTAAAAATCAAGGCTTTTTGGATGGTATTGGCCAATTCGCGAACATTTCCTGGCCAATGATAGCCTTTCAACACCCTTTTAGCCTCATCAGTCATTCCGGGATTATCAATATCCATTTCTCGGGCGAATCGATCTAAAAAATACTCTGTTAATCGGGGGATATCCTGAAGCCGTTCCCGCAAAGGAGGAAGCTGAATAGTGACAACTTTAAGCCGGTAATAAAGGTCTTCCCGGAATTTCCCCTCCGCCAAACCGGCTTCCAGATCCCGATTGGTCGCCGCAAGGATCCGGACATCCACGGGGATGGGTTCCCGTCCGCCCAGGCGCTCGATACTTTTTTCCTGGAGCAGCCGCAAGATCTTGGCCTGAATGCTGAAAGGCATATCCCCGATTTCATCGAGAAAGATGGTCCCGCCATGGGCCTGTTCAATACGCCCCATTCGTCGATTGACCGCCCCGGTAAAAGCCCCTTTTTCATAACCGAACAATTCGCTTTCCAATAAGGTTTCCGGGATGGCCACACAATTGATAACCAGAAAGGGCTTGTTGACCCGCAGACTGTGTTGATAAATGGCCCGGGCCACCAACTCCTTGCCAGTGCCCGATTCCCCGCGGATCAACACAGTGGCCTCCGTCGGGGCAACCCGGCCGATAGCCTTATAGACCTCCTGCATCGGCGCACTCTGACCGATTATGACCTCATGAGAGGCGGTTCGCGGGTGGATATCAATATCCACCTGAGAACGCATGAACCGACCGGCCTCCAGGGCCTGATTGATTTGTTTTAAGAGATCCGGGATATCAAAGGGTTTAAGCACATAATCAAAGGCTCCTAATTTAGTGGCTTCGATAGCTGTTTCGGTGGTCCCGAAGGCCGTCATGACGATTACCGGGAGCCTGGACTCGATTTCCCGTAAGGCCATAAAGGTTTCCAGGCCGCTCATTCCCGGCAGACGCACATCCAGTAAAACCAGATCCGGGATAACCGATCGAATAACGGATAGACCGGATTCCCCGCTGGCCGCCGTCAGGACCTCGTGCCCCTCTTCTGTCAGGAGTTTTTCAAAGCTCTGCCGTATCTGATAATCGTCATCTATAATTAAAATTACGCCCATGGATTCTTTTCCTCTTGAGGCAAGATAATCTCAAATGTAGCCCCCTGCCCTTCTTGGGACCTGAGGGACAAGGTCCCCCCATGCTTTTCCACAATCCGGTTGGCAATGCTCAAGCCCAGACCGGTCCCCTCTTCTTTCGTGCTGAAAAAAGGCTGGAAAATATTTTCCTGGATGGATTCCGGAATACCCGGGCCGTTGTCCGTAATCGTTATGACGATGGCCGGTTTAGAAAGCCCTTCTTCTTTGACCTCTTCCGAAATCCATATAATACCGCCGTTGGCCATCATCTCACAGGCATTAACCAGCAGATTAACCAGGACCTCTTTGAGTTGATCCGGATCAGCCCAGATTTCAGGTAACGCCTTTTCTCTGTCCCTTTCGACCTTCACTCCAAAAGACTCCAGACGATGCTGGAGAAGGCGAAGGGCCAGATCAACGATCTCGGATGGACTGATTTTTTGCATAACCAACTTTGGGGGGCGGGAAAATTGTAGAAAGCTGCTGACAATCGATTCGATATGGCCGATCTCTTCGGAAATGACTTCCAGATCTTCTTTCTGTGTAGGGGATAACCCGGCAGCCCGTCCCATGGAAAAAAGACGGATCTTGACCGAGGTCAAGGGATTGCGAATACTATGGGCCACACTGGCCGCAAGTTTTCCGGTCATGGCCCACTTTTCGGATTGGAGGAGATGCTCCTGACTCCGGGCCAGTTTATTCTGGGTCTGATCCACATCCTCAATCAAACTGTGGACACGGTGACTCAGGACTCTAACTTCATTCGAGTAATTTTCTTCATTTTCCAGGGAGCCCGTTTCCCGAGTCAACTGGCGGATCGGTCCCAGGACCTGCTTAAAAAGGATATAAGCCAAAAAGATGCCCATCATGGCCGCCACTTGGATGGCGATCAAGGCCCCGGTAGTAATATAGCGAGTCTTCAACTGACCGTTTTCCCTGGCCAGCACAATATTCTTCCGGTAGATATCTTGAAACTGGGCACAGAGATCATTGATTATAAATGATTGACGGCGGGTCTCTTGCAGAAGTTTGAGAGCGGCTTCCTTCTGACCCATTTGATAGAGGTGGATGACCTGATTTCGGGAGCTTTTATTCTTAAGGTATTCCGATTCAATCCGGCTCAAAATCTTCCAACTCTCCTCCGTCCGGGCCTGCTCCCGGGCTTTTTTCAACTTTTCTTCAAACAATTTTTGATAATGGGCTAATTGCACCAACCAATTTTGATCTCCATCCTGGAAGTAGTAAGAGGTCAGCCCTTTTTGCATAATTAAAGCGGATTCCAATTCTTCGGCCAGCTCAAAAGAAGCCACATCCCGATCGACAACCGAAATGAAAATAGAATTAAAGGTATCGGCATACCAGATCGTCACCAACCCTCCGCCGATAGTTGTTATGATCAAGGCGATCAAGAGAATGATAATTCTGATTCTCAGACTTATGGCGGTTACCTTAGAGATGATTTGTTTCATCGGTTACCTATCCTCAGTTTTTGTTCCAGTGATTTAATAGAATAAGGCGAAAAAAATATTTTACTATAACACAAAAAGAACAACAGGTCTTGTAATAAAAAGTGATAAGAAAGTGGAGTTGTGACGATTAAAGAGAACCCGTCTCCTGACTTTTGGGCACTTTCAATCCTCCCAAGGTTTCCAAGAAAATATTGCCTTATCTTCTTTGCTTCGGTATATTAAACGTGTCCAGAAGTGATCCCGATCGAAACTAAATGGTGCTTTAAAAGAATTATTTCTAAAATTATTCAGGTCTTAACGTCCTGAAGACTAACAGGATGCTGAAAAACTCAAATTTTACAGGTTGCTCAAAAAGATCCAGATACAAGGCATCCAAAATCCCGAGGAATGAGTCGTACATCGAAGTACGTCGCAATGACGAGGGATGAGGATAACGAAGTAGATGGGTCTTTTTCAGCAACCTGTTGGATCGTTCAATGATCATCGATAACCTAAAACAACTCTTCTCCTGGAAATCCCGAAAGAAATTACCCTCCAGAGACTATCAGGCCCTTCTTTTTCGTTTTAAATATTCCTCCTTTAAGATGCTGCTGGATTCCAACAGCCAGTTTTTGAAAGTCATTACCGATATGGAAGAAAAACTCCGGGGTCAGCAGGTTTTCGGCATGTCCTATGTTCGAACCCAATCGGCCCGGGCCATCTTTCATGTTTTAAGGATGGTCAAAAATCTGGATGACTTATCCAATCATCGCTATGGCCCGCTCTTTCAAGTCCTGGAAAAAATAAAATTGGATATCAATTATGAACTGGGGCAGAAGAAGGAGGCCCCTTCGGTGGAATTGACGCTGCCCTACTCCGAAATCAACAAAGAGATGGTCGATTGGGTCGGCGGGAAAAATGCCAACCTAGGGGAAATCCATAGTCGATTGCATCTGCCTATCCCCGAGGGCTTTGCCATTACTACCAGCGCCTTCGCCCTCTTTATTGCTCACCAGGATCTGGCCGAAGAAATCAATACGAAAAAAATGGAGATCGACCCAACCCTTCCGGAAACCATCAATCAAGCCAGTCAGGAGATCCAACAGCTTATCCTGACGGCCCAAGTACCGGAATCTTTGGCCGAAGCCATCCACTCAGCCTATGACCAGTTGGTCCAAAGAATTCATCAAAAAGGCTCTAAGGACCCTGCCCCTAAGATTGCCATGCGCAGCAGCGCTATTGGTGAGGACAGTGAACTCTCCTTTGCCGGCCAGTATCGCTCGGTTTTGAATGTCTCCTCCGATCAGCTCATCCCAACCTATAAGCAGATTGTGGCCAGTTTGTATACCCCCCGGGCCATCGCTTATCGTTTGAACAAAGGGATTAGGGATGAAGACATCGCCATGGGTGTAGCCTGCCTGGTAATGCTTGATTCCAAGGCCAGCGGCGTTATCTATACCCATCACCCCCTCAATCTCTTGGAAGACACCATTTCCATTACGGCCGTCTGGGGTTTGGGACCTTATGCCGTGGAAGGCCGGATCACTCCTGACACCTATACCGTTTCCAAAGACGGCTTTCTGACCGTCCTTTCTTCAGCCGTATCCCATAAACCGGTCCAACTAGTAAATGATCCGGAAGGAGGGGTCCGGGAAATTCCCGTGCCCTTTGAAGACCAGGATATCCCCTGTCTTTCTCCGGAACAGATCAATACCTTGGCGGAGTATGCCCTCCAACTGGAGACCCATTATAAAAACTCTCAGGATATCGAATGGGCTGTGGATCAAGAGGGAAAACTTTTGCTTCTCCAATCCCGCCCATTGCACCTCTATTCCGCCGAAACGACATCGCAGGTGATTCCTCTGATCCCGGACTATCCCCTGTTGGTCGAGGAAGGGGCCATTGCCTTTCCGGGTATAGGAAGCGGCCGGGCCTACCAGGTCCATTCGGATGAAGACCTGACCAACTTTCCCGAAGGGGCTGTTCTAATAGCCAGACACGCCCTGCCCAATTATGTCATTGTCATGAAAAAAGCCGCAGCTATCCTGACGGATTTGGGAAGCGTCACCGGTCATATGGCCTCGGTGGCCAGGGAATTCGGCATCCCTTGTATCATGGATACCAAAGTATCCACCTCGGTTATTCCTACCGGTATAGACATAACGGTCGATGCCTATTCGGGCCGGGTCTATCAAGGTCTGGTTCCGGAGCTGCTTTCTTATCAAAAGATATCGGAGTCCCCGATGAAAGAAACGCCGGTCTATCAATCCTTGCGTCGAGCGGCGGATCTGATCGTCCCCTTATACCTGACCGATCCCAGATCGCCGCATTTTGCCCCGGTTTACTGCCGAACCCTTCACGACATGGCCAGATTGATCCATGAGAAGTCCTATAGTGAAATGTTTCAATTGAGCGATCTGGTTTCCGGCCGGGAAGGCTTTGCCTTCAAGCTGGATGCCAGGATTCCCTTGGATCTTCATGTCATTGATCTGGGAGACGGTCTAGTAAAATCCAAGGAGCAGGAAGTGTTAAAAAAAGTAGGGGTCGAGGGAATAGTCTCGGTTCCCTTTAAAGCCCTTTTGATGGGCATGACCCATGAGGCCTTTCAGACGCCTCAGCTTCGCCCGGTCAGTATTTCCGGTTTTTTTTCGGTCATGCGCGAGCAGATGCTGGCCCAACCCCATCCGGCCAACGAACGTTTTGGAGAACGCAGCTACGCCATCATCTCCGACAAATATCTTAATTTCAGTTCTCGGGTAGGTTACCATTATAGTGTGCTGGATGCCTATTGCGGACCCGTAGTCAATATGAACTACATCACTTTTTCCTTCAAGGGCGGGGCGGCCGACGATACCCGTCGGAATCGCCGGGTCCGGGCCATTGCCTTGATCCTCCAGCAGCTTGATTTTCTCATTGATGTCAAAGGGGATCGCGTCGATGCCCGTTTTCAAAAATTTGAATGCCCCCTGATTGAAGAAAAACTAGACCAGTTGGGACGCCTGCTCTTATTCACCCGCCAAATGGATATGTTGATGCACAGTGAGACCAGTGTCGAGGCCCTGGCCAAAAACTTTTTAGCCGAGAATTACAATTATGATCACATTAAGTAGAAGAGGAGGCCCGGCCGGATAACCGGACCTCCTCAGGGGAGGGAGATGAAGGTGAGAGGGTAGAGATTACAAACGACCGGCACAGGGGCCAGAGCCGTCGCAGGGACCGCCAAAACCGCCTCGTCCCATTTTCCATCCTCCGCCCATGCCTCTGCCGCAAGGCCCGCCGAACCCCATTCCAGGCCCGAAGGTGCCAACCTGAGCCGCTTGTTCAGGGGTGAGGATCTTTCGGGTTTCCAGACGAAAATCCGTGGCCTTGGCTTGAAGCTTGCCCCGCAGTTCATTCATTTCCTTCTGCTTGGCCAGGATCTTATCCTTATCCGGGTTCGGGGCCGACCAGAGGGTCCGCAGTTCCAGACGTTTGGTCTGCATTTCATTGCGCAGGGTGACCGTATCCTTCCACTGTTTTTCCTGCAGCTCAGCAAACTTTGTTTTTTGCTCCGGAGTAAGGTTTAATTGATTAAACCCAGGGCAATTAGCGTCTGTTCCCCAACCGCACCCTGGGCCGGCGGCAACCGCCACCCCGCCAATGGCCACCAGGGCCAATCCAACCATCCATACTTTGACTCTACCTAACATGTTCAATTCCTCCTTGGGAAATTTTTGTTTGTTGCCCTCTTTCAACTTCAAAGACCATGCCAACAGTCTTTTGTGTCAATAAAAACTTGAAATCATTTTGTTTTTACCAAAAAAACATTTCTGACTTCTAAGAAGGCTCGACATTTTTGTCGATCTACTGCTATCTGCTTTCATGGATTTTTAACGTCTTACAATAAAATTTCCTTTATTTTCAAATTGTTATTATATAACCGCCTAAAGGATAGTTCCAGAAGGGATTCGACAAAACCGCCCAAACAACCTTGACAGGCAGAAACTTTCCCCCTATACTTCCCAACTGAATTCGTTTTACAAGGTAATTGGAGGACAAGCCGTTGATCTATGAGGGGATATCGGCCAATAAGCAGGTTCGTGTGCCCATCCTTTACTATCACCAAGTGGCCGAAAATATTTCTCCGAGGCTTGGCGTTACCCCTGATGTATTCCGGGCCCAGATTGATTATTTGTCGAGGAACAAATACCGCTCCATTGGATTTGAAGATCTGGTTGACAATTTAGAGGGGGGACATACCCTGCCTCACCGCCCCATTATTATCACGTTCGATGACGGCTATTTGAATACCTTTACCCGTGCTTATCCGATCTTAAAAAAGGCCGGGTTCACGGCAACCACTTTTTTGGTTTCAGGATTCATAGGCGGAGAGAGTTTTTGGGAAGGGGGTCAAGAGCAGAGAGCGCCTCTCATGACCAGGGAAAACATCCTGGCTATGGCGGCGGACGGCTTTCCCTTCGGAGGCCATACCCGGACCCACAAGGATTTAGTTTCCCTCCGTCCGGAAGAGGCCAAAGGTGAAATTGAATCCGGGAAAAAAGATCTGGAGAATCTGTTACAGAAGCCGATCTATTCCTTTGCCTATCCCTATGGAAACTTCAACGATCAAATCATCGGTCTGGTTAAAGCATGCGGATTCAAGGCCGCCCGAACGGTTCACACCGACAACACTCATAAACTGGAGGATTTGCATCAATTACGATGCGTCAAGATCAACGGCCAGACTCCGGCCTGGAAATTCAAATATTATCTCACCCGTTTTTATCACCTGGACATCCGTTGGCAGGAATGGAAGAAGGCCAACCGACGAACATGAATTTGTACCGTCCATTCCATCCAAAGAGTCAAGCACCGTTCTCGGCCTATTCTCAACCCTTGCGGAACGGGACATGAGACGATTTTCATTTCCTATGACGTGACGAATGAATCACCGTTACTAATGGACTGCCAACACTCATAAAGAATGATGTCGGCAATACCTATTTGAGGGATCGCTAAAGGAGAAAAAATGGATGATATGAGCAATACCTATTTAGGGAAAAAAGTCCTGATAACCGGCGGACTGGGGATGATCGGGAGCACCTTAGCCCATAAACTCGTCAATTATGGGGCATCCGTTTTTTTGGTTGATGCCTTTATCGAACCCTTCGGCGCCAATATGTTCAATATAGAGGAGATAAAAAAATCAGTTGAAATCAATATCTCCGATATTAGAGACAAAGAGTCTATGAAACATCTGGTGAAAGGGCAGGATGTTATCTTTAATCTGGCCGGTCAGGTATCCCATAACGACAGTATGGAGAACCCTTTTCTTGATGCCGATATAAATTATTTCGGGCACCTAAATGTCCTGGAATGTGTCCGAAAAAATAATCCGGAGGCCATTGTTTTTCATGCCGGATCCCGTCTCCAGTTCGGGGCGATCGAACGTATTCCGGTCAAGGAAGATCACCCTTTAAAGCCGAGAACGCCCTATGCCTTAAATAAGACCGCTGCGGAAAACATGTATCAATTTTACCATGAAATGCACAGGATCCGCTGTGTCTGTTTCCGGATAGCCAATCCCTATGGCCCTCGATCACAAATGAGGCATTCCAAATACTCGATTATTAACTGGTTTACCAGACTGGCCATGGATGGCCAGAAAATTAGCATCTTCGGCCCGGGTGATCAAATTCGGGATTATATTTATGTCGACGATCTGGCTGAGGCCATGCTGATTACGGCCATAAATCCGATTTGTCATGGCGAGGTCTTTAATGTCGGGACAGGGGTGGGAACGAAATTTAAAGAGATGGTTGACCTCATCCTGGCGATAACCGGAAAAGGGTCCGTGGAATATATTCCTTGGCCGGAAAATTACCAAAATGTTGAAACCGGAGATCATATCACGGACATTAGCAAAATATCCGGTCTGACCGGCTGGAAACCGCAGACGAATCTGGAAACCGGGATAAGAGCGCTTTACGATTTTTATTCCAAATATAGATCCTTTTACTGGTAAACGGTTCACCCGGGGCAATGATTGATGTCCGATACACTCTGGAGATTTAGTTATCAGCCATGCCTGACTTGAATAAAGAAGGACCGAAAAAGATAAAGGTTTTATATGTGTTTGCCGCCCTTCCCGTGGGCGGGGCGGAAGAACTGCTCTACAATCAGGTGGCGGGATTGGATAAAAACCTCTTTACTCCCCTGGTCTGCGTTATTTCGGAAAAAGGTCCGATCGGAGAGTTGATTGAAAAGCTGGGGATTCCGGTTATCCCTTTGCATCGAATGAAATCAAACCGTTTTGACTGGAAAATTATTCGAGATATTTATCGTATAATCAAAAGAGAAAACATCGATCTGGTTCACACACAACTGTATGATGGAAATAAGTACGGCCGGTTGGCCGCTTTTCTGGCCAAGGTTCCCGGCATCGTATCCAGTTATTTAAACGTTTATAGTCGGAGGAGAATCAAATATCACCTGATCAACTGGGCGTTGTCCTTTACCAACCACCGGATTATCGCCTGTTCCCAGGCCGTCAAGGAAAGCGCCGTCCATTATGATCGGATCTCCCCGGATAAATTCGTGGTTATTTATAACTGCATTGACCCCTCAAAATTTAAAAGAGATAGTGATACCTTGAAGATCCGGGAAAAATTCGGAGTAAGGCCGGACGATTTTCTCCTGGGCGTAATCGCCCGCCTGGAAGAACAAAAAGGACACATTTATCTCTTAGAAGCTCTTGGGCAATTAATACCGAAATACCCCCGAATAAAATGCCTAGTTATTGGAGACGGCAAACTTCGCCACTCTTTAGAGAAAAAGACAGAGCAGATGGGCTTGTCCAGTTCTATTTTATTCGTGGGAACCCAAAAACCCACCACCCCTATCCTAAACATATTAGATCTTTTTCTTCTGCCTTCACTATGGGAAGGACTTAGTTTGGCCATGTTAGAAGCTATGGCCATGGGAACACCTGTCCTGGCCACGGCCGTGGGTGGGGCGGCCGAAATAATCCGATCCGGTGAAAATGGCATACTGATTCCCCCCCGCGACGTTGCCGGTTTAGTATCTTCCATTCAGGACGCCATCATGAATCCCTCAAAATACTTGGCCATGGGGGGAAAGGGGAAAGAGACTTTCTACCAGAACTTTACCAAAGCTCACCATATAACCATGCTGCAAAATCTATATCTGGAAATTCTGGGTGTTCCCCAAACGTCTCTTCCCGGGATAAAAAAATGAAGACCGTGGCGATGATCGGTCCGGAACTCTATCCGATTCCTCCTATTCGAGGCGGAGCGAGCGAGCTGTTTATCGAAAAAATTTCTCAGTCTTTGACTCAATATCAGCCTTTCATTTTTTCTCCATCCGACCCCGAACTTCCAGCCCGGGAATCCCGACAGGGTGTGGAATATTTTCGCATCAAAGTCAGTCCGACCAAAAAAGTCCTTTATAATTGGTTTAAGATCTATCTGCCCGAATATGAACAAAAGATTTTTCGGGTTTTAAAGTCCCTCAATCCGGATATCATCCATATCCATAACCGACCGCTTCTACCCCCCTTTTTCCGGGAACGGTTTCCGGAGAAAAAAATTATTTTTCACATGCATAACGTCTATGAGTACCTGGGACGTTTTGAAAAGCCTCATGGCGACTTTGAAGTCGGAAGCGATCTGACTTTGGCCTGCAGCCGCTTTCTCCTGGAAAAGGAAAAAGACCGTCTCTGTCGGGGGGCACTCAATCAGGCGGTAGTTTATAACGGGGTGGATACGGAGGCTTTTCTTCCTTCTTGGCAAATGGAAGGCGAAGCCCGGGTCCTACGACGTCAATATGGCCTGGAAGGGAAAAAGGTCGTCCTGTACACCGGTAAAATCAGAGAATCCAAAGGTGTTATGGTCCTTTTTTCGGCCATGAAACAGGTCTTTTCAAAGGACCCAACGGTCCATTTGGTTCTGGCCGGAGGAACCGGCTTTGGATATAAGCGGACCGATAAACCCACTGATTTCTCCCAAAGGCTTCGGGGAGAGATAAAGACTTATCAGGATCGGATAACACACATAAGATTTACCCCGCCCCAAGATATGCCTCGGATCTATCTTCTGGGAGATATTTTTGTAGCCCCTTCCCAATTGGAAGAAGCCTTGGGCATGGTCTTTTTGGAGGCTTCGGCCTGCGGCCTTCCCGTAATTGGGACTTCTCAAGGAGGTATCCCCGAAGTTATCCGGGATCAGGAGACCGGCCTCCTTTTGCAGGAAAAGGACAATGCGGAAGAGTTATCGAGCAAGATCCTCTTTCTGCTCCAGCACCCTGATCGGGCCCGGGACATGGGAGAAAAAGGAAGGCGGCTAATGATCACTCAATTTTCCTGGGACCGGATCGCCCAAAAATTGGAATCGTTGTATGACGGCCTCTTTAACCAAAAGTTCGATAGATGAAAACCCGTTTTCTTGAAAAAATAATTTATCAGTATCTGCACAGACAGGCCAGCCGGAGCCCACTGCAATCCTTTGACCCTTCTGCGATAAGCGGACTTAAACGGATCCTTCTCCTGACCACGACAGCCATCGGAGACACTCTTTTTTCCACTCCGGCCATCCGGGCGGTCAAAGAGACCTACCCCGACAAAGAAGTGCATGTCCTGGCTCATGTGCGCAACCGACTGCTCCTCCAGGAGAACCCTTTTATCGATCGGCTCCTGCTCTATCACGGAAAAAGAAAAAAGATCCTCTCTCTCTTTCGACAGTTGAAAGCGCCGCATTATGACCTGGTGATCATCCTTCACAGCAACGACCCGGAGGCCCTTCCCTTAGCCCGGGCCACAGGAGCCCCTTTTATCATCGGCAGGGGCACCAGCCGGTTTGCGGAGTTCCTTACAAACCGAGTCTATTGCCTTGAGGAAACCCGCCACGCCATTGAACAACGCTTGGATTTCGTCCGAGTGATCGGCGCTGATACGGCCAATACAAAGATGGACCTGTTTTTGCCTGCCAACTGGGAGGAAAGGGCCGATCAAATCCTGAAAGAAAAATGGTCCGGCGAATTCCAGCCTTTAATCGGCATCCACCCAACGGGTTCCGGCTCATATAAGTGGTGGCCTTCTCAATATTTCAAATCCTTGCTCCGGGAACTCCACATCCGCTATCGGGCCCGCTTTATCCTTTTTTCCTCCGGGCCGGAGACCGAGGCGGCCGAATCGATTGCCGAGAATTTAGGAGATATCGTTCTCCTTACTAAGGGGAAATATAATTTACTGGAAACAGCCGTCCTGATGAAAAAATGCCGGCTCTTTATTGCCAATGACAGCGGTCCTCTGCACATGGCTTTGGCCTTGGGCCTGCCCACTTTAGCCCTGATCGGAGCCGATAGCCCATTGCGGATCGGACCCTATCATGTCCCCGAGAGTGCCTTTCTCTACCGGAAAGAGGAAGTCTGTTCGGAGCACCACTGTCTTAATCAGAAATGTCCGGACAACCTCTGTATGCAGGCCATATCGCCGGATGATGTACTTGCCGCCATTAAAAGCCGATTTGAGCATAATCTACTCTAAAAAGGAGAATTGATATGCACCGTCATCTCTTTCACTGGCTTATAAGAAAATTTTACAATCTCCTTTTCCTGGGAAAATGGAAAGAAAAAATCGTACCCCTCGACCCCTCACAGGTTAAAAAAATATTGATTATCCGCAACGATAATATTGGAGATGTCGTCTGTACGACCCCGTTGATCGAGGTCCTTCGCCGCCTTTATCCGCAGGCCTTTCTGGCCGTTCTGGTCTGCCGTCTGACGGAAGAAGTCGTTATCGGCAACCCCTTTTTAGATAAGGTTTTTGTTTACGACAAAGCCAAACACGGTCGCTACAAAAGCGTCTGGCAGGCCTGGCAGAAACAGTTCGAAGTCCTGATAGAGATACAAAGAATGCGGTTTGATCTTGTTCTGGGGGTACGAGTTGCTTTCTCCACTCCCCAGGCTTGGATGGCTTTCTTCAGCCGGGCCAAATGGCGAATCGGCAGAGTACCCCGACCTAAAGAAGAAAAATTTTCCTTTTTTTATACTCACCTCCTTCCAATGCCGTCAGGTCTTCTCCACGAGGTGCTGGTAGGCATAGACTTTTTGACACCTTTAAAGACTGATACCCAGGATTTACGGTTGCATTTCCCTGTTTCCAATGAGGCCCAAAAGAGAGTTGAAGAATTTTTTGTCCGGGAGGGGCTTGTCGGGCAACACCCTTTAGTGGGCATTCATCTGACCAGCCGTATGGAAGAAGATCGCTATTGGTCTGATGAAAACTATGTACGTTTGCTCCAAACACTTTCCAGCAGACCGGGATTTAAAGTCATCTTCAGTTTCGGACCGGACAAAAGGGCGGAGGCCGAACGGATCCTCCAAGCCATGCCCGCCGACTTCCCTCGCTTCTGTCCTTCGGACCTGAAAACCTTCGGGGCCCTGGCCCTGGCCCTTGATGTTTTAGTCACCCTGGTGGGAGGCCCGATGCATGTGGCTGCTGCCGTGGAGACCCCGCTGGTGGCCCTGTTCGGAAATACGGACCCACGGGAATGGGCCCCTTGGGGCAAGCAGCACATCGTCCTTCGAAAAGGTACTCAGGAAAACGCCATCACGGTTGAAGATGTGTTAGCCGCAATAGATCAACAATTGTCCAAGATACCTGTACGGAACGGATTACCTTAACGGTATCTGGAATTTTTTTCTCTTTTCTCCTCAAGAACCTTTTCATAGAGTCCCAGCAGACTCTCGAGGTGACCTTCCCAGGTATGACGGCTTAACATCTTTTGATTTGCTTCAAGGATGGCTTCTTGATCGAGTTGAAGCCCTTGGACCAACAAATCACTTAAAGCCTCAAGGTCGTTCGGCTCTTTAATCACATAGCCGTTTTGGCCGGGCAGGATATCCTCCGAAGCGCCGTTCATTTCCGTGGTCACTACAGGCAATCCAAAGGCCATGGCCTCCAGGCAGGCATTGCTGAAAGGTTCATAGATACTGGGCAGGACAAAGGCGTCGGCCTCCAGATAAAAAGGAATAACATCTTTTACCGGACCGGTGAAAGAAACCTTATCCAGGATTCCTAATCGACCGGCTAAGGCCGTGGCCCTTTTTTGATCGCCCTGCCCGACAACCAGGAGACGCACATCGGCCTGTTTCAACACCAAAGGTAGGGCCTTTAGAATAAAAAAAAGGCCTTTACGTTGAAATCCCGAGCCGACAAATAGGAGGATCTTCTCTTTTCGCTTCTCCGGCCTATCCTTGTCCGTTAAAGATAAAGGAGCTTTAAAGGGAACGGCGCTATATATGACTCGAATTTTTTCGGGACTGACTCGGTAGTGGGCCAGTATCTCTCTTTTCCCCCGCTGCGAATTGGCGATAAAAAATTGAGTAGAACTTCCTTCAAAGAGCTTCCTCTCCATAACCAGAGTCAGCCAATGAAAAGGATTGATTTTTGCCCCCAGGGTTTCCGGAAAAGTTTCATATTTTCCCCTCTGGGCCAGCCATTCCCGATGGCAGCCTTCACCGGCCCGATAAACATCCTGACACCAGGTTTTTTCAAAGCTCTGAACAACATCGAAGGATGCTTTGGCCAGAAAACGTTTGACCCCGACATTAAAGGACCATAATTTCAGGAGTCCCATCCCCTTCAGCATCGGAACGGGATGGATGGTAGTCCCCTCTGATTCCGGCCAATAATGGCTGAACAGGTGGATCTCATGGCCTTGTTCGACCAGATGCCGGCTCAATCTTTCCACATAACGTTCGGCCCCGCCATGGGGGGTATAATGACGGCGGATAAAGGCTATTTTCATCAACGTACCTGCTGGCGGGCAAGGGGTGAAGTGGCCAGCATTGTCTCTAAACCTGAGATCACTTCTTCCGCAGTGATTTCCTGAAGGCAACGGCTGATCTTGCTGCCATCACAACCGTCTTGCCCGCAGGGACGACAAGGCCAATCTTTCTTGATGACCAGATGTCCTTCTCCCCAAGGTCCCCACATATGCTCGCCCGATGGGCCGAAAAGGGCCACGACCGGTTTTTTCAAAGCAGCGGCAATATGCATCGGGGCACTATCCACACCCAGGAATAAAAGGGATTGGGAGATCAGGGCTCCGAGTTCTCTCAAGTTCAGCCGGCCTCCCAGGTCGATCAGGGGAACCGCGGAAATTTCCTTTATGCTTTCCAGAAAGGCTTTTTCTTTTTCTACCGGAGCACAGGTTAAGACAACTGAAAGCCCTTTGGATTTGATCAGATATTCAGCTACCAAGGCACACCCCTGGGGGGTCCAGGATTTAAACATCCAGCGGGAGGTTGGATGCATGACGACAAAGGGCGACGGCGGTCCATTGAAGGCCTTTTGCAACAAGACATTGACTTGTCGGGTATCATCAGCGGTATAACCGAATAAGACCTCATGGGGATGAGACGCTAATTTCAAGGGAGCAAGGAGATCTAAATGATGCTCAACCGTGTGTTTATAACTGCTTTTGTTGGCAACCGTATGCGTAAATAGTTTGGCCCGAAAAGCCTGCTTTCTTTCGAGAGGGGCATAGCCGATCCTCATCTTAGCCCCGCTAAAAAATGAAAGAAAAGCCCCTCGGTCTCCGGCTCCGGCTTCCAAAACCATATCGAATCGGTTGCGCCTCAGCCAACGGATCAACCGCCATTGACTGCGGAGTTCGCTGATAGCCGATTCCTTTCTCTCCAAGGCCATGACCTCGTCGATCATCCGATTCCCGGAGACGGCGGCCTCCATCCCGCGGTCTACCAGGAATTTAATGGAACAAGACGGATCAACGGCCTTCAAGGCGGCAACCAAAGGCGTGGTCAGAATCACATCTCCCAGATGTTTCAGATTGATAATTAAAATTTTCATAACGGCGTCATGGGACAAGAATGTTTTTGTATTTTTCGCTTAAAAAGATGGACCCCTTGAGATTATATGGTTTATATAAAGAATCTATTCAGTCCAGCCCCTTGAGGAATATTTTCGGCTCAGGGCTTCCTGATAAATAGCCATTATCCGGTTTAACATGGCTTCTTCGCTGAATTCGTGAATCACCTTTTGTCTCCCTGCCCCAGCCATTTCCATTGCCCGGTCCGGGTGGTTCAATAAATCCAGAAGACATT